>Ga0172375_10000501_pt1 | contig 62468 bp, 71 predicted proteins | sample LakKiv1m_FD_114537 | JGI IMG/M metagenome (GOLD analysis project Ga0172375, IMG submission 114537) | Freshwater microbial communities from Kabuno Bay, South-Kivu, Congo - kab_092012_11.1m | ecosystem: Environmental > Aquatic > Freshwater > Lake | place: Democratic Republic of the Congo...
CTGGATTGATATTAAATTCCCAGTTTTTTAGCAGACGATTATAAATTTCTTTGGTTGTTTCTGAAGCATTTTCATTATATGACATTAAATAGATATTAGTAAAAAGCTGACTGCCTGAAAGATTGGCAGCTGAAACATAAACTGAACGGCCATCTTTAATTGCTTCATAACCATCAACAATTAAACTTGAAGGCGAACCTTTGCTTTGAAATGGCTGGGCGGCATACCAACTAGCAGGAGACAAGTGTTCATCGTTTTTAAAAATTCTTAAACCAATGGCATCAGTAGAATCATCATCACGCAAAAATAAATATTCTTTTTTAATACTACTGTCAACAGGAGGATTATCAATGACAGGATTTTTTAAAGCAGGCAAATCATCTTGAGTTCCTTCATTGCCATAATCACGGCAATAATATAAAGAAAAATTGGCGTAAGAGCTGGGGTCTTCATACGGATCACCAGAAGACGGCCAGGGGTTTAAACAGAGGCGATTAGTAATTTCCGCATAACCATTATAAACTTTACCCTCTGTATTATTAATAATATCTTCTGTGGTTGAAGCAATAGCCACTAATGTTGCCTCGCCATTAACATTATTAGCTGTAACTTTATTAAAATTATTATGCGAATCAGTTATGGAAATTATTTTATTATTATCCACTTTGTTCCAATGCCAACTCCAATCATAAACCCCGGCCACTGGCGTTATTTTAATGCCGTTTTTAGCGCGCGCTATGGCTTGAAAATCTTCGGTTCCATCAGTTTTAATATTGGTAAAAGTACGAGATCCTGGCAAAACTTCTATATTGTCAATCTGGCAAATGCCCTGGGGTATAATGGTGAACTGCCAAGAGAAGGGTGCCAAAACACCGCCAGCCGCACTTTTAATTGAACTGCTATTTTCTGCCAAACGCACTTGATATTGGGTATTATTTTTAAATATATTGTTGGGTATAAATGCCGCGCGTGTGGCAGCTACTTTTTGATTATTTTCATCTAAATAAGAATTATAAAGTGTGACTTTGCCTTTTACTTCGCACCAATTAGTTGACTGACCTGCTGGCGCTGCCAACACTTTTTTAATTAACTGATCAAAAATAGATACGATTTTCCCCAATAAATCTTTAGCGCGCACTTGCGAAGCAGTGGGGCAAGCACTGGTCATGCTTTCATAAACTTTAAAATTCTCATTAAAGCCATTGGCAGACATCAGTTGATCAAAAAAAACTTCAACCACTGCATTAGGACAAACATCATTACCAACCGGGTTATAGCTTTTAATCAAAGGCGCGGCTGGCGGCTCTGGCGGCTCGGGTAACTGACAGGTGCACGATGACTCATTACAAATTAAACCATAACCGCATAAATTATTATTAACTTGGCAGCCGGCAAAAGAATTATCATTATCGCAAGAATTGCCAAGCACATTAAAGTATAAACCATTACTTGGACAACTATTAACATTTACTATTACTAAACCAGAAGTAGAATTATTAGGCACGTAAGTTGTAATTGATGTTGGTGACCAATTGGTAAAATTAGTGGCTTTAATAGAATTAAAAGTTACTTCGCTTCCTGCAGGAGGTGCTACTTGATTATTACCAACTGCTGCTAAAGCTGAATTAAAAAATAAATTATTTTTGAAAAAACTTGGTTCAGAGGCGCTATTCATAAAATTAACGCCTTTGATATTAACTGTCGTATTGACTTTTCCTTGAATGGGATTTAAAGAACAAATGCCAGGCACTCCGCCCGGAGGTACCGCGACTCCACTTGCGCATTCAGTTGTAAGAGTAAAAAATTTATTTCTGTTACTGACTAAATTATGTTTTGTAATTACCTGTGTTTTAAGACCCGCGTTTGCTGGCACCTCCGCTATTATCTCTTGATCATCCCAATGGGTATTGCAAGGATATCTTGCTTCTACATCTCCAAACATAAACCTCCCATTGCCTTTGCTGTTTTCAAAATAACAACCAGACACAGTTACATAACGACCCACTGGTCCAGAATTTGGACTTAAGCTATTAATAACTGGCGTGCATTTTTTAGTAATAACATCGCAAGTGCTATTAGGACACAAATAACTGCCATCACCATAATAATCTTCACAATCAATATCAGAACTGCAGGAATCTGGATTATAATTCAAAGTACCATAATCAGATTTGCCAAGAGCCAAAGCGCTAATTTGGGTGAAGCCGCTTAACTGCCCAGATGAGACAATGGCCGCTGCTTTACTTGAATTAGAAGGATTAGCTGATACAGAGGCTATATTTACATTTGATGACTGCCATTGCCAAACATAATTATTAGCTATTTCTTGGCAATTTTCTGCCAAAGAAAGTGCTTGATAATCAACAACATCGCCCGGATGGCGCGTGCTATAACTATTCGGTCTCACATCAACTGATTTTAAAGCGCAAGATTCAGAAGAATTTTGGGTTTTAAAATACCAACTATAATCATTTTGCAAAGTGGAATTGTCTTCTGCTCTAATACCGGGCCGGCCAATTTCGTTCTTTTTTAAAATCACTTGATAATATTGATTTTGTTTTAAAAGACTGCTGGGAACAAATCTTAAACCCTCTTTTTGATTATCAACAGAAAAAACAGAAATTTGGCCGATGACAGAATTACTCGCGCAATTGCTTCCATTAGGAATGGAACCGCACTCTAAAACCAAAACATTGCCAGAAACAGAGCTGTCTTCAATTTTTTTATTAAATTCAGCTGAAATCACCGCGTTGCGACAAACATTCTGGTTGGCATTTTGGGGATTGGGTGACGGATAAGAAATAATATTATTATTTTCTATTTTACAGAGAGCGTTAAAAACTCTGAGCACTGAATAATCATCAGATATTGAACTGCACTCGCAAGCATTGCCGGATTGAGTGCAGATATAATCATTAGGGCATAAATTATTATTCAAAGGACAATTTTGAATGTCTGAACCACAAGTTATTTTTTCATGATTACACACATCTTCTGCCACCACTTTAAATGACCATCTTTTTTCTAATTTATCACCATTAGCATTTATTACTAAGTTAGTTCTTATCTCGGCAGTATAATCACTATTAGCAGCAAGTGAATTGCTAGATGGCAGAAATTCATAATGTTTGCAAAAATTATTAGGGTTTAATGATAAATCAGTATAATCATCCACGACTTGTAAAATTCTACTATGGCCAGCCGGGGTTAAACTTCCAGCAGTAACTAACCCGCCGCCTTGTCCGTTTTGAGTCACCAAACAGCTCTCTGTTTCTGGATTATACATTGAAGTATTAAACACGGCATAAACAGCAGTATTGGGGCAGGCATTTTTAGAACCATCTTTAGGATAAACAAAAGTAACTTTTGGAATTTGGTCATTAGTTGCAAAACGCCATTTCTTTTCACCAACCATTAAATTTTGACACAAATCTTTAATGCCTGTTACAGAAATTTCATACCACTGAAAAGGTTCTAAAACTAAATCATAAATATCAAAACTTTTGCCATTGGAATTAAGAGATAAAGAATAATTTTCATTTGTCAGAGAAACTGCGCCGCCATTGCCATTATTATCAACATTGCCGGTAACCTTTTTTACTTTAATATTATTCGCATTCAAAGTTGCCGGGTCAATGGCTTCGGAAAAATTAACACGTAAAACAGGCCGCGTGCTGACATTTTTATCAGGGTAACCGCTTTGAGTCGGCTGAACCGGATATGAAGAAATAATTTGGGGCGCGGTTTTATCCGATGTTTCGCCAGTCATAAAAACCCATTGAAAATTTTGGGCAGCATTAACACATCCAGGCACTGGCGCTAGATTTGTTCCGCAACCACTCTCTGAATCAATTAAATCGCCTTGCTTATTTTTAATGGTTTTAGGAACAATTAACCGATAATTATGATTGGATGCAAAAAGATTTTGATGATAAAAAACAATTGAACGGCCATTTACCTTCCATTCGCTGCCAATTCCTGTTGGTTTACCAGAAACAAAATTGGCCGGATAAAAATCAGGGACAAAAACATTTTCACAGCTGCTATTGCTGCAATCTTCTATTTTTAAAGTATTGTTTTCTACTGCTGTCTTTACTGATTCCTGTTCTATAAAATTGTTAAAATTGATAATAATCGCGCTGCAAAGATAAACATCTGTATTAGTTTGCGCTGAATTGCCGCAGTCAGTCACAATGGAATTGATTTTAAAAACATTTTCTGGCAAAATTCCGCACAAACTTGGCAAACCACAATCAATTGGATTATATTCTGTTTTACCGTCTGCGTTGCAAAAAATATTGCAGCCAGTGCAGGTGTTTGCCGGCGCACACGGTTTGCCATAACCACCGTCGCCGTCCCCATTGCCCAACTTATCGCCTAAAACATTAAACACATAAAGTGTGATGGCTCCAGCAGCTAAAATAATTACCAATCCAATAGCGCCGTTAATCAAATATTTTCTTGCTTTATCAACTTTTTTTAAATCCCCGCCAGCAGTCATCCATAAAAAACCAGCGTAAATAACAATAATGACTGCTATCAGAGCTAAAAATCCTAAAATATAATTGATGATGTTGATAATAGAACGGATTAACTCTATTTTTGGAAGATTAACAGCAGAAATATTTTCTTCGCCAAATTGGGCCAAGACAGATGAATTAAAAATAAAAAAGACAGCAAAAAATATGCTGGCGAAAAACGCGAACAATAAAAGAGTTTTTGTCCAAGATCTTTTTTTAATGACGAGCATAATTTAAGAAACTAAGAAATTAAGGTTCAGCTTTTTGACTGTGATCTGTCCCCTCTTTTTTAAGTTGAAAATTGCCAGTGGCAAGTTTTAACGGGAATCCAGAAAAATAATTTAAAAAATGAATTACCCAACAAGTTTCTTTATTGCCACAACAAACTCTTTACCAACTTTTATTGCTTCCACCACCACCTCTCTTTTTACTTCTTTGGCTAATTCATAATCAGCTTCCTCTCTTGCTTGTTGTGCCCGCGTTAACCAACGGCCAATTTTAATTGGAAATTTACCAGTTTTAATAAAATTATTCTCAAATAGAATATTAACGCCATGATGTGTTTTAGCAGACAAATTTTTTGTTATTAAAGCCGCTGTAGCAGCATCAAAAAAAGCATAATAGGCCCGCGACATAGCATCCCGATAATTTTTGATATTAACCAAAGCTTGAGCTGATTCCAAACGTTCGTTAGCTTGTTTCAAATAAATTTTAATTAGCTTATCATTATTCACAATTCTATAAATTAATTGCTTCGGATTTTATGCTCTTCATTAAAGGTGTCTGCATTTTTTGTAATAATCTATATTCAGACAGAGAATAAATATGAGTAGAAAAATATTTACTTTTCTGTTGCATTATATCTCTAACAATATCCACGATGATATCCTTCTTTTTATTATCAACCTTATTTAGCACTAATAAAATATCAACATCAGAATCAGATTTCTGTGTACCTCTGGCATAAGAGCCAAATAATTTTATTTCTGCCACGTCATTTATTTTATCTTTAAGATCTTTTTTAAAAGATAAAATTATCTCTTTGTCCTTTAACGGTAATTGAAGTAAATTTTTAATATTTTCTTTTTTATTATGTTTCATAATTATTTATTCTAAAAATTTAAAAGTAGAGAGAATTTGATTCTGGAATTGCGGCTGAGACATTTTGTTATAACCTTGGAAAGCAGATATTCTATAAACTTCATTTCCTTTTAGAATAAAGGTCCAAACCACATTGCCAGTATAACCACCAGCCATATTTTCAAATTCTGCATCCAAGGTTGGCTGACCAGCAACTTCCCTACTCGACCATTTTATCGTGTTATTATCTATTAAGACCCGTTTAAAATCCTCAACTAATTTTTCTTTGGCATAAGTTTGAAAGTCACCGGGGTAATTCTGAAAATTATACTTTGAGTTTGAGGGATATTTTTCAATAACTATGTATGGCATCACTTGAGAACCTATTGAAATGGTGTTTGGATCGGTTTGATTAACAATAAAATCGTTGGGGTACTTCACTTCATACCCATACTTTTCATTGCGATAAGTTTGCCAGTCAGCAGTTTCATTATTCTGCTCCGTTGGTTTGTTTTCTTGTGACTGAATTTGGTTTTGGTCTGGCAATAAAACATTATTGCTTTTTAATTCGTTAATCTGTTGCTCTAATGCTTGCACTTGTTGTTCTAATTTAACTTGTTCCCTATTGGCTGATTTTGCCATAACAAAATACACTGCCAAGCCGACCACAGTGGCGGAGGATAGGACACAAATAATGATGATTAATAATAATTTGTTTTTCGCCAAAGGCGAATCCGCCTCAGGCGGAGATTTTGTGTTAGGTTCAAACGAAACCTCGTTATTTGGTTGGAGCATAGGATTAAAAATTAATTATTTTTTATCTATTCAAATTTTCTTTCACTATCCTACTCACCACCGCGCCATCAGCCGCACCAGCGGTTTTTGCCATTACTGCTTTCATCACAATGCCAAACTGGCCAGGTGTTACTTCCCCCATTTCTGCTATAACTTCTGCTACAATTTTTTTTAACTCTTCCTCGCTTAATTCTTTTGGCAAATATTTTTGAATAATATCTATCTCTGATTTTTCTTTGTCTGCAAGCTCTCTTCTGCCGCCAATATTATATTGTTCAATAGAATCTTTTCTTTTTTTCACTTCGCGTTTTAAAACTTTAATTGCTTCATCGTCTGACAAACCCTGATCTTTTTTCATTAAATTTATAGCTTCATTATTAAAAGCAGAAATCATCATGCGCAAAACAGACACTTTGAGAGCATCTTTATTTTTCATCGCGTCTTTAAGATCTGATGAGATTTGGGTGGTAAGCATAATTTAAGTGGATGTCATCCCGAGGCCGATGTCAAATCGGCCGAGGGATCCCCTCTGGATGAAAATCCAAAACAAATTCAAATATTAAAATTCAAAATCTAAAAAATAATTTTTATTATTTGAATTATTATTATCTTGGATCCTGAAATAAATTCAGAATAAGTTTTTATGCTTTGGACTTTGGATTCTATTTGAGTTTCTTAATTTCTATTTTCTCTTACCTTTTCCCTTACCAAATCCTTGTTCTAACATCTCTTCGGTAATTTTTCCTGTCTTAATTAAAAAATCTCTTTTCTTGCGCAATTCCAAACGACGCAAAGCATCTTTTTTAATCTGAGGTTTGGTTTTTAGTTTTTCAAAATGTTTATTTTTTTTAGCCAAAACAACTGCTCGACTTTTTTTCACTTTATCCTGAAAACGCCGCATCAGACTATAAGTTGATTCATTTTGTTTTCGTTTAACTTCTACGGGCATAAAATTTAAAATTTTAGTTTTAGTTAATGTCTTACTTAATAAGTAATTCTATCTAATTATCAACATCTCGTCAAATAACAATTTTAATTTACCACAAAAATTTAAAAGGTGCAAATTTGCGAAAAAAGAAAAAATAAATTAAAATAAAAAGAGAAATAAATTATTGAATATATTGGCATAAATTAAAATCTACGGGATCCCTCACCCCGATAGCGCTTCGCTTATCGGGGTTCGGGATGACAACCCTCTTATGTCTCAAACACTTTATCGCAAATACAGGCCGCAGAAGTTTGAAGATGTAATTGGCCAAAATCATATAAAAATCACACTTGAAAATGAAATCCTAAGTAATCAAATTAGTCATGCTTATCTTTTTACCGGACCCAGAGGTATTGGCAAAACATCGCTCGCGCGCATCATGGCAAAATCTTTAAATTGCGAAAAGAGAAATGAAAAAGAAGCAGAACCGTGCAATGAATGTAAATCCTGCATCGCAATTAAAGCCGGCAATTCTTTTGACATTATTGAAATTGATGCTGCCACGCATACGCAGGTGGATAAAGTGCGCGACAATATTATTGAAAACATAAATTTTCCTCCGCATGGAAAGTACAAAATTTTTATTATTGACGAAGTGCACATGCTCTCTACTGCCGCCTTTAACGCGCTTCTAAAAACCTTGGAAGAGCCGCCGGAATTTGTGGTTTTTATTCTCTGCACAACAGAAGCATATAAACTGCCGGAAACTATAATTTCTCGCTGCCAAAGATTTGATTTTAAAAAAGTTTCCGCAGAATTAATTATCGGCAAACTTAAAAAAATAACAGCTGAAGAAAAATTAAATATTCATCAAGGTGTTCTATCGACCGTTGCTATCCGAAGCGGCGGTTTTATCCGCGACGCAGAAAGTTTACTGGCGCAAGTGGCTTCAATTATCGCACCAGATAAAAAAGAAATTACTCTTAATGACGTGGAAGCGGTAATTCCACGCTCTGATTTTTTAGCGCTTTCCAATTTAGCAGGCGCTCTTATTGATAAAAACGCCACAGTTGGTTTAGAAGTAATCAATCAATTAATTCTTGATGGCATTGATTTAGAGCGTTTTAACTTAGATGCCCTGGATTATTTTAGAAAAATGATTTTAGTGAAATTGGGATCAAAAAAACAAAGTGAAGAAATTATTGGCCTAGGTGAAAATGTAATGAATAAATTATTAACGCAAGCAGAGCAGATTGAACTAAATTTTTTAACAAAAATTTTGAATAAATTAATTTCAATTCAAGATGCTCTTAAAGAAACAGAAATTCCCCAATTGCCTTTGGAAATTGCGGTTGTGGAATTATGCCTTGAAGAAACGGAGAAACAAAGAAATTTTGCCGAAGGCGGAAAAGAAATTAAGGGAAATGAAAATAATGTAACTCCGACCTTTAGGTCGGACCAGACTTCAATCAATATTACTCTTGACAAAATAAAATCAGCTTGGAGTGAAATTATTAAAGCCAGTCAAAATGTTAATCACTCTTTGCCTTTAATTTTAAAAGCATCTTATCCTTTGGCAGTGAATAATAATTTATTAGAAATCGGATCTGAATTTGAAATTCATATTCAAAAATTAAAAAGTAATTCTTGCATAACTAATGCCGAACAAATTTTTTCTCAAATTCTTAACTCCCCTATTCGCCTAAAACCAGTTACAATCACGCGCGAAAAAGCAGAAGAGTTAAAACAAAAATTTACTCCATTAAATTCAGAAGCCACGGAATCAGAAATTGATGCTGAAGAAATTGCAAAAAGTTTTGGAGGAAAAGTTATAGAGTGAGAATAAACGCAAAAACATTTTAACTCAAAAACCGCTTAAAAAATTAAGCGGTTTTTGGTTGCGGGGGTGGGATTTGAACCCACGACCTCGAGGTTATGGGCCTCGCGAGCTGCCAGGCTGCTCTACCCCGCGATAATTATTTTGGTAGCTGGGGAGAGGATTGAACTCTCGACCTTAGCGTTATGAGTGCTACGCTCTAACCAACTGAGCTACCCAGCCAAATTTCAATGCCGCGAGAGAGAATCGAACTCTCATGAGTTTGCACCCACATGATTTTGAGTCATGCGCGTCTACCAATTCCGCCATCGCGGCTAAAAGCTGCAACAAAATTCTGTTTCTAATCATATATCAAAAAATTATTTTTGTCAAAACAAAAAATAATTGCTAAAATAATTTTGTATGTATTTAACCGTCCACACTCCGTTTAGTTTAATTATTGGCACAAAAATTAAAAATCCATTTGTGTCTTTTTTTGTTGCTTTTCTATCTCACTTTATTTTAGACGCTATTCCGCATGATCCAAAATGGCAAACGGATTCTGCGTTTAACTTTGCCATAACTGTTATTATTGATTTCATTTTAGTTTTTTCACTTTTAATAATTTTAAATAAATATAAAAAAAATATTTTATCATCTATCTCCCTTTTAAGTGCTACGGCTGGCGGTATAATGCCTGATGTTTTATGGGGTATAAATATTATTTCACCCATAAAGTTTTATTTTCTTAACCAATACCAAAACTTTCATCACTGGGTGCATACTATATTTTACCAAAAAATGTTTATCAGTTGGCCAATGGTTATACTTATTCAAGGGGCAACTTTTTTAACCTGTTTGATTGCCTTTCTTAAAATTTCAAAATCAAAAATAAAATAACCACAAACAAAAAACCAGTCCTATTTCACTGGCTTTTTTATTTTTTAATATAAAATTTACTTACTAATGGCTTGGTTTGGACAAGAATCAATAGCTTCCTGCACTTTTGATTCAAAATCAGAAAACTCTTGCGTTTTCACTTGGGCTTTCCCTGAATCTGTATTCATCTCAAAAATCTCCGGGCAAATGGAAACACAAAGTCCGCAGCCAATGCATTTTTGTGAATCAATTGTAAGCATAAAATCTTTATTTTAAGATAATTTCTCATGATTTTTTCTTATTTGCATAATCAATTTATCAAAAGCCAAGTCAAATGCCTCAATAATGGTATGATCGTCTTCATTAGACATTAAATTATATTTCGGACTTTTTAAAAATATTTCCACTTTAAAAGCGTCTTTTTTAACAAATTTTTCCGCGCGAATTTGTAATTGCGCGTTTTGCCAATCATTATCTGGCAAAAGTTTGGCCAATCTTTCTTTTTTCTTTTCCAAATAATCTTCTAAAAAATTCTTGTCTTTTTCTTCCACTTGTTTATAGGAAAATTGAATAGTCATACTTTTAAATTATAAATCTCAAGCACTAAATTCCAAATAAGCACCAATATCAAAAATTCAAAATAATTTAAAAATACAATTTAAGATAATTATTTCTGACTTTTGGATTTTGAAAATTGTAATTTATTTGGAATTTGTAATTTTGAATTTGGAATTTTTATAAATTAAAATTATCACCGCTGCAACAATAATAATGACTGCGCCAATTATAACAGGCAACGCCTTACTTTTATTTTCGCTCTCATTTTTATTTTTTCGATTGATAATACTCGCGCCCAAATCTTGACAATCAAGTTTAAGACACTGCTCCACAAAATTTCTTATATTAGCCCCGTCATATTCATCAGAGCCATAACCAATAAAAGATTTTTCGCCAATAAAAGTGCCTGGCACCTGGATTTGCGTTAAATCAATTTTAAAAACTTGGCCAAATTTTTGATAAAGTTCCACATTGCCAGCGTTTTTTGAAAGTTCAAAAGAATAAATTTTTAATTTGTCTCCTAATTCTGTTTTTAACTTTGATAAAAACAATGCTTCAGCATGACAATGTGGGCAGGTTAAGGAATAGAAAAAATATAAATTAACAATGCCCGATGAGGTGACTACATTGATTGCTGTTGGATTTTTTACATCAGTTACGCCCAAAATTTTTTCTGTGTCATTCTGGTTATCAAAAGCTAAAATACTCTCTGGTGTTAAAATAAACGCGTAAATTAATATTAATAAAAAATAGATGAATTTCATATTAACATTATAGCAACGAGATTAAAATTTGGCAAAATAAAAATGCCGTCATATAAGATGGTAAAATCTTTTTTAAATTTCCTCATTTTCTATACCATACCGCAAGTTATCCATTAAGTCAAGATAAAATTCTAAATTATTCAATTCCGCCAATCTTTGTCCCAATGGATCTTGAATTTTAAAAAGATGATGCAGATAGCCAAGAGAATATTCACGCAACTCTTTAATTTTGCTGAATTTATTTATTGGTTCTAATTTTTTTGCAAATCCAGAATTATTAATGTTAAGGATTTTATAAAAATTTTTTGTAAGCATGAATGGCTTTTTACCATGGGATCCCTCGTCGCTCCGCTTCTCGGGATAAACTCTTTTAAACAAATACAATCTTCCATGTCTTCCTTCACGCGTCGGAATTACGCAATCAAACATATCCCAGCCCATTTTTATTGCCGCCACAATGTCTTCTGGCTTGCCAATGCCCAATGCAAAACGCAAATAATTTTCTGGAATATTTCTGGCAGTTTCCTTTAATACATTATCCAAAAAATGTCCCTGACTGTCAATGTGCCGGGCGCCAAAACCTAAACCATCAAAACCAATTTTAACCAACTCTGAAATGCATTTTTTTCTAAGTTTAATATCTGCTCCGCCTTGCACCACACCAAAAAGCAATGGTTTATTTTTCTGTAATTTTCTTTTTTTATTTTGTCTATCAAATTCCAATCGGCAACGTCTTGCCCAATTAATAGTTCTTTCAACCGCAGCCGTCAAATGTTTTTTATCAAAATCATTTGGCGGGCAATCATCTAAAACAACCATCATATCAACTCCTAAATCAAATTGAATTTGAATTGATTTTTCCGGCGTTAATTTATGAAGCGAGCCATCAAGAGGAGATCTAAATTCAACAGAATCGTCAAAAATTTTACCGGCACGCTTTGCCATCCTCGCGGAAGCGAGGATCTCGTGTTTATCAGCCAGCGATGAGATCCCGACTTCCGTCGGGATGACAGAAAAAGAATTTTTATGAATCAAAGAAAAAACCTGATAACCGCCAGAATCAGAAAGCAATGTTTTATTCCAATTCATAAATTTATGAATGCCGCCATATTTTTTCATCAAATTCATTCCTGGTTGTAAATATAAATGAAAAGTATTTACCACCATCGCCTCCAAATTCAAAACAGACAAATCGTTGTTGCTAATATTTTTAATGCCAGCGCGCGTGGCATCAGGCATAAAAAAAGGCGTTTTTATAACGCCGTGATTGGTCACAACTTCGCAAACTCTTGCAGAAGATTTTTTTGATTGATGAAGAATTTTAAACATAAACTTTTAAATTCCAAATTCTAAATCTCAAATTCCAAATAAACACCAATATCAAAATTAAAAAAGAACTTTAAATCTAAAATTTTAAATTTGTTTGGAATTTATAATTTTGGATTTGTAATTTTTACAATCTATTCTTTCTCACTATACACTTTTAATCCATTCATTCCTAATAATCTTCTTTTTATTTCTGGCACAACTTTTTCCAAATCAACAATCTCTTGAATGCCAGATTCCATGTCGCGGATAATAATTGTGCCATCCATAACTTCTTTTTGGCCCAAAATTAAGGCATATTTTACTTTCAAACGATTAGCAATTTCTAATTGCTCTGTTAATCCTTTTTTATTAAACGCTTCGCGTGTTTTCACACCCTGTTTTCTTAATTCATTAAATAATTTTAAACATTTTTTCTTGGCTTCATCTCCAAGTTGTGCTACAAAAACATCTCCATGTCCTTCTTCTTTAATTTCTAAACCTATTTCTCTAATCCTCATAATGACTCTCTCCGCGCCACCAGCAAAACCAAGTGCAGGAGTTTGTCTGCCTCCAATCTGCCCTATGAGATAATCATAGCGACCGCCGCCGCCCAAAGCCATTTTATCTTCTCCTGCACTTTTAGTGAAAATTTCAAAAACTGTACGATTATAATAATCAAGACCGCGCACTAGATAAGGATTTAAATTATAAACAATGTTATTTTCTTCTAAAATTTCCAAAACCTTTACAAAATGATTCTTACATTCATCACAAAGACTGTCAATTACTTGTGGTGCTTCTGTTAAACTTTCCTGACATTTTTTTTCTTTGCAATCTAAAACACGCAAAGGATTTTTTTCCAAACGCGCTTCACATGTTTCGCAAATTTTTTTATCTTTTAAAAACTTTTTTAAACTTTTTATATATTCCTTGCGACAACTATTGCAGCCAATGCTATTAATTTCTATTTCTACTTCTAATCCAAAAGATTTATAAAGCCCGCTCGCAATAATCACCATTTCGGCGTCTAATTCTGGCTCGGCTCCGCCCAAAATTTCAAATCCAAACTGATGATGTTGGCGCAGTCGTCCTGCTTGGGGATTTTCATGGCGAAACACGGATGCAAAATACCATAATTTAACCGGCTGGGGCCAAGAAATCATACCATGTTCAATATAAGCGCGCGCCACTGGAGCTGTCATTTCCGGGCGGAGTGTCACAAGTTCTCCGTTTTTGTCTATGAAGGTGTACATTTCCTTGCCAACAATATCAGTGTCTTCACCAACAGTTCTTTGAAACAAGGAAGCATATTCCAAAACAGGCGTTTCAATTCTCTGAAAACTATAATCTTCGGCTGTGTCTTTTACTTTTTCAAAAATAAAATTCCAAAACTTCTGATGTTCTGGTAAAATATCTTTAAATCCTTTTAATGTCTGAATTTTGTGTGACTGTCTATTTTGTTTTACAGGTTCTGCTTCTGAAATATGTTTTTTAGGACGGGACATAAAAAATTAATTTCCAAATTGATGTTTGTCTCTGACAAACATCAACCAAGAAACAATTTCCAAATAAATTTCAAAATCCAATTAACAATAATAAAAAAAGATGATGTTATTGGAAATTGAAATTTGAAAATTGTTATTTATTTGGAAATTGGAAATTGTATCTTGGAAATTAAAATCAGTATTTTTCTCTTAAAACACTTTTATCTTATCAAACGGCCAACCACGAATCCATGTTCTGCCAATAATATATTTTTTATCAACTGGACCAAAGTATCTTGAATCTTTTGACGAAGCGCGGTTATCCCCTAAAACATAATATTCGCCCTCCCTAAGCGTAACAGATAAATTGCCAGCTGTTTCTGCGCCAGACGCCAGATAACCACTCTCATCTAAAACTTTGCCGCCAGGAAATTCTGGATTATAAATTATTACTTGATTATCTTGAATTTTAATTGTCTCCCCGGGCAAACCAATAATTCTTTTGATATAATATTCGCTTGGATTTTTTGGGTATTTGAAAACAATAATATCACCCCGCTCTGGCTCGTTAAAGCGATAGCCGATTTCATTAATAATCAGATATTCGTTATCATGAAAATTCGGCTCCATTGACTGACCTTTAACATAAAAAGGCTGGATTAAATAATAACGCACTGGCAGAATTATGATTAAAGAAATAATCACAATTTTTAAAGTCTCAAAAGCAAACTGCTTAAAAGATTCTTCGGTTTCTTCATTCTTACTCGCTGGTTCAAATGAAGGCATGGATTCGTTATTCATAAAAATTTAATTTAATTTTTGTTTGGTGGACGATACAGGATTTGAACCTGTGACTTCTTGCGTGTGATGCAAGCACTCTACCGCTGAGTTAATCGTCCACAGGTCAAAAAATACAATAATACAATAATTATATGGCAGTATACTACAAATTTCAAATTGACGCAAGACAAAAAATATTTTATAATAGAAATTAAGAATATGTCTTATTTACAAGACCTGCCTCCAGAAATTCAAAATTTTAAAGAACAATATCAGCGCCGCAATAAATTCTGGCGTATTTTTAAAATTATTTTCTTTGCGATTTTAGTAGCTATTATTATCATTTCCATTTTTTCTTATACTGTCTCGCCTTCCCATAATTCTATTTTATCAGAAATTGGCAGACTGCCCATAATTAAACAATTCCGCCAGTTAATTGGCTTTGAAAATCTTAAAGGTGAATTAGATAATAGAATTAATTTTTTAATTTTAGGCCAAGGCGGTGCCGGGCATGAAGGTCCTTATCTTACTGACACAATTATTTTGGCCTCCTACAAACCTTCAACTAATGACTTGGCTTTAATCTCTGTGCCGAGAGATTTTTATGTGGAATTAGAAAATTATGGCTGGAACAGAATTAACGCCGCTAATTCTTTTGGAGAAACAACTAATTATCAGGGTGGTGGCTCAGCACTCACTGCTAAAACTTTAGAAAAAATTTTTGATATTCCAATTCATTATTGGATCAGGTTTGATTTTAAAGCTTTTCAAGAAATTATTGATAATTTTGAAGGTATAAATATTTGCGTTAATAAATCTTTTACAGATCCAGATTATCCAACAGATGATTTAAAAACAGAAACTATAACTTTTTCTGCTGGCTGTCAAAATATGACTGGGGAAACTGCCCTGAAATTTGCGAGATCGCGCCATGGAGACAATGGCGAAGGATCTGACTTTGCACGTGCTGCTCGCCAACAAAAAATTATTATAGCTATTAAAGATAAGGTTTTTTCTTTTGGCTTTCTAACATCACCGCAAAAAATATCTAATTTATATGAAACATTAAAAAATAATATTCAGACAAATATTTCTCTAAGTGAGTTGCCGGATTTTTTATCCTTAGCACAAAAAATAAAAAAAGAAAATGTCAAACAAATTGTGCTGGATAATTCTGCCCAAAGTTTATTAAAAGCTGATTTTACGGATGAAGGTGCTTATGTGCTTTTGCCACGCACTGGCAATTATGAAGAATTGCAAAATTTAGCAAAAAATATTTTTGTTTTAAAAAATGGGCACAAGACAGAGCCTGTACGGTTGATAATTTTAAATAGCACGAAAATTGACGGTTTGGCACGCGACACGGCTGTCTTTCTTAACTCCATTGGTTTTGAAATTATAAAAACTGCTAACGCTTCCACCACCGCCCCTTTTACTAAAACAATCGTCTATAACTTACAAGATAATAATTATCCGGATGTTTTGATGGTCTTACAAAAGAGTTTGCGCGCGGAAACAGAATTAACTTTGCCAGAAAATTTGGCTACACAAATCCATGGTTTTTCCCAAGCAAATTTTTTAATTGTACTTGGTTGCCCAGCAACAGATGAAGAATGCAGAAAGTAAAAAGTATAAATATGTCATCCTGACGGAAGTCGGGATCGCGTAGATATATATACCGCGCATTTATGCCACTCTCCATTATCCAAAAATCCAACCTTCCTCTCATTGCCATTATTGGCCGTGTTAATGTTGGCAAATCAACGCTTTTTAACAAAATGATTGAAAAAAGAAAAGCTTTGGTTTCTGAAATTCCAGGCACCACTCGGGATCTGAATTTCGGCATTGCCGAATGGCAAGGTAAAAAATTTGAAATCGTTGACACTGGCGGCATGTTTGAAATAAAAATTTCCAGGGGATGTCATCCCGAGCGTAGCGAGGGATCCCGTGTAAATAATAAAAACAGTGAATCTATCACTTATCAGACAGAAAAAAAAACGCGCGGAATAATTAATCAAGCTGGTTTAATTTTATTTTTAGTTGACGCGCAGACTGAAATTTTAGCCAAAGATAGACTAATCGCTCAATTTTTAAAAAATAACAAGAAACCGGTAATTTTAGTGGTTAACAAAATTGACAAAAAACATAGCGATGTCAGCGAATTTAAAAAATTAGGAATTGGGAAGCCAATAGGGATCGCGGCTGCAAGTGGAGTTGGGGTTGGGGATTTGATGGACGAAATCATAAAAACATTTCCGCCCTCGGCGGAAAATCACAAAAACATTTCCGCCCTCGGCGGAAAATCACAAAAACAAGAATATAAAAATAATATTAAAGTAAGCATCATTGGCAAACCAAATGTTGGCAAATCTTCCCTGTTAAATAAAATTTTGGGAGAAAATAGAGTAATTGTTTCTCCAATTCCGCACACCACGCGCGAACCGCAAAATACTTTTTTAGAATTTGAAAACCAAACTATTGAGCTAGTGGACACTGCGGGTATTAGAAAAAAAGCAAAAATTTCCACTGGCAGACATAACAAACCAACACTTGAATCTCAAGGCGTGAGTATGAGTATTTCCGTTTTAAAAAAATCAGAAATCGCTTTGTTTGTTTTGGATGTTTCAGAAAATTTTTCTAGTCAGGATGCCGAACTTACTAAACTAATTATTGAATCTGGAATTAGTGTGATAATTGTCGCCAATAAATACGATCTCTTGGAGAGAGACCTCGGTAATGCCAAAGCGCTACAAAGTTATATCAATAATTTCTTTCCTTTTTTATCTTTTGCGCCAATTATTCTTGTCTCTGCCAAAACTGGCAGAAATTCTGAAAAAATATTATCATTAATATTAGAAGTTCACGCAGCCAGACACAGACAGATTGCAGACGAAGAACTAAAATTTTTTACAGATTATTTAATGAAAAAAATGCCGCCTCCGCGACAACAAAATATTCTAAGCGGCAAAAAAAGACGCGCTTTTATTACTAAAATAATCCAGAAAAAAACTGACCGGCCAATTTTTATTGTTGAAACTGTTAACAAAATAAAAATTCCAGAAAGTTATTTAGGATATTTAGAAAATAACATCCGCAGCCGCTATAAATTTCTTGGCACACCAATAAAGATTGTAGTGGAAAGAGTTTTGCCGTTAAAAAAACTAAACTGCTTTAGTTTTTCTAGACAAAAAAAGTTCCCCACACCAAAAAGAGATGTCATCCTGACGAAAGTCAGGATCCCATGATATGTTTAAAAACGCTGAGATCCCAATTTTCATTGGGACGACAATAAAGATATGCATTTAATTATCGGCCTAGGTAATCCTGGCAAAAAATATGAAAAAACAAGACACAATGCTGGATTTTTATCAGCGGATTTTTTGGCTAAAAAAAATAAATGGGTAGAAAATAAAAAAATAAAATCTTTAATCGCTGAAACAGAAATTAACAATCAAAACATAATTTTTGCCAAACCACAGACATTCATGAATGATTCTGGCACAGCAGTTTTGGCTTTACAAAAAAAATATAAAATCAAACCAGAAAACACAATTATTATTTATGATGAACTTGATTTGCCATTCGGCACAGTCAGAACAAAATTCGGTGGCTCTTCTGCCGGACATAATGGCATTAAATCAATTGTAGAAAAACTTGGCATAGATAAATTCTGGCGCATAAGAATTGGGATCAGCAATGACAAACGCGCTTTAATGCCAACTGATAAATTTGTTTTATCAAAATTCAACAAGGATGAATTGGAAATTTTAAATAAAAAAATCATGCCAGAGGTGGCAGAAAAAGTCATTATAATATTAAAAGATATTTAATAAAATTATTAGATGGACTATGGCTTTTCTGGTCCATCTTTTATTTTATGGAAAAATCTTGTTTTAAGAAAATAATTTGAGATATTCCCTTATTCTCTCTCTATCTTCATTTTCTTTATCACCTTTAAAATAAATCTCTACAAAATCGATTTGTTGTTTATTTTCCAAATAAACATAAATTATTCTTAAGTCTTTATTTTTTAAATTTCGACAAAAAAATCTGGCTTTGATAATAAAAACAGGTCCATTTTTTGTAATAATATTAAAATGTTTTCCTAAACCAAAAGGAAATTTATCCAAGACTTTCTTAAATTCATCCAAATCATTTTCTAAAGAACGAAATTTTTTAGAAAGCCTCTTAAAATCTTTATCAAACTCTGAAATATTCTTATAATTCATCTTCATAGTTTCTTACTGAATGGGTGTTATCACGATAAAAAACACTTTCGTAACTTATTTCCTCGCCAATTTCATGGACTAACCACGGCGTGTCAGTGTGAGAATAATTACTCAATTCGTTGGCATTTTTCCAAGCTAAACGATTTAAAACATCATCAATATGCGCTATCTCTTGCGCGGAAAGAATTTTTAAATCTGCCAAACGACGGGGAAGATATTTCTTTTGTTCATATTGAAAATGCTTACTTTGAATTTTTTCAATTTCATTATTTTTAATCATCTCATCTGTTATTTTCTTAAATTTAACTGGCGTCGGACCAAAATAATTTTTTATGTATTTTGCTCCCATCAACTGCTCTTCAAATTTTTCATAATAATCAAAATCAATAAAATATAATAATTTATAAAGCGCGGTTTCACCAACATTTGGTCGCGCGCCAACTTTCTCCAAAACATACAACAAAACTTCTTTAAACTTTTTTATATTTTCCTGCGGCACGCAAATCCTAATTTCTTGTTTTTCTTTCTTTGGCCCTTCTTTGTCCTTCTTAATCTTTTCGGTTATTTCAACGACTGCGACGGTCGGTTCTTTTTTTAAAATATTTTCCAAAGACACGCCAAAAACATCCGCCAATTTCTGGGCTTCGGAAATGGTAAGCTCTCTTTCGCCTCTTTCAATCTGAATGTAGGTTGGACGAGAAATTTTTAGTTCTTTAGCCAAAAAATCTTGCGACAATTCTTTTTCTAAACGCAACCTTTTAATTGTTTGGGGTAAATTATTAAGCATAGGATTTATCCACAAGTTAGTTTGTAAGTTAATTATAGCAATGTAAAAATTTCTTGTCAAACAAAATGTCTAAAAAATTGACACAAAAAAACAGGAGTAATTACATTCCTGTTTTTCATTTTCACATTAAAGTATTTTTCTGCTTTTAAGTTCTTGAAACAATGTAACAGATCTTTCTAAACCAGAAATTTTAAGAGCATCAACATCTTGTGTTGGACTTAATTTTTTAATAGCGACATAAGCAAAATTTTGAGGTACGCGTTTTTCTATCTTTTTACCAACAAGCAAGGTTTTAACTTGGCTATCATCTCTGTAGAATCTTCCTTTTAAAGTATCCAGAATTGTCTTAGCCATATTGTCTATGTCGCGACGCGAGTATTCACTTTCAACAGAAAAATATTGAATAATAAAAACAAATATCTCTCCCGAACTGGGAAACCGATCATCACCTCTCAAATGATTATCTAAATCAATACTAACTGTGTTTTTAAACATCACCAAGTAATCCTTTTCTGTCTTTCTTGTTGCGCCATCAAAATCTCCTCCATGAAACGCTTCTTGTGTTGATGGAATTATATCGCCAATACCAAAATCAAAATCTATAATTGTTATTTTTTGTTTCTTCGACATTATCGTTTTTGTGATTTCGGAGTTGTCTTATAAAAAAAGACGCCCTCTTTTGTCTTAACTCTTTCAACAGCAGAAAAACTGACCGGTTCGCCTTTCTTGGTATAAAAATTTACCATAACCGGTTCCTTTTTGGTTTTAGTTGCGATAAAAAATACAGGTTTTTTGTTTGCTATATTCATATAGTTTTATAATAGCAAAGATAAAGAAAAATAACAAATGTAAAAATTAACTTAAGCCATTATTCACAATTATTTTCCTCTCCTCCTCCGTTAGGCTATAGAGGTCGTAGACTTTTTGGTCAATTTCTTTATCCGTCTTTTCAATTTCTTTTTTAACCTCTGCCCATTTATCGGAATTTTCCGGTATATTTTGTAGTTTTTATATTTATCCTTTATTTTAGATTATCACAAAATTTATATCCTTGTGGTATTTCATCATAATTTTTAACTTTTTGCCACCAAAGTTTGCCAAAATTTTTAGTAGCAACTTTCTCATTAATAATCCATTGCAAACATAAATCTTTGTTCACGTAAAAGACTTCCGCGTATTTTTTATTTTTAATTAATTGACCCGACACTAGTGCAGAAGAATCGTTGTTGCTATAGGCATCAGAAATAAAATTACTATCACTAACAATTCTAAAATTATTAATAAAACTCACGTCTCTACCTTTATAACGTAATTTTATCGTGTAATCTCCTGCCTCGGTATTAGATGGTATATTCAAAGAAATATTACCGGCATTATTAATTACAAAATATTTTTTATCAATAGAAAAATCTAATTTTACAGATACTAACCTTAAATCAATATCTGCATTGAAACGAACACCTAACAATGTTATTTTTTCTCCACGTGAAACTGATAACTTGGAGGCGGAAGTTAATAATGGATCACCCCATGTCTGACTTAAAATTTTATAAGCCTCAACCTTACCTCCATTATCTTTTGAAGCACTAATAATTTTATCCATGATTTCGTAATTTTTTAAGTTGGGATATTTTGACTTAAGTAGAGCGGCTATACCAGAAACAATCGGAGCAGAAAAAGAAGTCCCATCCATATTAGCATAATCATTACCAGAAGTAAAAACAGCAACTGAAGTAGAAACTATATCTTCTCCTGGCGCATAGACATCTATAAATTTTGAACTCCTACTTGACCAATATGCAACCTTGTTATTTTTATCTAAAGCTCCAACACCTAAAACATAATTATATTCACCATCATTGCAAACGGGTGAAGTTTTAATAAAATCTAAATCTTGTCCAAAACCACCTTCTGTGTCACCATTACCGCCAGCTGCTATAATAAGTACATCATTATCATAAGCATATTTAATTGCTGCATCGAAATTTGTGGAATATCCAACCGTCCCCGTGGAACCTAAACTTAAATTAATAATTTTTGCTCCATTATCAACCGCGTATCTAATACCTTTAATTATGGCCTGTTCAGGACAACCGTCATCATTACAAACAATTACGGGCATTATTTTTACACCTGAAGCAATGCCGGCTATACCAATACCATTATCTTTTTGTGCCCCAATTATACCTGCAACCATTGTCCCGTGTTCATTTTTTGTTGTCATATCAGCGTTATTATTAACAAAATTATAACCATAAAAATCATCAACAAATCCATTTCCATCATTATCTTTTTTATCTCCTGTTAATTCACCATGATTCCGCCACATATTATTAATGAGATCCGGATGATTTACATATACCCCACTATCTAATACTGCCACTATTAAATTAGTACTCCCAATTGATTGAATATTCCAAGTTTGTTTTATATTAATGTTATTTAGATATGTTTGATAGCCAGAATATGTGTCGTTTGATATTTTTCTCAAAATATTAAAATTAAAACTATCGGAAGTCGCATTACCAACTTGAACAAGTATAGCACCGCCAGCCCCTTCTGGAACTTTCACTTTTATAAGCTCACCCGTCCAACTTAATATTTCAGCTTTTCTCTCTCCAAAGTAGACTAAACCAATTTTGCTACCAAAATATTTACCTTTAATATAAACCAATTCTCCTTCTTGTGCTTCTTGTGGTACAGTTGCAGTTATGATTGGCTTTACATAAAACGCATAGAAAAGATCTTGATATTGTGTGGTGGTATAACAATAACCGCTATAACAGTTTTTACCTGCATCAAAACTACCACTTACTTCTATGTTGCCTGAACTATAAATTGAGGCTGGTGCTTTAACAATAATCTGTGAATCTGACCAGGAAGTAGGATATGTTAAAACTGAATTAAAATAAACGCCCTTGTAAAGAAAAGAATTACCAAAACCACTGCCATTAATGGTTACCAATGTTTCTCCCGGTATAACAACATCTGGAGAAATAGAGTTAATGGATGCCGCAAACGATAATGGAGTTTTTAGAAACAAAAAACTTGCCATTGTTAAAAACGCGATAATAAAAATTAAAAACTTAGAATTCATATAGTTAAAATTTTAATAACTTATTTTAATAAATATACCACAAGCAAACAAAAATGCAAAATTAACTTTGGCATTTCGGACAATAAAAACTCGTGCGCGAATTTTGTTTAATACTTTTTATAATACTTCCGCATTTTTTACACTCCTGACTTGCTTTACCGTAAACTTTAAGATATTTTGTCATCGCGCCCTCTTTGCCAAACGCATCAACATAATTTTCAACAGAACTACCTTTTTTCTTTACGGCAAATTTTAAAACTTTCTTCAGACATTGATATAGTTTTTTATATTCATCTTTATTAATTTTATTCGCGCGTCTCATGGGCAGAATGCCAGCGCAAAAACAAGATTCTGCAGCATAAATATTGCCCACGCCTGCTAAAAATTTTTGTTCCATCAAAAGAGGTTTGATGGCTTTTTTCTTTTTGGAGAAGATGTCATAAAATTTTTTAAAAGTAAAATCTTTAGCCAAAGGCTCTGGACCAAACTCACTCAATACTTTTCCCAATTCTTTTTTATCAACTAATTTTACCCAGCCAAATTGACGTAAATCGTTAAAAAACAATTTACTCTCATCTTTAAAATTAAAAATTACATGAGAATATTTACTCTGATAAAACGCGGATGAACCCTCCTTGTCGTGATAAATAAGCTGGCCGGTTAATTTAAGATGAAAAATCAGATAATTGCCATTATTCAAAGTTATGATTAACATCTTTGCGCGCCGATTGGTATTTTTAATTTTGGCTCCAACCACATTCTTCAAAAAAATAGATTTTGGAGTTTTTACCTGTTTTAATAATTTCAAATCAACTGAACTAATAATTTTATTTTTCAATAATCTCTTTAACTGTAATTTTATTGTTTCTACTTCTGGAAGTTCGGGCATAATTTTATTTTTACACAAGGCTTCTCCCTGTCATCTCTTCCGGCGCCTGCAAATTTAGGATTTTTAAAACAGTCGGTGCCACATCAGCTAAAAAACCAGATGAAGCCAATAAATTTAAATCAATAACGCCAATAGTATCACTCTCAATTTCGTAATCTTTGCCAATAACCAAAAAGGGAACGGGCACTGAAGAATGCTCTTTATCAATTTCACCGGTTTGCAAATTAATAAGTCTCTCGGCGTTTCCATGGTCGGCAGTAATTATAATTACGCCGTCCAAAGCTAAGATATGAGCCACGATTTCTCCCAAGCACTCATCTACTGCTTCAATTGCTTTAATCGTGGCTTTAACATCTCCGGTGTGCGCCACCATATCTGGATTAGCAAAATTGATCACATAAAAATCATATTTATTATTATCTACTTCTTCTAAAACTTTTTCTTTAATCTCAAATGCAGACATTTCCGGCTGCAAGGCATAATTTTCTATTCTTGGTGATGGAATTAAAATATGGTCTTCACCACAAAACGGCTTTTCTTCACCACCGTTAATAAAATAAGTCACATGAGCATATTTTTCTGTTTCTGCAATATGTAATTGTTTTAAATTTGCGTCGCTAATCACTTTAGCTAAAGGAATTTTAATGACACTCGGCGGGTAAGCCACTTCTACTGGTAAATTTTTTTCATATTCTGTCATAGTGACCACATTTAATCCTTTTAAAAAATCGCGCGAAAATTTATCAAATTCAGGCATGATAAATGCTTTGACAATTTCCCGCATGCGATCAGCGCGAAAATTAAAAAAAATAACAGCATCTTCCGCCCTAATTTTAACAATAGGATTTTTTTCCTTATCAACAATTACAGTTGGCTTTAATTCTTCATCATAAACTTTTTGCTCGTAAGAATTTTCCACAGCCTTAAGAGGATCATTTTCTTTTCTTTCAGACTCAGCCCAAACCATTGTTCTGTAAGATTTTTCAATTCTTTCCCAATGATTATCTCTATCCATTGTCCAAAAACGGCCAGCCAAACTAGCGATTTTTCCCACACCAATCTCTTGGGTCTTTTGGATAACTTTTTTCAATAATCCTAAACCAGAATCATAAGGCATATCACGGCCATCCAAAATTGCATGAATAAAAACATTTTCTATTTTTTGCTCACGCGCTAATTCTAAAAGAGCAAAAAGATGATCAACAGAACTATGCACGTCGCCTTCAGAAACCAAACCGATTAAATGCAAACTAGAATTATTTTTTTTGACTGTTTTAACTGCTTTAATAAAAATAGGATTAACAAAAAATTCTTTGGCAACAATGGCTTTATTAATCAGAGGCAAATCCTGATAAACAATCCTACCAGCGCCTATATTTAAGTGGCCGACTTCCGAATTACCCATCTCTCCATAAGGCAAACCAACTGCCTCGCCAGAAGCTTGAAGAGTTGTAGCAAAATAATGTTCTGAATAAAAATCAAAATTAGGTTTTTTTGCTTGGGCAATTGCATTGGCCAAAGAAAATGGGGCCACACCCCAACCATCAAGAACTATCAAAGCCACCGGCTTTGGTCTTAGATTAATTGATAAATTATTTTTAGACATAAAATTAAGAAATCCAAAATTCAAAGCACCAAATTACAAATAAATTCAAAATTACAATTTTCAAAAATTCCGCCAAAGGTGCACATCTGAGGGTGAAGCAGAAATCAGCCTTAGGCTGACAAAAAACAATCTTTCAATTTTAAATGGTTTTGGATTTTGATATTGGTGCTTATTTGTGATTTGGAATTTCAGATTTGGTGCTTATTTAATTAAACTCTCTCCACTCATCTCTCTTGGTTTTTTTATTGCTAAAATATCTAAAATTGTCGGCGCTATATTGCATAAAGCGCCATTGTTTTTTAAAACATATTTCTTTTTCTGATTAAACTTTAAATCAGCTAAAATAAAAGGCACTGGAAATGAGGAATGTTCAGTATCAATCTCACCAGTTTTCATATCAATCATCTCTTCTGCGTTGCCATGATCTGCTGTCACAAGTAAAACACCATTTTTTATTTTTATCAAACTCAAAATTTTTCCTAAACATTTATCCACCGCCTCAATTGCTTTAATACCAGCGGCCAGATTGCCAGTATGACCAACCATGTCTGGATTAGCAAAATTTGCCACCATAAAATCATATCTATTTTTCTCTAAATTTTTAATAATAACTTCGCAAATTTTAAAAACTGACATTTCTGGCTTTAAATCATAACTTGCCACATCTGGCGATGGCACCATTATTCTTTCTTCGCCATTCACTGGTTCTGGATAACCGCCGTTGAAAAAATATGTCACATGAGCGTATTTTTCTGTTTCTGCCAAATAAAGTTGTCTGAAATCTTTCAAAATAAATGGCAAGGTTTTTTTAAGACTAATGGATGGAAAAGCAGAAAGCATGCTATCCAAATCAGGACCGCATTCTGTCATGGAAACAAAAACCAAGTCATGCAAAACTTTTTGACGCCGAAAAGATCCTGGATTCATTTCTTGAAAATTTTCTTGCTTAAAAGCCTTGATCAGCTGACGCGAGCGATCAGATCTTAAATTAAAAAATACAACTGAATCTTTTTCTTTGATCAAACCCACTGGCCTGCCATAAATGTAAACTTCTTTTTTATTGCAGACACCATTAGATACAATTAAAGTTGGCTCAATAAATTCATCTGTTTCTCCGCGATCATAGGCTGATTTAATGGCTTCTTTGGCCGAACGCGCGTAATATTTTGCCTGACCAGGGACTAGGGCGCCATAAGCTTTGGCGGTGCGGGACCAATTTTTTGTCCGATCCATTGCATAATAACGGCCGATAATTGTGGCAATTTTTTCATTTGGTTTTAATTCTTTTTCCAATTTTGTCAAAAATTTTAAAGCGCCGAATTTATATGAATCGCGACCGTCAGTAAATAAATGCAAGTAAATATTTTTAATATTATGTTCGCGATAAAATTTTAATAATGCTAACAAATGATTTGGGTCAACATGAGCAGATTGTGCGCCTGTTAAAAGACCAATAAGATGAATATTAGAATGATGTCTTTTGCTATGCTCAACAGTCCGCAATAATGCCGGATTTTTAAAAAACAAACCAGATTTTATGGCTCTACTAATAACAACACTTTCCTGCTCCACCACTCTCCCTGCTCCTAAATTAAGATGCCCTGCTTCTGAATTTCCGTCTTGATGAGCTGGCAAACCAACATAATGGCCAGATGCCTGAAGTTCTGTATGCGGAAAATTTTTCCACAAAAAATCAAAATTTGGCTTATGCGCCAACTCAATCGCATTGCCAGGATATAATTTATTTATTCCCCATCCATCAAGAATTATTAAAACTATCGGCGAATTGTTATTCGTTCCCCCCTTACTAATAGGAGATAAAAGAGGGGTTATTTTTTTAGATATTGACATAAAATATATTTAATACTCTGGCTCTACCTGATAATAGTTTAACAAAAATTTAGCAATTTCTGCAAATGCTGGCACCACAGATCCTTCGGCAAAAGTTGAATTTTTAGGTCTATTAATTTTTACTAAAGCCACAAATTTTGTTTTGTTAGCCGGAGCAAAACCAACAAAAGTATGGATTGTTTCATTACTATAGCCACCAGATTTATCTGCAATATTGGCAGTGCCTGTCTTTCCTCCCACATAAAATCCGGGTGCTTGCGCCCCCTTAGCATGACCGTTTTTAACAACAGAGACAAGCATTGCTTTTAAAAGTTTAGCAGAATTAGAAGAAATTACGCGTCGAACTTCTTTTGGTTCATTTTTTTCAACTCTGCCATTTTCAAAAATCTTTTCTGAAATAATTTGCGGCTGCATTAAAATCCCATTATTGGCAATAGCGGCGTAAGCCATAATTATCTGCAAAGGTGTGACCATAATCCCTTGGCCATAAGAAGCAGTGGCAGTATAAATATCTTTCTTTAAATCCAAACTTTTAATATCACCCGCAGATTCATGCGGCAATTCAATCCCGGTTTTAATTCCAAAACCAAATTTTTTCACATAATCCCTAAACATATCTTTGCCTGTTTTGAAAGCAGCAAAAATCGCGCCAGTATTAATAGAATTTTCTAAAACAGAAGTCATATTAACTTCGCCATAAGTTTTATTTTTCGCATTACGAATAATATCTGGACCAAATTTTACAAAACCAGAATCAACGTATTTTGTTTCCGGTGTTACCATGCCAGAGTCTAATGCGGCAGCCATTGTAATTGCCTTAAAAACAGAACCCGGCTCATATGCCTCACTAACGGCGAGATTAGTATAAATATCTGCGCTTTCTACATAACTATAATTATTCAAATCAAAAGTTGGTATATTGCATAAGGCTAAAATTCTGCCAGTGTTAGGTTCAATTACAATAGCAGTGCCATTGAGAGCTGCCATTTTTTCTACCCATTTTTTTAATGAAGCACAAACTTGAAACTGAACCACTGAATCCAAAGTTAAAACCAAATTATTGCCATCAATCACAGGAATTTTATCAAATATATCCAAACCAATTAACCTACCTCTGGGGTCTTTTTCTGTCTTAACTATTCCGCCTTGACCAGCTAGATACTCTTCAAAATATTCTTCTATACCATATTGACCAATTCTTGTATCATTTTTAAAACCAACAAAACCAAGAATATGAGCAAATAAATCATTTTGAGGATAAACTCGTTTTGTCTCTTCTTCAAAACCAATGCCAGTTAATTTTAACTGCTCTATTTTTTCTTTCTGATCCAAAGTCAAGTAATGTTTCAATGGTTCATAAACATCATCTTTAGCCAACCTTGCGCTCATTTGTAATTTTTCTTTTTCTTCTAATGGAATAATTTTAGCTATTGATTCCAGTGTGGCGGTAGCGTTTTCGATCAACATCGACTGGCTATAAAGCAAATAATATTTTTGATTCAAAGCTATGGGGTTTAATTTATTAATCGTCTCACCGTTAAAGGCGTCTATTGTATATATTTCACCCCTGTTGGGTGCCACCTGTTCCACAGAATTATGTCTTTTTTCAGCTAATGCAAGATAAAAATTATGTTTAATTACTTGCAAATAAAACATGCGCGCGATAACCGCAAAAGCCAAAATAAAAAATAACACTTCCAATTGTGTTATCCTACTAAACTTCCAACGGTGTTTATTTTTTGTTGCGATCAAATGAGGAGACATAAAATTAAAAAAATACAAATCTCAAATCACAAATTCCAAACGAACACCAATATTAAAATTTAAGGAAAATAATTCTAAAATTTTAATTTTTTTATATTTTTATATTATTTTATTCTTATATTTTGAAAATTGTAATTTATTTAGGATTTGTAATTTTGGATTTGTAATTTATTTCACGGCTACTCCTTTGTCTTTAATTGAGAGATATTCCACTTTTCCAGCGACAGTCAAACCATTGGCCAATGCTCTTTCTTGAAGCACTGATAAATTTTTTAACGTGTTAACTTTTTCTTTTAACACCTGATTAGTTAATTTTAAATCTTTAATTTGATTTTCCTGAACAGAAATTGTAAAACCATGAGTAACAGCAGAAGTAACGCGCACTAAATAAAAAACAACAGAAAAAATTATAGCCAAAATCAAACCGCAAGAAACGCAATAACTCCAGCTCTCACTAATTTTAGCTGCTTGCCGCTTCATAATTTTAAAATTATTTTGGTTAGAATAATTTTTTCTGTTGTTTTTACATAAAGAAAAAAACTTTGACATTTTTATCTCTCAAAGCGCTTTCCTTTAAGAGAAGTCAGAAAACATTCATCAGACATTTTAAAATACTAATGACTATTTTCCAATTTCTCAATTATTCTCATCTTGGCGCTTCTGCTTCTCGGGTTATTTTTTATTTCTTCTGTAGTTGACACAATTGGCTTTTTGGTTAAAATTTTTATGAACGGCGCTTCTGCTTTGGCAGTATCACGGAAAAAGTTTTTTACAATTCTATCTTCAAGAGCATGAAAACTAATGACTATCAAACGCCCAAGAGGTGCTAAAATATCAATTGTTTGAGGCAAAACTAAAGACAAATTTCTTAATTCATCATTTACAGCAATGCGCAGAGCCTGAAAAACTTTTGTGGCTGGATGGATTTTTTCTTTAAAATTTTGCCTCGCCACGAGGCGCACTACTTCCACTAATTCAAAAGTTGTTTTAATTTTTTTCTTTTTTCTTAATTCAATAATTTTTTTTGCCAAATTTTTAGCATATCTGTACTCGCCAAAATTTTTAAAAATATCTATTAAATTTTCTAGAGAATAATAATTGATAATCTCAAAAGCCGTCAGATTCTGCCTTATGTCAAAACGCATATCCAATGGCTCATCTTTTAAAAAACTAAACCCGCGGCCAGAATTTTCCAATTCATCTGACGATAAGCCTAAATCAAGTAAAATTCCATTGACAGGATAAGAAAAATAATTTTTTACAATTTTATCTAAATTCCTAAAATTATCATTGACAAAAATTAAATTTTTGTTACCCTTTATTTCTTTATTTCTTAATTTCTTAATTTCTCCATTTGCGTCTATTGCCAACAGTTTCCCGTTTGGCAAAATTATTTTTAAAATTTCCAACCCATGTCCTCCACCACCAAAAGTGCAATCAATAAAATTCTGGTTTGGTTTTGGATTAAAGTATTCCAGAACTTCATGCAGGAGAACAGGAATATGCATATTAATCTCCAATTTCCAAGATGCAATTTCCAAATAAATTCCAGATTTCAAATTCCAATTTTCAATAATTTTTTGGTTACTGATTATTGAATATTGAAATTTTTTTGGAAATTGGAATTTGTATCTTGGAAATTGAAAAAATCACACTCCCATCTCTCCCATTTTTTCAGCCAAACTCTCGGCTTGGTTTTCCACTTCTCTTTTATACTTCTGCCAGTTTTCTTCATTCCAAATTTCTAAACGACTATAAAGCCCTGCCACTACCACTTTTTTTTGAATCCCGGCATAATTTTTTAAATAATCTGGCAAAAGAATTCTACCTAAACCATCTAATTTAACATCCATAGCACCAGCCAGCATTATTCTTGCAAAGCCTCTGGCATCGGCCCGACCAAGTGGCTGATTAGATAATTTCTCTGCTAATTTTTGCCAATTATTTTTAGTAAAAACAAACAGACAATTATCAAGCCCGCGCGTTACCACAGCGCCTGCTTTTAATTCAGCGCGAAATTTAATTGGCATTGCCAACCTGTTTTTATCATCAATATTATGTTGATATTCTCCAATAAACATGCTCTATGTCTCTCGAATGTTATAAAATTATTTTGAATTTAATCAAATATAAAGTTAAATTTTGTTATTCGTAAAAAATTCGGAAACCATTCGTAATTATTCGGGAAATACTTATCCACCACTTATCCCCACTTTCATCCACTCTATATTTATTATACACCACAAACAAAAACAAAACAACCACGAGTTATCCACAAGGGAAATAAAAATAGTCATTTTGTCATCCTGATGCCTGCTTGCCGACGAGGCAGGTAAATCAGGATCCAGAAACAAAAAACCAGCCAAAAAATTTTGGCTGATGATAAAAAAACAAAAAATTATTTGGTCGAAAATCTTTTTATAAGTTTTTTTTGACACTTGGCATATTCAATCGGGTTAATTGCTTTGCCATTCAAGAAACTTTCATCTTCAAATCCAATTGCAACCCAACGCCATTGTTTTTTGCCATAAATTTTACACTCTAATGCTTGCAAATGCACACCTGTTGAAAAAATTATAGGTTTGTTGTGGGTTGTCATAATTTTTAAAATTTATTTATTCTTTCTCTTCCATTCAATATGACCATTAATATCAAACTCTTCATAAGCCGATAAAACTTTTTCAAGAAATTTTTTTGTTTCTTCATCGCCAATTTTTACTGCCGACTCCCAAAGACGAATAAACATCTTCTTTTTTATTCCTGTTTGTTTCAAAATGTATTTTATATTTATATCGTTCATTTAGTAATAATTAAAATTTTAGAAATTGTTGTATAAGTTTTCTTTTTAAAACTAAAAATGATTTCGTCTTTCGTTGACACAGAAGCATTATCAAAAAAATTGTCAATCTCGTTAAATACAAAATCAAAATCCATTTTTAGTTTCCAACTTTCTTCCAAATTATTTTTGCTCGCCAATACTACAAAAAGTCTGTTATCAGCCCCAAATCTTTGTGCACCTTGATTTTCATAAAGCCAAATAATTAAATCTTTCGGATTTTTTAAAACCTGTTCAAGCGTAAAATTTTTAGACAGATATGTTATTTTTAAATCAAATGGTTGATTATTAAAGAAAATATCAACACCAAAATTATTCTTAAGCGTTGGAATAACTTTTGGATGTTGGCTAATGTGATCTTCAATCAAAACCGTCGTCCAGTGATTATACCAAGTAGCAATTACATAATGAGTTATATCATCGTGCAATTTGCTTTTTACTCCATTCAAAGAATAACAGATTTTGAAATTTTGTGATAGTTAAGCGATGCATTGTAATATTCCTCAATATTAGGATAACTTACAAAGTGGCATCGGCCGATAATTTTTGAAAAAGCCGTTTTCGAAACCTCGCGATCATATTTAGTTTTCCGTTCTGCGGAAGCGACCAAATTAAATGTGGTGTTGAAATCCTGCAATTCGGCAAATTTCACAAGCGAGCCGCGAAAGTCTGTAGAATCTTCAACTTCGAAAATTTTTTCCGGGAAACCGCGTTCATTAAACCAAGCAACATCAACGAACTTCACCGACTGTATTATTCTCTCGTAAGTAAATAGTGGAAACTCTCTCATTGTCGCAAGATTGCCTAATTCTTTATTTAAGAATACCTTGCTTTGGTCTGGCGTGTAGGTATCGAAACCCTCCATATTGCCAATTTCAATAATCATACCCTGAACCGCCACGTGTCGCTGATTTATTTTCTCGCTTGTTGTTTTTGGCGTGATGATTTGCGGCAACTTGCCCAAATATTCTGTTAACGCATAAACTCCAAGTCCTATGCGAGTAAATCGTCCATCGCGCTGTACCCGTTCTTGTATTGTTTTAAGCGGAGTTAACCCAGAAAATTTACGATACTTTTCGAATTCCCTGTATATCAATTTTAACGGCGCGTAGTAGCCGTTGTGTAACATCACTTGCTCAATAGCCTCTGAAAATGTCGTCTCTTTGTTCATAGAGTGTTGCGATAAATTATCCACTTTATTTCTGACTTAACCGAATCTTCATTTTCGCCGTCTAGGTGAAATAATAAATTTCTATTACTGTCCAAAATATCAAGCCCATAAACACCGCCGATATAATCGAGAATATCGAAAGTTTTTCTTAAGATATATTTATCACCAAAAATTTTAATTGTTTTAATCATAATCTTTTACATTCAATTAAGGTAGTTCCGCTACCTAAGAAAGTATCCAAAACAACATCGCCTTTTTTGGTAAATCGTCTCATTAACTGATTTGGTATTTGTGGAATAAAATTTCCATGATAATCACCATTGTGAGCACCTGATTTATCTCGTTCACCAATAACCCACAAACTATCTGTAATAATATCCTTGTAATCTTTCCAATTTTTTAAATTTAAATCATTTATTTTGGACATACTTTTATTTATTCACCTTTACCTTTATTCTCTCACTTTTTTTAATAAAAATCAAACTATTTTTTTCTTAAAACAAAATAAATTGCAATGGCGGTAAAAATGCCGACTATTGCTCCGCCAAGAATATCAAGCGGATAATGCACGCCAGTATAAATTCTTGCCAAACCAATTAAAATTGAAAGCAATAATAAAAATAAACCCAAAGATTTATTATGAATAAAAACTGCCACTGCCAAAGCAAAAGAAACTGCGGCATGGTCAGAAGGAAATGATTTTTCTGATAAAGGATTCACGAGCTGGCGCGTTCCAGATTGCAAAAAAGGACGCTCGCGAAAACGAATCAAAGCAGCTAATTGATTTAATAAAAATGAAAAAATTGCAGCTAAAAACAGGTGACCAAAAATCAGCCACTTTTTCTTGCCCTCAATTGGCCAGCTGGAACTTGATTTTGTCTTATGCAAACTAATCCACCAACCCAAAACTGCGCCAAAAATTACAAAAATAAAATACTTAGCTATGATAATTGCCAATAAATCAAGCCAATGCCAGTGACCAGAAAAAGAATTGATGATAGTAAAAATTTGGTGGTCAAAAGAGAGTAAAGTCATGCTTCTTTTTTGTCATTCCCGCGTAAGCGGGAATCCCAGCGATTGTAGATATACAAGAGATCCTGACTTTCGTCGGGATGACAAAAAATAATTTTATTTTTCATATCCGCATTCTTTTTTAGAACATTTTATTTTTCCTTTAGCGCCTTCGGTTAAAAGACTGCCGCAAGTCGGACACTTTTCGCCAGTAGGTTTTTGCCAGAGAGCAAATTTACAATCAGGATAACGATTGCAAGCGTAAAAAGTTCTTCTTGAACGAGTACGACGCGCCACAATTTCACCAGTGCCGCATTCAGGACATTTAACGCCAGTAGAATAATCCATTGGTTTTGTATTTTTACATTTAGGATAATTTGAGCAAGCAAAAAATTTTCCAAATCTTCCTTCGCGGATTAGCATTGGCGATCCGCATTTCTCACATTTTTGATCTGTCATCACTGGCTCGCTTTTTTGACTATTGGCAGATGCGGATTTCTGATCATCCACATTTTCTTTTTTAATATTTTTAATGTTTTTGCATTTGGGATAACCAGAGCAGGCTAAAAATTTTCCATAGCGTCCTATTTTTAAAATCATTGACTTGCCACATTTTTCGCAAACCTCATCAGTAGTTTCGTTTATCAGATCATTCTTTTTCACTTCATCATATTTTTGATTTAAATTTTCTTTAAATGGTTCGTAAAATTCCTTAATAACAGGCACCCATTTTATTCTGCCACCCGCGATCTCATCCAATTCATCTTCCATTTTAGCTGTAAAAGCAAAATCCACAATTTGCGGAAAATGTTTTACTAATAAATCATTGACAACATAGGCAATGTCTTTTGGCAAAAGTTTTCTTTCAACTTTTTCAATATAGCCGCGATCTTCAATAGTGGAAATGGTAGGGGCATAAGTTGAAGGTCTGCCAATGCCAAGCTCTTCTAACTTTTTAATTAAACTTGCCTCAGTATAACGGCCGGGCGGCTCTGTAAAATGTTGCTTATCAATAAGACTCTCTAAAAACAATTCCTCGCCCTTTTTTAAATCAGGCAATAAATTTTCTGTTTGATTATCAGAGTTATAAATTTTTAAAAATCCATCAAACTTAATCGTGGAACCATTGGCTCTAAAAATATATTTCTTTTCTTTTCCCAAAGCTAATACATCAACTATGGCCGCATCAATTTCTGCTTCTTTCATCTGAGTGGCTAAAGTTCTTTTCCAAATTAAATTATACAATTTATGTTGATTCTCATTCAAAAATGATTTTAAATCTTCTGGCTTGCGGTTAATATCTGTCGGACGAATTGCCTCATGCGCTTCTTGGGCATTTTTTGATTTATTTTTAAATAATCTTGGGGCCGAGACACAATAATTTTCTCCAAATTCTTTTTTAATAAATTCATTGGCAGAGCTTAAAAATTCATTAGCTAAATTTAAAGAATCAGTACGCATATAGGTGATTAAACCAGTGGCGCCAGATGCGCCGATTTCCACGCCTTCATATAAACTTTGGGCAATAAACATTGTTTGTTTAGAAGAAAAATGCAATTTATTATTAGCATCCTGCTGCAATGTAGAAGTTGTGTAAGGAGCAAATGGCTGGCGTTTAACAGTTTTCTTTTCTAAATTATCAACCGCATACTTAGCGCCAGAAAGATCTAAAATAATGTCGTCAACCTGTTTTTTATTTTTTATTTCCAATTTGTCTATTTTTTTGTCATTGATTTTTATAAGTTCAGAAACAAAATTATTCTTATCTTTTTTTAATAAGGCTTCCAGCGTCCAATATTCTTCGCTCTTAAAAACCTGGATTTCTCTTTCGCGCTCTACAATCAGACGCACTGCCACTGATTGAACTCTGCCGGCAGAAAGTCCTTTGGCAACTTTTTTCCATAAAAACGGAGAGAGTTCGTAACCGACCAAACGATCAAGAACGCGGCGCGCCTGCTGAGCGTCAACCAAATTCAAATCAATATCACGGCCATTATCTAATGATTTTTCCAAGGCTGATTTTGTGATTTCATGAAACACAATGCGCAAAAAATTATGAGGCTTTTTTTTGTCAGACAAAATTTCATGCAAATGCCAAGCAATTGCCTCGCCTTCTCTGTCCTCGTCTGTTGCAAAATAAATTTTATCAGCTTTTTCAGCTTCTTTTTTTAACATCACAACAGTTGATTTAGCTTTTGGCGGAACAACATATTGAGGTTCAAAATTATGATCAATTTTAATGCCCATTTCTTTTTCTGGCAGATCGCGCACATGACCAAAAGATGAAACCACTTTATAATTAGAACCTAAAAATTTGCCAATGGTTTTGGCTTTGGTCGGAGATTCCACTATAAGAAGGTGTTTGGACATAATTTTTTGATAATGACAACCTTGAATTTTATTTAACCACATACATCATAGACCCTAAATTTCTCACTCTGCCTTTCATTTCCATCAGCGTAAGTGTACTATTTAAAATTGAAGTGTCAAGTTTAGTTAATCTAAAAAGTTCATCAATATGAATCGGATCATGTGACAAATGTTTTAAAATTATTGCTTCTTCTGTTGAATCTGGCACAATTTTTTTAGTCTCCACATATTCTTTAATTAAATTTAAATTTAGCGCTTCTAAAATATCAACAGCATTAGTAACTAATTTTGCTCCCATTCTAATTAAATTATTCGGGCCCAAAGAACTTGAACTATAGATATTGCCAGGAATAGCAAACACTTCTCGGTTTTGTTCTAAAGCAAATCTGGCTGTTAAAAGCGCGCCTGATTCTTCTCCTGCTTCAATAACCAAAGTTCCAAGCGCCAAACCAGAAATAATTCTATTACGCTGGGGAAAATTTTGACGCAATGACTCAACGCCTGGCGGATATTCAGAAGCAATCATTCCGCCAGAATCAATAATTCTATCACATAAATAATGATTAGCAGAAGGATAAATATGTTCGCGATCCAAACCAGATGCCACTACTGCAATTGTTCTTGCTTTAGATTCTATGGTTGCCTCATGAGCCAATGAATCAACGCCTAATGCTAAACCAGAAACAATTACTAAACCGCTTTCAGATAATGCCTTAGTAATTTCTGGGGTAACTTGCCTGCCATAATTAGAAATTTTTCTTGTGCCGACAATGGCTAAGGAAAATTCGTCTTTATGAGCATTTAATTCGCCTTGGTAAAATAAAATTGGGGGTGGATTATAAATTTCTAACAAAAGTTTTGGATAAGTCGCCTCTGTTAAAGTTACCGCTTTAATATTTTCTTTAACCATTTTTTCTAAAACACTATCCAAATCAACAGCGCCGCGTTTTTGAATTATTTCTAAGGCAATTTCTTGCTCAATTCCTGCCTTAACTAAATCAATTATTTCCGCGCTCCAAGCCACCTGCATTGACTGAAAATGATTCCAGATTTTTTTCATTCTTGCCGGTCCAATTTTTGGCAACATAGTAAATCCAATCCAATATCTTAATTCTGGATTTTTATTAAAATAATCATTATCAATTTGATTTGACATAATTTTTAAAAAGATGTTTAATATAACTATACTATGAAAAATCATTTTGAGCAAAATAAAAATCCAGAAAGGAGGAACGAAATGCCAGAACAAAAACGCACGCAAGAAGAATATGCTGTTTATCTTAATTCAAATGATAACTATCCAACAACGTATACATTTGCGCTTAGTCTGAAGGAAGCAAAAAGTCATATGCTTTCACCAGATAAAAGGAAAATATTTGCAAATGCTGGTCGTACAATAATTGATTTAAGTGGTGTTGAAAAACTTACTTTTAAAAAAACAGGCAAAACATTGCCTGTTACAACAAAAAAGATTGATAAAGAAAAAATTGCCGGCAGAAAATTTTGGTGGGATGAAGGCAATGATTTTACAGAGGCAGATCGCATAGCATTGCTTAAACATTAACCTCTCCATTTTGTTCTTGACAAAAACAATAAAAAGGCCTATAATGTTTTTATAGGGATAGACAAATAAAAGTCAGGAGCAAATCAAGGGAGGTTTTTTTATTTCTTTACTTTTAGTCTTTATATTTTCCCCTGCTTAGTTGCCAAAGCAAAGGCTTCCTCCTAGCCAGCGCAAGTAGCAGAAGTCCAAGTTATGCAGGTTTTCCTGTTTTAATTTGGCACTAACAGGGGGTAATTTGAAGATTAAAAAAATTCCTCTGACAAAATATCAGAGGAATTTTTGATTTATATTATTCAATACTTTCAGTATCTGCGCTTCCTTCTTCCATACTATCTTGTTCTGTTTCTTCTGCTGGATTTGTTTCTTCTGCACCACATTGACAATCATCCATACAATAGCCACAAGCACATTTATTGTCATCAGTTAATTCTGCGCCACATTTTGGACAATTAGCCATAAATTTTTTATTCCGATAAATCGGAATGGAGTTAATTATAATTTTCCCTCTTGCCTAAATATCATAACTCATTTTATATTTTTTGTCAAACGCAATTCGCAATTGCCGAACGAAGCTCGAACTTTTTTGAACGGAAAATGCTCGATTAGCTCCGCTCCGCGTTTCGCTACGCCAATTTTATTTTTCGGGCGGGGCGGAAGGGGGGTCTGGTGGGAATTCCGCCCCGCCCTCTCTTTTCCGTTTTCGCTTTTTTCGCTGGCGTTGGAGGCCGTGCCAATTTCATTGGCGCGCCGCCCAAATATGAATTTATCATAACAAAAAAACAAACGCTTGACAATCAAAATAGGATTTAATACAATATCAATAAGTATTGATATAATTAACATTTGATTAAATTATGGAACCGAAGTGTTGCAACAATAAAAAATCTCTCGCCGAAATTTCGCAAGTCGCCGAATTTTTAAAAATCATAAGCGAAGAAAATCGCCTAAAAATACTCTGCCTACTCAAAGAAAATGAAATGTGCGTTTGCGATATTTGGCAATATCTTGGCTTGGCTCAAAATCTTACTTCTCACCACTTGAAAGTTTTGAAAAATTTTGGGCTGGTTTCCTCAAGGCAAGAAGGGCTAAAAGTCATTTATTCAGTTAGCAAAAATGCCGTAAAAAATTACTCTAAATTATTAAATAAATTTTTAAATTCCTATGGAGAATAAAACTATGCAAATTCAAGTCTTGGGATCGGGTTGTCCGACCTGCAAAAAAATGTTTGAACTCACAAAACAAGCGGTCAAGGAATTGGAATTAAAAATAGAAGTGGAATATATCACCGATATTCAAAAAATTGTTGAAATGGGCGTAATGTCCAGCCCTGTTTTGGCTATTAACGGCAAGCCAGCCATAAGCGGATTTTTACCTAATGCTGAAAAAATAAAAGAAACAATTAAAAAATTTATTTAATTTTCATTATGGATATTTTTTACCCAATTAAAATTTTTGCCGATTGGATAAGTTATGCTGTTTTTGGCTTGGCTTCAAAAACAATTTTCGGCGAGGCGATAAATTTCTTTATTTACGACACGATAAAAATTTTTATTTTGCTTTCGGTAATTATTTTTGCCGTTTCGATAGTTCGCTCATTTCTTCCGCCGGAAAAAATCCGCAATATTCTGTCCCGAAAAAATAAATTTTTCGGGCATTTTCTCGCCGGAACTTTCGGCATTATCACGCCTTTTTGTTCCTGTTCGGCCGTGCCATTGTTTTTGGGATTTGTCGAGGCGGGCGTGCCTTTAGGGATAACCTTTTCATTTTTGGTCGCTTCGCCAATGATAAACGAGGTTGCTCTCGTTATGCTACTCGGGATGTTCGGGCTTAAAGTCGCTTCAATTTATATTGTTAGCGGACTTATTATCGCGATTTTCTCCGGCGTTATTATCGGAAAGTTGAAAGTTGAGGACTTGGTGGAAAGTTTTGTTTTCAATAACAAAATCAAAAATTCGGAAAATGGAAATAAAATGAACTGGAAAGAAAGAACGCGATACGCCCAAAATTATACTTGGGAAATTATCAAAAAAGTTTGGCTTTATATTTTGATTGGAATCGGTTTGGGCGCGTGGATACACGGCTATGTTCCGGCTGATTTTTTGACGCAATACGCCAGCGCCGACAAATGGTATGCCGTGCCGCTCGCCACCCTTGTCGGCATTCCGCTTTACTCTAACGCCGCCGGAGTTATTCCGATTGTGAACGCGCTTTTTGAGAAAGGCGTTGCTCTCGGCACGGTTTTGGCTTTTATGATGGCGGTAACGGCCTTGTCGCTTCCCGAATTTTTGATTTTGAAAAGAGTAATGAAAACAAAACTGATTCTAATTTTCGTTTCCATTGTTGGATTTGGAATAATTTTTACGGGTTATCTTTTTAATTTAATTTTGAAATGAATTACGGCGGGCTAAAGCCCGCCGTATCTTTCCAGTAGGAAGTCAGGGCGTTTTTACTTAATGCACGATGTCGCATTCATCTCCCGCCTTGAAAGGCGGGAGTATTCTACGACTTATATAAAAATGATCAGGAAAAAAAGGATTCTGAGGCAAACTTAGTGAACTTATTAAAAAGGCAGTGGATTGTTATATTGAATAGCATAATTTAGGCATTTAAAAACCAGCGTTTGGGCTGGTTTTGTTGTTTTAAAAAACTAATTTTTTAAATTTTTTCTTTTTGTAAAAAGTCCATTCTCTGATTAATCCGCGCGGATTTTGGCGGTTAAAGATTTTCATTTTAAAACTAAATTGTTTCTGTGCTGATAACAAAAGACTTACAGTTTTGTAATCTGGTAATTGCCAAACGCTGTGAGGAATGCCATTGTTATCAAATAATTCTATCTGGTCGTTTCCATGCTGGAGACAATTTTTAGCCAGCATCCGCGCAACTGCGTCGTTTGACCTTGCGTCTGTTTCCACAAACCATTGTGTTTTTTTATTTCTCATTTAAGGATCCTCCTAATTTGGAATTAACTTATGAACTAATTTTCTCCTAGAATATAATTGATAATTTTTATGGTCGCAATTACTGAACGAAGTGCGAACCTTTTTTGAACGAAAAATGCTGGAATGATTGCCGCGCTTCGCGCGGCAGAAACCAGAACAGAACGCTCGGGCGGGGCGGGAAGAAAAAGGGGTGTGGGGAAAATGAATTCCCGCCCCGCCCTCGCTTTCGCTTTCGCCGCCGCCGAATTTCGTGCCAACGAAGTTGGCGCGCCGCCTTTTTTTAATCTGCTTGTCCTGAAATTACAGAGCGCAAATACTTTGCTCGTTCAGCTTTACCATAATCCCTTTCAATCATTTCTGCAACAAACCATCTCACTATCAATCCACGCTCTTTCGGGTCTCTAAGGGTATGCGCAATTTTGTCTAATACTTTTTTCAATTTATCCTTATCAATGCTGGAATTGGCTTTTGTAAATTCGTGTTCTAACGATTCTCTATCCGAAAACTTTTGCATTTTTTCTTCTACAACACTTATTTCTTCTTGAATTTCTTCATCGGAAAAATCCGGGAAGATATTCTTTGCAAGATTATGAAGGGCTTTTTTAACATCAAAATCTCTATTTTCATTTTGTGCCATTGCAGCTTCTGCACCGGCAATAGCGGCATATCTTACCATTATTGGGTAATGTAAATTGCGCCAAGGCGAAGCCAAACGATGATAAAATCGTCCTACCTCAAATAAAGTTATCAGCCCAAATAAAATCCAAAAAATTATTGAGGCGATTCCCGATGTTATCAACGCCACGAAAAAGAAAATGCTTTGTAAAATCAAAATAGGAACTAAATCTGCCATTCCTTCAAACGGGTCTATTCTTGCCTTAGCACTATACAAATTTTTCTTGATATTTTTTGTTCCAAAATACACAGAAGAATAACCCACTAATCCGGCTATCAAAAAAATTATTACACCCGTCCAATAACCAATGACTAGAAAATAAATACCAAGGCCAATAATTACAAAATGACCAAAGCGAGTAAATCCAAGTAAGACAAGAATAAGGGCTGGAACATATAATTCATTTTTTACCAAGGTTGCCAGAAGAAAAACGATTATTAAGATATTCACATTAGACAAAATACGGCTGATCGGGCCTGTCCCTTCGCCCTTACCCATTTTTTGAAACGCAAGCTCGTTTTCAAATTTTTTGATTATATCCGCCATAATTATTTTTCTAATGGATAATCTTTTATTGTTTCTTTAATTGCTTTTCCGTATTCCACAAATAAAGTAGAAATAACCAGTGGTAACATAAGATTTAGCATTGAATCTTTTTCCCCGAACATATTTTTAGTTACTGCGCTACCAAAATGCCACATAGGGCCTGCCCCGGCTTCATTTCTCAATGAGTTTTGAAATTCTTGATAGCGTTCATTTACCAGAGCATCTATCGCTTGTAGTCCTTTCTTGTCCGAAATTAAACCAATCTCCGCCAACTTTCCGTATAACCGACGATGAATTTTATCCAAGACTTTGTCAGGAATGTCATTACCACGACACACAGAAGTCATAATAAACATAAACAAAACTAACATTTCCCACTCAACTTTTCTTGTCTGTTGTTCGTCTAATTGCTTAAGTTTTTCGTCAATACCCTCTACTCCACGAAGCGGTTTTAATGGGTCGTCGCCCATCATTGCTAAGGTAACCAAAGCCAAAACCTCGGCAAACTGTTCCTCGTTGACTTTCCCTTTCTGGGGCAAATTCACTTTTTCTTGCTTTTTTATATAGTCAAAAAATACATTCTCCATTTTATCGGTATTTTCTAACTCTTTGATTCTTTGTAAAGCCGCCTCCGCGCGTTTTGCTTTATCTTGAGGATTTATCTTATCAAGTACCTCAAGATATTTCTTCCATTGGGATAAAGATTTTTCGTAATCCTCGTTTCTTTCATAAACAAGTGCCAAATTATGAGCTGTATCAGGGTCGTCAGGATTATTTCTAAATGCCCTTTCAATATATTCTGTTGCCTCTTTTATTTTCCCTTCACTTAGAAAAATAAGGCCCAAATAATGATTTGCTGTGCTGTCATCTGAATTTAATTTTAGGGTTTCGGCAAAAGTTTTTTTAGCATTATCCTTTTGGTTGTCTTGGTAATAAGCTAACGCTAACATTCCTTTTGCTTGGGCTTTTAGAAAATCATCCTCTGCGCTTTCAACAAACTTCTTCAAATATTTTATGGCCTCTTTGTTTTCGCCTCTGTGCATATATATCTCTGATAGTTTCATATACGCCTCAGAATCTTTTGGGTCTTTCTCTATTGTTTCCAAATAATCTTTTTCTTTAGCAAAAAGCTCTTTTTTATAACCCTCCGGATCTTCAGCGCGCCTTCTTTCTTGTTCTTTCAAAGAAGCCATTTTTGATTTGTAATCAGTAACTAATTCGCCAAATTTTTGTAACGCCTCTTCCTCTTTTTTTGTCATCGGTTTTCTGCTCAAAAGAATTAGCAACGATACCCATACCATAAAAGGTAAAAGTGTGCTCAATCCGAGAATCCAAGCCCACACTTTTTGCATTCTTGTTTTTAGGGCGTACCAAATTGTTAAAATAATTGCACCGATTTTGCTAACGATCGTAAGAATGGCGGCCAAATCTTCAGAAATTGTAATTTGTCCTACCTCAAGGCCAATACGCAGCAAAATCGGTGGTAAAACTAAAATAGCGAACCAGATTAAATATGTTTTTTTGTAATTTGTTTTTTCTTCCATAAAAATTATTTCATTAAATCATCAATACCAACGCCCAAAGCGTCAGCAATTTTTTTAACAGTTTCAATTCTCGGATCGGGCGTAGCACCCGATTCAATTTTGGTAATTGTATGTAAAGTAATACCGGCAAGTTTGGATAACTTGTCCTGCGAAATTCCCATCTTATTTCGGTATTTCTTTATATTCTTTGCTATGGTTGAAGTTTCCTTTGACATTGTAATATAGTTTTAGTATGATAACTTTACAGATACTATTCTAACTTGCTATTATTAAGTATATGAGATTTTTAGCAAAAGGTCAAACAAAATTTGGGAGTTCCTTGTCGTTGCCCGCGTATGGGCGGGAGGGACAAGGGCAACACCTTTTATATTGGCGGCGCTTTTTGCGAAGCAAAAAACGAGATTCGGTGGCGGCGAAAGCAGGGCGAGCGAGCAATCCAATCCCTCAAAAATTTTGCAATGTCTATATTGGTCGGGGTGACCCGACTTGAACGGGCGACCTCGTCGTCCCGAACGACGCGCTCTAGCCAACTGAGCCACACCCCGAAAAATTATCTTTCACTCCTCACAATACAAATCGGTGTCTGTTCCAATCCTTGGCCAATTGGATTATCAATAAATGCTAAGCGCAAATTTGATTTTGTAATTGGCAGGTTATCACTTGTACCAAGCACTGCCACATCAATATTATTAGCATCAACAATAGCAAAAGCATTGTTAAATTCTTTTGTTAAATTATTGCAAACCAAATTTGGATTTTCTGGACCTAAAACAGCATAATGATCATAAGGCTGGATTGTGCCAGGAGCAAACCCATCAATTTCCGCGACTTCATGTCCGCAAATTCTATAAAATAAACCGCGAATGCCAAAAGGTTTTGTCAAAGCACTTACAAAAGCTGCCAATAAAATTCTTGGATAGCCAATCATATTGATAGCCACTTGCATTTTTTTTGCGTTTCTAAACCCAGAATCATTTGGCCATTTTTTCACAAATTTAATGAGAAATTTTGCGAGCCATGAAACTTTTATTTCGCTTTCATGAATAAGCCTGCCTTGCGTAATTGCCACCATTCTCTCAGACATTACCACCATATCGCCTGGTTGTAAAATTGGCTGAATATATTTTTTAATAATATCAGATAAATTATCATCTTTAGTAATCAAATGAGTTTTAATGGGATAACGCAAAAAATTTTTTTCATTAACTTTAATAGCTAATTTTATATCGGTCATAAAAAAATACTATATTACTGAATTACTAAATTATCAATCTCATCCATTCACTGTCGCCAGTAAAATTCCTTCTCCTAATAATCCAATTAAACAAACGATGGTGGCAATGGACAGAACGTGCGCTAAAATTTTTTCTTTAAAAAACATCATCTTGGCTAGCAAAAAATTTAAAATAATAATTATTAAACCAAAAAGCGGCAGATAAAAAGCCTGCCACCAAGAACCAATTAAACTAATGCCTACATAAATATTATAACGCAAAACAATGGGTTCAACTCTTACAGGAATTTTAAAATAAATTAATGTTAAAAGCGCAAGCTCCAAAACAATACTTGTGATTAAACTCCATTTAATAATTTTGTCTTTGAAAAATAAAGAAGAGAACATAAATTATTTTTCATTTTTTGGTGCCATGTTACGAAACTTCTCTACCAACGGTTTCAGTGTTTTTATAAATTCATCAACTTCTTCTTTTGTGTTTTCATAGCCCAAAGTAATTCTTAAACTGCCATGCGCCTTTTCATGTGATAAACCTATTGCCATTAAAACATGCGATGGCTCAAGTGAACCTGATGAACAAGCGGAACCGGTGGAAACGGCAATGCCTGCTAAATCTAAACCTAATAGCATCGCTTCGCCCTCAACACCATTAACAGTAAAATTCAAATTATTAAATGCGCGTTTTTCTAAACTGCCATTTAATTTTATGTTAGGAATATTTTTTTGTAATTCACTCCATAGATAATCGCGTAAATTTTTTAATTCTTTATTATCTCTTGTTTTTACTAATTCCAAAGCCTTACCCATTCCAAAAATCAACGGGGTGTTTAATGTTCCCGGCCGCAAACCAAATTCATGATGACCGCCATATTGAATTGGTTTTACGGCCGTGCCTTTTTTCACATACAAAATACCAACACCTTTTGGCCCGTAAATTTTATGACCAGAAATTGACAACAAATCTACGCCTAATTTTTCTACATCCATCTCACAAAACAAAGTCGCCTGCACTGCGTCAGTATGAAAGTATAATGGACAAATCTTATTTTCATTACCCTCAATTTCTTTATTTCTTAATTTCTTAATTTCTTGAATCATCTTCCCTATTTCTTTAATCGGCTGTACTATCCCAATTTCATTATTCACATACATTACAGAAATTAAAACTGTATTTTCCTTAATTTCTTTTTCAATATCTTCAACATGAATTAAACCAAATTCATCTGGTTTTACATAACTTGCTTCAATTACTCCTATCTTTTCCAAGTGTTTAACTACTTCTAATACTGCTGGATGTTCAAATAAAGTTGTCATAACATGAGGTTTAATCCTTGTCACTTGTTCCTTATTACTTGTCACTATTCCCATTATTGCTAAATTATCTGCCTCAGTAGCGCCAGATGTAAAAATTATTTCCTCTGGAGCGCAATTTAAAAATTTAGCCGCTTCATTGCGCGCTTGATCAATCGCTTTCATTGCTTCCTGACCAAAAGAATGAACCGAAGATGCATTACCAAAAAAATCTGAAAAATAAGGCAACATTGCCTCTAAAACTTTTTGATCAACTGGCGTGGTTGCAGAATGGTCAAAATAAACTTTGTGCATATTTTTTATACCGCTACGACTTCTTTTACTTCTGATACCTTATTTTTTATAACACGGCCAATGCCTTCTTGCAAAGTAACAGCACTCATAGGGCATCCCTGGCAGGCGCCATGCAAATGCAATTTTAAAATGCCGCTTGCTTCATCATAATCCACAAACTCCACGTCACCGCCATCCATTTTAAGATGCGGGCGTATCTCGTCTAATTGTTTTATTATTTTTTCTTGAACATTTTGTAACATATAAATTTGTTATTAATTATAAATTTTATGATTCACCTTTTTCCCTATTATCTTTTTTAATTACTCCCCAATGAAACAGCCATAAAGGCAGACCGACTAAAATTAAAGAAATAGCTGTGGCTGCTTGGCGTTCGCGATTTTGTTTTTGATAAAAATTTGAGTCACGATTTTTTTCAGAGTTTTTCCATGTTTCATAATCAATAAGCCAATTGCTTATCTGTTCTTTTTGATCAGCGGTAAGAAAACATTTGTCAGCGCATATTTGCAAATCTGTAACCGAACCAGTTTCTTTTGATAAATATAAAGGCGCAGGAGCGGACATATAATTGTCATACCTGTCGGCATTGATAAAAATCAAGGTTTTTAAAACCAGGTTAATAATCATAGCGGCTCCGACCGTCAGCATGCCCAAACCCACAAGTGCAAAAAGATATAAATAAATTGTGCGAATGATTGGATTTTTCATAAATTTTCAAAGAATGTCATTCCGAAGCCCCGATAAACATCGGGGCTGAGGAATCCCGTATTTAAAAGACAAGATCCTTCCCCCGCCCTTAAAGAAGAGTGGGGGGTCAGTATGATAACCTTTTATAATTGTTTATTGCTTTTTCCAAGGCTTCAGTTGCGAGAATAGAACAATGAATTTTTGGCGCGGGCAACCCGCCCAAAGCATCAGCCACATCCTGGCGAGTTATTTTTAATGCCTCAGCTACTGTTTTGCCCTTAGCCAAATCTGTCAGCATGGAAGTAGAAGCAATAGCGGCTCCGCAACCCAAAGTTTCAAATTTTATATCTTCAATTATGCGCTCTTCAAATGGTTTACCCTTATCTTTTGGGCGAAATTTTAAATATAATTTCATAATATCTCCGCAAACAGGATTGCCAACCTCGCCTACCGCGTCAGCATCAGGTATGCTACCTTGATTATGAGGATTTTGAAAATGTTGGAGAACTGTTGGGGAATACATAATATGAAATTTCCAAATCCCAATTTCCAATTTCCAAAAAAATCTCAAAGTTCAATAATCAATTTCCAATTGAAATTTTTAATTTGTGATTTGGAATTTATTTGGAAATTGTATCTTGGTTATTTGGAGCTTGTTTGATTATACCTCTTTTCTCAATCTAATGCAACTTGACACCCCTTTTTCCTTTTGTTACAATAAAACTAAACATTTTCCTTAATAATATTTTGCATTAATTCGCGTTATTATTCGCATAATTTCGCTTTTATAAATATGGCACATCGTAAAGCAGCTGGCTCAACTCGGCTTGGCCGCGACTCTATTTCTAAAAGATTGGGCACAAAATTAACTGAAGGCCAATTTGCCTCATCGGGCGCTATTATTGTCCGCCAAAGAGGCACTCGCATCCACCCTGGCAAAAGTGTAATGAAAGGCAGTGATGACACTTTATTTGCCACGAGTTCTGGCAAAGTGCATTTTTATAATCGTAAAAAAATAAAATATAATGGAAATTTAAAAATGACAAAATTTGTAACCGTAATTTGAATGTTGTCATCCTGACGAAAGTCAGGATCCTAACATTTACAGATATTTATAAATTCATAAGACCCCAATTTTCATCAGGATGACATCTACTTTATTTTATGCCTAATTCTGCCAAACGCGCCCGCGACAAACAAATGAAAAAGAAAATAAAAAAGATGAAAAGAAAATGCGGGCGATAAAACAAAAACCGTCCAGATATTTTATCAAAGCGGTTTTTGTTTTTATTCTAAATTCATTTTTTTGTTTTATTTCTTACACAAACTTTAATAAAATCTCTAAATAAAGGATGTGGCCAAAGCGGTCTGGATTTAAACTCTGGATGAAATTGCACACCTATCATCCATGGATGATCAAAAATTTCCACAACTTCCGCCAAATCTCTGTCTGGATTAATACCTGTAATTTTAAAACCGACTTTTTCAAAATCAGTTCTGTATTGATTATTAAATTCATAACGATGACGATGGCGTTCAGAAATACTTTTTTGTCCATAGGCTTTAAATGCCAAAGAATCTAATTTTAAAATTGCTTTATTAGCGCCAAGCCGCATACTGCCGCCATAATTTTTATTTTTAATATTTATTTTTTGTTCTGCCATAGTGCAAATCACTGGATGTTTTGTGTTTTGAAAAAACTCAGTAGAGTTTGCGTCTTTGAATTTTAATTCATGACGAGCCAACTCAATAACCATAATTTGCATGCCAAGACAAAGACCAAAATATGGAATTTTATTTTTTCTAGCATATTCTGCCGCTAAAATCATACCTTCAATACCGCGTTCTCCAAAACCTCCTGGCACAATAATGCCGTCAACCTGATTAAGTTCAGATAAATAATTTTTATCTTTTTCATATTTTTCCGCGTCTAACCATAAAATCTCTGGTTTAACATCATTAAACCAACTAGCATGATTTATAGATTCAATCACTGAAATGTAAGTGTCACGACAAGATTTAAAATTAAAATATTTTCCCACAATTCCAATGACAACTTTATTTTTTATCTTTTTAATTCTATCACTCAACTTTACCCAATCACGCAAATCTTTATTTTTTGGAGGCAAACCAACAACTTTTAAGATCACTGCACCTAAATTTTCTTTTTCAAAATCAACAGGTAAATCATAAATTGATTTTACATCAGGCGCTGAAATAATTCTCTCTTTTGGCAAACTACAGACAACACTAATGGTATTTTTAATATTATCTTTTACAGGATCGAGGGCGCGACATAAAATAAAATCAGGCATAATGCCAGCAGAATTTAGAGTCCGAATGGCATACTGCGTTGGTTTTGATTTTTGCTCACCCAAAAGCGCAGGCGTTGGCAAATAACTTACCAAGACAAAAAACACATCTGCTGGATTTTTAATTTTCATCATCCGCGCCGCTTCTAAAAAAAGTAAAACTTGATATTCTCCCACTGTGCCACCAAGTTCTATAATCGTAATTTCCGAATGATTTTTTTTCTGGCACCAGTTGATTCTTCTAATAATTTCATTGGGAATATCTGGCACAACTTCCACATCTTCACCATCATATTCTAAATTTCTTTCTCTTTTAATTACTTCTGCATAAACTTGACCAGTGGTAATATAATTATCGCACGTGCAAATTTGATCAGTAAATCTTTCATAATTACCAAGATCTTGATCTGCTTCTACGCCGTCTTCTCCCACAAAAACTTCCCCATGTTCCGCTGGTCTAATTGTGCCAGCATCAATGTTAACATACATATCGCATTTGATGTTTGCTATTTTGTAACCGCGAGACTGCAAAATTTTACCAATAGCCGCGGCTGTCACTCCTTTGCCAACAGATGACATTACTCCGCCAACAACAAAAATGTATTTTTTTACTTTATTCATAAATAATATCAAAAAACCGCGTTGGCAGGCGGTTTTTTAAATAATCATTTTTTAGATTCAATAATAAATAACAAAACAATTGGTGTTCCAGCATAAATTATTTCCACTTTGTGTTCGCCAATTTCTTTAAGATGCTTTTTTAATTTAATTTTTTCTTGATCAATATCAATGCCAAAATTTTTTTTCAAAACACTCGCAATATCATCTGCGGAAATTGCGGCAAAAAGTTTTCCTTTTTCCGAAGCTGGCTTTTGAATAATAATTTTTTTATTAGAAATTTTGGCAATAATTTTTTCTATTTCACTCTGAATTCTTTGCTGCTCTTTTATAATTTTCTCATGAGCGGCTGCCAATTTTTTAATTTTGTCAGGAGTCGCAGCAATGGCTAATTTTTGAGGAATTAAAAAATTAAGAGCATAGCCATCAGCGACCTGTTTGATTTCGCCTTTTTTGCCTGAATTTTTTATATCTTGGAGAAAAATGACCTGCATAAATAAAAAAACTAATGAAATTTACTTCTTCAGAAGTTCCATTGCCTTATCCAGCTGCGGATCTTTTCCTTGATTAAAATCTTCTTCGGTTAATTCAATTTTTATATCTGGCTCAATGCCAACTACATTGATTTGCCTATTTTTTGGCGTAAGCCAGCGAGCTACTGTTAATTTAATAGAAGAACCGTCAGATAACTCTTCAAGGGATTGCACTGACCCTTTGCCATAAGTTTTTTCACCCACAAGTTGCGCCAAACCATAATCTTGCAAGGCGCCTGCCACAATTTCTGAAGCCGAGGCAGAGCCGCCATTAACCAAAATTAGAGTTTTTAAATTCTTAAACTCGGCCCGGCCATTTGCCAAATATGGTTTTTTATCAGGGCCTGCGAACTCTTCTTGCACCACAACAGCTCCCGGCTCTAACCAATAAGAAGCAATTTCTACAGCTCGATCAAGATACCCGCCCGGATTATTACGCAAATCCAAAATTAAGCCCTTTGGATTTTTTGATAAAATTTCTTTCACAGCTGTCTTAAATCTTTGGTCAGTGTCTTCATTAAAATTTGTGATTTGCAAATACGCAATATTATTATCTTTCATTTCCCATCTCACACTTACTATTTTTATAACATCCCTCACAATATTAATATCTTTATAATTATTCTCGCTTGGCCGAAAAATTTTTAATTTTACTGTCGTGCCTTTTTTACCGCGGATTCTGTTTACCGCTTCATTCAAATCCATATTTTCCGTGGAAACACTATTAATTTCAGTCACCTTATCCCCTGCTTTTAGCCCGGCTTTCAATGCTGGCGAATCTGGCAAGGGCGAGACAATAGTAATAATTTGATCGCGAAGTCCAATTTCCGCGCCAATGCCGTCAAATTCTCCTTTTAAGTCATCACTGAATTTTTTTGAATCTTCTGGCGCCAAAAAAATAGAATAAGGATCACCAAGAGCATTAACTAAACCTGCCATAGCGCCGTAAAATAATTTTGTCTCTGCCATTGGACGATCAATATAATTATTTTGAATCAATTGCCAAACATCCCAGAACAAACTAAAATTAACATCTTTTTTTAGATATTCAGGCACGGTTATTTTATCACCCGTTACTTCTCCGTATTTTATTAGTTCACTTTGATTATCGCTTACAACAATGTCCGGACTTTTTAATAATAATCCGAGAGTAAAAGCAATAATGACAAAAATAACTGTCAAATATACTGGCAGAGATTTTTTAAAAAATAATTGTTTAGGTTTAATTTGTTCTTCTGGCATATTTTTGTTTTTTTATTATCATCCTGTCTTTTTTGTCATCCTGACTTCTTTTTTGTCATCCTGACGAAAGTCAGGATTCCAAGTTTTTTGAATTTCTAAACACGCATTTTTATAATAGCACACTTTTCAAAAAATAAAAATCCCCAGAAATCAATCTGGGGAAATGCTCTATTTAGTCTGGAGTGGCTCCTCCGGAGGAGGAGTTACCGAGTTTGGCGACTTTACTGCCTTGACGGCAGTTGCCGTCTTCGCAGTTATATCTCTTTTCTCAACTGCATTTTTGAGATAAAAACTGCCAGCAATCAAGCCTGCCAAAATTGCTATCAACAAAAAGTTTATAAAAAAATTTTTGAATTTCATTTTGAGCCTCCTTGATTTTTTAATCATTATTTAGTAAAGTAACTTTATTATCATCTTAAAAAATAAAATTAAAAAAGTCAAATTTTTATGCCTTTACTCCGCCGCCGAATTTTATACTGCCTGTTTTTTTTAATATTTTTTATTACGGCACCAATCGTAATTCTTGTTGCTGAAGGTTACCATTACAACTTTGCTAAACGCCGTTTGGAAAAAACAGGTGTTCTATTTTTAGAATCAAAACCAACCAAAGCAGAAATTTATCTCAATCAAAAACTACAAAACGACAAAACAGAAGCCCGAATAAAAAATCTTTTGCCTGGCAACTATGAGGTAATGATTAAAAAAGAAAGCTACCAGGACTGGAAAAAAACATTAATTATCAGGCCAGGTGAAACAACATTTGCCCAATACATCAGACTTTTTAAGCAAACGCCAGAAATAAAAAATATCTTATCATGCAAGATTACTGCTTTAAGCCAGACGGAAAAACAACTGGCAGCTGTTGCTTATGAAGAAAATAAAATCAACAAAGTGGCTTTAATAAATTTAGAAACAGACGCTATTGTTCCTTTGGTTGAACTTAATTTTAAGCCAAGCACCATAACGATTTCTCCACGCCAAAGTTATATTTTTATAAGCGACAGCAAGCAAAATTTGGTGATTGATTTAAAGAATAATAAACTTTATGACCTGAATAAAATTACAGCTAAAAAAATTATGAGAGCAAAATGGACAATTTTTGACAAAGATGAAAGTCTTTATTTTACTGATAATAATGGCTTAAAAAAAATAGACCTGCCATCAATTAATGTTTTAACGCTTATTATTGAGCCTATAAGTGATTGGGAAATAATCAATAACGATATCTATTATCTCTCGCTTATAAAAAATCAGGTGGCTTTGAAAAAAACAAATTTCAGCCAGCTGCAAATTTCAAACACCTTAAATATCCTGCCGCTTTCAGAAAATTATAGTTTTGAAAAAGCGCCAGAAAATTATTTAGCAATTTTAGATAATCAAAATAAAATTTTCTATTGGCTGGATTTAATAAACAGAGAAAAAATAAAAATTTTTTCAGAAACTGATTATGTAAAATGGTTCCCTGGCGAAAGCCAGATAATGCTTGGCAATCAATTTGAAATTATGCTTTATGACTTTGTAAAAAAAGAAGAAAATTTTATTTTGCGCTTAAGCAGTGAAATCAAAGACACAACATGGTATATTGTACCCACACACATCTATTTTGCAACGCCAGATGGCTTGAAAATTATAGAAACAACAGCCCAAGATAAAATTATGGCTACCTTGATTCAAAAATCAGGCATTGAAAAAATTTTTGGCGATCTTAAAGGAGAAAAAATTTATTTTAGCGATGAAAACGGGCTAAATGTAGCACAAATACAGTAGTGAACAAAAATTTTTGTTCACTACCACAGGATTTAATTTTCAATCTCCTTTCTAATCCTCTCCCCCATTTTTTCTTTTTCTCCTGCTCTATATTCCTTTGCTTGCCAGTGGACAAATCCATCATCAGAAAAACGCGGAATCACATGGATATGAAAATGGGGCACGACTTGGCCAGCGACCACGCCATTATTTATGCCAATATTAATACCTTCAGCTCTGGTTGTTTGCTTAACTGCCAAGCTTATTTTCTTTACTGCTTTTATTAAAAAACACAATGTCTTTTCATCAGCATCAAACAAATTTTCACAATGTTTTTTTGGCATAACTAATGAATGGCCAAAATTATTCGGATGAATGTTTAAAATCGCAAGCACCTGCTCATCCTCATAAATTTTCTCTGCTGGAATTTTACCAGCAATAATTTGACAGAAAATACACATAAAAAGAGGGCTGTCATCCCGACGAAGGTCGGGATCCCAGCGCTTACGATTATCCAAGGGATCCTCACTTTCGTGAGGATGACAATAAAAAAAATAAGATGACAATAAAAAATAATTTTATTTTTTAGTTTTAAGTTTTAATTTATAAATCGCTCCTTCTCTTTTAATATTTTCACCATCATAAACTTCCAATTCTTCAGTATTAAATTTATTTTCATTCAGCCAGTCAGCGCTCACGCTGGCGTTATTGTGAAAATAATAAACTTTTTGCGCTAATGCCAGATTTAAAATTTTTCTAATTTCTAAATATTCTATGCCGCCCTGCGGCACAATAATATGCTTTAATTCTGGGAAAACAATTTTATCAGCACTTGAATCCAATAATATTATATCATCTTTATTCACAATTTTTAAAATACTTTCTGCCTGAATATTATATTTAACCAAATTATTTTTTACAGACGGCAAAGATTCGGGACCTGAAAAAATTGTATTATGTATTATGTATAAAGTATAATGGAAAAAAATAACAAACAAAATTATTTTAAAAATCAATTTCATTTTTTGATTCTGCCAAATTTTAACTAAACACAAGGCAATAAAAGGCAAACCAAAAACAAAAATCGGCAAAAAATATCTCACATAAGATGAGCCAATAGAAATTAGATTTGACAAACTAGAATCATAAAAAATCCAGGAACCGTAATATAATATCAAATATCCAATGACTGATGTCAAATAAAAATATAATTTCTGCTCGCGAGTTTTTTCCTGCCTAAAAAATAAAATTACCCCTGCCAGAAATAAAATTGCCCAAGGCCAAAATAATTTTAAAATATAATTATAAACCACATAAACAATGTGTCTTGGGTGAAAACCAAAAGGCAAAAACACTGCCTGCAAAGGACTAATTGGTTTAATTGCGCCAGTTTCCAAATTAGAGCTAACAGTATTTAATGGATAGCCAGTAGAAAAATAATTATCATACAAAATTTTATTATGATATAAAACCGGCAGAAAACAAGCCATAAAGATTATAAAACCTATTAGCAAATATAGCCAAATATTTTTAAAATTTTTTCTGTAAAAAATTAAAATCATTAATACCATTAAAACAACCCAAATTGCTTCTGAGGTACGCACAATTAAAGCCAGCCCAAAACACAAACCAGTTGCCATTGCCAAGTACAATGCAAATTTCTGCGTTGATCCGCGTGTATGTCTGCGTTCTTCTGCTATTAACTTCAATAAAAAATATAATCCTGCTAAAAACAAACTCAAAAATAGTATATTATTAAACATCGTCCTACTCGCATAATACCAAAATCCGGGAAACACAAACATTAATAAAGCAGAAATAAAAGCAATGCTTTTTTCAAAAAATAGTTTGACTAATAAATAAAAAAATAAAACGCCAATAACTGCAAAAAATGAAGTCAAAAACGGGATTATAACTCCGGCTTTTAGTCCGGATATTAATTCTGCTGTTTTTCCTATGGTGCCATAAATTAGATCCAATCCCAAAAAATTTCCAGGTGTAACTTTATTGCCGACAACCAAAGCCCAGCGTGGAAAAATTACCCGATTCATTATTTTATCCAATGGCTCTAAATAAAATAATTCGCCAATTTTTGCATACTGAGTTGAAAAATAATAATTCAAAACTTCATCTGGAGTATTAAATCGCAAAGTCAAATTAACATTATTTTCTTTTTGCCAATGCAACTGTGAAATCGGCAAATAAGAATAAACAAAAAACATAACTATACCTAAAATAGTTAGAATGAGAAGTTCTTTGTTTTTTTGCCAAAATTGCATAATTTAATTATAAATCATTACTTAACTCTGGGCAATGTTAGTGCATAAAATGTGCACCAAAAACAGCTTGATTAAATACACAAATTTGATAAAGTTAATTTTATAAGTAAATCTTAATTTTATGCCTTCCAATCTTGATCGTATTCCTCCTCAAAACATAGAAGCAGAACAATCAGTCTTAGGATCTTTAATGATTGACAAAGATGCAATTATTAAAATTGCTGATTTTTTATCCCCAGAAGATTTTTATAAAAACGCTCACGCAGAAATTTATCAAGCAATGTTAGATATTTATAATAATCGTGAGCCAATTGATATTTTAAGCCTTTCAGCGCGCTTAGAAGAAATTGGCCAGCTAGAAAAAATTGGCGGCCGCAGTTATCTTACAACTCTTGCCAATAGCGTTCCCACATCTTCTCATGTGGTTCACTACGCAAAAATTGTGCAAAAAAAATCAACTTTGAACCGTTTAATAAAAGCAGCCACAGAAATAGCACAAATGGGCTATGAAGAAGGTGAAGAAATTCAAAAAATTCTAGATGCTGCGGAAAGCAAACTTTATAATGTTTCTCAACAATTTTTAAAAAGTCAATTTAGTTCTATCAAAGATTTACTAAGCGAGGCGTTTGATAGGATTGATGAGTTGCATCGCGATAGTGGAAAACTGCGCGGGCTCCCTACCGGGTTTTATGAATTAGATCAAAAATTAGCAGGTTTGCAAAAATCAAATTTACTAATTTTGGCTGCCAGGCCTTCAATGGGAAAAACTTCGCTTGCGCTTGATATGGCAAGAAAAATTGCCGTGGAACAAAAAATCCCTGTAGGCATATTTTCTTTGGAAATGTCAAAAGAAGAGTTGGTTGACAGAATGCTTTGCGCCGAGGCAGATGTTGATATGTGGAAAATGCGCACTGGCAAATTATCAGACCGGGAAGATTTTAGCGGTGAGTCTGATTTTTCAAAAATTGGGCATGCCATGGGCAAACTGGCGGAAGCAAAAATTTTTATTGATGATTCACCAACAGCCAATGTAATGGAAATCAGAACCAAGGCCAGAAGATTGCAATCAGAACACGAAGTTGGATTTATTGTTCTGGATTATTTACAACTCATGGACAGCGCAAGCGCCAGTTCCGCTGATAACAGGGTGCAAGTGGTGTCCGAAGTTTCCAGGGGATTAAAAGCAGTAGCCAGAGAATTAAACATACCGCTCATGGCGCTTTCTCAACTATCAAGGAATGTTGAAAACAGGCCCACTTCCATTCCCAAATTAGCAGATTTAAGGGAATCTGGCTCCATTGAGCAAGACGCTGATGTGGTTTTATTTATTTACCGCGAAGAAATGTATAAAAAAGACACTGCACGACCGCATATTGCTGATATTTATATTGCTAAACATAGAAACGGCCCAACCGGCATGACAGAATTATTTTTTGATGAAACAAAAGCAAGTTTTAAAAATTTAGAAAGAAAAATTGAAACATCACAAGAACTCTAATTTTTTCATCATTGTCTTCTTTGTCATTCCGACCGAAGTCCCGCAGAATACGGGACGAAGTGGAGGAATCTGCTAAATAAAATTTTTTATAAAAAACTTGTTTTAGAGATCCCTCGGCTCGCTCCGCTCGCTCGGGATGACAAAAAATAGAATCCTCTTATGTCTCTCCCCTCTTCCATAAAAAATCTTATCACCCACTTCTCCTCTCTCCCTGGCATTGGCGAAAAAACCGCCGAGCGCTTGGTTTTTTATTTATTAAAACAAGATAAAAATTTTCTTTCTACTTTCGCAGAAAATATTCTGCATATTAAAGATAAAATTAAAAATTGTGAAATCTGCGGCTCTTTGACTGAACAAAATTTGTGTTCAATCTGCGCTGACCAAAAACGCGACCATGCAATAATTTGCGTCATAGCTGAAATTGCAGATATAGAACATTTAGAAAAATCCAGACAATTTAATGGTGTTTATCATTGTCTAAATGGTAACTTAAATCCAACCGAAGGCATTAATCCAGAAAATCTGCGCATTAAAGAATTATTAAATAGAATCAATAGCAATAATGTCAAAGAAATTATTTTGGCCTTAAATCCAACAATTGAAGGAGAAACAACTTGTTTATACTTGACAAAAATATTAAAAAGATATAATGTCAAAATCACAAAGTTAGCCAGAGGTTTGCCACAAGGTAGTGACCTGGAGTACGCGGACGAGATTACTTTATCTAATGCAATGAAAGGTAGAACACAAATCATTTAACAAAAATTTTGGAGGAGAAAATGATAGGCAAAAAAAGCAGTGGTATTAAAAATTTGATTATTTTTGCGGTTATATTATTGATAATCGCACTTATCGTAAATACGGTAATTCCTGATGATTACTTTGTAGTGCTTCTTATTAGCGGTCTGGCATTATTGTATGCCGCATACAAAATACTGTGCCCATACGACCTGATTGTTTGCCGCATTTGCGGCAAACAATTTTATGCCAAACTAGGAGAAAGTAGTGTATGTCCGTATTGCAACGATACGCGCATACATTGTTAGATAATAAAAAATCCCCTTGATTTCTCTAAGGGGATTTTATTTTTGCTGAAAAAATTTTAAGCTGCTGCTTTTTCTTTATCCTTTTTTACTTTTATTTTTGTTTCACGAAAATTATTTTTTGCTTCTCCTACCACTTTCGCACTTTTATTAATCAAGCCATCCAGTAATTCATCAGAAACTAATTGTAATTTCCAAATAGAAACCTCCCTTGTGAACCCATTATCAGACATAGTAACTGTTTTTCTGCTCGGATCAATTGCTATTATTTTACCATGCGCATCACTCCTTGTGTCTTTGACCAAATCGCCGACTTCAAAAATTTGTCTGTGTGCTAATTCAAATTCGTCTAAATTGACTTTTAATTCCTTGCCATAACAATTTCTAATAACAGCGCACTTCTTATCGTCTGATATTTCTATGACTTCTCCTATTGTATTTTTTGTCTGATCATTTCTATCTATTCTATCTGCTTTTCTTTCAATAATACTGCCAACAACGATTTCTCCTATATTATCATTTATTTCCAGTTTATCATGATTAAAATTCATATTATTCAATAAAATCCTGACCAAAAAATCAGGGTTTTAAATTAGTTAATTTTTTCTATTTTAACTTTAGTATATGGCTGACGATGGCCATAAACTTTATGATATCTTGTTTTTGGTTTATAATGCACGACTTTAATTTTCTTAGCTCTTCCCTGCTCTAAAATTTCTGCACTAACAAAAACATCTTTAAGAAACGGGTTGCCAAGTTTAACTTCTGAAATTTTTTCATCAGAGAGCATTAAAACTTCATTAAATTTTATTCTATTGCCAATTTCGCCTAAAATTTTTTCCACTTTTAAAACTGCTCCTTCGGACACTAAATATTGTTTGCCGCCAGTTTTTATTACTGCTAATTTGGACATAAATTCAAAATTTAATTATCTGATTTTAGTATAAAGCAAAGCTAAAAAAGTGTCAAATGAAAATTTCCAAGATACAATAACCAATTTCCAAATAAATAGCAAAAAACAAATTACAAATTTCAATTTGAAATTGATTATTGAAATTTGAATTTTATTTGGAAATTGTATCTTGGAAATTAGAATTTGTTAAATCTCGTTTTTTTGAAATTAAAACAATTAAAGTTGCCAACATAATCATCACCACAGCCAAAATGCCAAGCACCAAAACTTTATTCTGGCTTTGCAAAAATATGGAAGAACAGCCAAAAATCAAAGTTAAGGCGTATAAAAATAAAACTGCCTGCCTATGAGAGAGTCCGGTATCAAGCAAGCGAAAATGCAAATGTTTTCTGTCAGCCTCATAAAAATGTTTATGCTCAAAAAATACACGGCGGATAATAATCCAAATGACATCTAAAATCGGGATGCCCATAATTAAAAGCGCGGTCGCGATTTTTGCGCCAGAAATAATTGATAAAACACCCAACATAAAACCAATAAGCGTTGAGCCTCCTTCGCCTAAAAAAATTTTTGCGGGATAAAAATTATATTTTAAAAACCCGACTAAAGCTCCTGCTAAAATTAAACACAAAACGGAAGTGCCGCTCATTTTTACATCCCAAAATAATGAAACAATAAATAAAATCAAAGAGCCAAGCGCGCCAATGCCAGCAACCAGACCGTCAAGTCCGTCTAAAAATTTTGTAGTGTAGATCATGCCCAAAATCCAAAAAAAAGAAAACAAAGCGCCAAAAGAAATTATTTTTAAATCCACCCAGTTAAAATAAAAAAGAGCGCGGCCATAAGGACCAGTGCCAGAAACAAAAGGATTAGTAATATATTTTACAGCAATACCCAATCCAGCAGCTATCACTGCTGCTAAAACAGGAAACAAAAACGATTGCCAAGGTTTTAAATTATATTTATCGTCTAACCAACCGCCAACAATCAATACGCAACCACCAATAATAATTGCCCAAATTTGTGCGTTTTTTAAAACTCCATCATTGAGCCAGCCAAAATTCCAGACTAAAATCAGGGTGATTAAAAAAGATAAAAAAATAGCCAGCCCACCCAAAAGCGGTGTTGGCTTTTGATGAATTTTTCTTTCACTGCCTGGCTTATCCAAAATCTCAAATTTCTCTGCAATTCTTTTTATTAAAGGAGTTAAAAAAAGAGCTAAGATTAGAGAAAAAATAAATGAAAAAATATAAATTAAACTATTAGATATTGACATAGTTTTTAGAAAATGATGGATATAATTTTAATTGCAGGTCCACCAAGAGAAATTTCGCAAACTTTTTGCTGGGGAAACAGAAGAATGCTCGCCGCGCCTGCTGGCGCGGCTCGCAAGTGTTTTCAGTATAAAATCCAACGGCTCGCCAAACGAAACGGAAACGGATTTGTCCAAAAGTATGGGGTTCGTTCCAATCTTTTGGACGAATGCCTTGATTTCAGAAAAACTGTCGCTTGCCGACAGTTTTTCGGCTTTATTCGCGTCTAAAATCCACGCCCGCAAGGGTTGGAGCCAATTCTTTCCCGTTTGTCCAAAATCTTCCAAATCGTTCACAAGAGAAACTTTTTGCTTTAACAATTCTTCTTTTTTGGGCAAATAGTTTTCTTTTGGAATGTCGCCGTCAATGTAGGCGGAAACCAATTTGTCCAGTTTTTCTTGCTTTTCTGTAATTTTGTTTTTCAGATTTTGGACAAACTTTTGCGACGAGTGATTATTTTCTTTTTCCCATTCATCAACTTGCTTTAACATTTTATCTGTCCACTCGCCGCAAAGAGCAACGCTTTTGAGCCGTGCCTTAATTTGCGCGGCAAGGTCTTTTTCTTGAATATATTTTTGCGAACAAACGCCTTTCTTTTTGGTGCAACGATAATAACGATATATTCCACCACACTTGCCGCGCGAGAATTGCGCCGTGATCGCACTGCCACACTCTCCGCACGAGAGTAATCCGGTAAATGGGAAGTCGTGGTGTTGTTTAGATTTTCTCGGCTTCGCTTTACGGCGCAATACTTCCTGCACGGCTTCAAAAAGCGTTGCGGAAAGAATTGGCTCAAAGCGTCCTTCGTGATACTCGCCCTTGTGCTTCACCAGTCCGAGATACGCGCGATTGGTAAGCATTCGCGATATGGACGCTTTGGCAAGTGGCGTTCGGTGCCTAGTTTCTAAACCAAGTTCAGCCAAAAGCTCCGCCATAGTTTCCAGTGTATGCGTCCCTTTGGCATATTCCTCAAACGCGCGGACGACAACTTTGGATAAGGTTAGATGTGGTTCAATTGTGCGTGTTTTGGGATTATTCACATAGCCAAAGGGCGCTTTGGTCAGCCATTCTCCGCGGCGGAGTTTTTGGCGAATACCGCGATTGATATTTTCAACGAGATTATCGCTGTAATACTTGGATTGGCCGAACGCCACTTGCAACATAAACAACCCTTGCGGCGTGGGCTCAAACCAAAATGTCGGAAAACGCAAAGAAACTATTTTTTGCGTGTCCACGAGATAAATAATTTTACCGCCGTCCACGGAATTGCGAGCGAGGCGGTCGGGGTGCCACGCTAAAATTCCAACGCCATCAGATTTCTCTATCTCGTTTATCATTTCCGCAAATTTTTCGCGTCCGGGTTTCTTTGCGCTTTTCGCTTCGGTAAATTCTGCAAGAATTTCCAGATTTTCTCTACGCGCATATTCTCGCAATTCAAAAAGTTGTGCCTCAATAGACATTATTTGATGGTCGTCGTCTTCTGTTGATTTGCGAACGTAGAGAAAATATTTTGGTTTGAGCATATTCATATTTGAATTATTTTAGATGCGAATAAAGGTTTCCGTTTCGTTTGGCGAGCCGTTGGATTTTATACTGAAAACACTTGCGAGCCGCGCCAGCAGGCGCGGCGAGCATTCTTCTGTTTCCCCAGCA
>Ga0172375_10000508_pt1 | contig 62257 bp, 51 predicted proteins | sample LakKiv1m_FD_114537 | JGI IMG/M metagenome (GOLD analysis project Ga0172375, IMG submission 114537) | Freshwater microbial communities from Kabuno Bay, South-Kivu, Congo - kab_092012_11.1m | ecosystem: Environmental > Aquatic > Freshwater > Lake | place: Democratic Republic of the Congo...
CGCTGCGGCCGGAACGGCAAACAGGATCAACACCGGAAGAAGGACGGAAGCCATCTTTGTTCGAATCATTCGCGCATCGTAGCAACCGGAACCTCAGAGGCAACCGACGAAGCGGCCGGCAGACCACCGCGAGCACTGGATGGTCGCTGCGCCACGCCCGGTAGCGTGGCCGACACGCGGCACTTGCCCGCACGACAGGCCCGGTTTAGAAAGTCCGCATGGCTACCGCTGTTTCGAGTTCATCTTCGTCCGCCCTGGTCGAACGTCTCCGTCAGATTTTCGATGCTTTCGCGCTTCAAGGCGCCGCGGCGGCAACGCAAACCACGCGCTACCTCTTCCATCTCACGGGACCCAGCGCCGGCTCGATCCTGCTCCAAGTCACCCCCCAAGGCGTGACATGGACGCCGACCGACACCGAAACCGCCGACGTCACGATCAAACTCGACGCCTCCGATCTGGTTGCGATCGCTGACGGTAGCCTCGACGGGCGCCTGGCCCTGGCCAGCGAGAAGATCGAAATCGAAGGCGACGTCGAAGCCGCCGCCCGCATGGTAGCCGAAATCTGCCCCGAACAGGCTGAAGGCTGATTTCAGTTCGCAAACGGCAGGCCGTCAAAGACCTGCCGGATGACCTTCAGCACCACTTCGTCGTCGAAAGGCTTGGACAGGTAGAGGTCGGCCCCCACCGACAAGGCTTCGGCCTCGTCGGACTTCTGGCCTTTGGCCGTCAGCACGATGATGTAGGTGCCGAGCAGGTTGGAGTCCTGCCTGATGGCGCGGCAGACTTCGTAGCCGTTCATGCGCGGCATCATCACGTCGAGAAGAACCACCTTGGGCCGCAGGGTACGGACCTTCGAGAGGCCTTCGACCCCGTCCGGCGCGGTCGCGACTTCGACCCCTTCGGCGTCCAGGATAAAGGCGACGGTCTCGCGGATGCTGGGTTCGTCATCGACCAGCACCACGCAGTTGCGCAGGTGAGCGTTGCGGGGCTTGGCCATCGTCAGCACCACTTCGGCGGTCTCTTCGCGAGAAACGCACTGAAACCCTCGGCGGCTTCGTCCGATACCCGCAGACGCGCGATCACTTCGGCGGTGTAGTCGAGCGACGCGTCGATCCCGAGCCTGCAAACCGTGTCGACCAATTCCTTGGCGGCGACCAGCGCCGCCGGACCCGCCTTGCGCAAGTCGTCGCTGACGCGCGCAACCGCGGCGTCGAGTTCGCCGTCGGCCGCTACCAGATCCACCAACCCGTAGGCGAGCGCCTGGCGTGCGTCGATCGGTTCACCGGTCATGAACAGACGCTTGGCGACGGTCGCGCCCAGACGCCGGATACAAAACGGAGAGATCACCGCCGGTACGATCCCGAGCCTGACCTCGGAGAACTGGAAGCGCGTCTTTTCGGACGCGACGACTATGTCGCAGGCGGCCATCAGACCCACTCCGCCACCGATGGCGGGACCGTTGACCCGCGCCAGCACCGGCTTCTTGCAACCGGCGACGCGGTGAAAAAGCGAGCCCATGCGGTGAGCGTCGCTGCGATTGTCGTCGTCCCCGGCCGCGCGTGCGGTGCTCATCGAACGCAAATCCGCGCCCGCGCAAAACGCCGAGCCCGCGCCGGTGATCACCAGGGCCCGTACCGCCGGGTCGGCGCTGTGCGCGTCGATCGCCGCGCCGATCGCTTCCATGAGCTCACCCGAAAGTGCATTGCGCACTTCGGGGCGGCTGAGCGTCACCCAGCCCAAACCATCGCGGACCTCGGTCTCTATCATCGCGTGGGTTCTCCTCGTGTCTCAAAAAAGCTACACCCGCCGGAGCGCACTGCTGACGGCGGTCAGGCCGCCTACAGTTTCATCCATACGGGGGTGCGCTTGCCCATGTAAACTCGCTACGAGTTCCGCCGCCGCCCTACTCTTTCGGCGCTATTACGGCATCGTGTGAAGCCGCAGGCGCACGCTCGGCACCCGCGGATTCGCCAACATGAGTTGCATCGTGCGCAGCGTCGTGACCGACAGCGTCTTTCTGTACGTGCTTGGCTGCGTCTTCTGACGCGCGCTTGGCAGCATCCTCGGCGCCGGGCGTAGCCGCGGCCTGATACTTCAGATTGGGCAGCGTGCCGTAGAACTGCTGGAAGTAGAGCTGGTTCTCGTAGTCTTGATCGAGGACGTTCAACTGCACGACCACGTACTGTGACTTGTCCGGAGCCAACGCGACGTAATAAACCTGATAGTAGTCGCTGCCGAGTTCGGGCGGACCGTGTAGCAGGAAACGGTACGTGTAGACGTTTTCCGCACCCGGCACGGCCGCAACCGGCGACGCTCCTGCCACCTGGTCCTTCAACTTGTCCCTCTGCTCTCTGCGACTGGCGTCGGCCAGCGCTGCCGCCGAAGGCGATCCGAATGCCGCGGGAACGTCGGCAGATTCGAAGATGACGTGGCAGCGCGTGTTGAACTTGCCGCCCTCCAACTGCTCGACGTAGACCAGTTGCAGATTGGCGGTCTCGTTGGCTATCTGCCGCCAGCCGTCGGCATCGGGTCCTTTGTACTGGAAACGCCCGAGCGTGTAGCTCTTCGCCAGTGGATCGTATTGCGCCATGTCTTGGGCAAACGCGCCGGTGGCTCCCACCACTTGCATGACGGCAACCGCACCGACGACCGCAGCGCGCAGCACTACACGCACGCTGTTCCACGAGACGCTGTGGCGACTCGCGGGCACGGCTACGTTACTCGATCGCCGGGTCGGGCTCGGCCGCCGGCTCACAAACGAAAGTGTCGGACGCATGTCTGGTGGCTTCCTCCATCGGGTTCACTTGGAAGTTCACTTCAGGTTCCACTTCGGGGGTCACTTCGGCAACATCGCACGCCGCTCGTTCGCGAGCGGCCGCGATCACGGCAGCGGCAAGCGCCGCCGCACCTTCGGTATCGAATACCAGCGGCCAGGCGCCGAAAACTTCGGCGGCGGCCGTCGCGCGGCTCCTACCCAGTCGCTTTTGGCTCATCACCAGCACCGGCGTCGCCGCCGGCAGCGCCGGATCCGACGCCTCGAGCGCCGCGGCCAGGACCGCGACTGCTCCGGGCGCGGTGTCGATATCGATCAATATCGCGCCGGGCCTCTGCGCTACGAAGCGAAGCGCCGCAGCGCCCGCGTCGGCAGCGGCCAGGCAGCGAAGGCCTTGGTGTTCGAGCGCGACGCAGCGAGCGCAGCGGCGCTCGCTATCGGCGTCCACGACCAGCACCAGCAGCTCGGTTTGCGCGCCTGCGGGCATACGGCTGCGACCCTGCGCGGCCGGCCGCCCAGAATCCGCGCCTACTGCGCGCAAATCCGAAACGGCGGCACCCAGGCGATGTTCGATCCCCGCTAGGTGGCTCTCGCAGCGCGCGACCGCCTCGCTTACCTGAGCATCGACGTTCTCGTCCGGATCGCCGAGCTGGATCTCGACCGTCTCGAGCCGTTCCAACCCGGCATCGAGCAGATCGCTGATTTCCTCCAACGAGGCGCTGAGCCCATCGAGGCGGACGGCCAACGCGTCGGGATCGCGGGCAAGCCCCGCGACGCTCTCCTCACCATCGGTGCCGGCCGCGTCCACGTCCTGGTCGACGACCTCGTCGCGGTCGCGTCCCGTGCCGGGTCCGCCGCCCGCTTGCGAACGCAACTCGGCCAGCGCTTCGCGGGCCTGAGCCGCAAGCTCGGAGAGGCCCTGGCTCGAACGCAGCCCGGCGACGACGCTGGCGAGGACTTCGATCCACGATTCTGTACGCTCTGTTTCCGCGCTCACGTCTCTACCCGAACCCGACAGATTCAGCACAGCCGCGCGCAGGAATCCATCGCGGGAACCCGCCGGCGTCGCTGCAGCCGGCTTGCGACCCGGCATTGGCGCATCGCCGCTGCGCGCTGTCTCGCGAGACCACCCGGGACACTAGCCGCCCTCGTCGGCGGCAGCATCCGCTTTGCTCTGCGGTCGCGTTTTCCAGCGCCGGTGGGCCCAGTTCCACTGCTCGGGATAGCGGCGTACGGCGGCCTCGACCTCGGTGGTATAGCGCTGCGTCAGTGCCACTATCGCGCTTGCCCGCTCCTTGCCCTTCAGCGCAGCCGGTGGCTCGATCAGCGGCCCCACCAGCGGAACCGTCGCGTCTCCTTGCCACGCCGCGAAGACCGCCAACACCGGCGTTGCCGTGGCGAGCGACAACCGCGCCAGTATCGTCGAAGTACAGGCGGCCCTGCCGAACATATCGACGAAGACCCCGTTGCCGGGACGCTGGTTCTGGTCCAGAGCCACCGCGATCGAAGTACCGCCGGCCAGCAACCGCAGTGCATCGCGCAGCGATTCGCCTCTTCCGATCGTCGTCATGTTGACGCTGCGGCGCTGACTCCTGAGAAAAGCGTCCACGTGCGGATTGCCCATGTTGCGGTGAAAAACCGCCAACGGTCCGATGCGCACGCACCAGGTACGCGCGAGAATCTCGAAGTTTCCGGTGTGAGCCGTGAGCACCAGCAGACCGCGGCCGCCGGCCGCAGCCGCGGCTTCTGCGGCTCGTCGCCAGGCAGCGTCGGGCGCAGCCTGGATCTGCGCCCGCGCGTGAACGACCTCGGCGGCCAGACGTCCCCAGTTACGAAACGAAGCGTCGAGCACCTTGGCGCGGGCCGCTTCGTCCCACTCCGGGAAGGCCACCGCAAGATTGCTGGCCACCACGCGGCGATGGTGCCGGTCGATGCGGCCAACCCAGGCTCCGACTCCTTCGAGCAGGCGCCGCGTGCGCCGCGGAGAGAATCCGCGCAAAAGGCGCCACACCACTCTCAGCGCGCCGTAAACCAACGAGTCTCCGCCGGCCTTCGCGAACGTCGTGAGAAGGCCGCGGCTGAGCCTCTCGGTGGCCGCCGTTGCCTGTGCAGAACCACGCCCGGCCCGCGCCCGAGCGCGCCCCTGCACCTCGGATCGCGCCTTACCCGGCACTGTCGCCGAGTCGCCTTGCAATTGAGCCCCTGCCACCGCCCTGCTAATTCTCACGCGCGATGGAAAAGCGCGACCAGCCCTGGATCATTCGTACCTACTCCGGCTACAGCTCGGCCGCGGTCTCCAACCAACTCTACCGTACAAACCTCGCGAAGGGACAGACCGGACTCAGCGTCGCGTTCGATCTGCCGACCCAGACCGGCTACGACGCCGACCACCCGCTGGCGCGCGGCGAGGTCGGCAAGGTCGGCGTCCCGATCGCCGGCATCGCCGACATGCAGACCCTGTTCGAGGGCATCCCGCTCGACCGCATGAACACCTCGATGACGATCAACGCCACCGGCGCCTGGTTGATGGCGCTCTACGTCGCGGTGGCCGAGCGTCAGGGAGTCAAACCCGAAGTCTTGCAGGGCACCATCCAGAACGACATCGTCAAGGAGTACCTGTCGCGCGGCACCTACGTGTTCCCACCCGCGCCGTCGATCCGCCTGGCCGCCGACATCATCACCTACACGGTGCGGCAGGTGCCCAAGTGGAATCCGATCAACATCTGCAGCTACCACTTGCAGGAAGCCGGCGCGACACCGGTCGAAGAACTCGCCTTCACGATCGCCAACGCGGTGGCGCTTCTCGACGCAGTGCGCGAGCGCGGCATCGAGGGCGAAGAACTGGCTCAGGTGTTCGGCCGCATCTCGTTCTTCGTCAACGCCGGCATCCGCTTCCTCGAGGAGGTCTGCAAGCTGCGCGCTTTCACCGCGATGTGGGACCAAATCGGCGAACGACGCTACGGCGTGACGGATCCGCGCCTGCGCCGTTTCCGCTACGGCGTACAGGTGAACTCGCTCGGTCTCACCGAGCAGCAGCCCGAAAACAACGCGATACGCATCGCGCTCGAAATGCTCGGAGTAGTGCTCTCGCGCGACGCTCGCGCGCGAGCCGTACAGCTTCCGGCGTGGAACGAGGCGCTCGGGCTGCCGCGCCCGTGGGACCAGCAGTGGGCTCTGCGCACCCAGCAGATCATGGCCTACGAAACCGACCTGCTCGACTACCGAGACATATTCGACGGCTCGCCGGTGATCGCTGCCAAGGTCGAAGAGTTGATCGCCGAGGCCCGTGATGAAATCGCCAAGATCGAAGAACTCGGCGGCGCGGTAGCGGCTGTCGAGTCGAGCTACATGAAGCAGCGGCTGGTCGAATCCAACGCCAGGCGCCTGCGCCGCATCGAGAGTGGCGAGCAGCAGGTCGTCGGCGTCAACTGCTACCGCGAGTCGGAACCTTCACCACTGACCGCCGACATCGACACCGCGATCCTGAAGGTCGACGCCAAAGCCGAGGCCGAGCAGGTCGAGCGGCTGAGGGCTTTCCGTTCCTCGCGCAACAACGCCGAAGTGGAAGCGGCGCTGCGCGCGCTGCACGACGCAGCGGCGGGCGGCGACAACATCATGCAGGCCTCGATACGCGCGGCCCACGCGGGAGTGACCACCGGCGAGTGGGCCGACACCCTACGGCGGATCTTCGGCGAATACCGCGCTCCGACCGGGGTCACCGGCGTAGCGGCGGCGGCCACCGGCGAACTCGTGGCGCTGCGCGGCCGGGTCGCAACTCTCAGCACACGCATCGGTCACACCCCGCGCCTGCTGGTCGGCAAGCCGGGGCTGGACGGCCACAGCAACGGCGCCGAACAGATCGCGGTGCGCGCCCGCGACGTCGGCCTCGAAGTCATCTACCAGGGCATCCGTCTGACGGTGGAAGAAATCGTCGCGACCGCCGTTGAGGAAGACGTCGATGCGATCGGCCTCAGTATCTTGTCGGGTTCTCACATGTCGCTGGTGCCGGAAATGCTCAGACAGCTTTCGGATGCCGGGATGGCCGACATCCCGTTGATCGTCGGCGGCATCGTCCCCGAAGACGACGCGCGCGCGTTGCTGAAGATCGGTGTGGCCGGCGTCTACACCCCGAAGAACTTCGAACTAACCGGCATCATGGCCGACATCCTCGATATCATCGACCGCGTGCAGCCGGCTTAACGCCGGCCGCAGCACGGATTTTGCGAGCACCGGCCCGCACCGACGCGCCATCGACGCTGACCTCGGCGTCGGACCCGCACACGATCCCGCGCCCGCGATTGGCGCCGATGGTCGCGTCGCGAAGCACCACCGACGACGAATCCAGCGCCACCACGCCGCTGTCGCCGTTGCCCTCGATGCGAGTCGAGGAAAGCTCGGCGGTTCCCGCCAACCCCACGCGCAGGCCGTCGGCGTTGGGCGGTTTCTGCTCGAAGCCGACCCCGTCGCCGTTGGCAATCAAGCGATTGCCGCGACCGCGCACGGCGCCGCCCGAAACTCCGAGACCTTTGTCGAAGCTGCCGACGATCCAGACGTCCTCCAACTCGGCCCGTGACCGCCGCGTGACGCTGACGCCGTCGCGGTTGGCCACCGCCACGCTGTCGCGAATCGTCGCCGTCGCGTCGTCGAAGACCAGTACCCCCTTGCCCTTGGTCCGGTAGCCGTTTCCCATCAGCAGGCAGTGCTCGATGAGGACCGGCCCGGCACCGGCCGACACGCCGATGCCGTCGTCGAGGTTGTCGATGGCATGCACGTCTTGGATTCGCACATCGCGCGCGTCGCGGCCGCGCACCGCCACCCCGTCGAAGACGAAACCCGCGATGCGCAGATTGCGAACCGTTATGCCCGGACCCGCCACCACGATGCCGTCGCAGCCCATGCGGCCGCGCTCACGCACGCAATCCTTGGCCTGACGAATAGTCGCTCCGCCGCCGTCGAGCACGATGCCGGGCCCCTCAAGGTCGGGAAGCGCGCGCGCCACCAACAGAACCCGATCGGCCGCGAACACGACTTCGATGATCGCGCCGCGCGCTGCGCGCCGTTGCAGGCTCTCGCCCGGAAACGACGGCCGGGTCGCGGCGTTGGCCTGTTCGATCGCGGCTCTGAGCGAGCCTTCGCCCGAATCGTCGTTCGACGTCACCCGGATGGTGCGCGCGCCGGCCGCAGCAGAAAGCGCCGGCGTAGTGGAAGGCGGGCCGGCAGCGATCGCGGGCGCAGAACTCGCGCCGCCAGCGGCCACCGCGGCCCACGCAAGAGCACCCGCGGCGAGGCGTCGCAGGATCACTGCGACATGTAGATGCCGCCGTTGGGCGACAGCGACTGCCCGGTGACAAAAGAGGAATCGGGCCCTGCCAGAAACAGCGCCGCAGCGGCAATCTCTTCGGCCGTGCCGAGCCTGCCAAGCGGGGTCTGCATCTTGATCAGCGCCTTCTGCTGCTCCTCCAGAGGTGTGAGCAACGGCGTATCGATGAAGCCCGGCGCGATCGCGTTGACCAGCACTCCGTAGGAGGCCGCCTCGCGCGCCATCGCGCGCGTGAAAGCCAGGATGCCGCCCTTGGCCGCGGCGTAGTCGGGAGCGCCGGCCAGCGACGCGGTCCCCATGATCGAGGCCATGTTGATAATGCGTCCGCCCTGCCCTCGCTTGCGCATGCGCGGCAGAGCCTCGCGCGTACAGTAGAAAGTTCCGTAGAGATGGATCCTCAGCATTCGGTCGAACATTGCGTCGCTGATGTGATCGATCGTGTCGAGGTGGGTTTCGATGTGCCCGGTGGTCATCAACTCGGCCATCTGAGCCATTCCTTTGGACTGGAAGGCTGCCAGATATTCGGGATCGGTGTGGATGATGCCGGCGTTGTTGACCAGGATGTCGAGGTCGCCGAAGGCATCGTCCATCGCCGAGAACGCAGCGCGGACCGAAGCCGAATCGGCCACGTCGCAGCGCAGCGAAAAAGCTCCCGAAGTACTCGCCCGGCACTCGGCCGCAACTCTTTCGGCGCTGGCTGCGTCGATATCGGTAACGCAGACACGGGCACCCTCGGCTGCGAACAGGCGGCTGATTGCCGCCCCGAGTCCTGAGCCGGCGCCGGTGACGAAAGCTGTCTTGCCCTCTAGTTTCATCAGAATCCCTTCGCGTAATCCCAGGTGAATTTGGCTGTCATAGCGTCCTGCGGCGCGCAACTGTAGAAACGGGAAGCCTGCAAGGCAAGGGACGCCACCGCGCGTGGCCGCCAGGCAACGCGAGATTGGCCTCTTCGCGGCTCCTGGGCTAGTTTTCGCGACCTTTCGCGTCGTCGAGCCGCGCGGACCGGGGATCCACCGCAGCCACAGCGGCGCCGCGCGAGATCCGCAGACCGAGCAAGCGCGCGAAGGGAACAGCGGTCGCAAGGAAGTCTCCGTGAAGCGTAAACCCGTCAAACCACTGCTGCAGGCGCTGGCCGGCGCCGTCCAGCGCCTGCACCTGCGCAGCTACGAGATCTACCAACCGGTCCTCACTTCTTCCGGGTACACCGCCGGCGCGCGCGACTGCGAAGTGCGCTGGGCGGCGATCGCTCCGGTTCTGGAAGCCGCCGGTGCCCTGAGCCTGGTCGATCTGGGCTGCTCGGAAGGTTACTACGTGCTGAGAGCCGCGCGTGCCGGGCTGCGCTTTTGCATCGGTATCGACTTCGACCAGCGCCGCATCTTCACCTGCACCAACCAACTCGTCCTGAACGACTTCCAGAACGCCGGGTTCGCGATGGCACCGGTCGATGAAACGCTGCTCGAAGGCCTGCCGAAGTTCGACGCGGTGATCTTCTTGTCGGTGCTGCACCACATGATGTACCAGAACGGTATCGACTACGCCGCACGCATACTGCAACTGGTTGCAGCCAGGACCGCTAAAGTCTGTCTGTTCGAAATGGGCCAAGCCGACGAGCACAAGGAGAGTTGGGCGACCAGGATGCCCGACATGGGGAGCGATCCGCACCGGTGGATCGCCGACTTCGCGCTCGCCAACGGTTTCGCGCGAGTCGAGAAGATCGCGGCGGCGGCGTCGTTCGCGGGTGAAACCGAGCGCGCGCTATTCGCCTGCTACCCGTAACTGCCGCGTCGGCGACCGCCGACGTCGAGCGCTAAACGAGTCCGCGACACCGGAGTGACCCGGCGTCGCGGACACGAACGAACGGCTACCGACAACTGACGGCCGGCACGAGCTCAGTTGCTGACGCTCGTTTCAGAAAAGGGGTTGCGCGGGGTCTTCCCCATCGTTCGAGCGCGGCGCCGCGGCCACAGCCGCTGGACAAATGAGTTCGGCACAGTCGGTCTCGTCCGAAGCATCGGAGCAGTCGTTCTCTCCGTCGCACACCGAGGCTCCGGGGATATCATCATGGCTGGACCGGCAGCGGAAGGTCGGCCCGTCGCAGTTGACCTCGTCGGACCCGTCCACGCAGTCGATCGTTCCGTCACACTGCCAGCTGAGGCGAGGTAGTTCCTCGCCGTTGCGGCAGATGAAGTTCTCCTCGGCGCACGCTTGCACGCAGGCGATCGGCTCGCCCAGGCACTCTTTGTCCTGGAGCTCAGCGCAGGTGGCCGCTCTGACGCAACTCGCCACGCAGTAGATCAGATCCGTCTCATTGTCGTAGCAGGAAAGGTAGTCGCCCCCATCGATGACGTCGCAGTAGCGCAATTCCTCTGCGATATCCTGGCAGGCCGCACTCCCGCCACCGCCGCCACCGCCTCCACCTCCACCTCCACCTCCGCCACCGCAGCCTGCCACGAACCCGGCCACCAGCAGCACAAGTCCTATGTTTCTCGCCCTCATGCTCTTCTCCTTTTCTCGCCGTCTGTACTCTTGCCGTCTCGAATCCCGCCCGGTTGCGGACACGCTGCGATGTTGGCACGCCGTTGGCGACTTTGCCACCTTGCCGCCTTGCCGAGCATAGCGGTGCTCACTTCGGTGCCGTTACGCCTGGCCGGCGGCAGCGCCGCAACGTCTCCGCGCGTCGCCGATCCAAACTGCCGGCCACATATCGGTCAGATCCCGCCGCTGCAGGCCGCAGCAGTCGTTTGACCGACCGCGCGCCTGAGCCCACCCAGTGCGTCGCCGGCAGTGACCACGCCGTCGCCGTCGAAATCGCAGCGCACGATCGGACACGCCACCGCGGCCCCAACCGCTCTGCGCAGCACCGTCAGCGCATCGCCCGCCAACACCTGGTGATCGCCGTCAACGTCTCCGCACAGCGTGGCCACGACCTCGACCGCGTGGGCACAATCCAGGCGTGGGTAGGCGCCGCCGCCCGCGCTATCGAAGATCACTGCCGGCGACTGTTTCAACGCGTGCAGCCTCTGCGCCACCGTCGCGTCCGAGTTGGCCTCGTGCACCGCCGCCGCGCAGGCCGCGACCATCGGCGCTGCCTGAGAGGTTCCGTAATACGTCGAGGTCCCGCCGCCGCGTCCGGTAGCGGTGACCGCGGCACCCGGCGCAAGCAGGTCGGCGAGTGCGCCGCGATTGCTGAAACAAGTGATGCGGTCGGCAGTGACTTGGCCGTCGTTGCAAGCAAAGATGCCGGGATCGGACTGCGCGGCGTCCCACACCGCCGCGACCCCGACAACGTCACCGAGACACGCCGGCGCGGTAACCTGGTGAAGGTCGCCGTCGTTGCCGGTGGACGCGACCAGCGACGCACCGTCCGCGACCAGCAGCGCCGCCTTTCCCGCAAGCAGCGCGAACGATCCGTCACAGGCGGTGGCGGAACGCACGAAGGTTCCGAGGCTCATGTTGACCGCCGCCACCGACGGATGGTTCTGGTGAAGCCAGTTCAGGGCCGCGGCGATGTCGGCGGTAGTCGAAAAAACTCCCTGAGCATTGAGAGCTCGCACCGCGACGATCCCCGCCGCCGGTAGCGCGCCCGCGGCGGCGCCGACCCCGCGGCCCGCCATGATTCCGGCGACGTTGGTCCCGTGTCCGTTCTGATCCAAAGCCGCGCCGACTCCGAACTGCGTGGCCGTGCCGTTGGGACAGCAATTGGCCGAGCAAAAGCACGCCTCATCGACTACCGCGCCGGCGAAGCTCGGGTGTGCCGCGTCGATGCCGCTGTCGATCACCGCCACCTCGAGCCCCTTGCCGGTCAAGCCCGCGGCCCTGGTGTCGCTGAGACGCGCCAGCGGTAGCGACTCCAGGAGCGCGGCCTTGCCGCCCGAGTCGGGCAACACACGCCGCACCAGCGGCGACGCGGCGGCGGCCAGCGCGCCGTTGGCATCTACCCGCGCGGCCACGGCACGCAAGCCTTCAAAACGCCCGACCAACTCGAAGCCGCCCGCTCGTAGCTGTGCCTGCGCGGTCAGATCGGCGAGCAATCCGTCGATCGCCGCTCTGACCTGCCTGCGTCGAGGTCTACGCTTGGGTTCGGCAATGGACGCGCCGCTCGCGCCGCCGCCGAGGTCGAGTTCCAACAGCACCTGCACACGCGGGTTGGAGCGCAGGGCCTGGCCGACGAGCTGGTGGATGCGCGGCTGCGCGTCGAGATTCGCCGACGCTCCATCGGACGCGCTTGCCGACGGCCTTGCCGACGCGTTTGTGGACGCGTTTGCGGGCACGCTCGCGAGCGACTCGACAGCCGCGAGCGCGATCAGCGCGACGGCGGCCGCAAGCAGGCACAGCGCCGGTGCAAGCGTCCTCGTCGCGTCACTATCCGTGATTTTCACTGCAACGGGGGAGTGGCCTTGATCGGCCACGCGGCGGCCTCGCGCGTCCAGCCGGCGTCGAGACCTCTGCGACGCCACTCGACTTCCACGCTGTAGATACCGGGCTCGGGGATGACCAGGCCGTTGACTCTCACGCGGTGTCTGTCACCGCTGGGTTTGACATCGACCGGATCCGACGCGAACGAAACCTCGCCGCCGCGGACCACGATCAGCCTGACCTCGAAGTCGATGCCGATTTCCTCGGCATCGACCTCGAAGAACGCGTGACTGAAGACTGCCAGCCGCGCCGGGTAGTGCGCCGGACGGAATTCCTCGAACAACAGAAAGAGGCTGAAGTTGTTGGTGTAACGGTCCAGCGTCGAGGCCTGGGCCACGGCTAGCATGAAGCAGTGCACGGCGCGCGGACTGTAGTCCAGGACGCCCGGCGAGGACAACGGCTGTGCGCCGTCCGGCCGCGCCTGCTTGCAAGGAAAGCGCCGCGCCTCGACAATCCGCGCCGTCCCGTCACCAACCGATCTCGATCTCGGAGGAGAAGCCGATGTACCCCGCCACCCACGCCCTCACCACGCCGGACAAACCCGCCTACATCATGGCCGACAGCGGCGAGGTCGTCACCTACGGTCAACTCGACCGGCGCTCCAACCGCTGCGCCCACCTGCTGTGGAACCTCGGTCTGAGGCCCGGTGACTCGATCGCGATCTTCATGGAAAACCACCCGCGCTTCCTCGAAATCTGCTGGGCAGCGCAGCGCTCGGGCCTTTACTACACGGCGATCAGTTCGAGGCTGACCGCCGCCGAAGTCGCTTACATCGTCGGCGACTGCGGTGCCACGGCCTTCTTCACGTCGTCCGCCAAGCTCCAGGCCGCCGCCGCCGCGGTTGCCGAATGTCCGCGCTTGATCGGCCGCTACCTGCTCGACGGCGAGGCCGAGGGCTTCGTTTCGTACCAAGACGCGGTCGCGTCGCTACCGTCCGGGCCGATCGACAACGAACGCGAAGGCGCCGACATGCTCTACAGTTCGGGCACCACCGGCGTTCCCAAAGGCGTCAAGGTCGCATTGCCGGACGTTCCCGCCGGAACACCCAACATGATGGTGGCGTTCGTCGGTGGTCTCTACGGCATCGACACGCAAAGCGTCTATTTGTCCCCGGCGCCGCTCTACCACGCCGCTCCGCTGCGCTTCAACATGACCGTCCACCGCCTCGGCGGTACCACCGTGATCATGGAACACTTCGACGCGTTGCGATCGCTCGAACTGATCGAGAAGTACCGCGTCACCCACAGCCAGTGGGTGCCGACCATGTTCGTACGCATGCTCAAGCTGCCGGATGCCGAACGAAAGAGATTCGACGTCTCCAGCCTGAAAGTGGCGGTACACGCCGCAGCGCCGTGCCCAGTGCCGGTCAAACAGCAGATGATCGACTGGTGGGGACCGATCCTGTTCGAGTACTACGGCGGCACCGAAGGCAACGGAATCTGCGCGATCAACTCGCAGGACTGGCTGACGCACAAGGGATCGGTCGGACGGCCGATCATGGGCGAAGTCCACATCGTGGCCGAAGACGGCACCGAGCAACCGGCCGGTGAAGCCGGCACTGTCTACTTCGCCTCCGGCACGCGCTTCGAGTACCACAACGATCCCGAGAAGACGCGTCAGGCCTACAACGACAAAGGCTGGAGTACACTCGGCGACGTCGGCTACGTCGACGCCGAAGGTTTCGTATACCTGACCGACCGCAAGGCCTTTATGATCATCAGCGGCGGCGTCAACATCTACCCGCAAGAAGCCGAGAACATCCTGATCCTCCATCCCAAGGTCGCCGACGTCGCGGTCTTCGGCGTTCCGCACGACGAACTCGGCGAGGAAGTCAAAGGCGTGGTGCAACCGATCGACATGCGCGAGGCCGGGCCCGCACTAGAAAGCGAACTGCTGGCTTGGTGCCAGAGCCGGCTCGCCAAGAACAAGTGCCCGCGCACGATCGACTTCGAAGCCGAACTGCCGCGTCACCCGACCGGCAAGCTCTACAAGCGCCTGCTGCGCGATCGCTACTGGACCGGCAAAGAGACACGAATCGCTTAGGAGTCCATCATTGAAAATGGCCCACGAGCGCGGAGCTGGCGACGCGCGAGGATCGCGCCTGTCTACTCGAGCTCGTCCCTCGCCAGCTCGGGGCTCGTGCGCGCGAAACCACTCGCTACGACGTAGCTACGCTACGCCTCCGCTCGCGGCATTTCGCGCGCGCCTTGCATCTGGACCATTTTGAACGGGCTAACGACGCTTTTTCGACACTCTGTTAACGCCGCACCAGCATCGTGATGCGTGCTGCGCGAAAGCGCGGCGACGTAACCGCCCGGTACTCCTGACCGAGCCAGCGCGGGTTGAACGCAGCGCGGTTGCGGCTGAGCAGAATCACGCCCGGCATCGAACCGGCGCGCAGCGGTCTGAAGCCGTCGAGCACACCAGAAGCGATCAGGTCGTCGTACAGGAACCCGTGAGGCGTGAAGTTGTCGAGGTGCAACAGGCCGAGCAGGTGAACCGGTCCGCAGGCCCACACGCTTGCGTAACGCGCCAGCGCCACTTCGAGCTCGGCCGCCAACGCGCGCTGATCGGCGAGGGTTCCCTGACGGCGCGCGTGATCCTCACCGACCACCAAGGCTTCGCGCACCCCGATCAGCGCGACGACGCTCGCCGCAACCACCAGCGCTGCCTGACCACGATGGTCGAGAAGCCGCTGCGCAAGACCCGCGACCGCTGCGCCGACGCCGACCGCAAAGTACGGCTGCACGAACAGCAGATCGGGATGCGCCTGGTGATCGTAGAGCGTGAACGCCAGCGCTCCGTTTGCAGCCAGCCAAAGTGCCAGCCACGGCGGCCGCTCGAGCAAAGCGGCGATGGCCGTGCGCGGCCTCAGTAGCAGCAATCCCCAGCCGGTGGCCATCCCCGCAAGTGCCAGCGCCGGCAACGTCCGGATCCCGCCGCGCGCGACGCTGGCCGCATCGCTGAGCACGAAACCGAATGATTTTACCAGCTCGAAGTCCGGCCGTGCACCGAAGGTAGGGAGCACGAACTCCTGGAACAGTTGCGCGCCGAGCGCGCCGTGCCACGCGAAGTAACCTTCGTAGAGGATCACCGCAAGCGCGGCTCCGAGCGCGAGCCGGCCCAGCGACGCCAACATTCGCGAACGCGCCAGCTGCGCGGCCGCCAGACTCGCAATGACCAGCAACGTGGGTTGCCAGCACAAGAACGAACACGCGGCGGCGCTCCCGGCGAGCAACGGACGCCGGTGCAGATCGGCGAAGTGGGCGGCCAGCAGAAAGAACACCACGTAGACCTGCGGCCGCACTCCGGCCGCCCCTTCGACGAACAGGCCGCGCGCCAGAAACAACAGCCCGGCCGCCGCCAGCGCTCCGGCCGCGCCGCCGCCGAGATCGAACGCGAGTAGCGCCGCCAGTGCGACCGACGCCACCACCATCGCGATTCCCATCGTGCGTGCCGCGACCACGTCGTCGCCGCCGAAGGGTCGCGCGGCGGCAATCGCGGCGGCGGCCAGCAACGGGGCGAGTTGGCTCTTGGAATCGATCTGCGAAACGTGCGGCGCGACTCCCGACGCAGCCCGTTCGGCAATGTAGAAATAGTGCTGGTTGTCCATCACCAGCTCGGTCTGCAGCGGTCGGTAGGCCGCACACACCACGGCCGCCGCGAGCGCCGCCAGCGCGGGAATTCCCCAGCGGATCGCGGTTGCACGCATGGTCGCGCGACCGAGATCGCTCAGCTGGCAGAGCTCGCGAGGTCTTTCATCGAAAAGCCCCACTTGGCCAGGATCGCTTCCTGGTCGGCGTTGGTCTTGGCTTTCTTGAAACGCGCGCCCGAACATCCCTTCACGCGTTGCTCGCATTCCGGCCAGGTCGAATGCCTGGCGGGCACGCCATCGACCACGCTCAAGTACGTCACTCCCGCGTTCGTCGAGACCGATCCGGAATTCGCAGGCGGCGTGCGCGAAGTACGTGGCGACTTGCCGGAAGCGGCCGACACTCTACGCGAAGCCGGCGTCGATGCCTGCCGGACAGCGGTGGAGTCGAGGTCGATGCCATACGAAGAGTACGGCCCGTTGTAGAGCGCCACCGCAGTGCCGGCAGCGAACCCCGTAGCGATCGCGTCGGCGCGTTCGTTGCCGGGGATACCGCGATGACCGCGCACGTGGTGCCAACCAAGCTTGCGGCCCTCGGACTTCACGTCCGCGATAGCTGCGGCCAGAGCCTCCCACAGATCGCGGTTGGCGACGTCCAAGCCTTCGGCGGTCTTCCAACCGCGCCGTCTCCACGACGCCATCCACTGCGTCACACCGCGGATCAGGTAGGTCGAATCGGTGACGATCGCGATGTCGAGCGGCTCGTGGTTGCGGCTGCCGCGCAACCACGCCAACGCTTCCAGAGCCGCTGTCATCTCCATCCGGTTGTTGGTGGTGTGGCCGCCACAGCCGCCGAGTTCACGGACCGCAGCTCGCGCGACGCGTATCACCGCCCCCCAACCACCCGGCCCGGGATTACCCTTGGCCGCGCCGTCGGTGAAAACGACGACCTCGAGCGTCGGGCTCAAACTTCTTCCCACTCGCGTTCGGGTTCCAGCAACACTGCCAGCGTTCCGAGCGCGACGCCGTGATAGAGACTGAGGCGGACCACATCGGCGACCCGGTCGAGCACGCAGGTGGAAACCAGGATCTCTTCATCAACCACGCGGCCGCGCCCGAGCAACCCGTACTGGTAGACCTCGTGCATCCACTCGGCCTCGCAGGCGTAGCACTCGGCGATCGCCGCCAGGCTCAGGTAGGTCTCGCCTTCGATGACGACGCGCAGATACTTCACGACCGTTGTTCCTCTCGGGCGGCGCGCGTTGCCGCGTCGTCGGCTGCCGCGGCGATCTCTCGCATCAACTCGAGCTGACGCTGGTTCAATTCAGGTACGACGACGCGTACCACCGCGTACAAATCACCGCGACCGCCGCGGCCGTCGCTGAAGCCTTTGCCGCGCAGACGAAGGCGGGTGCCGGCCTTGGTGCCGGGCGCGACGCTCAGTGTCACCGGACCGTCGAGGGTCTTGACGCGGATCTTGGCACCGAAAACCGCCTCCCAGGGCGCCAGCGCCACGTCGGTTTCGACATCGCGCCCGCTGAGCCGGTAGACGTCGTCCGACACCAACCGGATCGTTACGAAGAGATCCCCGTCCTCACCGCCGCTCTGGGCCGCTTCGCCGAGACCGCGCAAACGCAGCGTCATGCCATCGGTAAGGTTGGCAGGAATCGTCAGGTCGATGGTGCGCCGATCGTGCAGACGTCCCACGCCGACGCACTGCGGACACACGTGGTCTCCCGAGAAGCCGATGCCGCCGCAAAGGCCGCAGGCCTTGGTGCCGGGAACCTCGAACCGTGACTTCCCACCCGCCAGCGCCACGCCGATCGGCAGCGCGAGCTCGGCGCGCACGTCGGCGCCGCGGTGTTCGAAGCGCCCGTGCCGCGCGCGCTGCTGGCTGTTCGCGCGGCGCATCTCGTCGCCGAACAAAGACTCGAAGAACTCCGAGAACCCGCCGCGCCCGAAGGAGCGTTCGAACTCCTCGCGGGTCATGTGTTGCTCGCCCGGCGGCGGCTCGAAGTCCTGGCCCTGGCGCCAGTCGGCTCCGAATCGGTCGTAGCGCGAACGCTTGTCGGGGTCCGAGATCACTTCGTAGGCCTCGGCAATACGCTTGAACTGCCGCTCGGCCTCGTCGCGTTTGTCAGCCGGATGGCGGTCGGGATGCCACTTGAGCGCGAGCTTACGGTAGGCCTTCTTGACCTCGTCCGCGCCGGCGTCGCGGGCCACCCCCAGCACCGAGTAGTAGTCCTGGAATTCCACGTTGCGCCCCGCAGGGTGCGTATCATCAAACGCAGCAAACGCCCAGAGCGCGAGACGGCCCGTGCAAACGGGCGACGCTCATGGAAAGCGTTACTCCGCCGCGATCTCCTCGAGTTCGCGGCCGGCGGTCTCGGGAACCAACCACAACAGGAAGACAGGTCCGAGCAGGGCGCAGCCGGCCATCGCGCTGACCGCGCTGCCGTGGCTCCCGAAGAACGTGTAGAGCAACCCCTCACACGCCAGCCCGGCGGCGATGCCGAGCGTGGCCACCATACTGCGCACCCCTGATGCAGTGGAGCGGTGAGAGGTCGCGAACAGCTCGCTGCCGAGCGCGGCGAACAGCGCGTCGATGCCGAACTGCGTGAAGATCACGCCCACCCACGCCAGCGGCACCGCCGTTCCGGCGCCGCGATAGAAACACACGGCCGCCGCCGTGTTGACGACGATCGCGGCCGACAGTACGCGCAGGCGGCCGAAGCGGTCGCTGGCACGCCCGCACAGCAGCCCGCCGCCGATCGCGAGCACTCCGCCGGCCAGGAACAACACGCTGACCTGCGCCGGTGTGTAGCCGCGCTCGGCCTGCAGGAACTTGGACTGGAACTGAACGATGGTCCCGCCGGCAATCGCCACCGGAAACAGCGCCGCCGTGAGCGCCGCAACGCGCCGCGGATAACGCCTAGTCAGTTCGCGCATCGGTCCGAACCAGGTTCCGGCGACCGGATCGCTTTCAAGTCGGTACACGCTGAAACGCCGCGTCTCGGTCAACACCCCGCGCATCCAGACGAACAACAGCAGCGGTGCGACACCGACGAAGTACAGCGCCCTCCACCCGTACGGGAGATAGTCCACGGTCGAGAAGACCGCAGCCGCCAGTCCGTGACCGAGGCCGCCGAAGGCTATCAGCATGCCGATCCCCCACCCCCTGGCACCAGCATCGAGTTCTTCGGTTATCACGACGATCGCGAGCATCTCCTGGGCGTAGATGAACAGCCGCGCCAGGAACTGAAGAACTATGAATTCGCCGGCGCTGCGGCAGAAGCTCGTCAGCACGGTGCAGAGGCTGAAGCCGACGATCGTCACCAGCAGCAGACGGCGCCGCCCCAGACGATCCGCGAACATCGTCAGCGCCAGCGCCGGCACCACACCGAGTCGCACGATCCCTGCGAGCAGACCGACTTGGGTCTCGGGCACGCCCAGGCCCGCCTGGATCTGGGGCAGTGCCATGTTCAAAACACCGAGGTCGTACGCGTTGAACAAATAGGTGGCGCCGAGGGCTCCGAGCACCTGCCAGTGCTGCGACGTCACGCACGGCGGCGGCTTGGAATAGAAGAACAGCCACGCCCACCAAGGCCTGCGCGTCTCGGTAGGAGCCCGTTCGAAATGGCCCATCTGCTGGGTTGCGCGCGAAACCACTCGCTACTGTGAGCCCGGAGTTGGCGACCGGCAAGGTCGACGGGCCTCCTCCGCTCGCGGCGTTTCGCGCGCGCCTTGCATCTGGACCGTTTCGAACGGGCTCCCCACGCTTTCTCAACCTTGCTGTTGCATAAGAACTTAACGTGGAGTGCCGTTCGTCCTAGGTTTTCCGATACCAAGCACGTCTCGCTGATACCTCCGCAGACTTCACCGACAATGAAGTCAGACCACATCCGAATTCGAGAAGAAAGGCGTCAGAAAGACGCACGGAAGACGGCAAAAGTGACGATTCTTTTGCAACGTTAGGGTCAACAGTCTGCTACCGGCAGCGGCTGACAAACGTTCGCGCCGCCCGCCGCTGCGGCGACTTCAGCAGGTCACCGCGCCTTGCGACGCGCACGAAACGAGCTTCGCGTACTTGGCCATCACCCCGGTGGTGTAACGCGGCGCCGGTGCCTTCCACGCAGCGCGACGCGCAGCGAGTTCGCCGTCGCCGACGTTGATCTGCAACAACGCGCGCTCGGCATCGATGGTGATGCTGTCACCCTCGTGAACCAGCGCCAACGGGCCGCCGACCTGTGCTTCGGGCGCGACGTGACCGACCACCAGACCGTAGGTTCCGCCCGAGAAACGCCCGTCGGTGACCAGCCCGACGCTGTCGCCGAGTCCCTTGCCGATGATCGCGCTGGTCGGCGACAGCATCTCGCGCATGCCGGGGCCGCCCTTGGGGCCCTCGTAACGTATCACCAAGACGTCGCCGGGTTTGATGCGGTCGTTGAGGATCGCGCGCATCGCATCCTCTTCGGAATCGAACACCCGCGCCGGGCCGGTGATCTTGATGCGCTTCAGCCCGCTGATCTTCGCGACCGCGCCATCGGGTGCGAGATTTCCGCGCAGCACCGCCAGGTGCCCCTCGCGATAGACCGGATCGTCGAACGGACGCACGACGTCCTGCCCCGGCGGCGGCGTGCCCGATACCGAAGCGAGATTCTCGGCGACGGTCTTGCCGGTGATCGTCAGGCAGTCGCCGTGCAGCAACCCGTGGTCGAGCAGCATCTTCATGATCAGCGGGATGCCGCCGACCCGGTGCAGGTCGATCGCCACATAGCGTCCCGACGGTTTGAGGTCGGCGAGCACCGGCACCCGCCGACGCATGCGCTCGAAATCGTCGAGTTCGAGTTCGACCTCGGCCGCGCGCGCGATCGCCAGCAGGTGCAGCACCGCGTTGGTCGACCCGCCCACCGCGAAGGTGACCGCGATGGCGTTCTCGAAAGCTTTCTTCGTCAGGATCTTGCGCGGGGTGAGGTTGTTGCGCACCAATTCGACCAGCGTGACTCCGCTCCGGTAGGCACTGTCGAACTTCTCGCGGTCTTCGGCCGCCATGGTCGAGGACCCCGGCAGGCTCATGCCTATCGCTTCGAACGCGCTGCTCATCGTGTTGGCGGTGTACATGCCGCCGCACGCGCCTTTGCCCGGAATCGCCAGGCGCTCGATTTGAGACAGGTCTTCGTGCGAGATGCGGCCGGCGCCGTGTTCGCCCACCGCCTCGAAGACACTGACCACGGTCAGATCCTTGCCGCGGTAGCTGCCCGGCTTGATGGTTCCGCCGTAGACGAACACCGACGGGATATCCAGACGCGCCATCGCGATCATAGCACCCGGCATGTTCTTGTCGCAGCCGCCGATCGCCAGCAAGCCGTCCATGAGTTGCCCGCGACACACGGTCTCGATCGAATCGGCGATCACCTCGCGGCTGACCAGCGAGCACTTCATGCCCTCGGTGCCCATCGAGATCCCGTCGCTGATCGTGATGGTACCGAAAGTCTGCGGCATCCCTCCTGCCTCGTGCATGCCGCGTGCCGATTCGACGGCCAGTTCGCCGATGCCCGAATTGCACGGCGTGATGTCGGTGTGGGCGCTGGCCAGCGCCAGAATCGGCTTGCCGAAATCGCCGTCGGCAAAACCGACCGCGCGCATCATCGCACGGTTGGGCGCACGTTCGTCGCCGTCGGTGATCAGGTGACTGTGGTGGTTGAAACCGGTGGTCGCTTTGGTGTCGGACATGATGGCAATCGCTCCTGTGGTAGGGTCAATTCGTAACAGAGCCGGACAGACCAGTGGCGGCGCGCCTCTGCGCCGCCGAATCCGCCGGAGTCGCCGCCGGATCCCCGGTCGTCGTAGTAGTTGTCGTCGCTATCGTTGTGATCGTCTGCGCCGGCACTCGATAAATCGCCGATGCCGGCCCCGGCGGCGGACAGTTCATCTCGATGGTCTGGCCGACCGAGACTAGCAAGATCGCCAGCGCGTCGCCGGCGCTGATCGACGCGTCGCCGTTGATGTCACAGGCCGCCGGATCGCAGTCGCCCGAGCCGACCGCTGCGCGCAGCGCCAGCAAAGCGTCGGTAGCCTGAATCTGACCGTTGCCGTCAACGTCGCCGCACAGCACCGGCGGCAGCGTGGTGGTGGTGGTGCAGCCCGGCAGCCCGCTGCTGTGCTCGACGCAACCTTCGGTGGGACTGCAGCGGTTGGTCGTACACTCGTCGGCGTCCTGGCAAGCCGCGTCGTCGGGCGTGTGGTCGCAGGCGGCGGCCGCTTCGTTGCAAACGTCGATGGTGCAGGCAAAAGCGTCCGCGCAGTCGCGCACCGAACCCGCTACGCAGCCGGTAACATCCGAGCACACTTCGTCGCCGTTGCAGAAAACACCGTCGCTGCACGCCGCCGGGTCGGGAGTGTGAACGCAGGCCGCCTTGGCGACACTGCACGAGTCGATGGTGCAGTCTATGGTGTCGTCGCAGTCGGGCACCGTCCCCGCGACGCAACCTGTCTGTGCCTCGCAGACCTCGGCGCCGTTGCAGAAAATCCCGTCGCTGCAGGGCGCCGGGTCGGGCGTGTGCGTACAACTGGTTCCCGAACAAACGTCGACCGTACACCCAATGCCGTCGTTGCAGTCGACGACGTGCTGGCAGTTGCCGGTCTTGGTGTTGCACGTGTCCACCGTGCAGTCGCTGGCGTCGAAGCACAGCGGGTTGGCGGGATATCCGCCGGTAGTCTGGGCTATACAAGTCTCGAGCTGGCAGTCGGCGCTGCAAGCGTCGCCGTCGGCGGTGTTGCCGTCGTCGCAGCTTTCGGTCTCGTCGAGGTCCCCGTTTCCGCAGACGGGACAGCGATTCATCGTCTCGTCCAGTTCGAGAACCGGGAGCGGCAAGACGGTACCCTGAATCAGCGGCGGCTTGGACGCCGAGCGGTAGACGAGCTTGTTGCGGCCAGTCGTCCTGGTCGTTATCGCACTGCCGGGAAGGACCCTCATGCGCTCGCGCGAATAGAGCGTGTTGGCGCCGGCCAGGGTGTTGTTGTTGGTCTTGGCACCAGACGCGAGCGTCAGGCGGCAGGCTTCCAACTCGACGCTGCCATTCTGCTTGAGCGCGGTGACGACCGCGGTCACGGTGGCGTCGTCGCCGCTGGTCACCGACAGACTGCCGGCCCTTCCGCCGTTTACGTTGGCGCCGAGCAGGAAAGAGCCGCCGAGCTGCATCGGACCCGACGAAGTAACGGCAATGTCGCCCCCGTCTGCACCGTCGACTTTGAAAGAACCACCCAGCGTCATCGAACCGGACGACTCTACGCTGACGTCACCACCCGCCCCACCGTCGGCCTCGATCCCAGCGTTCTCGGTGGTCACCAACGAAGTGCCGCCGGTCAAGGCGATCGACCCGCCGTCGCCGTCGTTTCCCTCCGCGTTCGAGCGGACGCTTCCGGCCACGCTCAGGGCACCTTCGGCAGACACGTCGAGATACCCGCCGTAGCCGTCCGGCGCCGCGCCGCGGCTGAGCAGAGCCGCGTAACGTCCTACACTCAGGTCGCGGCCGGCGTAGAGCGAGATGTCACCGCCGTCGCCGGTGGAAGGCGGGAGTTCGTCGTTCTTGTGACCGATGACCGACAACAACGTGACGGCATTGGCCGAAACACCGTCGATCCAGAGATCGCGGCCGGCGTTGAGTTCGATGTCGCCGCCGTAGCCGGCACCCGAAGCGGAACTCGCGTTGATGTCGGCCGACACCGTCAGGTCGCGCCCCGCTGCTGCGGTTATCTCGCCGCCGTCGCCGTCGCCGCCGCTGACATCGACCACGGCGGCCGTCACGATGTCTACGTCGGCGAAAAGTTCGACGCTGCCGCCCATCGCATCGCCGCCACCACCCGCCTTGATCGGCGCCGCGACGGTCAACGATCCCGACCGCGATTCGAGCGAGACCGAGCCGCCGTCCGACAACAACGTGGTAGCCGACACGTCGATGACGGCGTTGACTACTATGCTGCCCGCCGCCGTCACGTTCACTTCGGCCGCCGAGTTCGCCTTGCCGTTGACGATCGCGTCGATCGCGATGGTTCCGGCACCGACGCTGCACGTACCCAGCACGCAATCTGCGTCGGTCGCACAACTCACCGACGAGTCACGCACGCAAGTCGACGAAGCCGAACACAGGCCGAGGTCGCAATCCTTCGCAGCCAGACAAGCCCGCTGCGGTGAAGCCGCGCACCCGCTGCGAGCCTTTACGTTGACCACCCCACCCGCTCCTGCGGCCGTGGCCCCCACGCCGTCGCCTCCAAGAACGATCGGACCGGCCAGAACCGTCGCCGACCGGTCGAGAAAATCTAGTTTTCCCGAGCCGCTCACTACCAAGCCGCGCAGGCCGAAATCGAGAACGCTACCCGTCACGAGTTCGATGCGTTCGCTGACGTTGCACGGATCGGCGTCCGGCGCGCAGACCTCGTCGGCGCTGCCGGCGACGATATCGGCGCAAGCCGTAGACGCAGCGCCAACGCACAGGAGCGCCACGACCACCACGCGCAGGGGAAATTCGCCGAGCCGCAACCGCTACTCCTCGTGCTTCTGCGCGCCGCCCGCGGGGCCCGGCCCCGAAACTTCGCCCGCAGCTTCGGTGCTCTGGATCACTTCGTGTATCTCGAGGACGCTCGGCCCGGCGAACATCTCGGCCGGCGGCCGGTTCGAGTGCGCGATCCGAAAGCTCTCGCTGCGTGTCCAGTCCCAGAAAGCCTCTTCGGATTCCCAGTAAGTCTGCACCAGATAGTAGCCCTGGTCCGGGCTCTCGACCCAGCCGCCCGAGGAGTGGTCGAAGCGTCGCGGCACGGGTTTCAAGATCAGGTTCTTGACGAAACCCGGCGCACGATCGATCAGGTGCGCACGGCGGCGGAAGCGCGCCTCGAAGTCGGCTTCATGGCCCCTCGAAACAGCAATGCGGTTGGTCACGACGATCATCGTAAAATCCTGCAAGAATCACCCGTGAGCACCAAGTCCGGGCGACCTGTCGGTAGCAGCGGCGCAGAGCTTCAGGCGATGCCGAGTTTACGGCGTCCCTCTTCGGAAATCATGTGCGGGGTCCACGGCGGATCCCACACCACGCGTACGCTTGCGGCCGTGACCCCAGGAATCGTACGCAGCTTGTCCTCGGCATCGCCGGCAATCGCGCCGCCCATGCCGCAGCCGGTCGCCGTCAGTGTCATCTTGATGTCGACGCGCACGCCACCCTCGGGAACATCGCTGATACGGTTATCATAGACCAGCCCGAGGTCGACGATGTTGACGGGAATCTCCGGGTCGTAGCAACTGCGCAGAGCCGCCTCGACGAGATCCTCGATCGCACCCTCGCCGGCAGCCAGACGCCGCGCTTCCTCCGGCACCTCCTTGCTGAGAGCACCGGCATCGAGGCCGGCGATGCGGAACAGCCCGCCGTAGGCCGGCGCTTGCACCGTGAAAGTCCCCCCGAGAGACTGGGTCAGATAGACTTCGGTTCCGGCGGCGAGGCTGACCGCATCTCCCATAGGAATGCGGACGGCGGTGCAATCACGAGTCAGTTCGAGTCGCTCCATACTCTCTCCTTCGGTCTCGCGCCGATCCGGTGACCCGGTGCCTCCTGAGTGAACCTGCCTCGGTACGGTGCGCCACGGCCACCCCGACACGGCTTGGTGCGCTTGCAAGTACCCGATCCTAGAACCAATGCCAGTAACTCAAGAGGCTCGGCACGGGCAGGAGTCTTGCGCCGAGCCAGGATTCTTCAACAATTTCGCCACTGGCGCATTCTCCGTCGGTACCACGATCGCCTCGAGTTACTGGCATTGATCCTAGAACGCCCCCGCCGGGCGGACAACCACAGCATCGGCGGCGTCCCGCTGCCGATGCCTGCGCCGACCGCGCAGGGCAGTGGCTGCCTCGCGATGGACTCGCCAGCCCTCCGCCAGCATGATCCAAAGCTGACGATGAGCAGCCAATACCCGAACCAGGGCGCCGACGCGCCAGTGCTCGACACGATGGCGCGGCCGTTGCGAGATCTGCGCATCTCGGTCACCGACCGATGCAACTTCCGGTGCCCCTATTGCATGCCAGCCGAACTCTATGGAGAGCGTCACGAGTTTCTCCTCAAACCACAGATCCTGACCTTCGAGGAGATCGAGAGGCTGGCGCGCTTGTTCGTCGAGGGCGGCGCGACCAAGATCCGCCTAACCGGCGGAGAACCGCTGCTGCGCGCGGACCTATCGACACTGGCAGCGCTGCTGGCACGCATCGACGGCGTCGCCGACCTGACTCTGACGACCAACGGGGTGCTGCTCGCCGAGCAGGCCCAGGCTCTGGCCGACGCCGGGTTGAAACGCGTGACCGTCAGTCTCGACAGCCTAGATGAAGCCGTGTTCGCCGCAACGAGCGGTGGCAAAGGCCGGCCGGAGATGGTGCTGCAAGGCATCGAGGCCGCCGAACGCGCCGGCCTGCTGCCGATCAAAATCAACTGCGTGGTGCAGCGCGGCGTCAACGATCACACCGTCGTCGAACTCGCGCGCTTCTTCCGCGGCAGTGGCCGCATAGTGCGCTTCATCGAGTACATGGACGTCGGGACGCTCAATCGCTGGGACTCCGCCGACGTCGTCAGCGCGCGCGAGATCGCCGATCGCATCGACGCGGTGTTCGCGCTCGAAGCCGTCGGCCCAAACTATCGTGGCGAGGTGGCGCGGCGCTATCGCTATCGCGACGGTTCAGGCGAGATCGGCATCATCGCGTCGGTGACGCAGCCCTTCTGCGGCGACTGCACCCGCGCGCGGCTGACCACCGACGGTCACTTCGTCACCTGCCTGTTCGCGTCGCAGGGCACCGACCTGCAAACGCCGATGAGAAACGGGGCGAGCGACGCCGAATTGCGCGCGTTGTTGCACGGCACTTGGCGCGCGCGCCGAGATCGCTACTCCGAAGAGCGGGACGAAACCACAGACCGGCGCGACAAGTTGCAAATGTACCGCCTCGGCGGCTGAACGCCTCACTTGTCGCCCGCTTGCGCGCTTGGCGCCGCGGGCCGGTCGCGGCAGCAGCGCCCGCCAACGCTGCCGGACTTCAGTCCGCGATCGTTGCCCGAGCAGCGATCACTGCAGCCGGCGAAGAACTCGACCGGCTCGTTGGTCATGTAGGCGGCGCCGCGAAACTTGCAGTAGTCCCCTTTGCAGTCCGACATCCACTCACTGACATTGCCGCCGATGTCGAAGACACCCGTGAGTCCGCCCTCACAACCCGGCATGCTCGCCACAGCGACGGTGGTCTTGCCGGCCGCCGCGGGATTTTCGTAGGAGCCGACATTGCAGGCTTCGCGGCGGAACTCACCTCCGTACGGGAACGCACGGCCGTCGCTGCCGCGACACGCCGCCAACCACTCGGCCGAACTGCAAAGCCGGCCGCCGAGAAACTCGCAAACTTTGGCGGCCGCGTCGTGGGTGATGCAGTTGACCGGGTGGTCAGCCTTGGCCGCATCACCGGCGTTGCACTGTTGATCGACTTCGTCTTGCGAGCAGCCCGCGGCCTTCACGCACGCGAGGTACTGGGCCACCGTCACTTCGGTGGCCATAATTTCGAACTGTTTGTCCGGGTGGCTCACCCAGAGGGGAACTCGCACTGGAACTTCTTGCACGGCCACCGCCGGACACGCCGACAGCGCAAGGCCGAGCACGGCCGGTGCCAGTGCCCGCAACGACGGCCAATGGCCGGCAGCGCGGAGTTTCAGCATGGTGGTCAGTTCTTCCTTTGAATCGTAATCGAGGTCAGTACAATGCCGGGACCATGGATCTGCTCAAGTGGATGCGCGGGCGTACCCCGGCCGCGGGCGCCTCACCGGCCGTCGAACCCGAAAATGGCGCGACCGACACGGCAACCGCCACTCGGATATCGAACGAGCAAACCGTCGTGAGTCGAGCCACCGATGACGCACCGGCCGCTGATGAGACGTCGGCGGCCGGCGCAGTAGCGGCCGCCGGTGAAGCACCGGCGGCCGGCGGTGAGGAGGACTGGATCCGCCAGGTACTTGCCGCCCCTTCGCTGAGACACGCGCGCAACGCGATCGAGAAGATACGCAGCAGCGGCGGCCTCACCGCGGTGATCCTGGCGGCGACCGATCATGAACTCGCGCGCTTCGCCATGCGTCGCCTCGACGATCCCCAGCACCTCGCCGCCGTTGCCGAGGGCGCTCGCGAACGCGCCGTCAGCCTGCTCGCTCTCGGCCAGATCCGCGACCCCGAGCTGTTGGTCAGCATCGCACTGCGGGCGCGCGACGCAGTGGTCGCCAAGAGCGCGGTCAAGCAGATCCACGACGGCTCGGCGCTGGCCCGGATCGCCGAGTCGCAGGCCGACCCGATGGTGTGCCGGGTAGCGGTCAAGGAACTGCACGACGAGGGCCTGCTGGCCGAGGTAGCCTCGCGCGCCAGCCACGCCGAGGTTCGGCGCGCCGCCGCCGAGCGCGTGCGTGAGCAGAGTCTGCTCGCGGGATTGGTCGGCGCGGAAGTAGCCGACGAGGTCCGTGCCGCTTCGCTCGCCAACTTGTCGGATCAGGCCGCACTGGCCGGGGTCGCCGCCCACGACTCGGATGCGCAACTGCGCCTAGCCGCGCTCGAACGGATAGTGGACCGCGACGCGCTGACCAAAGTCGCGCGCACGTCCTCGTACGTCGATGCGCGCGCGGCGGCGACCTCGCGCATCGACGAGGCTTCGGTCCTGATCGAATTGGCTTGCCGAGACAGCGAGGCTGCGGTCAGGCGCATCGCGCTGCGGCGGCTGCGAGGCCAGGCTTCTTTCGCGGCTGTGGTCAGCGACGGACTCTTTGCCGACTCACGCGCCCAAGCCGCCGGCCGTCTGCACGACGTGCAGCGCCTCGACCTGCTCGCGCTCGAGGACCGCGACTGGCAAGTGCGCGCGAGCGCTGCGCGTAAGCTGCGCAACCACGACCTGCTAGCGGTTCTGCTGCGCCGAGACAGTGCCTGGCAGGTACGCGAAGCGGCGGCCACCCGCGTGCGCGACGAGAGCGTGCTGGCCGAGGCCGCGCGCGGCGATGAAGCGTGGCAGGTGCGCCGCGCCGCAGTTTGTTCGAGCCACGACCAGGCTCTGCTCGGCAAGTGCGCGCGTTGGGACAAAGCCTGGCAGGTGCGCAAGGCCGCGGTGGCGAGACTCGACAACGCCACCGCATCGGCCGGTGAGGCGGCGCTCGCGAACCGTGCCAAGAACGACGAAGACTGGGGCGTGCGCCGCGAAGCGGTATTGCGGCTGCTCGATCAGGAACTCATCGCCAACCGTGCACGCTGCGACACCGCCGCCGCGGTTCGTGCCGCCGCGGCAGGCAGGCTCGAGTCGACCGCACTGCTCGAAACCGTCGCCAAGGAAGATGCCGACCGATCGGTACGCGACCAAGCAATCGCGCGACTGGCGCAGTTGCGGCCGGGCGGACCGACGCCAGCCCAAGCTGGTCAAGCTGACCAAGCGGATCCCGGCGCGCAAGGCTGAGCCGCGCCGCGCGAGCGCGCGGCCCAGCCGTCGCGAAATGACAAAGGGCCGATCCGTTCACGGATCGACCCTTCGCTCTACGCCCAAAACAGATGGGCCATTTTCAACGGGATCCTAGCGTCCTGCCGAAAAAGCCTCGTGAGCCCGTTCAAAATGGTCCAGATGCAAGGCGCGCGCGAAATGCCGCGAGCGAAGGCGTAGCGGAGCTACGTCGTAGCGAGTGGTTTCGCGCGCAACGCCGCAGATGGGCCATTTTCAACGGGATCCTAGCGTCCTGCCGAGATGATCGCGCTCAACTCGAAGACACCCTCGACAGTGCCTTCCTGCTCGCCGACGTTGACGTACCAACCCTGCTCGCCCGGGAAACGGCTGCTCGGTAGCGAGCAGTAGGTGGCGTGGTCGAGTTGTACGTCGACCATCGTGATCGACGGATAGAAGCGCCGTTCGAAGGCGCTGGTGTAGGCGGCGTCCTCACGCGGCTTCTTGGAGATCTTGAACTGGTTGAGCCACATCTTCCAGAGCTCGCCGGCGCGATCGTAGATGTCGCTGTAGATGATGAAGTAGCTCTCCTTGTCCAGGTACATCACGCGTTTGGAGTACGCGTACTGCGGCAGCTTGGATATGCCTTCGATGATCCAGACCGTGCGGGGCTCCCAGACGTCGGCGTGCATGAAATCGCCCGAGGCTTCTCCCCACACCACCGGCACGTGCTGCGCGTGCATCGGGCCCAAGACGCTCTTCTCACCGAGGAACTTCCACTCCATCCACGCAGTGTTGCCCGCGTAGCCGCCGTAGCTGTCCTGGTCTGTGTCCTGCCCGAACAGCGCATCCGAGCGCTGAGCCGACGACAGACGGCGAACGCGACGCAGCTGAGGCAGGTAGAGCCAACTGTCGTCCTGGCGGGTCTGGTCGAGGTATCGGTTGAACGTGAAGCCGGTTCCTTTCAAGTCGAACGGCTCGATCATCGGATACATGGTTTCTTTGAAACGGACCGAGTCACGGTTGGGGTCCATCTTCGGCTTCGGATCCACTTCGAGACGGCCGGTGAAATACAACCGGCGGAAGTGGTCGATCAGAAAGTGACGCTCGACCTTGACCGGCGAACCGCCGGTCCCCACGGCGCCGGTGTCACAGTCGAAGTTTCGCAGGTCGAGGTCGTCGGTCTCGATCGCGGAATCGTAGTTGAACATGTGCTTGATGGCTTTCTGCGGATCGCTGTCAGCCACGCCCGGAAACGGGAACCCCGCTACGTAGTTCTCCAGACGCAGCCCGTCGCCGGCGAGTTTGACCTGCCCCGAATACTGCTCTGTGGCATCGCGGACTGGCTTGGGAGTTTCGATCTTCCCGTAGGTTCCGACCCTGACCTTCACGCCGCGATCGATCGACCACAACATGGCCGGACCGAAGAAGTCTTTGTACTTCTCGACGTTGGCGCGGTCGATCACCGTGCCGGCCGGGGGGTTCTGCTCGGCCACGGCCGGAACGGCCACGGTCGTCACGAGCAAAGCCAACGCGAGAACTGAAACGGGAGTCGCTTTCATGCGAGATCCTCCTCCTGGATTCGAGAGCCTGAACCTGTCCATTTTCGCCGAGGCATGATCTTCCCACTCCATTGACGCCGGAGAGGCGAAGACGGCCCGCAGCGCGGTCGATCCGATAATTATGACTGAATCGCAACCCGGGTCCAGCGCTCGCCGCTCCGGCAGGGCGGCCCCGCGACCGCGACCGGCGGCACGACGTGTCGTCTAGGGGGACTTCGCGAACCGCCCCGACCACGGCCGCCGGCCTGAGAAACAAAAGTGAGGATGGGTGCGGGGGGAGGATTTGAACCTCCGACCTGCGGGTTATGAGCCCGCCGAGCTACCAGACTGCTCCACCCCGCGCGGCGTTGGTATGACGCGCTTGCGGCGAAGTCAAGTTAATCGACAGGTTAGCAGACACGACAGTCCGCGAATCAGTCCGCCGGTCGGTCCGATAGTCCGACCGCCTTGCAAACACTGGCCAGTTCGTTAGTGAGCAAGCGCCTTGCATCTCCGCCCGGCAGATCGCCGAGCCCAAGCGGCCCGATTGCATCCCTGCGAAGTTTCTCGACATGGCTGCCGACCGCTTCGAACATGCGTCGCACCTGTTGGTTGCGCCCTTCGCGAATGCGCACTTCGACCCACGCTCCGCGCGCCGGCGTGTGACGCGCCGCAGCCTGGCGCGCCGCTCTGCGATTGACCCCGACCACGGCGTTGGGCGCGCGCCCTGCGCCGCTCACCTCGCCCTTGCGCATTCGGCGCACGAAAGCCGGCGCGCTGCGGCGCCCGTCGCGAAGACGCACCCCCTCGCGAAGCCGTTCTATCGCCTCGACCGAAGGCGCCGGGCTGACCTTTACCAGGTAGGTCTTCTCCAGGTGAAAGCGCGGATGCATCATCCGCTCGGCCAGTTCTCCGTCGTTGGTGAGCAGCAACAGTCCGGAACTGTGGTAGTCGAGACGTCCGACCGGAAACAAGCCGTGCCCTCCGAGCGCGGCGATCACGTCGCCGAGACAGAAGCGCTTGTGCGGATCGCGCATCGTCGTCACACATCCGACCGGCTTGTGGTAGAGCCAGTACTCGAGCCGCAGCCGCTCGCTGACCAGACGGCCGCTCACCTTGACGTGATCGCGTCCGGGTATCGCGCGTGCGCCGAGTTCGGTGACCACACGGCCGTTGACCGTCACCTCACCGGCCTCGATCAAACGTTCGGCCTCGCGCCGTGAGGCAACGCCCGCCCTGGCCAGCAGCAACTGCAATCGGATGCCTTCGAGCGGCGCGGTCGGCGCGGCGCCGGCGCGTCCCGATTTCGTTTTCGCGCGGGTGCCCGCGCCGCCGCCTCTAGTCTTCGGTCTCGCCGGCTCGACCGGCCTCGTGCGCGCTTTCGCCGTCGCCCCCGGAGACGGTTTCTTCGCCGGCGCCGCCTTCGTCGCGCGCGCTGCCTCGTCCGCGTCGCTCGTCTTGCGCGACGTCTGCGTCTGGTTTTTCTTCTTCGTTGAAGCAGGGCTCTGGCCGCGGCTTGCTGCCTTGCGTTGCATCTTCGTCCTCCAGCGGCAGGATCCGCGCTTCTTCGCTATCGCCGAATCCGCTCTGCTCCGACATGCGCTCGAAGTCGCTGCCCAGTTCGGGCAGCGACGGCATGTCGCGCAAACTGCGCAGCCCGAACAGTTCGAGGAACTCTTTACCGGTGGCGTAGACCAGCGGGCGCCCTGCAACGTCCTTGCGTCCTACCACCTTGACGAGCCTGCGCTCGACCAGTGACTCGAGCACACCTCCGCAGTCGACGCCGCGTACCACTTCGATCTCAGCCCTGGTGACCGGCTGCCGGTAGGCCACGATCGCCACCGTCTCGGTGGCCGCGCGCGTCAGGCGCTGAGGCTTCTCGCGAAACAGCTTGCGCACGTAACGCTGGTGCTCGGGAGCCGTGCGCAGTTGCCAGCCGCCTGCCACCTCGACCAGCCGAATCCCGCGGGTGAGCAGTTCGGTAGACAGATCGGCGAGCGCCGCCTCAACTTCTACGACGGTCGAACCCTCGACGAACTCCACTATCTTGCGGGCCGCGAGCGGATCGGCAGCGGCGAACAGCAGAGCCTCGACCAGCGGACAAAGCCGCTCGAGCGGCCACAGTCCCGGGTCGGCGGCGTCGGCGGAGCCAGCGGCTTCGTCCACGCTCTCGAGCGCGCTCGCATCGTCGCCTTCGCCCGCCACGCCGTGGCCGCCGGATCTTCGTTGTCTGCGTTTCTCACTCACGATCGTACGACCACCGCAGATTCGTCTTCACCGTCCTCGCCGTCGATCGAGTCGTCGCCGCCCGGCTCAGCCGTCGCCCCGCCGAAACCGCCAGCCGGACCGTACATCTCGGTGAGATCGGCGATGGTGTCGTCTATGTCCTGGCTGAGCAAGCGCAGCTGGATCGGACCGCAGCGGCCCTGTTGTTCGGCGGCGATGACGCCGAGCTTGATCATCTCGAGCAGCCCCAGAAAAGTCGCAATTACCAGACCCCGCGGAACGCCGTCGGCGAACAATTCGGTGAACTCCAAAGAGCCCGAGGCTCGGAGCCTCTGCACCATCGAGCGCACGGCGTCGGCGACGCTGTACTCCTCGCCCGCCACGACGTGCGGCCGCCGCGCAGCGGCGCGTACCAGCACCCGGCGCAGCGCTTCGAAGAGATCTGCCAATTCCACCTGGCGCAGCGCGGCCGGCTCTTCCGGAGGGCCTTCGGGCGGCGTCGGCGGACGCCTAAAGACGTCACGGTCGAGCAGCATGCGGTCGCGTAGTTCTTCGGCGGCTTCGCGGTAGCGCTGGTACTCGGCGAGTTGCCTCACCAGATCCGCGACCGCTTCATCTTCTTCGTCGTCGTCTTCGTCGTCGCGCGGCAACAGCAGGCGCGACTTCATGTACATGAGCGACGCGGCCATCACCAGGTATTCGCCGGCTACGTCGAGGCTCAGTTCCTCGAACATCCCTATGTAAGCCAAGTACTGGTCGGTAACCTCCGCGATCGGAAGGTTGTAGATGTCGAGTTCGTTGGTACGCACCAGATGGAGCAACAGGTCGAGCGGACCTTCGAAAGCCCCGAGCCTCACCGTATAGGCGGGAGCGCTCACGCCAGGCCCATCGCCGCGCGCACTTCTCCCATCGTCGTCTCGGCGACCGCCGCCGCTCGCCTGCGACCTTCGGCGAGCACCTCGTCGACGATTCCCGGCCTCACCATCAACGCGCGGCGCCGTTGCTGGATCGGCTCGAGTTCGTCCTGCACGCGGCGGATCATCACCTTCTTGCAGTCGACGCAGCCGATCGAAGCGCTACGGCAGCCTCGCGAAACTTCCGCCCTTTCCTGCTCGGTGCAGTAGATCTCGTGAAGCTGAAACGCCGGGCAATCTTTCGGGTCGCCGGGATCGGTGCGGCGCTGGCGGCGCGGATCGGTCACCATGCGCACCAGTTTCGAATAGACGGTGTCGGTGTCGTCGGTCAGCGCGACGGCGTTGCCGTAGCTCTTGCTCATCTTGCGCCCGTCGGTGCCGGGTACGCGCGCGGCCTCGACCACCAGCCCGGCAGGCTCGGGAAACACCGGCCCGTAGAAACGGTTGAAGCGCCGCGCCACCTCGCGTGTGAGTTCGACGTGCGGTAACTGGTCCTCGCCCACCGGCACGCGCCCGGCCTTGTAGAGCAGGATGTCGGCCGACTGCAGCAGCGGGTAGCCGAGGAAACCGTAGGTCGACAGGTCGCGTCCCTCGAGCTGCTCTTGTTGTTCCTTGTAACTCGGAACCCGCTCGAGCCACGGAACCGGAATGATCATCGAGAACAGCAGGTGCAGTTCGGCGTGCTCGGGCACCTGCGATTGGCGAAACAACACCGATAGTTCGGGGTCCAGGCCTACCGCGAGCCAGTCCAGGATCATCTCCCTGGTGCTCTGCGCGATGCCGCCCGGCTCGGCGTAGTCGGTGGTGAGCGCGTGCCAGTCGGCGACGAAGAAGAAGCAGCGTGCGGTCTTTTGGAGTTCAACCCAATTCTTCAAGGCACCGTTGAGGTGCCCCAGGTGCAGCGCTCCGGTCGGGCGTGTCCCCGAAACCACAATGCCTGTCGCTTCGCCAACCCCGCCTCGCTGCGCGTCCTTATCCATAGCGTTCATCGCGGTCAGAATACCGGTACCAGCGCGCTGACCAGACGCAGCAGCAGGTGAATGACAGGACCCAGCACGACGCCGAGCACGTTGGTCCACAGCAACGCTATCACGATGAAGAAACCGTAGGGCTCGACCTGGGCCAGAGCGCCGCCCAGCGACGGCGGCAGCAGTCCGACCGCCACACGTCCGCCGTCGAGCGGCGGAATCGGCAACATGTTGAAGACCGCCAGCACGATGTTTAGCTGAATGCTGAGCTGGAACATGTAGCGCAGCGGCACCGCGACCTGGAACCCGCCGCCTGCGGCGCCGCCGTGATGGCCGTGCGCAACCACCGACAGCGCCAACGCACTCCCGATCACCAGTAGCAAGTTCATCAACGGCCCGGCCGCCGCCACCCACACCATGTCGCGCATCGGATTGCGCAGACGATGGAACGCCACCGGCACCGGCCTGGCCCAGCCGAACATGATCGGCGCTCCGGTCATCAGCAGCAGCAGCGGCAGCAGTACCGTACCGATCGGATCTACGTGGGCCAGCGGATTGAGGGTCAGGCGCCCGGCGCGCTCGGCGGTGTCGTCGCCGAGGCGATTGGCGACGTAGCCGTGGGCCCACTCGTGAAAGACCACGGCACTCAGAAAAGGCAGCACCCACAGGGCGGCCACGGTAGGATCGAAGTTCATTGAAACGCGGCGCGCCGGTGGCTCGCGCCAGCAATACCAGCGCGCCAGCCGGCGGGCAACCTTGCCTATCTGCGCATCAGCACGGGGTTGGTTTCGGCGCGCGCTTCTTCGGTGGCTCTTGTGTCGAGACTCTCATGCTCGCGCGCGGGTGATGACGGCGGTGAACCTCGCTGAGGCGCCCGGCGGCGACGTGGGTGTAGATCTGTGTGGTGGTGATGTCGGCATGGCCGAGCAGCAATTGCACCGAACGCAGATCGGCGCCACCTTCGAGAAGATGGGTAGCGAAAGAGTGGCGCAGCACGTGAGGCGCAACCCTCGACAGCCCCGCAGCGGCGGCGAGCCCGCGCAAACGTTTCCAAAAGCCCTGGCGGCTCAATCGCTTGCCGGCACGACCGAGAAATACGGTCTTGGCGCGGCCGAGCGGGTCGAGTACCGGACGGCCACGCTCGAGGTACTCGCGCAGTGCATCCTGGGCGGCACGTCCCACTGGCACCGCCCTCTCTTTCGAGCCTTTACCGACCACCGCCAGATAGCCTTGCTCCAAGTGCAGTTCGGCGGCGGTCAGGCTCACCAGTTCCGACACGCGCAGACCGCAGCCGTAGAGCAATTCGAGCATCGCGCGGTCACGCAACAGTAGCGGTTCGTCGCCCGCCGAACCGGCCAGCAGAGTCTCGATCTCGTGCGTGGCCAGTTGTTTCGGGACCGGTCGGTGCCGCCGCCCTGGTCGCAGGTCGCGCACCGGACTGGTCTCGAGCCGGCCCTCGCGAACCAGGAACTTGAAGAATCCTCTCACTGCCGACAGCGTCCGGGCCCTCGACGCAGGCGCCATGCCGCGCTGCTCGAGATTCTCGAGGAACGCGACCAGGTCCGCGCGAACGACCTCCGCGGGCCGGCGGCGACCCCGGTCCTTCAAGACGTCGAGCAGCAGTCGCAGGTCGCGGCCGTAAGCCTCGAGCGAATTGCGGGCCAGCCCTTTCTCGGCTGCGAGGTGGTCCATGTAGCCGTCGATCGCCGCCCCGAGCTGCTCTCCCGCTGACACCGCGGACTCAGGGCGCGCGCCGTTCGCCGGCCGCCCCGCTGCCTCGCGCTTCAAAACACCACCTCGCCGGCACCCGTAGCGGCGGCGCTGTCGTCGGTCGTGATCGCCTCGACTATCGACGCTCTCAAGCGGTCGAGGACACCTGCGTCGTCGACCTTGCGCCGCGCCGAATCGGTGACGTAGAAGACGTCGAGAACTTCGTTCAGGTGGGTCGAGATCTTGGCCATGTGGATGTCGAGACCCTGCTTGACCATCGCGTTGACGATCAGGAAGAGCAGCGCCGGCCGGTCGGCCGCGTAGACGTCGATCACGGTGAATTCGCGTGACAATGCGTTGTCGACCTCGACGCGCGCATAGGAAGACCGGCGTACTTTCTCGCCGATCCGCCGAGTGCGCCGCGTAAGCACCGAGGCGACGAGTTCTTCGACGTCGAGGGCGCCCGCGAAGACGTCATCCAGAGCGGCGGCCACTTCTTCCCACAACCGCGCCAGCGCAACTTCGGGTTCGCCGGCGACGTACTCGATGCGGAAGACGTCGATCGCCCACCCGCTCGAAGAGGTGACCAGCCGCGCGCTCAGGATATTGAGGCCGTGCGCCGACAGCGCGCCGACCATGTCGCGGAACAGTCCTATGCGGTCGTGAGCGCAGATCGTGAACTCGCTGAAGCCGCGCTCCGCAAAGTGCTCGACCCCGTGACGGAACATCGACGAGCCCACCGATTCGAACAGGCGCCAGTGGTCAATGATCTTCTCGTCCGGATTGCCGAGGAAATACGACGTAGGAAGAGTATCGAGGAAGAGTTCGAGGCGTCCGCGTTCGGCCTCGCCCGCGGCGCGCTCGAGTAGCCGATGGCGCGTGCGTTCGGCGCGGCTCTGCATGTCGGCCTGATCCACCAGGCCCTTGTCGAAGACTTCGACCGAACTGCGGTACAACTCCGCCAGCAGGTGATCCTTCCAGCTGTTCCAGATCTGCGGACCGACCGCACGCATGTCGGCGAACGTCAGCAGGTACAACAACGTGAGGTTCTCGGCGGTGCCTACCTGCGCAACGAAATCCAGGACCAGAGTCGGATCCTCGATGTCGCGAGTCTGAGCCAGCGTCGACATCGCCAAGTGGTTGCGCACCAGGAATTCCAGCGTGGCACGTTCGTCCTCGTGCATCTGCAAACGGTCGGCGATGTCGCGCACCATCACCGCGCCGCGCTCGTCGTGATCGCCGCCGCCGTAGCCTTTCCCGAGATCGTGCAGCAGCATCGCCAGGAACAACAGTTCGGGGCGGTCGCAGTCGCGCATCGTCTGCGTCAGGAAAGGGCTCTTCTCCTGATGTTCTCCGTTGCGCAGCCCCTCGAGTTCGCGGATCCCGACCAATGAGTGCTCATCGACGGTGTAGACGTGGTAGTAGTCGTGCTGGACCATGCAGAACAGACGACCGAACTCCGGGATCATCCGGCCGAGCACCCCGAGGCGGTTCATCTGCGCAAGCGCGTCGTAGACCCCCTCTTTGGCACGCAGGATCTCGAACAGCGCCTCTACCGCCGGGCGCGATCGTGCCACCTCGGGGGTCAGCATGTCGACCTTCTGACGTACCAGATCGCGGGCGCGAGCCGAAAGCCGCACGTCGTGCCGCTGGCAGTCGCGAAACACCGCGATCAGGTTGATCGGATCTGCATCGATCGCACGCTCGTCGATCACCAGGCGCTCGCTGACGACGCTCACTCCTCTGCGCAGCGTCCTCTGTTTGACCAGACGTTCGAGCAGGCCGGTGCGCTCGGGCGGCGCCAGCAGGCGATCGACGATGTCGTCGGTAGTGCGCGCCATCACGGCGGCGTGCTGGTAGTAGGCGCGTATGAACATGTCGCCGGCGGTGCTGTTGGCCTCGGGCCGGTACCCGAAGCGTTCGCCGATGGTCTGCTGGCGTTCGAACGTGAGTTGTTCGGTCTTGCCCTGACTCAGGAAATGCAGAGCGCTGCGCGTACGGAACAGGAACTCGCGTGCCGCCGCGAGTTCGTCGTACTCGCGGGCGGTGACGATCTGCTGTTCGCGCAGGCCCTCCAGATCGGCGACGTCGCGTTTGACGCGGGCGATCCACAGCGCCGTGTTGAGGTCGCGGATGCCGCCCTGCCCCTCCTTGACGTTGGGTTCGAGTATGAAAACCGAGCCGCCGCTCTTATCGATCCGCGACTTGCTCTCGGCGAGCTTGGCGATGGTGAACCCGTCACCTTCGGTCTCGCGCAGCTTGCGCCGCACCGCGCTCTCGAATTCGCCGGCCAGCTCCGGGCTGCCGCACAGATAGCGACCGTCGAGCAGCGCGGTCTTGATCGTCAGATCTCCGGCGGCCAGAGCCACGCACTCGTCCGCGCTGCGTACCGCGTGTCCCACCTGCAGGCGCGCGTCCCACAGCGTGTACAACAGCGATTCGGTTATCGTCTCGACGAACGGCGTAACGCCGCCCGAATGCAGAACCAGCAGGTCGACGTCGGAGTACGGACACTGCTCGCGGCGGCCGTAGCCGCCAAGCGCGAAAACCGCACAGTGCTGGCGCGTGCGGGCGTAACGCCTGGCATAGCGCTCGATCGAGGCGTCGAACAGGAAACGGATGAGATGGTCGAGACTCGCCGCCAGCCGGCTGACCGTGTCGTTGCCGCTGGCTCCCGCCCAGTGAGCCGCTTCGAGTTCTTCGCGAACCGCCTTCACGTACTTCAGCGCCACGTCGGAGAGACGACCTCCCACGCTGCCGGGAGCCGGCAGCAACATCGCGGCGGACGCTCCCGAGTCGGACGCGGCCACGGCTCAGGCCCTCACTTCAGAGAGCGCCAGGCTTGGCCTCGCCGACCAGATAGCGCTGGATTCCGCGAAAGATGCCCTCGGCGACTTGCTCGCGGTAGACGGAAGAACGAATGCGAAGGCCTTCTCCACGATGCGTCAGGAACGCGGCCTCGACCAGCACACTGGGGACTTCGATGTCTTCGAGCACGAAGAACCGTCCATCCTTGACGCCGAGATCGCGCACCGCTTCATAGCGCATCCCCAGATTGCGTACCAGTTCTGCTTGGATGTCGGAGGCCAGACGTTTCGAGTCGGCTTGGACCGATGCGGGAAGATCCTGCCGCATGGCACGGCTCGGCCGAACGCGCACGCCGCGACCGCCCGCGTGTCCGGCATTTTCTTCGCGCACCAACCGCCGCGTAGCGCGATCGCCGTCGCGGTGTCGCAGCGGCGACGAACCGCTGTGGTAATAGGTCTCGATCCCGCTGGCGGCGACGTTGACGCTGGCATTGGCGTGGATCGAGACGAACAGATCGCCCCCCCAGCGCGCCGCCATCTCTCTGCGGTCGCAGAGCGCGACGAAGCGGTCATCGCTGCGCGTCATCAGGACATCGACGCCGAGCCTGCGGCGCAGGCGCTCGGCGACACGCCCAGCGAGGTCGAGCACGATGTCCTTCTCCCACTCTCCGTGCTGAGCCTGAGCGCCCGGATCCTTGCCGCCGTGACCGGGGTCGAGAACTATCAATCTTCTAGTAGTGGCCGCTTGGCGCGACACCGGCGCCCGCGCGACCGGACCAGCCTCGGCGCCCGCCGGTTGTTGCGCCGCGCGCGCAGCTGCGGTTGGGTCTGCGGCCCGCTGCGCGCCATCTCGTCGCGCAGTCGCGGCGGCGGCTGCCGCCTCGCCGCGATCGAGCAACCTGATGCGCACGCGCGCCGGGTTGTCGAGAGAGACGACGCTGGCCGTCACTTTCTTGACCAGATCGATCCTCAGGCGCACCGAGCCAGAGATCGGGTCGGCGCTCACGACCACTCCACGCACCCGCGAATCCTCGACGGGAAGCACCCGCGCCGCGCGCTCGCCGAGCGTTGCGCCGTCGATCTCGACGACGAAAGCCAGCCCGTCGCGCTGCGTTTCGCTGCGCCCGTGAACAGCTGCCGCGGAGTCGCATTCGACGACCAGTTCGGTCACGCCGGCTTCGCTGTGGCTCAGCACCGAACGTACGACCGCCGCCTCGCACGACGAGGGCGTTAGCGATTGTAGTAAAAGGGTGCTCCCGAAAACCAATGCCGGGAGCGCAGGCCTTCGCGCCCCTTGCACGTCCACCACCTCCTCAACTTCCCGCGCCGGACAAGGATTATTGCGCGGACTTGGCTTCCTCCACAAGGCGCGCGAGCAGATTGAGCGCTTCGAGCGGGCTGAGCGAGTCGACGTCGATACACGCGAGCCGCTCGGCGATCGCGTCACCGCTGCTCTCGGGTGCCCGCGCCGACGGCGCCACCGGTCGGAAAAGACTTAGTTGCCCGCTACTTGCGCCGCCGATTCCCTCTCCACTCTCGAACCGGGCGAGAATCGTCCGGGCTTTGTCGATCACCTCGTCGGGAACCCCTGCCAGGCGCGCCACTTCTATCCCGTAGCTGCCGCTGGTGGGGCCGGGCGCGATCCGGTACAGGAACAGCACACTGCCCCTGTAGCGCCGCACCGCCACCGAAAAGTTCTCGACCCCGTCGTGCTCGCCCTCGAGAGCGGCGAGTTCGTGGTAGTGGGTTGCAAACAGCGTCTTGACGCGCGCCTTCAGCATCGCCTCCGCCACCGCCCACGCGATAGAGATTCCGTCGAAGGTCGAAGTGCCGCGACCGATCTCGTCGAGCACGACCAGGCTGCGCTCGCTCATGCCGCGCAAGATCGCGGCGGTCTCGGACATCTCCACCATGAAGGTCGACTGGCCCGCGGCGAGGTTGTCGCTCGCCCCGATGCGGGTGAAGATGCGATCGACCAGCGGTACCCGCGCCGACGTCGCCGGTACGAACGAACCACAGTGCGCGAGCAACACCAGCAGCGCCACCTGCCTCAGGTAGGTGGACTTGCCCGCCATGTTCGGACCGGTGATCACCATCAACAGCCGGCTGTTCTCTCCCAGACGGCAATCGTTCGGGACGAACGCGGAACCGAGTCTTGCTTCGACCACCGGGTGGCGCGCCCCGACGATGTCGAGTTCGCTGCCCTCGTGGATCCCGGGCCTGACGTAGCCGCGCTGATGAGCGGTCTCGGCAAGACCGGCCAGCGTATCGAGCGTGGCGGCGGCGGCGGCAGTGCGCCCGAGGCTCGCCTGCAGCGGCACGAGCTCTGCGGCCAGCTCTTCGAAGAGATGCGTTTCGAGTGTCGTCAGGCGCTCTTCAGCGCCCAGCACTTCGTTCTCGCGATTTTTCAGTTCGGGCGTGATGTAGCGTTCGGCATTGGCCACCGTCTGCTTGCGCGAGTACGAGATCGGCACCAGGTGCTGATTGCTACGCGTTATCTCGATGTAGTAACCGAACACCTTGTTGAAGCCGACCTTGAGCGAGCCGATTCCGGTGCGTGCGCGCTCCTCGGCTTCGAACGCCGCGATCCAGCCCTTACCGTCGCGGCTGATAGCGCGCAGGCGGTCGACTTCCGGGTGGAATCCTTCGCGTATGACCGCGCCCTTCTTGAGCACCGCCGGCGGTTCATCGACGAGCGTGCGGACGATGCGTTCGCGAACCGACGGCAGGTCGTCGAGTTCGGCGGCGTAGCGTGTCAACGCGCTCGCCGCGTCTTCGCGGCGGTCGCGCAAGCGCTCGCGCAAGGTCGCCACCGCTGCCAGTGCGTCGGCAAGGCGCAGGGCGTCGCGCGGCCCGGCGGTAGCGGCGCCGAGACGTCCGAGCAGCCGTTCGAGATCGCCGATCCGGCGCAGCGCTTCGCGGACGTCAGCACGCAGTTCGTAGTCCTCGACCAGAGTCTCGACCGCGTCGAGCCTGGCGCCGATCGCCTCGGCGTCGCGTAGCGGACGCAGCAGCCACGCCCTCAGCAGCCGCTTGCCCATCCCGGTGCTGCAGCGATCCAACACCGCAACCAGCGAGCCCCGCGTGCCGCCGTCGTACGACTCGAGCAGTTCGAGATTGCGCCTGGTGGCCGCGTCCAGGTGCAGATAGCTCGCGCTGTCGTAGGCCTCGGGCGCGCGCAGGTGTGCGATGCGCCCGCCCTGCGTCGCCGCGACGTAAGCCACCAGCAGTGCGTGTGCGGCAGCGGAAGCACTCTGCGCGCCGGAGTCAGAGCTGCGCAACGCCGCGCGCACGTCGCCCGCGCTGGTAGGCTCCGAACTCTCGCCGACCAGACAGCGCGGCAGCACACGGCGAAGACCCGCGAGCAGCTCCGCGTCGGCGCCTGCCGGCACCACGACCTCACTCGGCGCGGTGGCTTCGAGTTCTTCGTGCAACTGCTCGACCGAGGACACTTCGGTGGTGCGAAGCTCGCCGGTGGAGAAATCGGTCACCGCCACGCCGAAACCCGTCGCTGCGGCGACCACCGCCGCGAGGTGGTTGGAGCGTTCCGGGGCCAGCGTTTCTTCGTCGAGGTTGGTTCCTGGTGAAACGACCCTCGTAACCTCGCGCCGCACGATACCGCCGCCGCCCGGCAGTTCGATCTGCTCGCAGATCGCCACTTTGTGTCCGGCTTCGAGCAGCCGCGCGACGTAGGGACGCACCGCGTGGTACGGCAGTCCGCACATCGGGATCGGATGTTCGTCGTTACGATTGCGCGAGGTAAGCGTCAGGTCGAGCAACTCCGCCGCCTTCTCGGCATCTTCGAAGAACATCTCGTAGAAGTCGCCCATCCGGAAAAACACCAGAGCGTCGCGGTGTGTGCGTTTGACCTCCAAGTACTGCTGCATGGCCGGCGTCAGCTTGACGCCCTTGTACGCCGTCACCGGTGCTTCGCTATTGTCTCGCGCTTGCATCTACCAAAGTCCCTTTAGCAGCTCGCTGGAAATGGCCCATCGCCGCGTTGCACGCTAAACCGATCGCTACAACGTACGGAAGCACGCTTTCGCTTGCGGCTTTTCGCGCGCGCCTTGCATATGGACCATTTTGAACAGGCTGACGGATGGTCTTTCAACGGGTTGTTTGCTCAAACGTACTTGCGACGACGTCCGACGTAGTCGACGAGCAGGAAGCGCCCGAGATGGTCGGGAGTGGTGTAGAAGGCTCGTCCCTGGTTGATCCGGGTCATATCGTGCACGAACGCGCGCAGCGGCTGGCTGTCGTCGAGCATGAAGGTGTTGATGCGGATACCGCGCCGGGTGACTCGCTGCACTTCTTCGAGCGTTTCGACGGTCGCACGCGAAGTCAGCCCGCCGATGGTCATCGGCCACTCGCAGTAAAGACGCCCTTGGTTGAAGTAGGCGGTCGGCTGACCGTCGGTTATCACCAGCAGTTGCTGCGTGGCCGCCGGATGGCGTGCCAGCAATTCGCCGCCGAGGCGCAGGCCGTCTTGAAGATTGGTGAATGGATCGCCCACGTTCCAGCTCACTTCGGCGAGATCGGCGGGTCTGAGTTCCACCGCGCGGGTGTAGAAACCGACCAGACCGAAGTAATCGCGCGGGAAGCGGGTGCGCATCAGGGTTTCCATCGCCAGTGCGACCTTCTTGGCGGCGGCGAAGCGTCCTTCCCAACTCATCGACCAGCTCATGTCGAGCAGCAGGACCGTCGAGGTCCGCGTGCTGCGCGAGGCCTCCCTGACGTGGATATCGCGGTGACCGAGCCGCACCTTGGCCGCGCCGGAGCCGCGAACCGGCCCACCCTGAGCCTGGCGCAGCAACGCCGCCCGCAGCGTGGAGGCGACGTCGATGTGGAGCGGATCGCCGAACGCGTACTCCCGCACCTGCTCGCTCATCGCCTCGCCGGCGCCGCTGCGGCGCGTGTCGTGACGCCCCGAGGAATCGGCGAGCAGTTCGCCGAGGATTTCGTGCAGCGCGATCTGGCCGAGGCGGCGCGCTCCCTTCGGAGTCAGCACGCTACGGCCGCCCTTGGCGACGACGTAGCCGGCTTCGACCAGCGCGCGCATCACCTGCCCGAGCCGCCGGGTGGCTTCGGCGAAGTCTCCGCCGAGCAGTCCCACCAGTGCCTGCGCGTCGATCGAGTCGAAATCACGCTCACGCAGCGCGCGTTCGATTTCGCGCAAAGCCTCGAGGCGACCGAGCATCTGCAGGGTTTCTTCGAATCCGAGGCTGCGCGGACCGTGGAACTGCTCGCGGAAGCGGCGCGTAAAGCGCTCGACGCTCCTGACGTCGTCGCCGCGTTCGGCGAGTTCGTCGAACGCCCGGCGCGCATCCTGGCCGGTGAAAGCCCAGCGCGAGAGCTGCTCGAGCGCATCTTCGAGCACGCGCGAGAGTCGCGCCAGCGCGGCTTCTCTCTCGCTCCGCGACGCCGAAGCCGGTTCACGCGCGATCGCTTCGGCTTCCAGCTCTACGACCTCGTCGAACTCGCTCCACGGGGCATCGAGTGAATGTTCGAGGTTGAAATCGTCGTAGAAGCTGGCGATTTCCGCCTGCAAACGGCCGCTCAGATCGTCGATGCCGCGCATCTCCACGCGCTCGGCGTCCGAGCCCCTGCGCAGCAGACGGTCGAGGGCTTCATCGACGTCGTCGTTGCGTCCCAAAAACTCGGCGAGTTCGTCGAACAGCGTGTCGGGATCCAGCCGGACACGCTGAGTTCCGTCCCATATGGTGTAACGCGTACGCACGGTCCGCGTCAGGCCGCGTAGGCGAGGCGACCTCCGTCCCGCTTTCGGTTGAGCTTCTCGAGCAGGTGCAGGCCTTCGAAGACGAACTCGACCGCACACGCCATCAATCCCGGACTTTCGAACGACCCCAGCCGTTCGATCACCTCGCGCAGCCCCGGGATCGACGCGATCCCCTCTTGGTACTCGATCGCCGGCATCGTGTCGGACACGGCCACTCCCCAACCGTGGCCCATGTACTCGAGCACCGGCGACAGGTCCGCCGCCGACAGTCGCGCATCGAAGGCCCCGCGTACCGCGACCGACAACAGCCGTTCGACCACGGCGCCTTCCCTCACCGGGTCCATTCCGTACTCGAGCTCGAGTTTGCCGTTGGTGGAGGCGAACAGCGCGTGCAAATCGCTGATGCGCGGGACGATCTCGTTCTCACCGCAGCGCACCGCACGCTTCTCGGCGTTGGCGAGCAGCGTTTCGTAGTTGTTGATGGTCACGCGCACGCTCACGCCCGAGGCCTGGTTGACCTCCGGCGCCTTGCGCGCCTCCATCGTGAAGCGCGCGACCAGTTCCTTCATGAAATCCGGCACCCTTACCTGGCGGCCTTCGCGAATGTCTATGCCGGCCTCCTGCTCCATCACCGCGATCTCGTCGTTGATAGTACGCGGGTAGTGAGTGCGGATCTGCACGTCGAATCGGTCTTTGAGCGGCGTGACGATGCGGCCGCGGCTGGTGTAGTCCTCGGGATTGGCGGTCGCCACCACCAATACGTCGAGCGGCAGCCGGATCTTGTAGCCTTTGACCTGCAAGTCGCGCTCTTCCATCACGTTGAAGAGGCCGACCTGAACTTTTTCGGTGAGGTCGGGAAGTTCGTTGATCGCGAATATCCCGCGGTGCGTACGGGCGAGCAGCCCGAAGTGGATGGCTTCTTCGTCCGACAGATAGCGGCCCTCGGCGATCTTGATCGGATCGATCTCGCCGATCAGGTCGGCGATCGTCACGTCGGGAGTCGCCAGTTTCTCGGCGTAGCGGGCGTTGCGATCGATCCACACGACCGGCAGATCCGCACCCTGCTCGGCGGCGCGGCGCCGGCACGGCGCGCACACCGGCGCCAGCGGATCGTCGTGGATCTCGCACCCGTCGACAGCCGGCACGACCTCGTCGAGAAGACCCACCAGCGCACGTATCAACCTGCTCTTGGCCTGGCCACGCTCGCCGAGCAGCACCATGTGGTGGCCCGACAGCACCGCGTTCTCGATCTCCGGCACAACGGTCTCGTCGTAGCCGAGGAGCCCGGCAAACAACGTTCGCGTGCCCCCGTCCACGGCCAGCAACCGCAACAGGTTGGCACGCATCTCTTCGCGGACGCTGCGCGGCCGGTAGCCCGCAGCCTCCAGTTCAGCGCGCGTCGTGGCGCGCGTCACGGCAGCGCGCGATCGGCATCGACCGCACCCGCGCCGCTAGCGTCCGCATGCTCCGGCGCCAGCACGCAGCGTTCGGCCTGCTCGGCGCGCGCGCGTTCCAATTCGGCCGCCGCATCAGCGGCCGCCTGCTGGGCCCGCCGCGCCTTGTCCTGCTCGGAAGCGAGCGTGAGCGCCTGGGATTCGGCGTCGGCGCGTGCAGCGTCGAGTTCCACACGGAGTTTGTCGAGGTCGGCAGCGAGCTTGTCGTTGCGTTTGCGCTGCCGGCGCACCGCCAGCCGCAACCTCAGGTGCTCGACGAAAGTCCCGGTGCCGGCCACCAGCGTGCCGATCACCAGCGCGGCGAGCAGCAACAGCGCCAGCGGCGCCTCGCTCTGAGCACCCTCAGGACGCGGCAGGAAACTGATCGCCGGCAGGTAAACGAACGGCACCGGCGTCATGTTGGCGCTGGCCAGCACGATCCCGACCACCAGCAAAACGGTGTAAGCAACCGTACGCAGAATCTTCACTGGACCTCCTCGAACAACGGCAGCAGACGGTCGTAAGTCTCTTCGAGGTGCTGGGGCATCACGCGCGTCTCGGCCAACAGCGGCATGAAGTTGGTGTCACCTTCCCAGCGCGGAACCACGTGCCAGTGCAGGTGGTCGGCAATACCGGCCCCGGCGCTGCGGCCGAGATTCATCCCGATGTTGAAGCCGACCGGTGAGTACGCCGCCGCGAGCACGCGTACGGCGCGCCGTAGCAGATCATGGACACCCGCGGCAGCGGCGCCGTCCAAGGCCGCGAAGTCGGCCGTGTGCCGGCGCGGCGCGATCAACAAGTGTGCACTGGCGTAAGGATAGAGATTCATCAGCACGCACGCGTGCTCGGTGACTGCCAGTACCAGCCGGCGTCGCCGCGCGGCGGCGTCATCGAGACTCGCACTCTCGCAGAAGATGCAACCGGTGCCCGGCGCTTTTTTTTCGATGTAGGTGAGACGCCACGGCGCCCAGAGAACTCGCACGCGTGTGAAAGGCCTCGGGCTAGACCGACGGCGAGTCGGACTCCCCCTGTTCGAGGTCGTCGCCGAGATCGACGCGCTGCTTGAGTTCTTTGCCGACCTTGAAGAACGGCACCCGCTTGGACGCCACCGCCACCAGATCGCCGGTCTTGGGGTTGCGCCCTTCGCGGGCCATACGCTGCTTGACCACGAAGCTGCCGAACCCGCGAATCTCGATTCGATCTCCACGGCACAGCGCTTCGGTCATGCTCTCGAACACCGAGTTGACAATGACTTCGGCGTCCCTGCGCGAGTACGCGGGATACAGCCGGACGATCTCATCAATAAGGTCTCGCTTGGTCATAGCGGCGTGCCCTCCGACCGGCGTCTCGGCGTCCAAGTGGCCTTGCCGGCTTACTCGCCGCTTCCGCGGCGGGCGAGCTTTTCTTGGATCATGTCGCCAAGGGTAACGCTACCGCCCCGGCCGCTGCCGGTTTCAGCGGACATGTACGCACGCATCTCTTCCTTCTCCGCCGACTGCATCAGCGACCGGATGCTGAGCGAAATTCTCCGCTCGCGGGTATCGACCTGCGTGACTTCTGCCTCGATCTCCTGTCCCGGATGGAACAGATCGCGGGGGTTCTCGACCCTCTCGCGGCCGAGCTGGGAAACGTGAACGAGCCCCTCGACACCCTCTTCGATCTCGACGAAGACACCGAAGTCGGCGATGTTGGTCACCTTGCCGTGAATGCGCGCGCCGACCGGGTAGCGATCCTGCATGCGGCGCCATGGATCCTCGTTGAGTTGCTTGAGGCCGAGCGAGAGACGCTCGTTGGAAATGTCGATCCCGAGAACCAGGCACTCGAGTTCGTCGCCTTTCTTGGCGATCTCGGATGGATGGTGGACCTTCTTGGTCCAGTGCATGTCGGAGATGTGGACGAGCCCGTCGATGCCTTCCTTGACGTTTACGAAGACACCGAAGTCGGTGACGCTGGTGACCTTGCCGCTGACGCGGGTGCCCACCGGATGCTCGATCGGAAGCATCTCCCACGGGTTCGGGGTCACCTGTTTGAGACCGAGCGAAATGCGGCGGTTTTCCGGGTCGAGCGCGATCACGACGACGTCGACTTCGTCGCCGACCGACAGCACCTGCGAGGGATGCGTGACGCGTTTGGTCCACGACATCTCCGAAACGTGCACCAGACCCTCGATGCCCTCCTCGATTTCGATGAACGCACCGTAGTCGGTCAAGCTCACGACCTTGCCATGCACGCGGTTGCCCGGGAACAGCCGTTCGGCAACCGACACCCACGGATCGTCGCACAGCTGTTTGAGACCGAGCGAGATGCGGTGTGAAGTCGCGTCGTACTTCAGAACCACCACGCGCAGCACGTCGCCGGGTTTGACCACCCTCGAAGGATGGCTGATACGCCCCCACGACATATCGGTGACGTGAAGCAGGCCGTCGATCCCGCCGAGGTCGACGAAAGCGCCGTAGTCGGTGACGTTCTTTACCACGCCTTCGAGAATGACTCCGGCTTCCAGGATCTTGAGGGTCTCGCCGCGCGCGGCCTCCTGCTCCTTCTCGAGCAGCGCCTTGCGCGAGACGACCACGTTGCCGCGAGCGCGGTTGTACTTGAGAATGGTGAACGGCGCGGTCTCGCCGATGTAACGATCCAGGCTGCGCGTGGGACGCGTATCGACGTGGGAGCCCGGCAGGAACGCGAATACTCCGACGTCGACCTTGAGACCGCCCTTGACGCGGCCGACTACGGTGCCTTGCACCGTGCCGCCGGATTGGTAGGCGTCTTCGATGGCCTTCCAGACGATGTTCTGGCGGGCGCGTTGGTAGGAAAGGCGGAAGTCGCCGCCATCGCCGCCGGTCGACTCGACCAGGACTTCGATCTCCTGGCCCTCCTTGATCGTCATCGCTCCGTCGTGGTCCTGGAACTCGTAAGCGGGGATCATCCCCTCGGACTTGTAGCCGATGTCTACGGTAACGATGGCGTTGGAAATCGAAACGACGTGGCCTTTGACGATGTCGCCGGCCTGAATCGGCCGGACCGAGGCCTCAAACAGATCCGAGAAACTCTCGGACGCCTCTTCGTGCTGAGTTACCTCATGCTCCACCTTCTCCTGTTGCATCAAAGAAAAAATCCTCCGTGGTGTGACGCCCGAACGGGCAGGCGTAGCTCATAACGCGTCGCGGTCGCGAACTCAACAGAAGATCTGGATTTCCGCCTACTTCGCAACGCGGCCTCGGGCGACCGCCGCGGCCACGATCAGTTCCACCACTTGTTCGAGAGCCGCGTGTGTGGTGTCGATCACAACCGCATCCGGCGCCGCGACCAGTGGCGCGACCTTGCGCGTCGTGTCGCGCAGATCCCTCTCGGCCATCTCTTCCTTCACCTTGCCCACCGCGGCGGAAGCCGCATCGGCCCCGCGCGTCTTGAGCAGCTCGGCACTGCGGCGCCGGGCGCGCTCGTCAGGGTCGGCATCAAGGAATATCTTGAGGTCAGCCGCCGGAAACACGACGGTCCCGATGTCGCGTCCCTCGACCACCGTGCCGGGGGGCCTTACACCCTCGCGCTGCCAAGCCAGCAGAGCCCGGCGCACCGAAGGACAGGCCGAACTTTTCGAAGCGGCCTGGCTCACCTCCGGAGCGCGGATGGCTTCGGACACGTCGCGACCGCCGAGCAGGAAACCGCGGCCAGCGGCGGTGGGCTCGACACGCAGCGACGAGACCAGCGCGGCCATCGCCTCGTCGTCGGCGGGAGAGACTCCCGCATCTACCGCCGCCAGCGCGACGCAGCGGTAGAGGGCTCCCGAATCGAGGTAGGAGAAGCCGAGCGCCTCGGCCACGCGCTGCGCGGTCGTGGACTTGCCGGCACCGGCCGGCCCGTCGATCGCCACAATGAAGGTGCCGGCAGCGCCGGCCTCGCTGTGTTTCATGCGCCGAGCCTCGCGAGGACGTCGAAAAACTCCGGGAAAGAAACCGCCACCGACTCGGCGTCGTCGAGAGTCACGCCCTGCGTGCAACCCAGTGCCGCCACCGCTGCCGACATCGCGATCCGGTGATCGCCATCGGTGACGATGCGCGCGCCGCCGCGCACTGTCCCGCCGTGGACGCGAAACCCGTCTTCGAAAACCTCGACGTAAATGCCCAGCGCGCCGAGCATCGCCGCCGTCGCGGCGATGCGATCGCTCTCCTTGACACGCAGTTCGCCGGCGCCGCGTACCGTGGAGACGCCGTCGGCGAAAGCCGCCAACACCGCCAGCAACGGCAGTTCGTCGATTGTCGCCGGAACTTCGTCGGCCGCGACATCGAAGGCGTGCAGTCGCGAGAAACGCGCCGTCACGGTGCCAACCTCTTCGCCGCCCACCACCCCTTCGACGCTGCTGTGGACGTCGGCGCCCATCCGGGCCATCACATCGAAAAAGCCCAGCCGCGTGGGGTTGAGCAGGACGCCTTCCAGGGTAACTGCGGAGCCCGGAACGATGAGCGCCGCTGACAGCAGGAAGGCCGCCGAGGACGGGTCGCCCGGAACCGCCACGTCTACGCAGGTCAGCCCGAGCGGGCCGCCTCGGACCTCGACACGGCAGCCGGCCGCAATCAGGTCGACCCCCATCGCCGTCAGTAGCCTTTCGGTGTGGTCGCGGCTGGGAAACGGTTCGACGACGACCGTCGTCCCGCGCGCCTGCAGCCCGGCAAGGATTACCGCACTCTTGACCTGAGCGCTGGGCACGACCAAGGCGACTTCGGCCCCCTGCAGCCCACCGCCTCTGATGCGTAGCGGAGCGTGCCCCTCGGTGGTCTCGATCAAGGCCCCGAGCCGCGCCAGAGGCTCGGCCACGCGCCTCATCGGACGCCGCGACAGCGAGGCGTCCCCAACCAGCGTGGCGTCCAGTCCCTGCTGACCGGCCAACAATCCGCACAGCAGCCTCATGGTGGTCCCCGAGTTCTCGCAATCGACACACCCCGGAGCGCGTTCGAAAGCCAGATCCCTTCCCCGCACTCGGACGCTGTCCGGCCCCACCCTCTCGATAACTGCCCCCAGCCGCGCCATCGCCGCCAGCGTCGATGCCACGTCGCGCCCGCTCGGAAGGCCGCGCACCAGAGCCTCGCCGCGCCCGGCGGCATTGAACATCACCGCACGGTGGGCGATCGACTTGTCACCAGGAACGCCGACGCGCCCGTGCAGCGGACCCGCCGCCGGCGTCACCGTTCGCGGGCTCACTGCGCAACCTCTTTGCGCAGCCGGCGCGCGGCCCCGATCAGGCCGCGCAGCGCGGCTTCGTCGTTGTCGTCGATGGCCTTGCGCAACCGCGCCCACAACACGCCGAACTCGTCGATCGCCGCCAGCAGCGCCGCGCGGTTGAGTTGCGCGATGTCGGTCCACATGTCGGGATCACTGGTGGCCAAGCGGCTGGTGTCGCGAAAACCCGAAGCTGCCAGTTCGACGATGCGCTCGCGCGCCGCCGCACCGTCGGCCGTGGCCGCCAGTACGTAGGCGACCATTTGCGGAAGGTGACTCGAAGTGGCCAGCGCCTCGTCGTGCTCGGCCGCGCTCATCTCGAGCACGCGCGCGTCGAGATCCTCCCACAGCGCGCGCATGCTCTGGCGAAGCCGCGCCGACGTGACGTGGCACGGAGTCAGCACCACACGCGCACCGCGGAACAGTTCGAGATCGGCCGCGCCCGCGCCGCTCTCGGCCTTGCCTGCCAGAGGATGCGCGCCCAGAAAGCGGCCGGCCAATCCCAGACGTCGCGCTTCGGCGACAATCGGCCCCTTGACGCTGCCGACGTCGGTAATCACGCACGAGGCCGCAGTCGCCGCCGCAACCTCGCCGAGTTGTTCGAGCGCGGTGCGCACCGGAGTCGCCAGCACCACCAGGTCGGCATCGGCGCACGCGGCGGCAAGGTCGCTGGTGGCGTGGTCGAGAAAGCCGCGCGCCTTGGCGGTATTTAGGTTGGCGCTAGAACGTCCAACACCGGTGGTGCGCGCGAACAGGCCGCGAGCCTTGCCCGCGCCTGCCAGCGAAGCACCCAGCAGCCCGGCACCCACGACCACGCAGTGACGCCAGTTCTCGCTGCCTCGCTCGCTCATCGCAGGATCTCTTGAAGCGCAGCGATCGTGCGCTCGTCCTCAGCTTCACTGCCGAACGTGATGCGCACGTGTTCGGCAAAGCCGTAAGCGTCCATCGGGCGCACGATCACACCACGGTGGAGCAGCGCGTCGGTGACGGCCTTGCCGTTGCCGACCCTTATCAAGACGAAGTTGGCGTGGCTCGGCACGAAGTCGATGCGAAGCTCCGCACAGGCCTGGCTCCAGCGTCGCCGGCTGTCGTGCACGCGCCGGCGCGAGGCCTGGACGTGCGCGTCGTCGTCGAGAGCCGCGGCCGCCGCCACCTGAGCGAGCAGGTTGACGTTGAACGGTTGACGCAGGCGCGCCATCGCGTCCATCACTTCGAGTGAACCGACACCGTAGCCGATGCGAAGTCCGGCCAAGCCGTAGATCTTCGAAAAGGTTCGCGCGACGACCAGGCCCGGGTGGCGATCCAGGTAGTCGAGGCCGCACGGATACTCGGGGTCATCGACGTACTCGAAGTAGGCCTCGTCGAGCACCACGCAGACGTTCTCGGGCACGCGTGCCAGGAAACGCTCCCACTCGGCGCGGCGGAAGATCGTCCCGGTCGGGTTGTTTGGATTGGCCAGGAACACCACCCGCGTGCGCGCCGTGAGCCGCTCGGCGATGGCATCGAGGTCGTGCTCGAAACCACGCGGCGGCGCCTTGACCGGCCTGGCGCCGACCGCGATCGAGACCAGCGGATACACCAGGAACGCATCTCTCGAAAACAACACTTCGTCGCCCGGGCCGGCGAAAAGCCGGCACGACAGTTCGAGGATCTCGTTGGAGCCGTTGCCGAAAACGATGCGTGCAGGCGCGACGCCGAGATTGGCGGCGAGCTTCTCGGCCAGCACCACCGCGCCGCCGTCGGGGTAGCGATGAATCCCGGGCAGCGCTTGGCGCAGGGCCTCGAGCGCGAGCGGTGAAGGACCGAGCGGATTCTCGTTGGAGGCGACCTTGATCGAGCCGCGAATGCCGAGTTCACGCTCGACCTCTTCGATCGGACGCCCGGGTTTGTAAGGTTGCAGCGAGCGGATACGCTCGGGAATTGGTGGACCCGCCATCGCGGCTAGTTAGCCCGAACCCACCGCAATCGCCACGCGCCGGCTGTCCGCAAGCGGCCCCATGTTGCGTCGGGCACCCATCCCCATCCATCGCGTAGCCGCCGTTCTTACCGGGGACGCACCAGCCGCGGTGCCGTCCGACCCTCGCGGCGGTCAACACGGTCCAAGCCTGCGCCAGGCACGAACTCCGGCGGTAGGCGCGACGTTTGAAGCGACGGCCAACATGAAGTTTAGGAGCAGGCAACCATGACAGACCTGTTCGCCCCGCTCACTCTCGCCCACGGCCCGGCCTGGAAGAACCGTTTCATGCTCGCGCCGCTCACCAATCAACAGAGTCACGCCGACGGAACTCTGTCCGAGGACGAACTGCGTTGGCTCGCCTACCGCGCCGAGGGCGGCTTCGGCATGGTCACGACCTGCGCGGCCCACGTGCAGCGGCAGGGACGAGGCTTCGCCGGACAACTCGGCATCTTCGACGACGCGCAGCTTCCCGGGCTGACACGTCTGGCCGCGGCGATCCACGCGCACGGTGCGGCAAGTGCCGTGCAGCTGCACCACGCCGGGCTGCGCTCGCTCGCCGCACTGACCGCAACCGCGCCGGTAGGACCGTCCGAAGACGCGGAGACCGGAACCCGCGCGCTCGACGCAGGCGAGGTCGAACGACTGACCGAAGACTTCGTCGCCGCCGCCGTTCGTGCCGAGAAGGCCGGCTTCGACGGCGTCGAGTTGCACGGAGCGCACGGCTACATCTTGTGCGCGTTCCTGTCGGCCCAGACCAACCGGCGCAACGATCGCTGGGGCGGCACGCTCGAGAATCGTGCTCGTATCCTGCGCGACGTCATCGCCGGCATCCGCGCACGCTGCCGCAAGGACTTCCAACTCGGCGTGCGCCTGTCGCCGGAACGCTACGGAGTGGCCACCGCCGAAATGCGCCAGCTCGCCGGCGAGTTGATGGCGGAAGGCTTACTCGACTACCTCGACATGTCTCTGTGGGACGTCTTCAAGAAGCCTGTCGAAGCCGACTTTCAAAGCCGCGCGCTGATCGACTGGTTCGCCGATTTGGCGCGCGGCAACACCAGGCTCGGCGTGGCCGGCAAGATCCGCAAAGCCGCCGACGCCAGACGCGCACTAGAACTCGGCGCCGATTTCGTCGTGGTGGGACGCGCGGCCATCCTCCACCACGACTATCCAGGCAAGATCGCCGCCAATCCGGATTTCGCACCGGTGGCGCTGCCGGCGAGCCGTCAGCACCTGCGAGCCGAACGCCTGAGCGAGGGATTCATCGACTACATGAACAGTTGGCCGGGCTTCGTGGCGGCCGAAGACCGCGAGACGGCGTAACCGAAGTGCGCGAGCGGCTGCCTCGCGCACCACTACCACGACAGTAGAGACATGAAACAGAGCAGGAAGGGGTACGAGATCTTCCGCGGCAAAGTCGCGATCATCACCGGCGCGGCATCCGGCCTCGGGCAAGGCTTCGCGATCGAGATCGCTGCGGCCGGTGGCACCGTGGTCGCCGCCGACGTGAACGTCGAAGGCTTGGAGCGCACCGTAGCCACCATCACCGCCGCCGGAGGCAAGGCCGAAGCGCATCGGCTCGACGTGCGCGACAGCGCGGCAGTGACGGCTCTGGTCGATGCAACCGTCGAGCGCCACGGCCGCATCGACTACATGTTCAACAACGCCGGTATCGCCACGCAGGGCTTTGTCGAAGAAATCCCGGTCGCGAACTGGGACGAGATCATCGACATCAACCTGAAAGGCGTTATCTACGGCACCGTCGCGGCCTACCGGCACATGGTGCGGCAACGCAGCGGCCACATCGTCAACACCGCTTCGTTGGCCGGGCTTTCGCCTTCGCCGACGCTGGCACCGTACAACGCGGTCAAGTTCGGCGTGGTGGGACTGAGCGACTCGCTGCGCGGCGAAGCGATGCTGAAGGGCGTCAAGGTGACGACGTTGTGCCCGGGGTTCATCGAGTCGGGAATCTACAACGCCGCGCGCATGAGCGGTGAGTTCACCGAGCAGGGCCTGCGCGAGAAGATTCCGTGGATGGTGCCGCTCGAAAAGGGCGTTGCGCAGCTGCTCGACGCGGTGGTGCGCAACAAGCGCGCGGTGACGCTGCCGTCCTACGCGCACGTCGCGATCTGGACGTACAAACTGTTTCCGTGGCTGTCGATCCGCCTCAACAGCCGCATGGTCGCCCGGCAGATACGCGAATTGTCCGCCAAGGGGCACTGAAGCCGAGCGACGACGGCTCGGCGCTGCCGCACGCGTGCGGGTGACCTTGCCGGCGCTGCCGCCGCTACTCTCCGCCCTTCTTCGTCCGGACCGACTTGTAGCGACCGGCACACCAATCCTCGACACCGGAGGTGTACCACTTGGAGGCCGGCTGCTCGCAGGGTCCGCCGGCCAGACACGAGTGGTACCCGTCATTCGACATGTCCGCGATGAAACGAATGGTCGGCGAGAACGTCGCGATGCGAGCGCCGGGTGCCTTGAAGATCGCGCCCTGCGAGACGGTGCCGCGACAACCGATGATCTCGATCGGACCGTAGTCGTAGTCGGAGGTCATGCCGCCGTAAACGATGTTCTTCATCACGACCTTGCGGGCCGCACCGAAGGGCTTGGCCTCCGCGGTCAGGCCGCGCTCGATCGCTTCGCGCAGCACTTCGTCGCGCGAGCGGCCGGCGAACCACGGCGACTCAGCCTGCCCCAACACGTGATCGAACTGCCCGTAGAGCAGGTTGAACAACTCCGACTCCTGCATCAGGTACTCGATCACGCCGCGGCCCACGCCACAGTCGCCGAACACCGTCTTCATAACTTCGAGATAGACGTTCTCGAATACACTGGCCGCCACCGATTCGGACGCGTAGCGAAGATCCCAGCCAGCGAGCAGACGCGCCTGCTCGGTATCGGTCAGCAGCGGCCGAATGATCTGCATGAACCATTCTGCGTGCTTGCCGTAGACGTCGTAGTGCATGGCTTTGGTGGACTCGACCGAATGCTCGTTGCCGGCCGCGAGCAGCTCGGCGATACGCGAGGCGCGGTCTTCGCTCATCGGAATGCTCTGGATCGGCACGTCGGTGAGGTAGTTGAGATCCTGGTTCGACGTCATGAAGAAGCCGCTTTCGGGATTGAGCAGGCGCGGATGCTTCTGCGGTGGATAGTATCCTTTCCAGTCGTGCTCGCCGGTCCAGCCAGGCAGCGGCAGCAGTCCGCTCCAGCCTTCGGGTCGCACGGCGCAGCGACCGCTCATCTGATACCCGATGTTTCCCGAACTGTCGGCAAGGCCCCAGTTGAACGACATGCAATCGACGCGGGCGAAGTGTTCCATCGCCTCCGGCACGGTGCGGCTGCGGTAGGCCTGCGTGAACTCGGAGAGCACGGCCGCGCCCGAGTCGCGCATCGACATCGCCAGCGCCAGGTGAAAGCCATCCTCGTCGGGAGAGCCATCCAGGATGCCGTGCTCGTTCTCGTAGAAGCGCACCGTGCGGGCCTCTCCACCCTTCACGGCGATCCGCTCTTCGCGCAGCGTGAACGGCAACCACTCTTCGCCGCGGCGATACTGTCCTCCCCTCACCTCTTCGAGGAAGTATCCCATCACGTCCATGCAGGCGTAGGTCGCGCTCCAGGCGAGATGATTGGTTCTGCCCAGCGCAGGCACCGGAAGACCGGGCATGTAAACGCCCATGCAATAGAAGTCGCCGACGCGCACCAGCACTTCTTGCCAGATCGCCGGCAGGCGCGCCGAGTCGAGTTCGGGGCTTCCCGCCAGGATCGGCCGGCCGCTTGCCGTGCGTTCGCCCGCAATCATCCAGTGGCTGCTGGTGCGAAGGCGCGGCACCATGCGCCATGCCGCGGTGGCCGGCACCTGCGGCACCGGCATCTTCACCTGCCGCAGTGCGTGCAAGTATGTTTCGTCCGGTCGCTCCGTCATGTAGACGAAGACTTCTTTGAGCATCTCGACGCTCACGCCGTGCTGCACCATCTGTACGATGAGCTTTCGCATCCAGCCCTGCGTCTCGTCCAGATCGATGATGGCCGCGAGCTTGGCCAGCGCCAGGCAGTCGGCAGGCGTCCACGGCTCGGGCTCGTAGCCGAGCAGCGCGAACTCGACCGGCGGCTGGTTGCGGAACTGATCGCTGACGCCTCGGCAGAACGCCATTGCCTCGCGCCACGAGTTCTCTTCCATCTGCTCTGCATGCACGCGCGCAAAGCGGACAAGGTCGTAGCGGCGCAGCGCCACGTCGAACGCGATGAGCCCTTCCGAAGGCGTCAGGTGCTCGGCCAGACGGCCCTGACTCGCCAGACGCCCCAGTTCCATCTGTACGCCGCGGTCATGAGCCTGGACGAGGCCGAGCCCGTAGGCGGCATCCACGAACGTGGTTGCCGTGATCACCGGAACGCCGTGCCGATCGCGCTCGATCGCGACCTCGCCATCAATTGCAGGCACGCGGACAGCCTGGCCGATCGCGTCGTCTTCGAGTTTCATCGCGTTTCCTCGGGTCGTCAGGAACGCTGCTGCGGCGGCGCGCTTCCTGACGAGACGCAGCGGTTCTCGCCGCCGGCCGAGCCGGAGTCAACCGTCCCACGACCCCGCCCGATGGCGACGAGAAGTCGGCAGCGAAAAGACATCCCCGGCTGCCGCGGCGCCACGGCCGGCAGTCTTTCGCTTTCGATTATCACGATAAACGAAAGTCGATGTTCGACCGGACACTGCACCTGCCGCCTCCGGGCGAGGAGACGTTCTTCCTCTGGGGACCACGCCAGACCGGCAAGAGCACGCTGCTGCGCCGTGCCTACGCCGACGCGTTCTAGGTCGATCTGCTGAAAGCCGACGAGTACCGCCGCTACCTGCAGAACCCCGAGCACCTGCGCGAAGAACTGCTCGCCACAGCGCAGGTGCGCCAGGTCGTCATCGACGAAGTACAGCGCGTGCCAGGAATTCTCGACGAGGTCCATTGGCTGCACGAGAACCGTGGCCTGCGCTTCGCACTGTGCGGATCGAGTGCGCGCAAGGTGCGGCGCGGACAGGCCAACCTGCTCGGAGGCAGAGCCCAACGCTACGAACTGTTCGGGCTGACTGCGACGGAGCTCGACCGCGCCTTCGATCTGGATCGCATGCTCAATCACGGCTACCTGCCGCGAATGTACGAATCGCCGCGCCCACACCGCATGCTCGCGTCGTACGTCGGCGATTACCTGCGGGAAGAGGTTGCCGCCGAGGGTGCGGTCCGCAATCTGCCCGCATTCTCCGAGTTTCTCGGCACAGCGGCGCTGGCCGACGCCGAATTGCTCAACTACGCGACGATCGCACGCGATTGCGGAGTGTCAGCACCGACCGTGCGCGGCTACTTCGAGATTCTCGAAGATACGTTGCTCGGTCGTCGTCTTCCCGCGTTCACCAAACGGCCCAAGAGGCGGGTGATAGCCACTGCCAAGTTCTACTTCGCCGATGTCGGGGTGGTCGGTTTCTTGGCCCGTCGCGGAAGAATCGAACGACGCAGCGAACCGTACGGGAAAGCTTGCGAGAACTGGGTCTTCGACGAACTGGCGGCGGCCAACGCCTATTTGGAGCGCTTCGCGACCCTCTCCTATTGGAGACTGGCCGCGGCGACCGAAGTGGATTTCATCATCGACGACGTGCGGGTGGCGATCGAAGCCAAGGCCACCGCACGAGTAACATCCGATCACTTGAAGGGACTGCGCAGCCTGATCATCGACCACCCCTCGGTGAAAACCCGCATCGTGGTCTGTCTGGAGCCGCGCCCGCGCACCACCGAGGACGGAATCCGGATTCTTCCGGCCGAACGCTTCGCGCGCGAGGTCGCTGCCGGCGAGATCTTCTGATCGTTGGCAGCGACTGCGATAGATGCAACCGGAACGCGCGATCTGATCGAGGCGACCGTTGCCAGGCACCCGAGCGGCGCGCAGTGTTTGAACGGCTCGAGTACCTGGATGCGCGGGCCGCCGTAGAATGACCCCTTTGGCATCGGCACACCGGCGTGCAGACCTCTGCGAGCCCTTCATGCCGGATACGTCATCGACCCGAGGCGCGCAGCGGCGCCAGATGTGGTCATGGCCCACCAGACCATCACCGCCACCGCCGCCCGCGATGGCTACGAACCGCGACGCGCCCAGGACACGGTCGTGTACCGCGTCGTCGCCGCGGAGTTGGAGACGTTCCTGGCCTCGGCCCGCGACCGCGGCCACCCGCTGCCGCCGTTCGTCGAGAACACGTTGCGCGAGTTCCTCTCCTGCGGCATCGCGGCCAACGGCTTTCTGCGCGTGCACTGCGATAGCTGCGGCGCCGACCGCGTGGTCCCGTTTTCGTGCAAGCGCCGCGGCGTGTGCAGTTCCTGCGGCGGGCGGCGCATGGCCGAAACCGCGGCCAACCTCATCGACCGGGTGTTGCCGCAGGTCCCGATGCGGCAGTGGGTCCTCTCCTTGCCCTTGTGGTTGCGCTACCGCCTGGCCTATGATCGCACGCTGCTGACGCCGGTGCTCGGCGCGTTCCTGCGCGCCGTGTTCGCATCGGCGCGCCGCCGCGGTCGCCGTCTTCACGGCGTGCAACGAACCAAGTGCGGGGCGGTGACCTTCGTGCAACGGTTCGGTGGCTCCGCCAACCTGAACGTGCACTTCCACGCGCTCGTGATCGACGGCGTCTTTGCGGTGCCGCCGCGCAGTGGGCAGGTCGAGTTCTTTGCACTGCCGCCGCCCAGTACCCAGGAGGTCGCCCGGGTTCTGGCCGACGCCACTAGGCGCATCGCCCGTGCGCTCGCACGGGCGGGTCTGGCAGAGGACGGCAACGAGGAAGCCGATCCTCTGGCGCGCCAGGACCCGCAGATGGCCGCTCTGTATGCCGCGGCGGTACAGGGACGCGTGGCCGTGGGACCGCGCGCCGGGCAGCCGGTGGTCCGGCTGGGCAAAGCCGCACAGAGCGTTCGACCCGTGCAGTCTTCCCGCGATCGGTGCGTGATGTCGGGCGGTTTCAGCCTGCACGCGGACGTCGCCGTCGCCGCGTGGGACCGCGCAGCCTTGGAGCGGCTGTGCAGGTATGTGGCTCGTCCCGCTTTGGCGACCGAGCGGCTCACGCAAAGCAGCGACGGCCACATTCTCTATCACCTGCGCCATCGCTGGCGCGACGGCACTTCGTGTCTGGTCTTCGAGCCTCAGGAGTTCCTGGCGCGCCTGGCGGCGCTCGTTCCGCCTCCGCGCGCGCACCAGACGCGCTACCACGGCATCCTGGCGCCCTGCGCCGGTTGGCGATCCCACGTCGTGCCGGCGGTCGAAGAACAACCGGGGCAGGCCGAGATTCCGGCCGGCTCTTCCGATCCAGGCTTATCGAGGAGCCGCTCTACACAAACCCACGTCCTCCGCCGCCAACCGGCCGGACAAGTCCTCCTACCGCGTAGCGGTTTCGTTCAAGAAGTTTCATGGAGACATCGCATCCTCCTTTCCTCTTCGACCGGCAGTGCCTGGTCGCACTGTTTTTCCTATTGGCCCCGGGCGTCAACATCCGGAGAGCACTTCCGACCGCGCCGCGGGGTACGTAGCCACGAGTCGCATCAACGGAGGAGCCGGATGGTGGGAATCTCCTTGTCCGGATCTGGAGAGGGCCGCGGCTGGGTGACGGGCCGCGGCTACTCGACCGCGGGATCCCCTATCAATGCGGCGGCTGTTCGGTTCCGAACCGGCCTCGCGCCTGGCAGATCGCCAACCCGAACGGGGATTCTTCGTCGAGTGCTCGTCATGCGGGGCAGGGTTGCGCCCGGCCTGATCACCGCGGCGATGCCTCGCATGGCCCGCGGATATCGCCCGTTCGCGATGGCTGTCCGCTGGGTTGGGCCAACACGCAGGCCAGAGTGATTTCCCCGGCCGGCCGTGTTGCCCGGTATCCCGGCTACCGACCTATGCCACATACGTATGCGTCGTCACTGGCGCTCGTGTGCGAGCCGGGTTACCCTTCGTGGCATGAAGCGCACCACGTTAATCCTTGAAGACGGCTGCATGGACCGCGTTCGCGCCTTGGCGAAACGCCAGGGACGTACCATGTCCGAGGTCGTGAACGAGATTTTGGCGGAAGGGCTCCAGCGACGTAGGGCCAAGCTCAGCAGCACCACGCTCCCCTCCTTCTCGATGGGCAGGCCGCGCATCAACATCGACGATCGCGACGCCATCGAAGCCGACATGGAA
>Ga0172375_10000514_pt1 | contig 61770 bp, 58 predicted proteins | sample LakKiv1m_FD_114537 | JGI IMG/M metagenome (GOLD analysis project Ga0172375, IMG submission 114537) | Freshwater microbial communities from Kabuno Bay, South-Kivu, Congo - kab_092012_11.1m | ecosystem: Environmental > Aquatic > Freshwater > Lake | place: Democratic Republic of the Congo...
TACTCCAACCCCTGAACCAACCGCAACACCAATCCCCACTCCTACCCCGACACCATTAATGCCAATCGTCGTCATTCCCGGATTGTTTTCTTCATGGAACAAAGAAGAAATATTAGAGAATAAACAGAACACAAATTCAGAATGGAAGCTTTTAAACTTCGTTAAAGAATATGATGGACTCATAGAAACATTGAAAAATCTCGGATATACAAAAAACCAAAACCTGTTTATTTGGCCATATGATTGGCGCCAATCAATTTCATCAACCACAGCAAAATTTAATGAATTCATTTCCTCAAACGTTGAACAAAAAAATCCAAACGCGAAAGTTAGTCTTGTCGGTCATTCACTTGGCGGACTCATAGCACGAACTTGGACACAAGCAAATAGTGATAAAGTACAACATCTTATTACGGTAGGTACGCCAAACCAAGGTGTTATTCAGCCGTATCTTGCTTGGGAAGGTGGCGATGCATCACAAGGAAACTCCTCATTAACGTTCGCTACACAAATTCTTTTACAGTTAAACAAAAAAAGATTTCAAACCAATCGCGAAACACTACAACGAATGTTTCCTGTGTTACAGGATTTACTACCAACTCAACCCTATCTTGTTCGAAAATCGAACAACACAGAAATTACAAAAAGTCAGATGCATATTTGGAATACTTGGCAAGAAACAATTAACAGTACTGCCCCCTCTATATACCCAATATTTGAAGCAATAACTGGAATGAACATAAGCACACCGAATAAATATATTGTTACACAACCAAACAAAATCGATTCACTCCTTGGTAATTGGGAAGATGGAAAGCCAGACAGCACACAATTTGAATCCGGTGACGGGACAGTTACAGCTTTACGCTCAGTATTTTCAGATGATCCATCACACACGCTGGACAAAAACCATGGACAACTTATTGCATCAAAAGAAGGTATTCAACAAATTCTGAATCTTCTTGCGATAGATTACACAGAAAATGAAATTCTTGAAGGAACAACGACAACGTTTGCTCCAGGACTTCTCTTCCTTCTTCAGTCACCAGCGACCATACTGGTCACCGCCAACGGTCAGGAATATCATGACCAAGATGGTATTCTCTACATTCCAAATGCATCATCAGAATCCTACACGACAAAAATATTAGGAACAGGAAACGGCGAATATCATCTTACCATAGGACAATTTGGGACAAATACTACTGTTTGGTCATCTCTTACCAAAGAAATTAAAAACAATGAAGAGCATTCATATACTGTTTCATTTCAATCTAAAAACCCACTCCCTATGCCAATTTCAAGTTTTTCCAATATGGATATACTTTCGCAAATAGACAAGAACCTTCAACATCTTGAACAACTTACAGATAAGCAACATATTAAACGTCTACGCATTGAGTTAGCATTCATGAAACGCATGCTCGAAAGAAAAAACTATTTTGTCGTAAAAATTCAAATAGAAACATTCCTGCATTCACTCGCTCATATTCAATATAAAAATTCAGCTGAAGCAGTACAAATCACATTTGAAATTCATGATTTACTCCATCACCTATACACAACCATTCTACAAAATAAATCTACCTACTTTTCAGATAAACTTCTTAAAATTGAACAAACATATCTTGAAAAGGAACTCACTCGACTTACAAAAAGAATTGCAAAGAAAAATACATATACGATCCAAGATTTACTTTTGATCCAACATGGCCAAGAGGTATTCGACCAAGGAAAACTTCAATTAAAAAATCATGAATCAATTGAAGCATCATTCTACTTTACTCTTGCCCATTCATTATTTGTAACGCATTAGTCTTTTCGCTTACACTCATAAACCTTGGAGAGGGTCTGACCCTCGCAAAACTAGCTTCAGGAGAGGGTCTGACCCTCGCTTCACGGAGATGATTTCACAGAGTAAAAACCTCATCAAGATGTATACTAACTATGTATGCACTTCAAACGGAAGAAACCAAAAAGTCAGGTGAAAAACGTCAGAAGTAACCTTCGGTGGCTCGGGAACAGCAAACGCCGGCTCACGAAACGAGACAAACAACAGCTTCTTGAACCAACTATTCCATTTCCTATATCCTAACGAATATAGGAGAGGGTCAGACCCTTGAGATCAAATATTTAACCTATAGCCTAAAGATACAAAAACACCCTCACTATTTTTTCCTTTCGGAAAAAATGACCAATTGGTCTTCAGTGAGGGCGCTTTTGCACAGCTTTTCTAGTACGGATTTTGAGTAATTATTCGATAGAATCTTGTTCCCTTCTATTGGCTTCCAAGGACATGTATCGACGCTTTTCATTCGCATCGGGGAGTGTGCTTGCTTTATTTGCCAAATCATAAAGTGCATCAGGGTCATCACGATAACGTTCAGAGATTTGCAGATTGGTCAGCAGTCCACTCGGAAGTTCACCCGAATCCACTTCAGACAAATCAGCAAGGATGAAAGCCTTCGCAACAAACAATTGCCACGCGAATTCTTTATGCTCTGCGTCAGTTACTACCCGTGCAGGACCTTCACACGTCAGCCAACCCGTTTCTGGAGTAGCCTGTGGTATAACAGACCACCAAAAAACGAATGCCTTCGGAGACAAAACTTTGGCAACGCCGAATTTGTTTATTCGTGCCCGAACAACAACAGGTCGTCCACCAATTTTGTATTTGGTAAGGTTCCCTGCATATACCAAATACACTGTTCTTACCTTCTTCATGATATCTCTCCTTTAATAGCTAATTAATCTGATTCAGAAGGATTTGCGACGAGATGTTCAGGATGCATAATCCTGTTAATTTCATTCGTTATCCATCGTCGCCTGACCAATGGGTCTTCTTCCATATCCTGAAGATCCATACCTAAAAAATACAGTTTATCTGGATGTTCTTGCAGAGCAGCAGCAATTTCAAGATTCGAGAGCATTCCGTCTTCCAATTCCCCATCTGCAACCAGTCCTGCAGGTTCGATGATCCTTGTCATGATTGCACGAGATGCCAACTGCAAAAAATCAGGCAAAGGATATAGCCCTGCAGGCACGTCGACGATGAGCCATCCATCATTTGAAAGTGTTATTCTTTCAATGGTTGGTCGCATCGCTACCACCTCAGGGGGTTCTTTCACTGTGCCAATGTTGGTTACTTCGTTCAAAAACATCTTTATCACAGGGTACCCATTCAAAATCGAGGCTTTTCGCCAATCCAACACGTTAATAAAACACGCTTTTATCATTTTTTCTCCTTTTTTTTCCCAATCTCTATGGATGAATTGCCACCAAATGGATAGCATTTTGGACATCAATATCTCATGCCCAAGACGCTATCCATTTGAAAAAAGGAGTACTTTTTTCCGTACTATGTAAATGTGCAAAAATAAACCATATAAAACACAAAAAATACGCAGCAATATGCGCTCTTTTATGCATTACACTAGGCAAAATATATCAAAATATAAGCATAAAGTCCAACTATAGGGCTATTTCATCGAAATCACACTATTTTCTTAAGTTACAGGGTCAGACCCTTGAGGCTAAACTTTTAACCTATAGTGATTGACTCTTAGCCACAATTTTGCTATACTATCCCCCTTCCCAGAGAATCCGGTTTTTGTGCCTTACGCGGCGCTTTATACCCTCATTCTCAGGGTTTTTCGCACGTTACCATACCGATATAACAATACAACTCCTTTATTTTGGATAAATGAGTAGCACTTTGTATACAAGCCGTGTGCTTGCATGCAGTGCGCTATTCATTTAAATAATTATAAAAGGAGTGAAAATAATGAGCCTGTATTATGGTGGTATTCAAATAATTCAAAACAGAAAATTTCATGTATGCCTTGTACCATTCTTCATCGATCAAAAAGGACATGCACTACTGCCTCCTGATTTTATGGAAGTAGAACAATCAATTGGTGTAAGTTGCAAAAAGGAATTGATTCAAAAACTTGAAGATCAACCAAAAGAATTAAAAACAAAGACGCTCCCATTTTTATGGGTAGAACAAGTGAAAAGACCCAGCGTGTGTTTTTTCAATGATTTGGGATTAATTCCATTACAACGCGTGTTACACGGTGCACTTGGCATCGCGAACTCACGAGGTGTAAACATTGCACTCTTTTTGTTTCGTAATCATTTCGGGCAATACTATACGCCGGAAAAGGTAATTATCGAAACAACCATCGAGGAATGCTTGGCATTCAATTTTGGTAGACCTGATATAGATATCCATATCGTATTATCAGCGTTTGACCAACTTCCATACGAGATCTTGAAATCATGCACTTCAGCAAAAGAAGAATGTGCGCCAAATTTTGAGTCATAACCAAAGGAGAAGATCATGTCTATAAAAATCAGCTATGGATTAAATAAGGTACCATCAGAAACGATCGTAATGCCTTTCACCATCAAGGATAACGAACTGTATTACCCGAAGGTAATGCATGAGTTGACCGACGTTTTTGGGGTAAATGCACACGACAAACTGAAAAGATATCTCAAAAACGAAGCAAATCCGGTGCAACAAACAACGCTAGTTGTACATCTAGGAAAAGCAACCAAGGTGTTGTACACCAAAGTTATGTTTGTTCTAGATTTGGGGGAAGGTCTTGTTCAAACATTAGTTACCGGCATTATTAAGAGAGCAATTGAGTACGATTACACAAGCTTGGCCATTCCGCTGCCACGTTGTGATAATCCTTTTTCGGAAAACGAAGCAGAAGTTGCAAGACTCATGCTGCAGGAACTCAAGCCGTTTTCACATTTGTTTGAGATTCACATTGTTCTCCATGAATCGCAAACAAAAGCGTTTCAATACTTTTTTGATCAAGGATTAATGGATTTTAACAAAAACTAAAGGAGTAATCATGAGTACCAGTTTTTGCGTTACAGCAAGCCCGTGTAACATTCCAGATGTAGAATGTGTAATTATCCCGATGCAAGCAGGAGATAAACTCAAAGGATTCGGCGCTTGTTTTTGGGTAGCATCGAAACCTTATTACATCACGGAAATTAGTAAAAACCGCGATACATTGCATCGAGGGCCAATCTTAATAAATCCACTAAACGGTACAATCAATGTCATCATTATTGAAGATGACATGGCCGAGACAACATTGATCGAAAATCTCGTATTTCGAGCGCTGAGTTTCGCCCATGATAACGGGTACAAGAAAGTGGCGCTCCATCTGTTTAGAAGTGGAACAGAAAAATATCCTCGAGCTGAACATGAAGCAGAAAATGCTATTTCAATGGTGAACGGATGTACAAATTTTCCTGCTATAGAAACAGTAATATGCGTAACAGCTTTTGAGCGCTACGCGTTCTTAGCATTACAGACCAATCACATTCCGTTTCTTGGCTATTGGCATGAGGACAGTCAGAAATTTCAACCAACCTAAGTTGTTATATATTCGGTACCACAGTGTACAAAAAATACGCTTGAGAGCAATCTCGAAACTATTTTTTGTATACTGCTATGAAAGCAGACAAATCTCCCAAGATACGTCTGCTTTTTTTTGGCTTACGAAGTAAGAATCAAACACTTACAATCATTTTTTGCATTTTTTCTTTCTGTAGCATATACTCGCGCTAGCTTTTGTTTTACACACCCTTAAACCAATTTGGAGGTAAAGATGGTAGATAAAACACCAAAGCAATTGCACGACGAAAAAGTGCAAGCAGTGCAAGCCGCACTCCAGATGATCCTTGATATCGCAACACAACAAAACATTCCCAATAATAAAGGGAAATTGCAGGGCAAGGGACCCAATAAGTTAGTTGTACTTATTGAAATAGGTCCAGCGCAATTTGGGGAAAACGTGCTCTGTACCAAAGTGACTGATAGAGTCAGGATCTGGAAAATTGAGTTCGGCGAGCAGACAAAAAGCGTCATTGACAGCGTTCAATTCAATGACACTGGACATCAAGCAGGAGGAAGAATCCATTTTGATCGCCCTTCAATAAACTGCATTGAAGAGGCAAATAACCTCACTGCACTCATTGAGCAAGTAACAGATTGGAAAATTGTGAAGTAATAACACAATATTTACAACTTACTTGCTGCCATGTAGGGCAGACCTCATAATTTTGAAGTCTGCCCTTTTTTTGACTCACTTCTCAAATCACGCTTTTGGCTACTGGGTCAGACCCTTGAGGCTAAACTTTTAACCTATAGCATTGAAATGCATTCCAATTTTTGCTATACTGACACCTTCCTGACACGTTGTATTTGTCATGTCATACGCGACACGTATCAAACACGCTTCGTCAAGATTTTCGCTCTTTTCAATACCAATGATTTTCACAAGAAAATTAAATAATCCATGTGGAGGTGAAAAACAATCATTTATCGGTGTAAACTACCCTATTTTATCCATTCATTTTCATTTAGGAGAAAAATGAAACCCGCATATTTTATTGGACCCAGTAGAAACACAATTTGCACGTGTATGATTACGCCCTTTGTCATCGACGACACATCTCAAATAATCGTACTGAACAATGATCAACTATGGATTCGACCGAATCCCGTCTATGCCAAATTTTACGAACATAATCCATACACAATGAAATACGGTGAGACATTCGCACAGCCTTTTTACAGTCCAGGAACACGGTATGAGTTTATCTTATTTTCAAAACAAGGGAATAACGATATACATAGTGCAGTATATGACTGCCTAATACAAGCAAAAACTCTTTGCTTAAACAGCGTGTATCTTCCTCTGTTTACTGTGGGAAATGGGAATTTTAATGAAGAAACAATCACAAGGCTAACGATCAACGGCATCAAACAATTTGATTCTGAAAACCCAGATGAGCCAGTCGCTATCTATATCGGACTATTAAAAAAGCAAATCACTGCTCTTGATATTTTAAGAAGAAGCACTATTGAATCACTCGGCGCATGGGATCCAAAAACAGCTAAACTTACACTCTAATCATTGGTACACAGCTAGTACAAAGAATATTTTTCTATTCTTTTTACGTGCTGCTTTTAAAGCAGAATCAATCCCCATTGACTCTGCTTTTTTTTGGAAAAAAAATCTATTTTCGTTTACCAAGAACAATTGCCAAAACTACTGAAGCGTTTGCAAGAAATATATAAAATGGATAGCTTAACAATACTATGTCAAATTTTCCAACTGAAAACATAGAGAAAAGACCGCCAATCGCAATAAGAAGCCATGCGCTACTTGTCTCACTTCCTGGATCCTGATACGCCTTTTCAACTGTAAGATAGGTTCCAAGCGCATCAATACCAATAACTAAATACAGTGCTATAGCTGCTTCTTGCGTAAGATACCAAGCAATCAGTCCAACAGCTGCAGCCAATAACGTACGATAATCCTTTTTAGAAAACCCACCGACCCCAAAACGCAGAGAAAGAAGAAATATAATCATAACAGACAACGTATCAACCCCAGTAAGCCACAAAGAAAAAGTTGCACCTCTTGCTGCCTGTGAAAAAAATGAAATGCTCCCAAGAACACTATAAATAAACCAAGTAGAGCGTTGAGGTTTTGTTGTTTTTCGAAATATATCTCTTAAATATGGAAGCGTTCCTAAAAAAACAATTATACCTGACAAATAACCAAAAAGTTGTGTCATAAATAAAATGAATTTCTTTGTGGGCGTATCAGGACTTGAACCTGAGACCTTTTCAATGTCAATGAAACGCTCTACCAGCTGAGCTATACGCCCTTTTCATTCTCTCCTTGTTGAAAAGACTTACACATTATATCATAGAAACAGGCTCAATTAATCGATTATATGAATACCATTAAACGTTGGATAGCTTCTTTTTTCGACTTTATGCAAGGCATTGTTGTCTTTTTGGCAATGCTCGTCATGGTGTATCTTTTTCTTTTTTCACCACAAGAGATCAATGGTTCCTCAATGTATCCAACATTTGTAGATAAAGAACTTCTCATCACCAATAAGTTTGTCTATAAAATCCGTCCACCAAACCGTGGTGAAGTTGTCATTTTTAAATCCCCTGCCAACAAGGAAATTGACTATATCAAACGCGTTATCGCGCTTCCTGGAGAAACTCTCATGCTTAAAAACAGCACCTATTATGTAAACGGTGAGGCATTGCCAGAACCATACCTTGTCGACGGTGTCTACACATCAGGAGGATCATTTTTAAAAGAAGGCGAAGAAATCACCGTTCCAGAAGATGAATATTTTTTGTCAGGAGACAACAGACCACACAGTTCTGACTCAAGAGAATTTGGACCGATTCCACTTACCGATTTTATTGGACGTGCATTATTTCGTTACTGGCCAGCAAATAAGTTCTATATCATTCCGGAAGTAACGTATTGAAGTTTTTTAGGAAGCAAGCTTTTCCCGAACAGTCTTGAGAATGGAACTGGTCGTTTCCAAATTCCCTCGGATGACAAACACCACACGTGCTTCTACTTTTGATTGCGTAATTTTAACTAATCCATTAACGGATTGTGCCATTGCTTTCGCCATACCATCAAGTTCATCACTGTGAATTCGTTCCACTTTCGTTGCTTTTTCCTGACCCCCATTTTGCATCTTGAGTCTTCGTGCTAAATCTTCTGCGCGCCTCACGGATGCATTTTCTGAAAGGATTGTCTTGTAGGCTTCCACCATGAGCTTCACATCGGTAAGTCCTGCGATTGCTCTTGCATGACCTTCTGATATCGCTTGTGAGACAAGACCGTCTTTTATGGCATCAGGAAGCCCCAAAAGACGCATTGTATTGGACACGTAGGATTCACTTTTTCCGACACGCTTCGCTATTTCTGTCACTGTAAGTCCGAATTCTTCTACCAACCGTTGAAATGCTTGTGCACGTTCCACAGGATTAAGATCTTCACGTTGTACGTTTTCAACGATAGCAAGCTCAAGCATACCTTTGGCCGTTGTTTCCTTGACCACGATTGGTACAGTGCTGAGCCCTGCAAGCTTCGACGCTCTCCAACGACGTTCTCCTGCGATAATCTGATATCCTGCTGGAGTTTTGGCAACAACGAGTGGTTCAATAATGCCATGTTCTTTGATGCTTGAAACAAGATCAGCAAGTGCTTCTGGAGCAATTAGACCACGAGGTTGCAGAGGATTCGGTTGTATTAAATCAATATCAAGATGCAGAATTTGTTGTGAATCAGCCATTGCTACCCTTTCAGGCGGGCAGAACAGAAACTATTTTTTTACCCTTTTTTAAGCCAAATTGTACAACACCTTTGATAAGGGATGCGATTGTGAAATCCTTCCCCATCATGACATTTAACCCTGGATAAATTTTTGTTCCTTTTTGACGAACAAGGATATTGCCTGGATGTGCGATTTGACCGCCATAGATTTTCGTACCCAATCTCTTGGATACTGAATCCTTATTTCCTTTTGCAACTCCTCCTGCTTTTACGTGTGCCATAGTTATTTTTTTTGAAAAATGAAAAAATTTCTCTGTACAATCGCATGCGGCCGACCGTATGTGATTGGACCTAGATGCTTAGTATAGCCAAGGATTTCACATGTGTCAACAACTTTTTTCACACTATAGACTCTTTTGCCGATAGAAAACGATGGAATTGCCATAACCACGATGCTCCCTGATTTAAGTACAGACACCCAATGTTTCAAACATCCTATATATAATTTATCAAGGCCTTTCACGATATCTGCAATTTCTGAAGGGTCCGTAATTTTCCCTTCACCAATGCGCGGGGTACCTAAAAACGGCTCTGTTGCTATGGCGTCTACGGGTACAGATCCGAGTTGATCACCTATGTGCGTTGCATCAGAAACATACAATCTTGCATTTGCTTTCGCATCGTATGTTGCAATGAGCCATGAGACATTTTTCTTTGCTTTTACAATGGTTTCTTCATCGATATCGCCACCAATGGTATTGACCCCACGAAGCAGTGACTCACCAACAATAGTGCCCATACCACAGAATGGATCAAGAAGTGTTTTCCCTCTCGCATCTGCGCCAAGCGCAATATTGACGATCATTCGTGCTACTTTTGGCGGTAACATCCCTGCTTTTGAATCAGCATGTGGTCTTCCATAATCTCTCATACTCCAATGCTCAAATGGTTGTACCGCCGTTGTCATAGCAATCACATATGTCTCGCCCACTCGAATACAATTAAGCTCTTCAACATGATCCTTTTCTACCGCCACAGAGGAAATAACACTTCCTTCACGCGGCAACACAAATCGTGCACTTATGTTGGAAGACGTAAATAAATCCTTCATTTCCTCAACAAGTTGCTTAATGACAGAAAGGGAAACACCGTAACCACTAAGCCCAAATGTTTTTCTTCCTTCAGACTTTCCAATGAAAGAAACAAGGTGTGTAGAACTAAGACCTGTGGCGGTATCAAGATACGTCGCAATTTTGACTGTTCCTCCCAAGAGAAGCATTAATTCATTATCAGTTGCGATTTGTCCGTTCACTAAAATGTCACCATCTACGCGGGCTATATCATCAGTGATACGCACTGCAGACGGTGCAAACACTTGAAGTTCAGTAAGTGAAAGTTCGGGCGTTCGTCCGAAAAAAAATATTCTTGAAGTCATGGGTTTATCCAATGGAAACCACTGTAAGCTGTGTTTCGTGTGCTCTAAATCCGATGTGTTTTCTGTATCGCACCTTTTGTTTATAACGTCTAACCTCTAGTTTTTCGCCTTTCTCCTGTCCATCAATTTTGACAGTCACTGTCACACCTTTGATATATGGGGTACCAACAACAGTTTTCTTCCCATCTGATGTAAGGAGTACCTTATCAAAAACCACGGTACTACCGACTTCGCCATCAATACTGTCGACAACTAATTTGTCTCCGACGGCTGCAATATATTGTTTTCCTGATATTTCGACGACTGCAAACATGAGTGATATTGTATCAGCCTCGCTCTTCAAATGCAATTGCCCAAAGAATACCGTAAGAAACGGCTATAGAAAGAATAGAACTCCCTCCAAGGGATACAAGAGGAAGCGTAATCCCCGTCACAGGCAAAATCCCCATATTCATACCACTATTGATCGTAATTTGCGTCAAAAGCATCATAAACAGACCGATGGTATAAATGGTCGCAAGGCGGTGATGAATGGTTTTTGCAATAAGTGGCTGTAATAGACGCCATAGCAATATACCGTACAAACCAATGAGAAGCGCTCCTCCTACAAAGCCTAATTCCTCAACAAGTGTCGCAAACATAAAATCCGTATAATATTCCGGCAAAAACCGAAGATGACTTTGCGTGCCCAGTCCAAGACCTCGACCAAAAAATTCTCCGCTTCCAACAGCAATCATTGCTTGAATTGCGTTATATCCTGTTCCTCTCGGATCTTGAAGTGGATCTAAAAATGTATAAATACGCGTTTTTTGATATTCGGCAAGCACTCGCCAAATGAGTGGTAATCCCGCAATACCTGCGCCAATTCCTCCGAACACGAGTGGCAACGATAAGCCTCCCATAATCATCATCCCAACCCACATCGATGCATAGACTAAACTTGTTCCTAAATCTGGTTGCTTGAATACCAATAAAAACGGTACAAGAAAGACAACAAGATTTATTAATATATTGGAAAGCTTTTTCGGAGGGTATTTCGAGATAACAACCGCAAAAATAAATAACATCAATGGTTTAACGAGTTCTGACGGCTGCAATTGATTACCCGCAATGACTATCCACCGACGCGCGCCTCGAATGACAGGACCAAAATAGGACGTAACTAAAAAAAGGTTACCCAACACGTATGCAAATGGCACAAGCCATCGAAGAAACACCACATCAAATCTTGAAAAAAGGAAAAATAACACACCTGCAACCATGACATATATCAATTGCTGCCAAAACAATGACGTATTGATCGTGAGGAGCAAAAAGAGTCCAAACGAAGACAATAAAATAAGCGTTATGATTGTGACAATGTCGTAATATCGAACGTGTCTGCCCATATGATTTCCTTCGCAATAGTTTCCGACTTCACATGTTCTAACAGTTCAATTGGTAGTGATTCGTATTCTTTTGGCAGTTGCACCGTAATCACATCAGTCACAAGACATTTCCGTTCTTTTCTGAGTCCCTGAATCTTCCGTATCACTTCACGCGCTTTTCCTTCATTCATAAGCTCAGGCGTCAATTCTGTGTCTAATTCAACACCTATTTCTTCTGTCTTTTCGTCAGTAAATTTGATGGTCTTAATATTTGTTTCCTCTAATATGACATGCTTCAGCTCATCTGCGATATCTTTCACTGGTCCTGATATTGTTACTTTTGCCAATGGCTGTCTCACCGCAATCCCCAGCTCTTTCCGTTTCGCGTGAATTTTTTCAACGATGAGTCGTACATCCGTCATAGATTGATCTAATTGCTCGTCAATTTTTTCGTTATCATATGTCGGCCAACGTTCCAAATGAATAGATGTATTTCCTTTGACAAGATTTTGATAGATTCGCTCTGTAATAAACGGCGTAATCGGCGCCATCACTTTGACAAGTTCGCGAATAACCCAACCCAACACATTTCGTGCACTCGCATCCTCACGAATACGATCACGACTTCTCCTGAGATACCATGTTGAAAGTACGTCAACAAATTCAGTAATCAAACGGCACGCAAGCACTGTGTCATATCCGTCGAGTGCTTGTGTCACATCACGGATGAGCATATTTGTCTTGCTAACAATCCATGTATCCAAAATATGCACTGGCGTAGGATCCGCAATTGTTTCTCCTTCAATTTTATATAACTGATAGAAACTAAAGACATTCCATAAAATATTTATCACGCGTTGATACACATCCTTCACCGCATTTTCAGAAAAATTGATGTTTTCTGCTTTCATGACAACCGATCCCATGAGGTAAAATCGCAAGGCATCAACACCATATTTTTCAAAGACAATGTTTGGGTCCGGAAAATTCCGTTTCGATTTACTCATCTTTTCCCCATTTTCAGCAAGAATTGTGCCGGATGTCACAGCATTTTCAAATGTGTGCGTTCCGAATAACCCGACTGACATAACATGCAAGGTATAAAACCATGCCCGCGTCTGCGCAATATACTCAGAAATAAATTGTGCTGGATGCTTGCCTTCAAACTTTTCTTTGTTTTCAAATGGATAATGGATAGACGCATACGGCATACTCCCTGATTCAACCCAACAATCAAACACTTCAGGAATCCGACTCCCTTTCATGGTTTTTGCGTCATCCACCCACACGTCTATGTCATCTAAATATTGCCTATGAATATTCGTAATGTCTTTTACTGCCTCAGCATCTACCGCCCATGTTTGTAGTTCTTCAATAGAACCAATGATTCTCCGTGTAATCTTCCCTTCCGCATCAGTATGTGCCCAAATAGGCATTGGTGTTCCCCAATACCTGCTCCTTGAAACATTCCAGTCAGGAGCCTGTTCTAATCCTTTTCCAAAGCGCCCTTCTTTCAAATACTCGGGATACCAATTAATGTTCTTATTTTGTGCAATCAGATCCGGCTTTAGTTTTTGTACATCAATAAACCACGCAGGAACCGGTGCGTAATACAATCGTGTCTCACAGCGGTAACATGTAGGAACACTATGGGTAATTTGTTCTTCTTTATAGATGAGCCCTCGTTTATGAAGATCTTCATCAATAAGTGCATTTGCTTTTAAAATATATACACCTGCCCACGGCGTCACTTCACTCTTGAGCTTTCCCTCACTATCAACATGCTCAGCAAGTTGCAAATGATGGGTTTTCATAACACGATAATCTTCTTCTCCATACGCAGCGAGCGTCACGATGCCCGTTCCTTCTGTTGCTGTGACGAACGCGTCAGCAACCACGATAAATGCCTGTTCATCCGCTGTTCTATTTGGATAAAAATCATACAATGCTTCGTACTTGAGTCCATGCAAATCAGAACCTTTGACTGTTTTCACAATCTTGTAGGGAATATCTTTTAACATCTGCTTACGTGATTCAGCCAAGATATATGTTTCATTTTCTTGAGTGACATACACATAAGAAATATCTGGGTTTACTGCCAGTCCAGTGGTCACCAATTTATTCCACGGCGTTGTAGACCATGCAAGAAGATACGTATTGTCTGCTCCAACAACCTTAAATTTATACGTCGTTGACGGCTCAGCTACATCTTTGTAACTATTATCCATGGCGATTTCAAAATTTGAGAGTGGAGTTGCACATCGAGGACAATACAAAATAACCTTCCGTCCTTCGTAAACCAATCCTTTATCGTACATGGATTTAAATGCCCACCAGACAGACTCCATATAGGTCTTGTCCATAGTTTTGTAGGAATGTTTGAAATCCACCCATCTGCCAATACGCCTAACTACCTTTTCCCATTCTGTATCAAATCGTAAAATTGCATCACGACACGCATCATTAAATTTCCCAACACCCATTGCTTCAATTCCTTTTTTTCCACCTTTGAGTCCTAATTCTTTTTCAATCATGTTTTCGATCGGAACTCCATGACAATCCCATCCCCATACCCGATCCACGCGATACCCCTTCATCGTAAAATATCGTGGAATCACATCTTTGATAGTGGATGCTAATATATGCCCATAATGTGGAAGTCCTGTCGCAAAGGGAGGACCATCATAAAAAACATATTGCTTATCAGCAGGTCGTGAAGAAATCGAATGCTCAAATGCATGCGTTTCATCCCAAAACGCGAGCACATCATGTTCCCAAGCGGGAATAGTTGTTTTTTCTCCTGTCGTTATCTGTAGTGTAGCCATAAAAAATCCGTCCTCCTTTATTATATACAAAAGGACGAACGGTTGTTCGTGGTACCACCTTTAGTTACTTCTTAATGACAGCTGTTTCGGGCGTACCCGGAATAGTCTACTTGTCTTATTTTCAAAGACTTTCTTTATTCAAGCGATTCTCTGTTGATAGCAGATACTGACGCTTTTTAACTTTGTCTAGTATAACAAGTTACGGGGACCCATTCAATCACTCCTTTTCTCTGCCATAATCACACGTATTTGCTATACTTCAAATATATGAAGTTCATCCACAAACACAAAAGCTTACTGCTTTTATTCCTTGTTTTTGTTTTTGCCCTTTTTGCGACGATCCAAATTATACCCATCAGTGTAACTATTAATAATGACAATTCTCTCGTATTACTAGCAAATCAATTTATTCATGGTCATATTTCCCTTCAAGCAGTTGAAGGCATGCCACTCGGTGATATATCAAAATTTAACGGGAAATTTTATCTGTATTTTGGACCATTTGCATCCATGTCGCTCGCACCATTTGTTCTTCTCTTCGGCGCTTCATTTCCTCAAATAACAATTGGTATCGCAACCATGATGCTTTCGTTCTATGCAGTGTATCAGCTTACAAAAATATTTGGATTCAAACGTATCGACGCGTTGTGGCTGTCCCTATTTTTTGTTTTTTCTACAGTGCTTTTCAGCTCAAGTGTCATCAACATCACTGCATATCAAGTGGAAGTGCTGGGAGTTCCGCTCATTCTATTTGCACTTCTTGAATATTTCACAAAGAAACGACCACTCATCATTGGTATACTCCTAGGACTAGCCTTCCTCACACGAGCAACGCTCGGAATTGCTGCACTCTTCTTTTTTCTTGAATGGTTACAAAAACGTCTGACATTCAAAAAACTCTTTTTTATTGCGCTTCCAATGATAGGCGCAGTAATACTTTTTGGAATATATAATATGGCCCGTTTCCAATCATTTTTTGATACAGGATATCTCTACAACATTACGCTCTATACCTACCCACTTTCTCAAAATCTTGAACACGGCTATATGAGTCTCACCCACATTCCTGCAAACCTATATAGTTTTCTATTTATGGCCCCACAACCATTACTACAAAATGTGGCGGATGGATTTGTTTTACAATTTCCATACATGAAAGTAAATCCATGGGGACTTGCTATCTGGTTTACCTCTCCACTATTTATACTACTCGTGACGCAGTTCAAAAACACCAAATATACACGATCATTACTTATCACCATTCTCGCTCTTGCTCTACCAGTATTTACGTACTACAGCATTGGATTTTCACAATTCGGTTATAGATATACTCTTGATTTTCTCCCATTTTTATTTCTCTTACTACTCCCTTGTCTTGGTAATCGTTTGACGAAAATCTCAGTCTTTCTCATCATAGTTGGAATTCTTTTTAATTGCGTTTATTTACTCAGCGCTTGGGGTAGATATCCGCTTCTTGGAATATAAAAATTTTTCTATTCCAGTATATCTCGTACAATTAGAAACTCAGCGAAATCTCATTCTTCGATAGCTCTATAAAAAGGAAAATTCAGAGCATTAAACTGTTTAACCATTTCTTTCACTCTTTTCATCTGTTGAGAGATAATATTATTTTTTTCACTGGGATCAGTTTTTGTATTGTAAAGCGCATATGGTCGCAATGGATCATCTGCTTCTCTAAAAAGAAAAAGCTTCCAATCACCATTCCGAACTGACAAGCTAAGCGGATGTGTATTCCAATTGGTTTCAGCTAGGATCAATCTATCTCCTAAGGTCTGATTATAAATAAGAGGAGATAAACTGAGTCCATCAAATGTATATCTATTTGGGATACCTACGACATCCAAAATTGTTGGAAATATATCTGTGCTTTGTACGTGCTCAGTAATAACATTCGGCTGTATGTCGGGAGCTAATACGACAAGTGGTACACGTGTATTATTGTCATAAATTGTCATGTGTAATAACTCCCCGTGTTCCATGAATTCCTCCCCATGATCTGCCGTAATTACTATGACTGTGTTTTTCGGCAAGGCTCCATTATCAATTGTCTTACGAAGGAGTCCTAGTATGTGCTCATCCATACTATGCACACCCTGATCATATAATGCACGTAAGTATTCAACATGCTTGGGATTATTTTCATCAATTTTATTTTCGTACCCAAATTCCCAAACATATTTTCCAAATAAATCCCGTTCCCCAAACATTTCCTGATCCGCAGCAGCATCGTATATGCGTTTTGCCTCGTCAAAATTTGCTGCATTTCGAAGTTGTTGATAGAGGTTTTTTACCTCAATAGGTGCTATTTTCACGTTCCCTTCCTTCATATCCTTTTCAAGCCCTACAAGCACATACTTCCAAAACGATTCAGAAAATGGAGCACCATCTACATCTTCACTTCGAAACGGCAGAAAAGCATCAGGAACATTTGCATACAAAAGCGGTTCATCTTCAGGGATATATGGGCCATGGCATGCATATGTATGGTAGAACATAAATGTTTTTTTATTTTCCTCGATATTCTTTTTTAACTCATCAAGTGCCATTTGAAAACTTTTGACATCCGACACATGCCATTTGATCGGTAATTTGTTCCAACGAGTTATACCACGTGAATACACTTGTTTTTCAGGAATATTTTCTTGATTATCAGGAGCATAAAACACCGTCTCGTACCCGTGTTGTTGTAATACTTCTGGAAGAAGTGGAATTGATGCGTCTAATACGTCAACTCCTGCTTCTCGTACTTTATGATGAAGTGGAAAAAGACCAGTAAATATTGACACGTGACTTGGAAGTGTCCAATTCGCATTCACGTGCGCATTTTGAAAAAGAATACCTTTTTTTGCAAGTTCCGTAAGATTCGGTGTCGTGTCCCGTTCATACCCATAAGTAGACATATGATCAGCTCCACAGGTATCAAGAGATATAAGGAGTACATTACAATCTTTACAAACAGAAGTTTGATTCAACGAAAAAATATTTCCTTTACTTTTCCAAATACATACATATAGGCATATTAAAAGAATTAATAACACTAAAAACGCGCCAATAACGTATTTTAAAAAAGTCTTTTTTTGACTGAATGTCATACAATAAATCATACCATGAAAATACTAGGATAAAAAAATTAAATGAACAAAAACAACATCCTACATCGAAATCGTAAAAGCCTTTTTAAAAAATAGTTTTAGTTCGCAGCAGTGTAATTAGAATAGTGCATTACATTTAATTCTTTCATTAAGCTTTTCACTTTACCCATTTCACCAGACATAATATTAAATTTTTCCTCAGGGTCATTTTTTGTATTATATAACGCATAAGGTCGAAGAAGAGCGTCTTTATCGCGAAACAAAAAAAGCTTCCACTCGTCACTACGAACAGTAAGAGTATATGGATGTGTACTCCAATTTGATTCCCCAAGAATCAATCGTTTTTCTAAAGGCTTACTTTGAATAGCAGGGAGCAAGCTAATTCCATCAAATTTATAATCGTTATATATACCAATCAGTGCTAAAATTGTTGGAAAGATATCTACACTCTGAACATATTCTGAAACAATTGACGGTGTAATATTTGGTCCCAAAATAAGCAATGGAACATGCGTATTATTGTTGTACACAGTCGTATGCCCTCGCTTCCCATGTTCCATGAATTCTTCACCATGATCTGCAGTAATTATGATAATAGTATTTTTTAAAATATGTGTATTTGCTATCTTCTGACGCAATAAACCAATCAACTTATTGTCCATCGTATGAATACCTTGATCGTATATTGCTTTCAAATATTCTACATGTTTTGAATTTCCTTCATCAATCTTTTTTTCATATTCGAATTGCCACTTATATAAAGGAAGAAGAGCATCATTTCCATACATTCCTTGACGAGATGCCTCATCATAAGTATTTTTCGCTTCTTCTAGCGTCTCCGCCTCTTTTAATTGATTCAGCAAATATCGAATTTTCTCTGGAGCAACGTCGATAGAACCGTCTTCTAATCCTCTTTCCAGTTCTACAAGTAAAAACTCAAGATATTCCTTAGAAAACGGTGCATTCATAATATCAACAGTCTTTAACGGTATAAATGCATCGGAAATATTAGCATATAACAAAGGTTCATCCTCAGGAATAAATGGACTATGACAAGCGTACGTGTGAAGAAAGATAAATTTTTTTACTCTTTCGCGTTCCGCCCTTTCTAACTCCTCAAAAACAGCATTCATATGATCAACATTCACAACGTGATATTGAATTTCAATTTTTTCCCAATTATCAATTCCTTTTATATAAACCGTATCTTCTGGGAAAACCATTGCGTCACTTGGAGCATAAAAATACGTATGATATGAATTGATTTGTAATATTTCAGGCAATGAAACAATTGATGAATCAAGTACTCCAGCATTTGGTTTTATAATCTTATGATGTAGCGGGTACAAACCGGTAAATATTGACACGTGACTTGGAAGTGTCCAATTCGCATTAGCATAGGCATGTTGAAACAATACACCTTGCTTTGCCAACTCTGTAAAATTTGGTGTCGTATCCCGTTCATACCCATAGGTGGACATATGATCAGCTCCACAGGTATCAAGAGATATAAGGAGTACATTACAATCTTTACATGCAACCGACTGTGTTGAAGTAAAAGGATTTTTTAAAAAATAATATTTTTTTTGCAACAAAAGAAGACTAACGAAACAAACTACAACTCCCCCAATTACCAATAGTGTTTTTCTCAACTGTATCTTGATCCATATTTTTCCAAACATAGATAAATAGTAACACGTTCCATTATGGTCATCTATATAATACAATGGTTTAGACATCGCTCTATGAAATACAAATATCTCAGGATATTTCAAATTTCTTTCATTCTCATAAGTGTTCTCTTCGGAGGATTAGCAGCGCGGGTTTTTCTTACAAAAACCGATACTTTTGTTTCACTGCCATTTCAAAAAATTCCAACGCTCTGCAAAGATTGCAATATTATTCTTGTTAGCCTTGATACGGTAAGCGCAAATCACCTCCCTTGCTATGGATATGAACGGGACACCGCAAAAAATTTATGTGCGTTTGGTAAAGAAAATATTCTCTTCACTAATGCATTTTCAAATGCATCATGGACCTTACCAAGTCACGTATCATTATTTACTGGGCTCTATCCATTTACACATGGTGTCAACACACACCAAGATACACTCCAAAGTACGACTCCGTTTTTACCATCAATCCTAAAAGATGTCGGATATACGACAATCTTCGTATATCCACCAAGCATGACCTTCTCAACAGAAAAAGTATATAACCGCGGTATTGACGAATATTATGACGAAGACGCAAGCGTATCATGGCATCCACAGCTTACGGAATTACAAAAAAATGTTGCTGAGAACAAAAAAACCTTTCTCTTTCTCCACACCTATGCAGCACATCCACCATTTTTAATTGAAGACCCATTATTATATCCAACAAAAATAATCGATGAGATTCCTCTAACCAATGAAGACCTGCAAGAAATCACCGATGACACGGTAGCATTTCTTAAAGAGAATATTTCTTCTTTTATTGGGTCAGATGATTTCACTGTAGAAGAATCCAATCAACTGAAGGAGTTTAAGCGATTCGTAGATCAACATCCAAGTACCGAAGTACTGAAACAATATACAAAAAACTTTTTGTACATATATCCTGATCTTTCGTATCGACTGATTGAAGCTGCAAACTACGTATCTATCATCGACAAAAATAATCCAGAGCACATCGACTATATACGAGCCTTATATGATCAAAAAATACATGAATTGGACAATGAAAATATAAAAGGACTTATCGATTTCTATTCTTCTAATCCAGAAATTCAAGAAAATACGATTCTCATTTTTACCGCTGATCACGGCGAAGAATTTATGCAGCATAAACAAATTAGCCACATTACAAATTATGACACAAATCTTCATGTACCTCTCATTATGGCAATTCCCCATATTAAAAAAAGAACAGTTACTTCCCTTGTCCAATCAATTGATATCACACCCACAATACTTGACCTTATCGGCGTTCCGCTTCCAACGCCGGTTCAAGGAATAAGCCTTGTTGGTGGAATACTTGGAAAACGTATTCCAAACAGAATGCTCATAGAAGATGAATACTTATTGGCTACAAAAACAATTCGCTATGACAAATGGAAATTATTTGTACAACCAAAAGATGATACATTTGTCCCCTTTGAGCTCTATGACTACAAGAGTGATCCGAAGGAAACAACAAATCTCCTCTCATCAAATTTTGATATTGCAAAGAAAATTCTTCAAATGTATAAAGACTACGCAAAAAAGTGGGAAAATTAAACCTGACGTCTCAACCCGTTTATACAACGTACTTACGAATTTGTTTTTCCAAACGAATATACTGGGGCCTATATCGCATGTCGATGATGTTTTTTGTTTTGGGGATATTCACTTGAATTTCTTTTACGATTTCTCCTGGAGTTCCTGACATAACGAGTATACGCTCACCGATATAGACTGCTTCTTCAATATTATGTGTAACGAGCACCATCGTTTTTTTCAAACCTCGGACAACCGAAAACACCTCTTCCAACACTTCATTTCGCGTTTCTCCATCAAGCGATGCAAATGGCTCATCAAAGAGTAATACTTTTGGGTCTGAACTCAGCGCTCTTGCTATCCCCACACGCTGTTGCATACCGATAGATAATTCCTGTGGGTACCGATTTTTGTATTTCTCCAAATGCACAAGCCGGAGATATTTTTCAGCTTCTTTTTCTAGGTTTCCAGTAAAATTTCGCGCACGAAGTACAAATTCAATATTCTGTAGTGCTGTTTTCCACGGGAATAACAAATGATTCTGAAAAATAATTACCCGTTCTCTTGATGGTGTCGTTATTCCCTTATGTTCATATAGAATTTCTCCAGACGTCGGTTTCATAAGTCCTGACAACAACATCAACAGAGATGTTTTTCCACATCCGGAACGACCAACCACAGAGACAATCTCCCCTTCATGAATTGATGTATGTATCTCATGTAGGGCAAGTGAAACTGACGCATCTGCGTTTTGATATTGTAAACTCACATTCTGTAATTCTAATATCGGTTTTTTCATAATCATTTCCATCGAACAACTTTTTTTCTTAATCGAACTACGAGACTATCCATCACCATGCCTACTAAACCAATAGTCATCATACTAACAAACACCCGATCAAGACGAAGCATTTGTTGATTTGCTGTAATAAGATACCCAAGCCCTGATATAGAGGTCACCATTTCAGCCGCAACAATTGACATCCACGCAATGCCTAAGCCCACACGAATCCCAGAAAATATATATGGTAACGACGATGGAATAATAATATCCAGTAGTTGCATTCGCGTATTTGCACCAAAGCACTTTGCAACTTCAAGATCTTCCTTCGGTACATTTTCAACACCTACAAACGTATTCGTAAATATTGGAAAAAACGATGCAATCATGGTGACAAAATACGCGAGGTTGTTCCCTATACCAAACCATATAATGGCAATTGGAATCCACGCAATAGGAGGAATTGGTTTAATAAAATCAATGAATGGACTCACAACTGCATGGAGTTTTTTATTCGTTCCTAAGAGCAAAGCAAGCGGAATAGCTGTACAAAGTGAAATAGAAAATCCGACAATCACTCGCTCAAAACTAATCGCAACATCATGTATGAGTTCACCACTTATCAAGAGATCTTTGAAACTCAATAGTATTCTTGATGGTGGCGGAAATAAAAGTGAATTGACCAAACCATGAAATGACAATACCTCCCATAACAAAAGGAAAAAAAGAATAACCTCAAATCTGAAGATATGACTTTGTTTCTTCATACTGTCCTTACAACCGTTTTGCTTTGAAGATGACCCAATGCCAATCCTCAAATAGTTCATCGCGGGACAGTCGAACATTTCTCGTTTTTTTGTACTCGATTGGCGAGTGTAATATCAAATCACATATGTGCTTCTTTTTTTCCTCACTCTGTTCTGGAGCATATTTCATCCAATTCGTGATATTTTCACGAATTGATAATGATATGCGCTTTTCAATCATAAATCCATGTGCACCTAATGCATGTTCTAAATCAGAACCTGTGAAGAATTTCTTCATTTGTGCCTGTTTTGCTTGATGCACTTTTCTAAGCCATGCCTCATCCAAATCAGAAAATGGTACTGTTTGACTGAGAATAAATATTCCATCCTTTTTTAAAACTCTTGAAATTTCACCTAGCGCTTTATGTGTATCTAAAAAAAACAGTGCCTGCCGCATAATAACAAGATCAAATGTGTGGTCTTGAAAAACAAGTTCCTCTACTGTGCCTTGTATTGCAGGAAAATGTTTATTTGTTACTTCGCACATCTTTTTGGATATATCAACACCGATCATATCCCATCCTGCGCTCTTGAGTGCCGCCCCCACTATCCCTGTTCCACAACAAAGCTCCAACCCACGGTGTTTTGGACGACCTGCAAGTTTCACATGTGCATCAATCAGTTTTTTATCTGTAATCCATCGTGCAGATTTATTAAATGTTTTATTTCGAATATCAAATTGTTGTTGAATTGCATTTTTCATATCAGGTCCTATTTCGTGGGAAAAAACGCGTGAGCTTAATTGGTTTATCTAAAAACACATTTTTTTCATTTGTATAATCATACGGTCGTTCTTCTACAATCTTATTCACTTCATGATATGCATATCGCAACTGCTTTTTTGTGATGTGTTTCGCGACAAACACAAATCCTGGGTCTTCAATGTCTTCTTCTATAGATTGTTCCCGAGCCAACCAGTTCAAATGTTTTACTTCATCTTTTATGATTCCATCTTTCATTGCTTGAATATATAACGGCGTCCCTGGCAACAATGATAAATATTTTGCTCGAGTTGCCTCTTTAAACTCTCTCGTAAATGCGATGACATTATCAATGGATTCTTTTGTTTCTTCAGGCGCTCCGACAATAAATAAACCGCCACACTTAATACCTGCTTTTCTCGTCAATGCAATTGCATTCAGAATCGCATCCTTGGTAATGCCCTTCCTATACGAATTTAATATTGATTGCGATATCGATTCAAATCCATAAAGAATAATGTCACATCCGTTCTTTTTCATAAGCCTGAGTAATGGAAGATCGACCGTTGTGACACGAGAAAAGCAATTCCATCGAAATTTATGAATCTTAAATACGGCATTAATGAGTTTCCTGACATACTTCTTATCCGTAGGAAAGGTCAAATCGTTCCACCAAGCCATTTTGAATTTATACTTTTTTAAAAATCGTATTTCTTTCGTTACCCGTTTAATCGATTTGTACCGTAATAATGGCATCGGACGGTAGCAAAATGCACAATTCCCGATGCAACCTCGAGAATAACTCAAATATACTTCTGGAATAGTTTTTCCCTTAAATCTATCCCATACCGAAAAATCCTGAAACGGAACTGCATCTAATTGTTCCATTTGTGTTCGAGGCTTGTTCATGTGAAATATTCCTTTTTCATCTTTCCATGCTAGCCCATCAATATCTTCTATCTTTTTTGCGTATTTATTTTTTGAAATAAAATCCAAAAGTTCAGTGAACGTCAGTTCTCCTTCCCCAACCACTGCATAATCTGCTTTTGTATTTTCCATCATGACTTTTGCACATGATGTGACAAGCGGTCCGCCTAGAATAATGATGCTTTTTTTATTTTCTTTCCGAATCAACTCTGTGGCTTTCTTAATATACGGGAAGTTGTCTTCATATGTTGCAATCCCGACAATAGTAAATTTTTTTGTTTTCCCTTTTAAATCTCTGATACTTGGATTATCTCTCTGGTCCAACAGTTTAAATCGATATCCTAATCCCTTCACGAGCGATGCGATAATTGAAGGACCCTCAAAAGGAGCTGTATGTGTCCATTCCCATCCCCTAGGAAGGGCATAATTTGATGGAGGAACAACAAGTCCCACAGAGAACTTGCTTGTTATCTTTGCCTTATCTGGAAGCGGCAATTTTAAAAGTCTTTTGTATGTACTAGTCTGTATCATTGCTGAATGTATGGTCCGATTTCAGGTTTTTGTTGAATAAGTTTTTCTGCAAAAAGAAACTCAGCCTGATACACAAACTTTTCAATCAAAGACGCTGATATGGATACATCTATATCAGCTAATTTCGTCGCGTTATAATTTCTATTTGATGCTGATGATTGATGAAGTAAACCAACATCAAGCTTACTCATTTCGCCATACCATGTGTTCACTTGCGTTTTATTCTGAGACATATAGAACGCAGATTCTTTAAGCGCTTCGCGAAGTTTTGACACGGCATCGGGATTTTTATCTGCATAGTCTTTTGACATCACAACTACGAGGTCGAGATCTGCTGAAATAATTTCACGATGAATATTTTTATTAATACCATCAGCCAAATACGGATCCCATGTAACGATGGCGTCAATTTGTTTTGCAGCAAGTGCTGTTCGTAATGCATCCGCTCCTCCAAAATTGACAATCTCCACATCTTTCCCAGGTATGAGTCCTGCATCCTTTGCCCATTGTACTGCAGGACGATGAACTGACGTACCAAATAGCGTACCAATTTTTTTATTTTTCAAATCAGCAACTGTTTTGATAGTCGAATCTGGATTTACTGTTAAACCCATTTTTCCATCTGATCCGAGTGAAGCAATCGCATAACAAGGAAATCCCTGACCTAAAAGAACAACAAAATTTGATTCACTCGTAAGAATAACGTCTACCTGATTTCCGACTAGTGCCACTTTCATTTCTTTTCCTGTATTCATTGGTGTTATCGTAGCCAGCAATCCATTATTCTTTAGGATATCTGTTTTTTGTAGAATATTCCCGACTTGTCCTGACACAACTGTGCCGAGTGCAGGATACGCGATTCGAATAGGAGTTGCATCAACCGCTTTTTGGGTAGAATTATTTTTTCCTTTTTGCAAGTAGTTTACTAATAGAATGCTGATGACACCAACGATGACAATAAATGGTAATAATTTTATACTGGTTTTTTTACTCGGCGTTTCAGAATTTTCCATATTATCTTATTGTAACGCCATCATAATTATTTACAAGTGATATGTGTTATTCGGGTTTCACTTTATTCATATATGCTTTCAGAAGAATTGGGGTAAACAAAAAAGCATGCGAGATAAAACCAATAGCAGGAGCTATCGCTGCCTTCGGACTGTATAACAATAGAATTGTTGATGCAAGAGCAATATTTTTCATCGAAGAAGATACAATGACAGCTACTGCGTCTTCCCTATTCTTCAACTGTTTTATGATAGTACTTAAAAAGAGAAACAAACAAAAATCCTGTACAAACACGATGAAAATAATGCTGACAATATCCCGCATCTGAATATAGTTAAACTGAAGTTTCATCACAGATGTCCCAAACTGGATAAAAAAAAGTAAATTTAACAAAGCGAAATTCAATATCGGAAGCGATTGTTTAACCGCAGTATAAGGTTTTGGTAAAAATCGCTTCGTTGCCCATGCAAGACCGATTGGTAATGGAACTAAAATAAGAATATCTTTAAATATCAGAAAACTCGATATATCTAAATAACTTCCAAAAAAGAGTGATAAAAAAAGCGGGATAAGAAATGGAGCAAGTAGCATCGAAATAATGAGAATCAAAAATGAGAGTTCTTTATTTGACTTAAAAATACCCGTAAAAAAGGGCGCGACTGCCGCAGAAGGAGTAAGTGCAGAAAATACCAAACCATACAGATATATTTTTTCTGTCAAAAGCACCGAACCAAACACATAGACAATGACAGGAATAATAACAAACAGCAATAACATGCTTATGAAAATTTGCATGGGCTTCACCGCTATCACTCGAAGACTCTTCCATTCAATACCAAAGCCACTGAGATACATAAGGATGAATAATATATATAACCCATATGGATTGAATGAAAAAGCTATATACGGAAACACGATGGCAAGACCAATTGCAACAAGTGTCCCTAATCCAAAATAATTAAGTAGAAAACGATTGAAGAACGAAGCCATACCATATTATAATCACTATGTACATGATAATAAAAGTAGCACGATGGATGTTTCTTCTCATCTTTGTTGTGTTTGCGGGCATCACCGTTTTTTCCTCCACAGCAAAATCTGATAAAACATTAAAGCTCTATTGGTTTATTCCTGATGGAACCAGAAATGATCCTGAAGTATTTGATGTATTCAAATGGGCAGAAGAAGGGTATCTGCCAAACATTAAAAAAATGATGGATAACGGAAGTTACGGATATTCCATCCCTGACTTTCCTTCCCATACACCAACAAATTTTGCAACGCTTCTCACAGGTTCACATCCTGACACGCACGGCATTGCAGACGGCGCTATGCATCTGGAAGGATATCCTCTCAACATCGTTTCTTTGGGCGGATTTCGATCAAACGCAAAAAAGGTATCCCCCGCATGGATGCTCTTTGAACAAAACAAGCTTAAAACATTTCTTCTCTCTATTCCGGGATCAGCGCCACCTGAGCTGTCCACAGGAGAAACAGTGCGTGGTAGGTGGGGAAATTGGGGAGCAGATTTTTACGCAATTAATTTTCAGGACAATAGTGATCCACTATTTGATATCACTTCTAAAAACAATCGTCTTTTTACCAATGGAGTGAAACTAACTGAATTTATTTCTTCAAAACCTGCTGAAGCATATCCTGTTTCCATCCAGAGCCACTCCCCAATCAAAGAAATACACATGAAAGCGTGGGAAAAAATAATTTCTGGATATATCTTTGATTCCACAAATGATGACAGCACCAACTATGACAAAATCGCTTTTTCTTTTGATCAAAAAACAGTCATCTATACCCTAAAAAGTGAAGAGTGGAGTGAATGGATTCCCATTACCTTATTATGGAGAACTCGCGATGATTATAATCTTTATACTCCACAAAAATCTGAATTTGAAAAACAATTTGCCACTGTCGATATACCAACATTTGTGAAAATAAAAATTATCAAACTGAATAACGATGGTGTATTTAGCATTCGATTATTATTTAACATTCTCAATCCTACACTTACTGCTCCAAACACCGTAGCAACAGACTTGCTAAATAATGTTGGACCGATGGTGGATTTTGCAGATAACTATCCAGCGCAATTAGTCCATCATGATGAAGATAAAGAAACATTTCTGGAAGAAGCGAATATGTCATTTGAATGGCACAAAAATGCCGTTTCTTATATTCTAGACAAATACAAACCAAATATCGTTATTCAAGATATTTATACACCAAATCAGATGCTTACCTCGAGATGGTGGATGAAATATCTTGATCCAAAAAGCGAACGGTATAACGAAATATCAGAAGATGAACGAACAATTCTCTGGAACGAAACGCGAGACATGTATAAAAAACTTGACGACGTTATTGGTGAAATACTTGCTCACAAAGATGAGGAGACTATCATCGTCTTTTCTTCTGATCATGGAATAGCCGCACTGAACAAAGAAGTATATCTCAATAATCTATTTGCAAAAGAAGGACTACTAAAAATGAAGTATGATGAAATAAATAACATTTATGATGTTGATTTCGATCATTCACAAGTTATTTTTCTTCAAAATACAAATATTTATATTAATCCAAATGGTCTTGGCGGAAATTGGAACAGAGCATCTGGACCAGAATATGAAGCGTTACGAAACCGTGTTATCACACTTCTCAAAAACCTAAAAGATGATAATGGTATTGCCCCACTTGCAAAAATAGTGAAATGGGAAGATGCACATAAGGAATTCAATCTTCCCACAAATACTGCGGGAGACCTCGTTATCGCCAATACAATTGGCTATAACTGGGTAGAAGACGTGACAAAAGATAACGTAGTCATGAAAGCACCACTTATATCTGGATACAAACAGGGCGTGTTAGCGGAAGAAGAACCTGATATGCGAACATCATTTATAATCATGGGTCCCGGAATCAAAAAAGGATTCAAACTTGAAAACCCAATAGGTAATGCTGACCAATTACCAACAATTCTTCAACTCTTACACATTGCTATCCCCGAGTATATGCAAGGAAAAGTAATTACTGAAATCATGAACTAAACTTCATAGCATGAAAAAACAATTAATACAGCTACTTGTTTATCTTTGTATCGGTGTATGTGCATGTATTATTGGTTTCATTGCATATCTCTATATCTTTCCTCCAATCACACACAAATCACAAATGAAAATCCCTGAAACAGTATGCAAAGACTGTAATATCATTCTTGTAAGTCTTGATACATTAAGCGCAAATCACCTTCCTTGTTATGGATATGAGAGAAACACTGCTCCAGGATTATGTGCGTTTGGGAAAAATAATATTTTTTTTGAACATATGTATGCGAACGCAACATGGACATTCCCAAGTCATGTCTCCATATTTACGGGACTCTATCCACATACGCATAAAGTCACAATGCAAGGTGACAAGCTTACACAAACAACGCCATTTTTACCTTCCATATTACAGTCTGTCGGTTATACGACGCTCTTTATGCTTCCATCAGACGATTGGGGTTTTTCCAAATTGGATGTATACAATCGTGGTATTGACACATTCTACGATGAAACAAAAATGAACTCTTGGACTACGCCATTGAACGACTTCAAAAAACATGTCGACAACAAGGAAAAAACTTTTCTTTTCCTACACACGTATGCGGTTCACGCTCCCTATCTCATAGAGAATAGGCCACAATTATATAAAACAAAAATTATCGATACTATTCCTTCCTCAAGCAAAAAAATACATGAAGTCACTGATCACACCGTACAATATATGAATGACAATATTCATAATTTTATCAACTCAAATGACTTTTCAAAGGAAGAAATTGAAAAATTAAAACTATATAAAGACTTTATTGATCAACATAAGGATGACAAATTTGCCAATGTAGCCTTCGTAAAACAATTCTTTTTTGATAATCCAGATATTTATAATGATGTCTATATCCTAGCAAATTACAACTCTACCATTGACGAACATAATCTTGAACATATGACGTATGTCAAAGCATTATACGATCAAAAAATTTGGGAATTAAACACTTCCTATATTAACGAAGTTATATCCTTTTATAATACTAACCCTGATATTCAAAAAAATACAATTCTTGTTTTTACTGCAGATCACGGTGAAGAATTTATGGAGCATAACCAATTTGGACATATCACCACGTACGATTCAAATCTTCGCATTCCACTCATGATGGCTGTTCCAAACATAGAAAACACGTCGGTTTCTATCCCCGTCCAATCAGTAGATATTATGCCGACACTTTTAAACTTAGTCGGCATTTCAGTTCCAGAGGCTCTTGATGGTATCAGTATCGTTCCTGCCCTATATGGAAAAACTATAACGAATCGCATGCTGGTTGCACATGGATTGTATTCAACAACACAGGTCATCCGATGGGACACTTGGAAATTATTTGTACATGTTGGCAAAGAACTCACTCCATATGAATTATATAATTACAAAGAAGATCCTGAAGAAAAAAACAATGTGCTTTCTTCAAATTTTGCACTTGCTATGGAAATCATCAAAGAATATCAACAAAAATCAGAACTAAATAAAAATCAAAAATAAAGTCGAGCTCCACTTTTAATTCCTCTGCCTTAGGAATGCGGGGATCTCAAATTCATCATCCTCTGGTGGAACATCAGTAGGAGGAGTAAATACCGGTGATGTTGGCTGTTGTTGCTGAATAGTTTGTTGTTGTTGAACAGTTTGTTGTTGCTGCGTTGGTTGCATTGGTCGTGGAGAATATCCTTGTCCAAATCCTGTTTGTGTCATCCCTCTTGCAGCTGACATTTCTCGAAGCCGTTTCTTGGTTTCATCAAATCCTGTTGCTATTACGGAAATTTTTACCTGATCAACCAAATTCTCATCAATCGTAGCACCAAAAATGATATTTGCATCTGGGTCCACTGCGCCCGCAATCTGCTTGGCTGCCTCATCGACCTCTGCCATGGTCAAATCTGCTCCTCCAGTTATATTGAAGAGTACGCCTTTTGCCCCTTCTACGGACATCTCAAGAAGCGGAGACGATACTGCAGTTCTCGCTGCTGTTGCGGCACGATTTTCGCCAACGCCAGTCCCAATACCCATCAGTGCAGAACCTGCATTGGTCATGATGGACCGAACATCCGCAAAATCCACATTGATAAGCCCTGGCATGGTAATTAAATCGGATATTCCTTGAACACCTTGGCTTAATACAGAATCTGCGACACGAAATGCTTCGAGAAGCGTCAGTTTTTTATCAATGACTTCAAGAAGTCGTTGATTTGGAATAACGATAAGAGTGTCGACATTGTCTTTTAAATTCATGATGCCTTCTTCTGCTGACACCATGCGTCTCGTTCCTTCAAATCGAAATGGCTTTGTAACAACGGCAACAGTCAGTGCTCCTTGTTCTTTTGCAATTTCAGCAAACACAGGTGCTGCTCCTGTTCCTGTTCCTCCACCTTCTCCACACGTGATAAACACCATGTCACAATCCCGCAAATATTCCTTAATTTTTTCCCGTGATTCTTCCGCTGCTTGCCTCCCAACTTCAGGATTGCCACCAGCGCCAAGTCCACGTGTAACGTTGTCACCAATTTGAATTTTAGTTTGAGCTAAATTAGTCAGAAGTGCCTGTGCATCAGTGTTTACCGCAATGAAATCAACACCCTTAATGGTGCCAGCTGAAATCATAGAATTGACCGCGTTGCTTCCCCCACCTCCAATACCAACAACTTTAATTTTTGCAAATCTCGCAATCTCCGGTTTAATCAACATATACTATCGTTTCCTCAGGGGCAGAATTCTGAAGTGACTTGTTATTTATGGCAGAAATGACTTTATCAGATTTATAAGCTTTCCTGCAACACCTTTCATTGGCAGTTTGTCTCCGATTTTTCCAAAACCTTTAAATATTGGTCCGTTATCACTTTTTTCTGCTTTCACTCCGTACAAAAGAAGTCCAACACTTGCAGCGTATGCAGGTGTCGTAATTTCTTCGATAAGACCCGAAATATTCTTTGGTGTTCCCACATGCACTGGCATCGCAAGATTACGTCTTGCGCATTCAACTGCTCCAACTGTCAATGCACCACCACCTGTAAGTACAACGCCTGATGGCGTCATACCACCAAATCCACTTTTTTTAATTTCAAGTCCCACAAGAGAAAATATTTCATTGAGCCTTGGCTTAACAATACCTTCTACTAATGTTTTTCGTGACACTGTTTTCATTTCTTCGATAAGTTGTAAATCACTCACATCCAATTCATCTGATTTATCAACTTTTGCTTTATTTGCAGGTTGTTCATCTTCATCAGGTAACACTGGAAATTTCGGTTGCAAGCCAAGCGCGAGTTTGATTTTTTCTGCGCTCTCCAGTGATATACGAAGTCCTGCTGCCAAATCTTTTGTAATATTTATTGCTCCGACTGGTATCACAGAAGAATACGAAAGTGCGCCGTCAACATAGACAGCAACATCTGTTGTGCCACCACCGATGTCCACGAGCACTACTCCTAATTCTTTTTCTGTATCGGTGAGGGTTGCTGATGATGATGCAAGCCCACCAAACACAATCCCATCAACCTCCACTCCCAAATCTTCTACACATTTATACAAATTTCGAATTGCGATAGATCCACCGGTGATCAAATGTGTGTCAACTTCTAAACGAACTCCCGTCATATTGACTGGATCGACAATTCCTTCCTGTCCATCGACAAGATATCCTCGGGGAATAATATGTAAAATTTCACGGGATGAAGGGAGTGAAATAGCTTTTGCCGCATCAATAACCCGCATGACATCATTTGGTGAAATTTCTTTATCAGGTTCTGCAACTGCAACAACACCATGAGAATTCAACGAAGCTATATGATTTCCACCTGTTAAGATAAATGCGCTTGCAACGGACACACCTGCCATACGTTCTGCGGCATCAAGAGAACTAGAAATTGCACTCGTTGCTTCCTCAATATTGACAATCTGTCCCTTCCGAAGGCCACGACTTGCAACGGTTGCGACGCCAACAACGCGAACATCAAGTTCATCTGAAATACTAGCAATCAACGTAGTAATCTTGGAAGTTCCAATATCTATTCCAGTTAAAATGCGGTCTCGTGCCATAATTAAAATTGAACAACAGGTTTATCAAAACGAAGGTCAATCGTTTTGGGCATTGTACCTTTTATTCTAAACCCCATTATCAACGTTTGTAAAGTATCCAGTATTGGACGAATATCCCCTTTTTGAGTAATAAATATGTTTGATTCTTGGGCTTTAGCGAGCAGCGACATGCTTTCATACTTTTGAATCTTCTGAATATGTATGTACGATGATGTATGTACAATCAACTGAACCGACTGTTTCACTGCTTCATCCTTCATCATTGCGCCCATTCGCACAAGTGGGACATCTATCTGAATGAGAGGCAATGTGTCACTCCCCAATACATCAGTAACCACTCCTTCACTATCAATACCAACAAGTGCGGTAGTTGTTTGAAGTCTCGCAATAGGTTGTCTTTTGTAGACTACAAGCTCAAGCGTAGAAGGAAAATGTTTTCGTATCTCAATTGTTTTAATCAGAGGATTACTTTCCTTAATTTGCGTAATGACGGCATCCGACTGAAAAAATATCATATTTCCTACAAATTGTTTTGCGTTCACCTCAACTTTGGCAGGATCCCCTGAAACCACAATATGCTTTATTTGAAATAAACGAAGAAGGAGTGCAATACCACCAACTGTGACTACAAGAATGAGTATTGAAACAAGAATGATGCTTACATTCCTCTTCCATGATGGACTTCGTGCATTCATGAATCTAATTTACAGCAACGAGGCAATTTCATTGACTATTGCTGTGCTTGCGGCAGAATGTTTTTCTAATTTTACATGTGTATTTTTTTCCGTTTGTGAAATGGCGATTTGTATAATCGTTTCATACAATTCATTCGAAGTATTTTGTTGCTGATCAATAATCGAAACCGTTCCCCCAACAGATGCATACCACGTCGCATTCCGAAGTTGCTCCTTGGATCCTGCCCAGGGCAATGGAAGAAATACTGCAGGTTTTCCAAGTGCAGCAATTTCTGCAACAGTATTTGCTCCTGATCTTCCAACAATACATGTTGCATGATGCATAATCCATGACACATCCTCACTTTCAACGTACGGCATTGGAATATAGGAAGATTTATTCTCTTCAGGCAGTACATCTAAAACAGTAAGCGATTTTGCATACGATTGTTGTCCAGTCTGATGAATCACCGTGTAGTCACTAACCAAAGAATGAATAATTGGAAAGAGCAATGCATTCATGGATACTGAACCGGTCGTACCGCCTGTAATATAGATAATTGGTTTTGTAGCGGGTACAGGGAACGATGCACGTTTTGGAACTGAAAAAAATGATGCTCGAAGTGGTAATCCTGTGACACGCACTCTGCTATCCTTTTGTTTCCTTGCGTCAGGAAATGTAAAAAGAATTCTGTCAGCAAACTCTGATGCAATCCTATTAGAAAGCCCTAATATATGTGTTTGTTCGTGAATGATAACGGGAATTCCCAATAACCAACCTGCAATCACAACAGGCAGTCCTACATATCCGCCGAATGAAACGATACAGTGTGGTTTCTCACTGGTACAAAACAAAAATGCTTCAACACATCCAATGGGAATCATCAAAAAATCGAACATTGCGCTCAAAGAAAAAAATCTTGACACCCTACCTGCGCGAATTGAGAAAAATGGAATATCTAATTGTTCAATATATTTCTTTTCTTCTGAATCAACAATGCTTGTTCTGGAAGTTTTTGCTCTTCCAACAAATATGATGTCCCAATTCTTTTTTTCTGCCTGTATTTCCTCAATCACAGAAATAGCGGGAGACAAATGTCCTCCAGTAATACAAATTTTCTTTTTCGTATCAAGTTTATCCATGAGATTTAAATTTACTGATATTAACAAGTATACCAAGTCCAGTCAGAACAACAATGAGACTCGATCCTCCGTAGGAAACAAGAGGTAATGGAACACCTGTCAGAGGAATGAGTGCAACAGTGGCTGCTATATTCATAATCACCTGATAGGCAACCCATGACGTGATACCAAGCGCAAGATATCTACCGAATGGATCTTCCGTCAGGCGCGCTATCTGAAACCCTCTCCACACAAGTATAAAAAACAACATGAGTAATCCAACAGCACCAAAAAAACCAATCTCCTCACCAATGATTGCAAAAATAGAATCTGTATTTGCCTCAGGTAAATATTCATACTTTTGTCGTGATTTTCCGAGTCCCACACCAAAAAGACCACCCGAACCGAGTGCAAGTGTTGCCTGTCTGATGTGATATGAAGCCCCGAGTGGATCATTTTCCGGATTAAAAAATGTTGTTAACCGTCGAAACCGATATGGCGAGGTAATGGCCAAACCCAAAACGCCTACGATAAGCCCAGGCAAAATAAGCGCAAATTGTTTAACCGGCGCACCAGAAAAAAAATACATTGTCATTGCCGTTGCGACGATGACAAGCGTTGTTCCCAAGTCTGGCTCAAGAACGATGAGTCCTGCAATCATTCCCAACAAGAGTAAAAATGATACAAGTCTCCCCTTTTCTTTCACTGCAAACCACGCAGATAAATAGATAACGAGTGTAAGCTTGGCAAGTTCTGCAGGTTGAAGCACAGTAAAACCTAAATTAATCCATCGTTTTGCTCCCAAAGCTTTTATTCCTACCCCAGGCAAAAATACAACCAACAATAAAAATAACGTGCCGATAAGCATAGGGAATGCCAATTTTTTATAGATTCGGTAATCGACAAATGAAGCAATGGTAAAAACAACAAGCCCCAAAATCACCCATTTCAATTGTTCAGTCAGATAATAGTATTGATTATTAAAATCACGAATAGCTATCGCAACAGACGAATCGTACACCATGAGAAGTCCAAATCCCGACAACAGAACAACGAGGCCAATAAGTATATAATCAGGCGGCCCTACATTTGATTTATGCAAGTGTAAGAACTTCATGTTTAAACTGTTTTCCACGCTCTTTATAATTGGTAAACATTCCAAATGATGCACATGCTGGTGACAATAAAACAACGCTTCCAGGTTTTGCCAGTTTTGTAGCTTCATGTACGATATCATGCATCGTTGTGCAGCCAGTCACTATTTTCCCTTTAAATTGTGCGGCCTTCAACGCATCGTGAATGCGCTCTGTCATCACACCGATAAGAACGACACCCGTCACATTACTTTTTGCGATATACGCGCCCATCATTGTAAAATCGGATTTTTTTTCTGATCCTCCTAAAATTAACACCTTCGGCTCTTCAAATGACTCAATGGCAGCAATTGTTGTATCAGGAACAGTTGAAAATGAATCATTGTAATAGGAAACCTCATGAATCGTACGAATAAATTCCAAGCGATGCTCTAATCCTTTAAATGCACAGGCAATCTTTTGAATGGTTGCAATTGGAACTCCCATGGAGCGGACTGCAAGTGTTGCTGCCGCAATATCTTCTAAATTATGATCGCCGCGCACCTGTACCGTACTGGCAGTTGCAATTTCAACAACCGTACCTTCCTCAACCAGTTTCACTGTATGATGTTCAACATAACAATCAGCCTCTGTTCCATACCGATCAAAGTATAATTTTTTTGCTGTTGTCATCTCTGCAAATGTTCGCGCTGTCACATCTCCTCTGTTGATAACTGCGATGTCATCTGCAGTTTGATGACGAACAATGTTTGATTTTGCTTCTACATACGCTTCACGAGTCTCATGATAATTCGTTGCGTTCACATCAAAATTTGCCAAGTGATCCTCAGTGATACGCAACACAACTGCCACATGTGGACTGATACTCATATCTTCAAGCTGAAATGAAGACAATTCATACACCACAACATCTGACTTTTTGATTGATCTAACACCTGATAATAAGGACACTCCCACATTACCACCAAGCAGTACAGTCTTCCCATCAGCTGCTACCATGTCGCGAATGAGCGTGCTTGTTGTTCCTTTTCCCTTTGTACCTGTCACACCAATGATAGGTGCGGCACAAAGTTCAAAAAATAATTTGGTTGCACTGGTAATTTCAATCCCGCGATTTTTTGCGGCTACTAATTCAGGAGTTTTTAAAGACATTCCTGGTGTTCGGACAATGAGATCAGCTCCTTCAATCGAATCGAGATATGTTGGCCCAAGGTGAAATGTCACAGGTGTATCTTTATACAAGGCGAGCGTATCGGCAAGTTCAGTCTCAGAACGCCTGTCGCAGCACATAAGAGAACATCCTTCTTTTAAGAAAAAATCTATTGTATCTTTTCCTTCAATTGAAATACCGATAATCGCGACTGTTTTCCCGTTAAATTTCGTCATATATGTATTTTATGGGATTAGACTATGTTCGACAACTATGTGCCGATCAACTAACCGCGACATAACATATGAAACATGCACTTCATCCCCAGTGGTAACAAACGTATGCGTTGGTTTTGTGTTTGATCCAATTTTATTATGTTCAATTATTCGCGCAACTTGTCTGGTAACAGCCTCTGCTGAATCGATGATAGACACAGCTTCACCAAACAATGCACGCACCTCATGTTGTATAAACGGAAAGTGTGTACACCCCAATATAACAACATCAATTGGTTTATCAAGGACAGCGCTGCACATACACGTTAATTCTCTTTTAATATGTTCGGTTTCATTGTCTAGTGATTCAATGTACGAAACCAATTTGGAACTGCCAAGAGAAAACACGGACGCGCTTGGTGCAAAATCATGTATCAACTGCTTCATATACGTGCTTTTCGCAGTAAATTTTGTAGAAAGAATACAAATATTTTGAGTTTTTGTGATACGCGCTGCTGTTTTAATCACGGGTACAACACCCACAATTGGAATCATAGGAAATTGTTTTCTATACCAATCAATCCCTGCAACAGTTGACGTGTTACACGCAATAACAATCAATTTACAATGTTTTTTTATGAGGTACGCAAGACATCTTTTCACTCTTGTTCGTATATATATTCGTGTTTTCCCACTGTATGGCGTATGTGCATGATCACCAACATACAGTATCGACTCATGAGGTAGTTGCGTGGAAATTGTTTTCCAAATTGATAACCCACCCGAACCAGAATCAATGATTCCTATTGGACGTGTATCCATAAACAAATATGAGGCATTACATCGGTTTCTGTGTCAAAAACGCAAAGAATAACCCAAATACTGCAAACACAATTGAAAGAATCCAAAAACGCATGACGATCTTTGGCTCAGCCCACCCAGCGTGTTGCAAAAATAAATGAAATGGTGCTGCAGCAAATACTTTCTTATGAAAAAATTTCTTTGAGAGAAGTTGAATTAAGGACGATGCAACTTCAATAACAAAGACAAATCCAATGATAATAAGTGCAGGAGCTTTTCCAAGGATAAGTCCAACAACCGCAAACGTTGCCCCAAATGAAAGTGCTCCCACATCACCGAGGAAAATACGCGCAGGGTACACATTAAAATACAGGAATGCTAGGAGGCTCCCAATCCAAAGCGCCAAAAATACAGAAAGCGGTGTATCAAGAATAGATGCGCTCACTATCCAAAAAGCAAAAAGTGCAATCATTAATACTCCTGACGCAAGACCATCCAACCCATCAGTGATATTGAATGCATTAGCAAATGAAATAATCGTAAACATGGAAAATGGTATAAACCACCATCCCATATGGATGACACCAAATAAAGGCATATAGAAAATATTAATATGTAAATCAGTGACAAGCCAAAAGCTGATAACTGCGGCAATGAGAATTTCAAGGATGAGTTTATGACGAAGCCGTAGACCAAAAAAATCTGATTTCAAAACGAACGTTTTTTTCATGTCATCCAGAAGTCCTAAAAGTCCAAATGAAATAAAGGTAAATAACAAAATCTTAATTTCAGCAGCCATTGGATACACGCTTGTAATCGGTACCCAAAAATATTTCATCAATACAAGCGCAAGTGGAAACAGTAATGTCGTAACAAGAATAATCAACACTCCACCACCAACTGGTGTACCAGCTTTCATCTGATGGTATTTATCAAATATAGGAGTCCGTTTGTTAAATGCATCAAGCGTCACCTGATTCATGCGCTGCATGCGAAAATTATAGAGTAGTTTAATAAAAGGAATATATAAACTACTGCTTACAATCCAAGAAAATAATAATGCCCCTAATAAAAAAACCATAGTTACATAATTATGAAATACGGAACGAATATACATACTGCCACAATAACCGCACCAATTGCAGTCAAAAGCATCATCCCCGCCGCCACATCTTTGGCAATACGTGCATCTTCCCGACGTTCTTTGGTAATAAGGTCGGTCATCGCTTCAATGGAAGTATTAATCATTTCCGCTGTGAGTCCCAAAACGATAGTAAAAATGATTATGGCCATTTCTACCAATGTTATCTGAAGGAACAAGCCCAATAAAAGCGCAAGTACTGATAAAACTAAATGAATGCGAAAGTTTGGCTGTGTACTAATCGTCCACCGGAGGCCGGCGTAGGCGTCTTTGAATGAGTCCTTATGAGTTCGTTGTTCCTTTATCATATACGTATGATGCTTTTAAGTATACCCTTTCAGGTACAATTCATACAAGTTTCCCGTTCTTTACAGCCATAATTTCGTATAGCGTAGTACTTTCGCCATGTCCGGAATATATAATTGTTTTTTCATCTAATGCATACAACACATCTAATGATTTTTTAAGATCAGATGCACTGCTATAGGCGTGATTTGTGTCTCCAACAAACCCACCTGCAAATAGGGTGTCTCCCGTAAATGCAACAGGAAACCCATCAAACTGCAAAGATACGCTCCCTGGTGTATGCCCTGGTGTTGGAATAATTTGAATCATCTGATTCATCACTAACGTATCCTCATAGAAGAAGAGCGGTTTTGGTGGAATTTCAGGTACCGCATGCCCTAAAAAGTGTTCTGCTGTTTTTTGCATGCGGTCTATTAAAAAAAGATCTTCTTTCTTCACATATGTCCCAATGCCAAACGCCATACCAACTTCAAATGCGGAAAGAACGTGATCAAAGTGTCCATGTGTCAACAAAATTGCTTGCGGTGTGATGTGCAATCTTTGTACAACTTCAGTTATATAGTCCCCCTCATCACCAGGATCAATGATGTATCCTATATCTCCAATTGCCACAATGTAACAATTGGTTTGTAACTGACCAACGGGAAGCGTATAAACAACCAGTTCTTGACCTTGGTTATTTCGTATATGTTGTTCTGTCATACAGTGTATTTGGATGAGAAGCAAAAAAATTATCACGAATGTCTTGCCAATATGCCGATTGACGACACAACAGATGAACATCTGTTTCATCATGCAATAATTCTTTTACAACTGTTTCCAAAAATATTGTATTTTGTGAACCTTTCACTAAGATGACGTCCCCAAGTCGCAACATCGAGGCAAGCTGAGTACCCACTCCGAAAGCAGTCTCATATACTTCAAGCTTTGATATATCAAATCCTACACGAATCAGCTCAGGAACTGCGTATTGTCGCATCATCTCTCCAACGCAAATAATGATGTCCGCACTTTGTGATGCAATTGCAGCAATTTCTTTATGTTTTTTTTCTGCAAGTGGTCCAAGCTCTCTCATGTCGCCAAGCACCGTAATACGTCTGCCTTTTTTCATTTCGAGAGACTGCAAAAATGAAAGAGATGCTTTCATGGATTCAGGCGATGCATTATAACTACCATCAATAATAGTAGTCTGTTTTTTTCCACGTAAAATAGAAAACCTTCCGGGAGGCAATCGAGATATTTTTTCAATTGTTGCAATACTCTCTCTAACGGGAATCGAAAGAAGTGAAGTTGCCGCTATTACAGACACGATAGTTGATGCGCTTTCTTTAAAAACAACCATGTGTGGAAATGTCAGATGATACGGTTTTTTGTCATGCACAAACGTCATTGACGATCCTTCATAAAGCGTTGCGTGCACATCCTGTATATGATACGTAGCTGTTGTTTTTGTTCCGACTATGATCTTTGAAGCCACAAGCGTCTCTGCCTCTTTCATAATATATGAAGAATCACCATTGAGAATGACAGTGCCATTCGGAAGTACTGCTTTGGCAAGAAGCATTTTTTCTTTTGCAATTCTCGACAATAGGATATCTTCGTTTGTTTTTTCACTATCAGATAAACCATCAGAAAATTGCTCGGTATGCACTGGTGTAACAGACAACACAAGTACTATGTCAGGATGAGGAATAACTGATAATAAATATGCCATATTCTTTGGTGGATGAGGGCTATCGATACCGAACTCTGCAATCAGCACGTCGTATGTATCCGTGTCTCCAAACAATCCAATCGAAATTGCATGTACTAACACACGCATCCACGTCGTCCATCGATAATTTATTAGTTCGTCTCGAATACCAAGAATTTCAAGTGGCAATCCGCTTTCACTATTTCCTTTTTTTGTGGTGCGCGTTTTTTTATTTGGCGCGATGACAGCATCAAGCAAGGTTAAACACGTTGATTTCCCTACGCTTCCAGTAACCGCAATAACAAACGGGTGGAGCCTTTGCAGTTTTCTCTTTGCAGCCCATCTCAGTAGTCCTAAAAAAATATATTCTTTCATGGTGTCATTTTAATGGATTGTTTTATTTTCCATGATTCTTGTGCGAGCGTAACCAATCTTGTACAAAGCTCTTCAAATGACACACCAGTTGCCTCCCACAATTTTGGGTACATACTAATTGAAGTAAATCCAGGCATCGTGTTAATTTCATTTATATAAATATCAGTACCTGACAGTAAAAAATCAACTCTCGCAAGCCCAGTACACCCAAGTATGACATATGCTTGCACTGCTTGTTTTCGTATTGTATCTTTTATTTTCGCATCTAAATCATCTGGATCAAGACGGGTTATTGTTTTACTCGTACTGCTATATTTTGCATCATAATCATAAAACTCCCCATGAACAACTATTTCACCAACGACTGATGCTTCGGCTTCGTCATTTCCAAGGACTGCCACTTCGAGTTCTCGAAGTGGTGCAATACCTTCTTCAATAATCACTTCATTATCAAATTGAAAAGCGTTTGTTATTGCTTGTGTTAGTTCATTTATATTTGAAACCTTAGAAATCCCAACACTTGATCCTGTACAAATCGGTTTCACAAAAAATGGAAAATGATCTTTTAAAAATGATGTTATCGAAGTGACAACTTTTTCATTGTTTCGTTCCCATTCAAAACGTTTCACAGCAATCCATGGAGCGACACGCAACCCGTGATGTGCAAATAATTCTTTCTGTGTGCCCTTATGCATTCCTATGGCTGACGCGCGTACTCCACATCCGACATATGGAATATTTGCTAGTTCAAAAAATCCTTGTATTGTTCCATCTTCCCCATACGGACCATGTAGTACTGGAAACACAACAAGATCATCTGCTGTAATGGGTGCATCATGTTGATCGGGAGACATGAGAAATTTTTGTCCATTTGCTAACTCACCAACCATATTCCCCCATGCGCCATTTCGTTCAATTTGGATAGTTGCCACAGAAAAACCCGAAGATTTTAACGCTCTTTCAATACTTTCAGCGGAACGAAGCGATACTTCATTTTCTGCAGAACGTCCACCTTTAATAATGAGCACATTCGGCTGTTTCATAAAACTTTTCGAAAACTATCTCTTGAAGTTGCAGCAGCTTTTGTATTTTCTTTTACGACAAATCCTGTCGCTATTGGTCGTACGAAGGAACGAGCAGGAATGTCTTGTGTCAACACAATCCCTGCTGCGATAAATGAATCACTTCCAATTTTAATCGCTGGCATGGTACTCGCATTAACACCAATTCGAACATTATCACCAACGAGTACTCCAAGTTTATTTCGTCCTGTGTTTATTTTTTCCTCCTTAATAATACTTTGAATTTCTCCGTCATCAAGACGCAAATTTGCAGTGACTGTTCCTGATCCCATACTGACATTATTACCAACCACACTGTCGCCAACATAATTTGTATGGAACCAACAATTATTCCCTATGACACTTCGAGTGATATCGGAATTAAATCCAGTGACGCAATCATCACCAATGCTTGATGATCTGATGATATTATTATTTCCGATAATTGTATTTTTTCCGATATATACAGGACCAACAATTTTTGTTCCCTCAAATATCTTGACACCACTTTCGATAACGACCGGTCCTTCGATAATGACGTGTTCTTTTATAACGACACTCTTGTCAATCTGTGTGCCTTTCATCTCTGAAAGCAGAAGCTCCGCAACGTCTAACACATTCCAAGGATATTTAATTGGCTTCCACATATTCTTATCAAGCACGATTGCCTTTGCATTACCACTCATTTTCATAAGCGCGTTTACTGCCTCTTCATATCCGCTTGCTGCATTACTCGAATGTTTTTTTGCAACTTCAATAAAAAGAGATATATCAGGAATATAATCAATAAGAATACGAACTATGTCACTTGGCTCTTCACCAATTTTTGGTTTTTCAATAATCTCAGAAACAATATTATTTGCGTCCACCTTCAGATATCCCCCAGGAAAATAATATCCTGTTTTTATAGCACCGAGTGCGATAGTATTTTTATCTATCCCATGCAAAAATGTAGTTATTCCTGCGTCAGCATAATAATCAGAAGCATTTAACAACAACACTTCTCCAGAACATTCTTTTTCAATCGCGAGCAGTGCTTGTACCTGTCCTTTATTTTTTTGAGTAACATAAGAAACAGTAAGTTTTTCTGGCACTTCGATTGTTTTGATATATTCGTCATTCAATTCATTTGTTACGACCACAACATGGGTAATACCGAGTCGAAGAAGTTGTTCGTAGTGCCATAATAATAATGGTTTACCTAATAATATGAATGAATTTTTTTCGGTAAACGGAGCAAATCGAGTTGATTCTCCTCCTGCCAAAAGCACTGCTGTTATTGCTGATTTCATAGAAATCCTCCTTTATACTGTATCAATTTCAATGCGTGTAATGTTTGCACCAAGTGATTGCAATCGCGTGTCGATGTGTTCATAGCCGCGGTCAATTTGTTCAACACCGTGAATATGACTTTGACCGTCAGCAATAATTGCAGCTAAGACAACAGTCGCACCCGCGCGCAAATCACTCATCGAGGTAATTGCATTATGAAGTCGTGTCGGACCTGTAATTTTAATTGCCTGATGCGTATCTTCTTTTTTGTCCGTCCAATTAAAATTGTAAAAATCCTTTGGATTTTGTACAACCGGGTCAAAATATTCTATGTTGGCGCCCATTTTTTTGAGTTCTTCGACATAAGAGAATCGATTTTCGAATACAGTTTCATGAATGGTAGATACACCTGTTGCTTGTGTCATCAATATTGCCCATGGCGCCTGCCAATCAGTCATAAATCCCGGGTGTTGTGCCGTCGTCACATCAACTGCAGTAAGCGGACCATCATAATAATATTCAGTTGTTGTGTCATCAATTGTTTTATATTTCCCACCCGCCTTTTGAAATACGTCCAAAAATTCGCTTAGGTGTTTTCGTTCTGAATGATGAACAACAATATTTCCTTTTGAAACAACTGCTGCTATAGCAAACGTTACCTCTTCATTACGGTCTGACATGATCGTATAGTCTGTTCCATGTAATTTGTTAACACCAATAATCGTAATCTCACGATGCGCTGTTCTTTTAATATCAGCTCCCATGGAGTTTAACAGGGCAATTAAATCATCAATCTCCACTTCTTCCGCTGCATTGTGAAGCACTGTTTTTCCATCCGCCAACACTGCAGCAAGTATGAGTGTTTCTGTCCCCGTGTGTGTATTTTTTTCGAACGTTATCTCCGCACCATGTAAATGCTCGGCCTCTGCATGAAAAAATCCATCAGTAGAATTATAATCAATCGTCGCTCCCATGCTTTTTAAGCCTTCTACATGTCGGTCAATTGGACGAGCACCAATTCTACAACCTCCTGGATTTGGAATCATGGCACGACCATAGCGAGAAAGCATAGGCCCAAGGACCATCGAGGAAGTACGAAGCCGTGCTCCAATTTCCAAAGGCACTGTCGTACTACGTGACTCACCATCTTTAATGACGACAGTATTTCCTTCAAATGTTGCTATCGCTCCCAAACTCCTCACAACATCAAGCATCAACTGTACATCACGAATGTTTGGCATATTATGAAGCGTGACAGTTTCTTCGGTAAGTAAAGATACTACAATTGCTTTTAACGCAACATTTTTTGCGCCGGCACTTGTAACATCTCCTCGAAGAATCGATGGGCCTGTGATAACAAATTTATCCATATTAAAAATCTCCTATTCGTAATACTTCTTCCTCAAGTGTTATACCAAATTTCTCATGCACTTTTTCTTTTATTGTTTCAATTAATTGTACCATATCACGTGCTGTTGCCGAGCCCGTATTAACAATAAAATTTGCATGAACCGCTGATACGGCAGCATCCCCAACCGTTATCGTTTTTCCACCTGATTTATCGATAAGATATCCTGAAGATGTCGTATGATTGGGTGTTCCAGCAGCAACTGCTTCAACAAGTGATATATTTTTGAATACACATCCAGCTGTTTTTACTCCTTGAGGTTGTGAAACTCGCCGATATTCCATGCTTTCATTGGCGGTTTTCCATAACGCCTCTTTGTCACCTCGTTTCAATTCAAACAAGACAGATAACAAGATATCTCCGGATTTCTGGATGATAGAAGAACCATACGAAAAACGAAAATACTCTTTTGTCACATTCTTTACATCGCCATCAGCAGTCAAAATTGTCGCTTGATACACTCGATCCCCAACATACGAAGGGGGGTGCATCCATTTGGAATTCATGTATATCGCTCCACCCACGGTACCAGGGAGTCCCAAATGCATCTCTAATCCTTGCAGTCCTTCTTCAACTGCATATCTGACAAGTGCATTAAAAGGTGCGCCTGATTCTGCTTCTATATACACACTTCCATCAGCAATCCCTTTGGTAATCGCACCTTTCATACCGCGAACAGTAATTCCTTTGGTCGCGTTTTTGATAATTAACCCTCGAAACCCTTTATCACCAATTAATATATTTGACCCGCCTCCTAACAAAACAAATGGAATTTCATATTGTCTTGCAAGCGTTACTGCAGTCACTATCGTTTCAACAGTTTTTGCCTCAACAAATAAATCAGCGGGTCCACCAACCTTATAGGTCGTATACGGAGCTAATAGTTCCTGAAGTTTTACAGGAACACCTACAGCTTTAATAAATTTTTTATATGCGTCTATCATACATTCGCGTCCTTTTTAATTTGTTTCACAATGTCTGGCCCCCACTCATAAATATCGCCTGCCCCCATAACTATAATAACAGCACCTGATACAACGTTTTTTTCTATATATGCAAGTGTCCCTGCTATATCTTTTGTATACTGCACATTTTTGTGATGCATAGCTACTTGTTCAACAAGTTTTTCTGTTGTCATCCCTAGGCTATCTGTTTCCCTCGCAGATCCAAAAATATCTGTAAGTAACACAACATCACTTGAAGCAAAACATGTTGCAAAATCGTTTAATAATGCTTTTGTTCTTGAATAGGTGTGTGGTTGAAAAATAGTAATAATCGCTCTGTTTGGAAACCATGCACGGGCTGCCTCAAGTGATGCAGTAATTTCTTTTGGATGATGCGCATAATCATCATACACAACGATATTATTTGCTTCGCCTATTTTCTCAAATCGTCTTTTTGTTCCGTAAAAAGCAGCGAGACCTTTTTTAATTTCATCCCATGATAATCCATATGAAAGTGCACATAGTGCAGCAGCAGTTGCATTGAGCACATTGTGACGTCCTGGAACATGAAGGATAAATTCACCTACATCAGTTCCATCCATCGAAAGCGTAAAAAACGTTTGTTCTTCTCCAAATCCTACGTGCGTAATACATGCATTTGCGCGTGGTGAAAAACCGTACAACAATACGTTCGGTGCATCAGTTAATACCGAGCTTTCCTTATCATCTGCGTTGAGAATAGTAATTTTTCTCCCTTGTTGTTGGGAGACAAGTGTCATAAACGCAGCTTTCACGTCTGCAAGTGAACCATATGCATCTGGATGATCATAATCAATGTTCGTCACAACCAAAATGTCGGGGTGCTGCCACAAAAATCGTGGTTTTGGGTCATGATGTGGATCGGTAATATATTCATCAGCTTCAACGATAAACATGTTTCCAGTTCCAAAATGACCAGATGGCCCAAGCCCTTTGATATCACCACAGCCAATTGCGTACGAAGGATTTCTTCCAGCTACAGAAAAAATTGTTGCGATCATGGCACTGGTCGTTGTTTTTCCATGACTTCCAGCAACTGAAATTTGCTCAGCCCCCTTCATGAAAAATCCAAGCGCCTCACCGTGAGACATAACGAGAATGTTTCGTTCGGTTGCAGTTTTCACTTCAATATTTTCTTTTCCGTTGTGAGCACCGGTAAAAATCACTACATCAATATCTTTTGTTATATGATCCGGAGAAAATCCATCGGTCACCGTAATACCAGCACGCTGTAAAGAATCACGTGTTGGAAAAACACCCTGCACATCTGATCCTGTTACAGTTATTCCTCGCTCTTTTGCGTACACTGCAAGTGCAGTCATGGCAACTCCAGCAATCCCAACAAAATGTACTGTATGTATGTCTTGTATCTCCATATTAGTTGTATCCGATAAACCCAAGTATTTCACCAAATGGCTCTGTTGTTCTTCTGTATGAAAAAAATTCTAGCGGGTTATCGAAGGTACATAATTGCTCATTTATTTCAATATTTTTTTCGAGTACCCCTCCCCGCTTAAGATCCATAATATTTGCACGTCCTATATCTATAAACCATGATACACCCGAACGATTCACAATTCCTCTTCCCCCAGGAAATTCCCGCTCAAACACCATTGCTCGATCTTCATCGACGTTATAACAGCACGCATGAATGTATGGACCAATAACAACCTGAATATGTGCCGGATCTGATCCATGTCGTATAAATTCCTGTACAGCATTCCTAATAATGTGATCTTTTGTTCCTTTCCATCCTGCATGCACTGCTCCAATGATTTTCGCGATCGGATCAATTAATACAATTGGTACACAATCCCCAACATGTACGACGAGGACTGGATGAATCACACTTGTATCAGATTTTTTATACACAAACCCATCGACCCCTTCAAAACGTTTTCCTGCGTCTTCAGGCTTCACAACATGGATAATCGCGCTATGCGTTTGATGTGCAGAAATGATTGATTCTGGATGAACCCCAAGCGATACAAATAACTTTCTTTGATTCTCATTGTCCAACATGGATCCGTGGATTTTTGAAGTAAATCCATGAATGACTCCAGGAATTTTATTCACTATTGAGGACTGATACAGTCCATGATTTATCTTATGTATCATACATGTTGAAGGATTACTTTTTCAAAAGCTTCTTAACTGCCTCTTGATCACTCCACGGATATTCTGTATTCCCGCGACATAAACTTTTTTCATGACCTTTACCTGTGATAATAATTGTATCCTCTTTCTTTACATCGGATAATGCGAATTTGATTGCGTCCATGCGATTTTTACATCGATGCACATCTTTATATACAGGGATGCCTGAAGCAATTTCATCCATGATGGTTTCCACGTTTTCTGTCCGATAATCTTCTTCAGTCAAAATAATGCGGTCTGCGTACTGGGCAGAAAATTTCCCCATATACGGACGTTTCGTCCGATCCCTGAGTCCTGCACTTCCAAACACATGGATAAGCCGTCCCGTTGTCATATCCCGTGCGGTTTTGAGAGCTTTATCAATGGCATTTGGCGTATGGGCAAAATCCACAATGACTGTGCAAGGTTTTGTGGTCATCACTTGCATACGTCCAGGGATACCCACAAATCCTTTGATTGCTTTTTTTATCACCTCATTTGAAACGCCAACCAAACTTGCTGCAGCAATTGCCGCAAGACAGTTATACTGATTAAAATCACCCATGAGCGTCGTTTCAAACGGATGGGTTTCCGGTGTAATAGTCGCCTGTCTCCTCATGCCATATGTCAACATCTTATGACGTCTGAGAAGTGGTGCTATACGTGCGTATAATTCTCCTTCATCTTTATTAATGACTGCAACATCACTAGCAAACAAGAGTTTCATTTTTGCCATCAGATACCTATCATATGTTTTATGCCAATCAAGATGTTCGTGCGTGACATTTGTCAGTACTCCAACAGCGAAATGAATACCATAGACACGATACTGTGCAAGTGCATGCGATGTTGTTTCCAACACGACATGGGTATCTCCATGATCAACAGCTTCTCGTAAATATTTTTGTACAAAAAATGCGTTCGGAGTCGTCACATGGAAGCCGGTGTCGTAGGATTTTCCAGCAATTACGGCATGGACTGTGGTAATAACCGATGTTTTATACCCTGCGGCCTTCAACATCTCAAAGATAAGGGTGCTTGTGGTGGTTTTCCCATCCGTACCAGTCACTCCGATAACCGTAAGATGGCGCGCAGGGAACCTGAAGTAAAAAAGTGCGGCTACTGCGACAATCCAATGGTATAGGCTCTTTAGCCAAGAAATCATGGACTCTATTATAACAAAAACAGGGTTAAAAAGGCTATTTTTGAGGCTATTTATCCTCTTTAATGATATCAAGTACAGGGGTGAGATGAAACTTGACTTGTGTGGTGTCAGTCAGCTTCAGTTTAATCATGGGAAACATCGGTTGATTGACGGCTGTTGTATCCCAAACGACATTTGGATACTTCGCCATAAATGAATCAAAATCATCCTTCAACACAAATTCGACATGCTCAAGACCTGATGGACATATCTGTCCTTCTTTTGGCGCTACGAGCTCAATCGCTTCGTTCACATACTGCTCGTATCGAAGAGGAATTTTTAGTTTATAAATACCAACTCTCCTTCCACCAACTATTTTTTCTGAAACCAAATCACCAATCGTATCAAACTCCTTTTTTGAAAAATCATAGTCTTCATTTGAAGACGCTTGATATCCAATATGATCCATATCAAGATCAGTAACATCAATCCCAAAACTTATAATTCCCGTTAATATACCTGAAATGAATGAATGGTATGTATCTAAAATCATATATTATGAAAAATAATCTGTTTCACTATTTCTATCGATGAGTTTATGTGCAATTTTCATTTCTTCTGGTGTGTTGATATAGAGTATCTTAAATTTTCCTGATGTTGTTTGATTTACTGTATCATGTGTAATCTCGATGATGTGAATAAGTCCCCAATAAAGCCATTTACCGTTGATATTTTGTACTAAAAAATTTCTCACTGGAGGCATATGGTAAATTCGCACCTTTGGTTTATTCGTAAATGCAAAAATTTTCCCTTCAAAATTTTCAGCTTTTAAAGGAGTGAGCACGTGTTTGGAATAATCCAATTCTTTTGGAAATCCTTGTTCAAGTGTTAGCTGCAATGTATCATTTGTTTCAATAAAACTACCCATAGCTATTTCCCCCTCATGCGATTATATCACTCAAGATTTTGCAGGAATTCCTAAATAGTAAAATATGTCTTTTGCTATGTTAAAAAAGAGAGGTGCTGCGGTTTCTGAACCCCATTGGGAAGACGATGGTTCACGAAGTGTGACAAGCATCACAAACTTCGGATCATCGACTGGCGCAAACCCGACAAATGAAGCAATTGTTTTTTTATCGTCATAATGCCCTGCAACAGGAATTTGTGCGGTCCCTGTTTTTCCAGCAATTCTATATCCTTTTGGTTTTGCCCATTTGGCTTCTCCGTTGTCTACCGCCGCTACCATCATTTCTGACACAATCTCTGCAGTTCCCGCACTAAACAACTGTCGAACTTTTTTTGGTTTAATCTCCGTCTTTTTCCCACCCTCTGACTCAATAGTTTTTACCATATGTGGTTCCATGAGCCATCCACCATTGGCAATTGCTGCTGTTGCCCTGACCATCTGGAGTGGCGTTACTGCAATTCCTTGACCAAATGATGCAGTTGCAAGATCAATTTCTTTCCATTCGTCATCACCCCTTAGGTCTGGACTTGTTTCATCTTCCAAATCAATGTTCGTAAGCGTCCCAAACCCCACATCCTTTAAAAACTTCACAAATTTTTCTTCCCCCAATTTTTTCTCTGCAAATACCATTCCAACGTTAGACGAATGTTCAAGCACTTTTGTCATGGTAATGGGACCAAGATATTCATTATTCCACGTACGTATCGAATACCCGCTGACTTCAACAGGACCTGTTTCATCAAAAATGGTATCAGCTTTAATGACCCCTGCATCAATTGCCGATGCAAGTACAAGCGCCTTAAATGTAGATCCTGGTTCATACGTAGACGCAACAATCGGATTTTTATACAACTCTCTGTCATACTCACCGTAGTTTGCTGGATCGTATGAAGGACTTGATGCCATCGCCAAAATGCCTCCTGTTTTCGGATCCATAATCACCACAGATCCTTCTTTTGCCCCATACTTCTCAATGCCTTGTGCAAGCCTCTTTTCTGCAATATGTTGGATTGTTCGATCTACCCACAGATGAAGCGTACTGCCATTTGCTGGCTCTACCCGCAAACTTTCGCCAATGAGGATTGGTGCACCGGATACATCTTTTTCTATGGTCATGCTACCGGTTTTCCCTTGCAATTCTCGGTTATAGTACCCTTCTAGTCCAAAATATCCTTGATCATCACCGTTTTGATCCTGACCCACAAATCCCAAAAGATTAGCAGCCATAGATGCTTCCGGATAATAACGTTTTGGTTCCTTCTCAAATCCAATACCATCGATAGCAAGTTGCCGTAACTGTTCCACCTTATCGTTATCCACCTTGTGCGCAATCGGTATCCACACACGGTTCGGTATTGTCACCATAGCTGATATTGTTGCTTCTTCAATCTCAAGAATCTGACCAACTGTTTTAAAATACACAGGCAAGTTGGTAATTTTTTTTGGCTCTGCATAGACCAAATAGGCAGCTTTATTCATAACGAGCGGGTAGCCATCAGCTGTTTTAATGATGCCTCGCTCTGCAGGGAGTGTCATCTCAAGAAAATGCTGTGATGCAGCTTCTGCTTTAAGCTTCGGGCCTGAAATTATCTGCCAATAAAACAACCTACCTATGATAAGAAGGAAACAAAATGAAAATAATGAAAAAACAGACCAAATACGCCACATAAACTCTTATGGTTATTTTATCTGCTTTGACCGAAGGCTACAACAAGACTATCAGTTTGCATTGTGACCACTTTTGGAGCAGATTCAAAACCCATTGCTACAGCTTGTTCTCGAATTGTGGTAAGTGACGATGCTGAAGCTACTTTTTCCTCACTAAGTAACACTTGCTTCCTTGTCACATCAATTTGGTTATCAATCACTTTAATCTCCTTGCCATCACCGACAAGCATGGAAGAATACATAATTTGCGCCGTCAATAGAAGGACAAAAAGAAGGGCTGTTGGAATTAGTGCTTTTGTCATTGGTTTCATAGTTAGTTTTTTGGTTTTTCTACTACTCTCAATTTCGCGCTTCGTGAACGAGGATTTTCGTTTTCCTCATCTTCCGTTGCCATAATTGGCTTTTTTGTAATTTCAATGTATCGAGACTTCCTAAATAATCGCTTTACTATCCTGTCTTCAAGAGAATGAAAGCTTATGATTGCTATTCTTCCCCCCGGTTTGACTACTCGCATCGCGCCATTAATACCTTCTTCGAGCGCTTGCATTTCATCGTTTACAACGATTCGAATTGCCTGAAATATGCGCGCAATTGTGCCGATACTCTGTTTTCCTGTACCAACTACCTCTTCTATCACGTGCCTGAGGTCTCCTGCCGTTTTAATCGGCTTTACCTGACGGGCACGGATAACATGAACAGCAATTGTCCGAGCACGCTCTTCTTCACCATATTTCGCAAGTATTTCATACAATTCATCCTCACTCGCCTGAGCGATAAGTTCTCTCGCACTTTTTAAATTTTTAATATTGAAGCGCATATCAAGCGGCGCTTCGTCAAACCGAAATGTAAACCCTCGACTTGTTGTATTGATTTGATGACTGGAAACTCCCAAGTCAAACAATATCCCGTCGACTTGTTCAAACCCTGCTTTTTTGGCAATTCCCTCAATATCTCGAAAATTACCTTGTACAATCCGAAGGAGTGGACCTTGATATGTTTTACTCTCTTCAATGGCGTCTGTATCTTCATCAATGGCAAGTACCTCGGCTCCCTTTTCAAGCATCGCTCTTGTGTGTCCACCGCCTCCCAATGTCGCATCTATATATCGTTTTCCAGTCTCAACATCAAGCCCTTGTAATACCTCTTGCATCAATACTGGCGTGTGATAATAACTCATACGTATTATTTCTTCCCCTTCGTAAATTCAATCCATTGTTTCGTGTCCCAAATTTCAAAATGATCGCCAGCTCCAATTACTTTCACTTCTGTCTCAACCCCAGCGTATTCCTTGAGGTGGGTAGGCAATATAACCCGTCCAAGCTTATCTGTCTCAACCTTCTCTGCTGCAGAAAACACGTACCGCCTCAGTGCTCTTCCCTCATCTGTTGTGACCGATGTTTCCAGCTGCTTTGTCGCTTCTTTCTCCCCCGCTGCCAAATCATATCCAAAAATACATGTATCAAACCCTCGCGTTAACACTAATTCCCTCTCCCCAAGTTCTTGCCGCACCTTCTTTGGTAGCGTCACTCTGCCCCGTTCATCTAATGTGTGGTTATATTCCCCAAGGAATAGTTTCATACCCTAAAGTTTACCACTTTTTCCCATCTATATCCATATTCACCCATTTTTCACGCCGTGTCAAGAGGTATTTCACGGAAGTCTCCCCACATCAACAAATAAAGAAGAATCATAATGAAGATTGGTACAACAATAAAAATAGAGACCCATTACGGGTCTCTATTGTAAATACTATTGTTTTCTTTTTATCCTGCGTTACAAATCAAAGTCTTTCGACAATTGACTTTTTGCGCCACTCACATCGGTAAACTGTAATACCACTGATACTTTTTTTACCCCTGTATGTGGTTTACATACATTTCTAGAACATGTGCCCAAATAAATATCATCACGGGTAAATGTATCTGTACCTGCAATTTCAAGTGGTCTACTTGTCACCCCTTGTACCACTCCTTGCGTTTCATAGCTGATTTCATACGTCACAGTTTTATACCCATTCTTAAGCCCTGAAATGGATAATACAACGGTATTATCTTTGACTTTACTCCATGCAACATCTGCAACGATGCTTTCATCTGCAGGCACCACAACTACTTCTTCTTCCACTTCAACAGGCTCTGCGGGGGTCTGATTTCCTTTATATATAGCATATCCGACGACCAAGGCTCCTAATACGATAAGCCCAATGAGAATTGCGGGCAAACTTTTTTTCATAAATCCTCCTTACAACTGTTTATTAGTATGAATATAGTCAATGAGTGCGTTCACCTGTATACGTTCCTGTTTCGTTGTATCACGATTTCTAATGGTCACGGCGCCGTCTTCAAGTGTCGTAAAATCAATAGTCACACACCACGGCGTACCGATTTCATCTTGTGCTAAATACCGTTTTCCGATATTTCCGCGGTCATCCCATGTAGTTGGGAATACGCTTTTTACCATCTGATACACTTCACGAGCTTTTGTCACAAGCTCCGGCTTATTTGGTAACAATGGAAATACTGCAACCATAAATGGTGCAAGACTCGGTTTTAACTTCAACACAGCTCGGTCACCGTCTTTCGTAAATGCTTCAAACAGAAGTGCGAGCATAAGTCGCGTCACACCTACTGACGGCTCAATGACGTATGGATAATAACTTTCTTTTGTTTCCTGATTCGTTACCTTCAATTCTTTGCCGCTCCATTTGCTATGCGTTTTTAAATCATAATCAGTTCGATTAGCAATACCTTCCAACTCTTTAAATCCCCATTCTGGGAAATTATATTCAATATCCCACGAATCGGCCGCATAATGCGCGCGCTCAGTTGTATCATGTTGCCTGAACCGAATGTTTTCTTTTGAAATACCCAACGAAAGATGCCATACCATCCGTTTTTCTTTCCACATGGCAAACGCACTATCAGCATTGTTTGGTTCTACAAAATATTCGAGTTCCATTTGTTCAAACTCACGCACCCGAAACAAGAATTTCCCTGGCGTCACTTCATTTCGAAATGCTTTCCCTATTTGTGCAATACCAAAAGGAATTTTTACCCTATTTGATGTCATCACATTATCGAAGTTAGAAAATATCCCCTGACACGTTTCACCACGTAAATAGGCAACACTCTTTGAGTCTTCCACAGGTCCCACGAATGTTTTAAACAACAAATTAAATTGCCGAGGTTCGGTAAATGTGACGTCTTTCTCACCTTTTGCTTTATGTGATGCGATGTGTGCTGCAATTTCATCTTCCTGATCGGCCCTGAGCCGTGAATGACACACTTTACATTCAATCAACGGATCAGTAAATGCGGCAACATGTCCTGACGCTTCCCATGTCTTGGGATTTAAAATAATCGAAGAATCAAGTCCGACAACATCATCTCTTGAAGTGACCATTTCTTTCCACCACGCTTCTTTAATATTCTTCGCGAGCGCCACACCTTGCGGACCTAAATCATAAAATCCCCCGATACCACCATAGATATCGCTTGTTGGATATACAAATCCGCGTCGTTTACACAGTGCAATAATTTCTTCAAGCTTGGTCATACATACCATTGTATCAAATTTTACGGAGGATGGTCACCTGATTTTTTAGGAAGCGAAAAATTTCATACTTCGAATTTTTCGTTCAGATATCCGTTCAATATATCCAATAAGGTCTCCAAAATCGCTGTATTTCTTGTCTTGTGCAACGTACCCAAGCTCAATCAGCACATCATTAAAAAACGAAACAAGGATAGGAAGTATTTCTCCATCAGTTGCCGAGCCAATGGCAGTAAGTACTGACCCTAAACGGTCATAAATGAGTCGCTGTGGTTCGTTGTCAGGTAGCAGTTTATCGATTGTCTCGACAATGACGTACGCTGCACGCATACGCATCCATGTAGTGTAACTATTTCTTCTTGAGATAAGCATATCAACTTCCGACACAGTATCCCATGATTTACCCTGATGGAGTGTGATTTTAATCTCATTGAAGATATCTAAATATGGTCCGCGACGACTGGTTATCTTTCGAACGCCTTTCGCAACCACTCTCACTTTTCCAGTGGTTTTGGTAAATAAAGTCAATACTTTATCTGAATCACCAACATTCTTGCGCTTTAGAATAAACGCAGTAACTGTGGTGATCCTTGACGGATTCATGCGTGTTAGAGTGTAAACTCCGTGTCGCCCACGAGAGGAGCTCGTTTTCTTTCTTTTCCGTTTAATTTAATTGAGTATTCCTCATCACTCGTTCCTGCTTGTTTTTGAATAAGCAGTTTGTATTGTCCAGACACAGCTACAGGTGATGTATATGTGAGTTCTAATTTCGCCGTACCCATTGGATTAACGATCAAGAATCCTTCAAACATCGTTTTTCCGAGACTTTGCAACGTTTCCATGGATCCTGCGCTGTTATCTTTTGGCGAGATAGACCCTTTACTATCCGTCAGTGTGCTTCCTGCTGGAACATACACACGCACCCAGTTTCGAAGCGGTGCATTCAAACACAAACCGCCACTTTCCAATCCGCAGTCACTCCCTGGATACGGATTTTTGTAATCAATCGTCAGCTTTGTTGTGAGTTTGTCGCCTGCGACCGTTGTATCTTTGGTCACGGTACTCGAAACAAACATGTTAGATTTTGCACCTGCCATATTGCTGTTTACTATGTGCAGATAATCCCATCCGTTTCCTTCATCATATTTCAAAATAGCGGCACTTTCCGAAGCAGTCATCACACGACCTGCCATATTAAAATCTTCTGCTGCTTTTTGCGTTGTCGTGTCCATGAAATAGGCAAGCACATGTTTCTGATTGATTTCTGCAATCAACACCTGAAACAAATTTCCCCAATACTTGGATGGAGACACACCAAGTGCCATACGAAGAATCTCTTGCAACAACACACCGATGATGTCTTTCCGAGCATCTCGTATGTATCCCACAGGACGTGTGGAATAATCTTCAAGTTCATACACTGCTTTTGGACAATCACATCGCTTATCGATGACAGCGCTAAATTCCCGTCCGTACACATTGATAGGACCTAACACTTTGAGCATTTCAACCAACACATGTGTATCGACTGCCAAAATACCGTCAATTTTTTCCTTGCCAGATGTCGTATTGTACATTTCCATAAATTGTTGCATGGAAACTTTAAAATCTGGAGATAAATTACTATCTCTGATATTTAAGTTATACACACCTTTATGGAACGTAGTAATTTCCCGAGGTGCAGGAAATTTCTTTCCGAGTGCTGCATCAAGTGCATAAATGTCATCTGCTTTTTCCAGAACCGGCTTGCCTTTGACGAGTCGAAACTGTGCATACGCGGTGATAAATCCACCAGTTGCACGAAGCTCCTTATCATTTTGAAAGATAACCAAATATCGCTTGTCTGTTGGCTCCCCTAACAATGATGGTAAATTCATCAACAGGGGCTGTGCATTTACAAACAAATTTGCCATTTCATTCACAACAGCAAATCCGCCAACCATTTTTGATCTGATGACTGTTTTACCAATCTTTTCTGGATATCTATTTGGATCAATTGCTTCTAATTCATTTTGCATGGTTGCGACACTTGCTGCCATTTCATTTATCTTTGGCAACAATGCGCTCATTGTTTTCACTGCAAATTGTAAACGTTCTTCTGCAGTTCCTTCCAAGAAAGAACTCTTCTTTTCACCCTTAAGTCCCAACAAATCTGCGTTTGGTTCAATTGCTTCAATTGCCCTGTCTCCTGCGGTAAGTGCGGCAAATCCTGCATTAATCCCATGTTCTCCATCTGCAATATATGACCCTAAAAATGGAACAATTTTTAATGGAAGTACTTTTTTATATTCTACTTGGAGTTCTGTTAATTTTGTTCGTGTCTCATTCAATTTTGTTTTCACCAGCGCCAAGTCTTTATCTTTCACAGCCTGCATTGCTTCTTGTCCAACAGTCGTCATCCCTTTAGCCTTTGCAATGACTCCACGAAGTGGAAGTAACATCACACCAATGATGACAATCATAACAAGGAGGACGCCAAACGGGATGCCAACAGCTTTCCAAGGGAATTTCTTTTTCTTTTTTTCGTCAGTCTTTATGACAGGAGCTGCAGCATCAATAGTGATTTTTTTAAGTTCTTCCATAGAGTTCTATTGTTCCAAGTTCTTGAGACTTTGTCAACCCAAATAAGAAGGTAGAAGCTTATACAGCACCTTTACCGGTGATCATCGCAAGCGGGCTTTTGAGGATGATAATGATATCAAAAAGAAGTGATCGTTTCATGACGTAGTCTGCGTCCATTTGGATTCGTTTATCAAAATTTACTTCGCTTCTTCCTGAGACCTGCCAATATCCTGTCACACCAGGTTTTGCAGACAACACAACTTTTACGAGTTGCTTGGTGTGTGGATATTTCTTTTGCTGTTCCCGAAGTTCATCTTCATAATATGGTCGTGGACCCACAAGACTCATGTCACCTTTGAGGACGTTAAATAATTGTGGAATTTCATCAATACTATGTTTCCTGATAAATCTCCCTACTCGTGTCACGCGTGGATCATGGACAAGCTTGTAACTGTTATGCCGATATTCTTCATACAATTTTGCCATCTTTGGATCATTCCTGAGCATCTGATGGGCATTGACAATCATTGATCTGAATTTAAATAGTTTGAACAATTTGCCGCCCTTTCCCACACGATTTGGCGTATCAGCAAGGACTGGCCCTGGTGTATCCAAAAGAATAGCAATTGACGTAACAATGATAATGGGGAGAAATACGACGATAATGAGAATGCTTGCAATAATATCAATACATCGTTTTGTCAGCGTGTACCACATAGTGTTAGGTAAGCGATTCATGTTCAGTTCCAACAAAGCCTTCAACAATTTTTTTAATTTTTGGAACAGACGTTTTTTTACAAATCATCAGTACATCATCTGTATTAACAATCAAAAGCTCCGAGACGTCGATACCAACGACGAGTTGTTTGCCATAGTTATAGACGAGACAGTCATCGACATCCTGCAAAAATACTTTTCCTTGTGTAACATTTTTTTCTTTTGAACCTTCTAACGATTCTTTCAGTGCCTCCCATGCGCCGATATCACTCCATTCAATGTTTTCTGATACAACAAGCGCATTCGCAGGATCTAATTTTTCAAGGATTGCATTATCAAAACTTATTTTTTCGAGTGTTGGATACACTTCTTCCAATACGCTCTCATATGCATCTGTTTGCCATGCATCTGCAATTTTCATAAGCTTGCTGTAGACATCAGGAACAAACTTTTCGTATTGAGAAAGTAGAAAGCGAGGTGTTGTCACAAAATATCCCAAATTCCATGCGTGATGTCCACTTTCAAAATACGTTTTGGCTGTTGCCGCATCCGGCCGATACTCAAAGTCAACAAATTTATGCATCGCGACACCGTCCTCGGTTTCAACCGTATCGCCAAAATTAATCCATCCTAAATTCTCGCTCGCAAATCTTGGTTTCTGGGAAACAAACACAATCTTATCTTTATCTCTTGAGACGATTGTTCCTGCGGCTTTAAGAATTTTTCGAAACAGTGTTTCATTCTTCACCAAATGGTCGCTCCACAAAATAACCATTGGTTCATCAGGAGACTCTTTTGCAAACAAAGAAGTGACAAGCCCCACTGCTGGGCCAACATCGCGCATGACTGGCTCACCTATGACATGACCTTTCGGAAGTTCAGTCAACTGATTTTCCACAGTTTTGACATATTGTTTGCCAGTTGAAACATAGATGTCATTCCAAGTGAAGTCTGGTTGTACACGGCCAACCGCAAGTTGCAATGTAGATTTATCACCGATAATTTTTTCAAATTGTTTCGGTGACTTCTTTCTTGATAATGGCCACAATCTCGTTCCTACTCCACCTGCAAAGACAATTGCTTTCATAGATTTTAATTATACTTGATTTGCTCTACTGTTAATATATGTGCGCATTTCTTCTTTAAAACGCTTCGTGCTAAACCGCTCCGCGTTCTTTCGACAAGCCGACGCGCTGATATGTAACGTTTCAAATTTTTTGATAGCGCGCATGAGTCCATCAGGTGATTGTTTATCAAACAATACACCGGTTTTCCCATCAATGACAATTTCCGCAATTCCGCTTTGTCGATATGCTATCACCGGTTTTCCTACACTTTGTGCTTCCGCTCCCACAATGCCGAAATCCTCATCGCCTGCAAAAAGAAATGCACGACAATTTTGATAATACGTAAGTAGTTCGCTATCTGTCAAATACCGAGTAACAAATTGTATGGATGGTGATGCCATTTTTTTCAATTTTTTATAGTCATGACCTTTGCCAATCACAACGAGTGGTAGGTGTAATTTGCTACATGCTTCAATGACGATATCAGCTCGTTTATATGGAACGAGACGAGAAACAAATAGATAGTATGGTTTTTTGTATGATGATTTCTTTGCGACGAACTTTACTGTTTCAACAGGCGGGTATATCACACGATCGGATTCACGTTTGTAATATTTTTTTATTCTCTGACGTACGCGATGAGAAATTGCTACGTAAAAATCAGGGAGCTTTGCAGCACGAAGATCAAGGTATTGTAATACCGGAGCTAACAGTCTCAAAAAGAACGATAGAACTGCATGGTCGTGTGCATACGAAAAAAACCCGCTCCATAAATATCGTGTTGGAGTTAAACAATAACAAATGTGTACTGTTGATTTGTTCGTTCTAATATTTTTGGCTTCTGCACTCGTGACACTTATCACGACATCAAACCCAGAAAAATCAAACGTCTGAAATGCGAGTGGCGTGAGCCATGGAAAATATTCATGATGCTTGCGCGCAAATGGAATACGATTCATAAAAGAGGGAACCACACAAAACACCTGTGCCCATGGTGCACCTTTGGGATCATACACAGCTGTATATAATGGCGCGTCAGGAAATAACTCATGAAGCGTTCCTAATACTCGCTCCGCTCCACCAATTTTATTTACCCTATCATAGACGAGTGCAACCTTCATACAGAAGTATAGACACGAAGTGTCTCTTTGGCAGTGTTCTCCCATTGATACTTGGAAATAAGTTTTTTCTCCGAATCATCCATCTGTTTTTTCTTTCCTGCAGTCACTGTTTCAAGTACTGTCACAAGTGATTCCTCTTTCCTCGGATCAAAATAGAGAGGAATGGTCGAAAACAATTCATGAAATACAGGAATGTCTGATACAACGACTGGCACACCAAATCCAATTGCCTCAAGTGCAGGAAGTCCAAATCCTTCCATGTGTGAAGGAAATACAAATGCTGTTGCGTGCGCGTAATATGCAGCAAGTTGTTCATCACTAACTGACTCAACAAATTTAATTTGTGTAGCCCACGGAAATTGTAACACCCATTTTTTAAGACGAGCATAAAAGAAATCATTTTTTCCGACGAACACTAATTCATAATTAGGGTGACGAATAATAAATGAACCAAAACTCTTCATCAAAAATTCTAGATTTTTATGCGGATATGCATTCCCTACATACAAAAAATATGGTTTCTTATTTGGA
>Ga0172375_10000515_pt1 | contig 61727 bp, 66 predicted proteins | sample LakKiv1m_FD_114537 | JGI IMG/M metagenome (GOLD analysis project Ga0172375, IMG submission 114537) | Freshwater microbial communities from Kabuno Bay, South-Kivu, Congo - kab_092012_11.1m | ecosystem: Environmental > Aquatic > Freshwater > Lake | place: Democratic Republic of the Congo...
TCTACGCACTTTTTGCCGTCAGAAATAATCGCTTTCCTTAAAAGGCAGGGGCTGATCAAGACCCGCCTGGCTACGGTGATCACGGATTTCGGCGTGCACCGTTTCTGGATCTCTGAAAAAGCGGATCTTTATATCGTCGCCTGTTCTAAAACGAAAGAACTATTGATCAAATCCGGGGTCTTGGAAGATTCGGTCTTGGACCTCGGGATACCGGTGGATGAGAAATATAACAGGCCCCACGATAGGGCCGCTCTCTGCGCAAAACTGAACATAGACATCAATAAATTCACCGTATTGGTGATGACTGGGTCTTTTGGGATAGGGCCGCTTGAACAGATAGCTGTGATGCTTCATCGTGATATGCAGGTATTAGTCGTCTGCGCAAAGAATAAGCAACTCTTCAAGCGTTTAAGAAGAAAAAGATTGAGCAATGTCAAGGTCTTCGGTTTTGTGGATAACGCGGATGAACTGATGGCGGTCTCGGATTTGATCATTACCAAACCCGGCGGCCTTTCTATTTCGGAAGTCCTGAATATGGAACTCGCTCCTATATTCATATCCGCTATCCCCGGGCAGGAGGAGCAGAACGTGAAGATCCTAAAGGATTACGGGGTGGGCGAGGTGCCTAAAAATTTAAACCAGTTAAAAGACCTGGTCCTGGAATATAAGAATAACGCCCAGAAATTATCCGCAGTAAAAGTTAAGATCAGGCTTCTTAAGAAGCTTGATACCGCAAAGGATATCTGTAATGCCGTATGCAAAAATAGTTGTCGGCCTGCCTGTTAACGGACCGTTCGATTACAGCATCCCCGAAAATCTGATTAAAATGGTTTCACCCGGAAAAAGGGCTTGGGTCACTTTTGGGCCTAAGAAGCTTGTGGGGTATATCGTCGGGCTGGCTAAAGAAAGCCGGATCAAGAATATCAAACCCCTGCTTCAAGTCATCGATGAGGCGCCCATATTAAGTAGGGACTTGCTTACACTTACCGAAGAGCTATCGCGCTATTACTCTTGTTCATGGGGCGAAGCGATAGAATCTGCTATTCCGCAGGCCTTAAGAAAAGGGAAAAAGGTCTTGGGTGTAGCTTATGCGCAGAAGAAAGGGGCTTTTGAACTAAGCCTCCTGATCCGGGCAGAGCGCTTGAATAATTATATTGAAGAAATAAGCTCGGCCCTTAATAAGAATTTGAGCGCGTTGTTGATCTTGCCGGATAAGCGGGCAGTTCTGGATCTAAAACATGTAATTGAAGACAAGCTTAAGGTTGAACCTGTTCTATTATTTAGAAATGAGCCGAAAGAGGCGGATGAATGGTTGAGTGCTGCGAGCGGTAAAGCAAAGCTGGTTATCGGCACGCGCTCTGCCGTATTTGCGCCGCTTGCGAACCTCGGACTTATTATATTAGATGAAGAAGGGGATCAGGTCTATAAGCAAGAACAGTCCCCACATTACCACGCCCGGGAAGTGGCACTCATGCGCGCAAAGATCTCGGGTTGTAAAGTGATCTTAGGAAGCAGCGCTCCGTCTTTGGAAAGTTATTATCTGGCTAAAAAAGAAAAGATAGGTTGCGTATTCGAGAGCGCGGCTGTAAGGCCGAATGAATTAAAGATCATTGATATGAAGCGTGAGTTTTACCGGGCAAAGTCAGAGCGGCCGGCATTTTCCCGGTATCTGGCGGATTCCATAACAAGTGCTTTAAGCGCTAAAGAAAAGGTACTCATTTATCTTAACCGTAAAGGATTCGCCACTATTGCATTTTGCCATAATTGCGCTAAACCCCTGGTCTGCCCGCGCTGCGGGACTAATCTGATATATTTCTACGAAAGCGATACGCTGGCTTGCGGCCATTGTAATTTTAAGATGAGTGTTCCTAAAATATGCCCGCAGTGCAATTCCGGGTACATCAAATTTAAGGGAACAGGGACAGAGAAGATAGAAAGCGAGCTCTCCAGGATCTTTCCGCAAGCAAAGATAAAAAAGGTCTCGGATGCGGCGGTGGGATTTGATCTAGCGAGCGCCGATATATTTGTCGCCACCAGCGCAGTCTTTAAACTCAGAGAGGTAAAATTCGGGTTGATAGGGGTGCTAAATATCGATAGCGCCTTGAACCGTTTGGACTTGCGCTCTGCGGAGAAGGCGTTTGCTACATTGAATTCCCTGGTTTTACTGGCTGAAAATAAACTGATCATCCAGACCGGCTCCGCTAGCCACCACCTGTTTGAAGCGGTCATCAATAATAATCCGGAAATTTTTTATGATAATGAGCTGAAAGAGCGTAGGCAGCTGGGGTATCCTCCGTATAAGCATATAGTCTTGATCAAACTGCGTTCGCGTTATTCGGAGAAAGCCCAGAATGCAGCCATAGCGCTATTTGAGAAGTTGGGGAAAGATAAGGAGAAGGGCGTAGAGGCCTTCTCGGTAAATCCTTCCAATCCGCCTAAATTACGCGGCAGTTTCTATTGGCAGATTACACTTAGGGCAGCGAGCCCGGAGAAGGCAGGGAAATTCATAAAATTAAACTTAAAAAACTTCCGTCATTCGGGTATAATAGTGACGGTAGATGTTGACCCACTATAGAGAGTAGATAGTAGTTAGTAGGTAGCATGTAGGGAAGGCAAGAGCAAAAATGGAGAAAATAAAGACATTTGAGGATTTGGTTGTTTGGAAGAAAAGCCATGAACTAGCATTGGAGATCTACCGTATAACAAAAGATTTTCCTACTGAAGAAAAGTTTGGGTTAGTCTCTCAGATGAGAAGGTCGGCAGCATCTGTTCCGGCAAACATTGCTGAAGGTTTTAAGCGTAGAGGAACAAGGGATAAAGTTAATTTTTATAACATATCGCAAGGCTCTTTAAGTGAATTGCAGTATTACATAAGGCTATCTAAAGACTTAGGATTTAATGTTAAATTTGATAAAGCAAGTTGTTTGGTTGACGAAGTTGGCAAGATGTTGAATGGTTTGATTACCGTAATTAACGGTTCTCCCTAACTACTATCTACTACCTACTAACTACTCTATGAATATAGTCTATTTTGGGAGCTCGGAATTCGCGGTTGTGCCTTTAAAAGCCCTTATCGAGGCGGGGTATAAGATCTCCTGTGTCGTGACCCAGCCGGATAAGAAGAAGGGCCGCGGCCTGCATTTGGAAGGCACTCCGGTTAAGGCAATAGCTAAAGCCTCGGGGCTTAAAGTATTCCAGCCGCAGAAAATAAATTCTAAGGAGAGTGCGGATTTCTTAAGGGCCCTTAAGTCAGACCTGTTTATTGTTATTGCCTACGGCCAGATATTGTCGCAGGAGATCCTCGATATCCCTAAGATATTCTCGGTAAATGCCCACGCATCGCTCTTACCTAAATACCGCGGGGCAGCGCCTATAAACTGGGCTATTATCAGGGGTGAGGAAACAACCGGTGTGACTATTATAAAAATGAACGCTAAGATGGACGCCGGAGAAATAATCATGCAGAGAAAGTCCGCCATAGACGAAGACGATACTTCGGTTATTTTAGGCAGGAAGTTATCCGAGTCGAGTGCGCTCTTGCTTCTTGAGTCTTTATCGGCTATAGAAAACAAGAAAGCAAAATTTACTAAGCAGGATGAATCAGCTGTAAGTTTAGCGCCACTTTTGAAAAAAGAAGACGGTTTGATTGATTGGAAACGTTCGGCCTCTGAATTGCACGATCTTGCCCGCGGGATGCTCCCCTGGCCGGGCGCGTTTACCTATTATAAGGGTAAGATCTTAAAATTACATAAAGCTAAGGTCGGTGCTCGGTGCCCGGTGCTCGGTGTTAAACCTGGAGAAGTAATCGAAATTGCCGGGAATAAAATAACTGTAGCCGCGCAAGATGGTTGTTTAGACATTCTTGAACTGCAGATCGAAGGTAAGAGGCCTATGTCAGCCCGAGAGTTTATTTCCGGACATAAAATCAAGGCCGGTGAGTGTTTGGGAAAAATTTAGTTGCAAGCCTGATAAATTTTGTTATAATAACACAATTATGCCAGAGCTAAGAAAAGACCCGATTATCGGAAGATGGGTGATTATTGCTACGGAGCGTGCGAAACGCCCGGATCAGTTTGCCGGGACGCAGGATGCGCCTTCTGAAAAGGCATGCCCTTTTTGCGAGGGGCATGAGGACCAGACCCCGCCTGAAATCTACGCATTACGCCCCAAAGGTTCCACTAAAAACTCTCCGGGATGGGATTTACGCGTGGTCCCCAGCATCGCTCCGTTTTTGATGATAGAAGGCGAGCAGGACCGCCGCGGCAAGGGCCTCTACGATCTAATGAATGGCATAGGCGCTCATGAGATAATTATTGAGACGGATGAACACGTTGACAATATCAGCGATTTGAGCGAAGAGCAGATTACCAAGGTCATCTCCTGTTATATTGACCGTATAAACGACCTCGAAAAAGACAAGCGTTTTAAATATGTTTTGGTATTCAAGAATCACGGTTGGGCAGCCGGTGCGGGGAGGCTTAAGCATACGCGCTCGCAGCTTATCGCAATCCCCATTAACCCTAAAAGAGTCAAGGAAGAGTTAGTCGGGGCAAGGAATTATTATGATTATCATGAGAGGTGTATTTTTTGCGATATGATCAAGCAGGAGTTAGATACTAAGAGCAGGGTCATCCTTGATATCGACGGTTTTGTAGCTGTCGCTCCTTTTGCTTCCAGGTTCCCTTTTGAGACTTGGATATTGCCTAAAAAACACTCTAGCGATTTTACCAAAATGGATCCGAATTCCCGCGCAATGTTAGCAAAGATATTGAAAATGACCCTGGCGAAACTCAAGAAGGGGTTGAATGATCCGCCTTATAATTTCGTCATCCATACGACACCTTTTAAGCGCCAGAAACTTGGATATTGGAAGAGTATCGACAATGATTATCACTGGCATATCGAGATTATGCCGCGTTTAACGCGGGTTGCCGGATTTGAATGGGGTACGGGTTTTTATATCTGTCCTTTACCGCCGGAAAACGCGGCCGAATTCTTAAGGGGAGTACAAGTTTAATGAGCGAATTAAGAAGAGATCCTATAGGCGGCAGGTGGGTCATAGTAGATACTGACCATCCTAATAAACCGGAGGATTACGAGTATGAGCCGCAGGCCTATAAAGGCGGAAATTGTCCGTTTTGTTACGGTAATGAAACCCAGACTCCGCCGGAGATAGAGGCTATCCGCGAACCCGGGACCGCTCCCAATACGCCGGGTTGGCAGGTGCGCGTAGTCCCTAATAAATTCCCCGCCCTACAGATCGAGGGGGATCTCGACAGGCATGGCGTAGGTATGTATGATATGACTAACGGTGTCGGCGCGCATGAAGTTTGCGTGGAGACTCCGTATCACGAAAAGGATATCTGCGACCTTACCCAGGGAGAGATCGAGAACTTTATCGGTATGTATTGCCGCAGGATAAACGATTTGATCAAGGATAAACGTTTTAAATATGTGATGCTTTTTAAAAATTTCGGGGCATCCGCTGGCGCATCGATGGAACACCCGCATACGCAGTTGATCGCCCTCCCGATGGTCCCTAAGAATGTGGCCGAAGAGATCAAGGGGGCGCATGAATATTTTGAATACCGCGAACGTTGCATATTCTGTGACATTATCCGCCAGGAGACGCAGGAAAAGGAGAGGATCGTCGTAGAAAACAAATATTTTCTGGCCTTTTGCCCTTTTGTCTCGCGTTTTCCCTTCGAGCTCTGGATAATGCCTAAGAAGCATAACGGCAAGTTTTGCCATATGTCTCCGGAGGAAGTTCCTGCGCTGGCGTCGATCTTGAAAGAGATAATTCTAAGGCTTAAGAGCATATTTCCGCATTTACCGTATAATTTTATTTTACATTCGGCTCCTATTAACGGAGACGCTTCCGGCGACGGGTATCACTGGCATATCGAGTTTATGCCCAAGCTTACCCGCGTTGCAGGTTTTGAATGGGGCTCCGGTTTTTACGTCGTAGCTACCCCGCCTGAATTAGCCGCGAAATACTTAAGGGAAGTCCCGCAGGACGCTTTAAAATAAGGATCTAAGTTAAAATTTTATAACTAAAAGGAGGCAGTATAATGGCAGTGAAAGTCGGTATCAATGGTTTTGGCAGAATAGGTAGGCTGGTTGCGCGCGCAATTTTAGAGAAGAATTCCAAAGACCTGGAACTGGTCGCGGTTAATGATTTGACGGACGCTAAGTCTAACGCGCTACTGTTCAAATATGATTCTGTGCACGGCAGGTTTCCCGGCGAAGTAAAGGTCGCGGGAGATGACGCTATATCGGTAAACGGCAAGATCATCAAGGTTCTAAGCAAGAGGGATCCCTCGGAGCTGCCCTGGAAGGACCTCGGGGTGCAGATAGTCGTGGAATCTACGGGTTTATTTACGGTCAAGAAAGACGGCGTAAATAAAAAGGGCAAGGAGGTAAAGGGCGCCGAGAACCATATTACCAAAGGCGGGGCAAGGAAGGTCATAATTTCAGCTCCTGCCGATGGCGAAGATATCACCATAGTCATGGGCGTCAACGACGATAAGTATGACCCCAAATTGCACAATGTTGTTTCTAACGCATCCTGCACTACTAATTGCCTTGCTCCGGTGGCCAAGGTTATTAACGACAAGTGGGGTATTGTTAAAGGTTTAATGACTACAGTCCACGCCTATACCAATGACCAAAGGATACAGGATATGGCGCATTCTGACCCGCGCCGCGCCCGCGCAGCTGCTTTGTCCATGATCCCTACGTCAACGGGTGCAGCAAAGGCGATATCTCTGGTCATCCCCGAATTAAAGGGAAAACTAGACGGATTCGCCATACGCGTCCCCGCTCCGAATGTTTCCGCAGTGGATTTAACTTGTTTATTGGGTAAAAAAGCGTCCGCTGCAGATATTAACGCGGCGTTGAAAGAAGCAGCCGAAGGTAAATTGAAAGGTATTTTGGGCTATACCGAAGATCCTGTTGTCTCGGTGGATTTTAACCACTGCCCGTTAAGTTCTATCGTGGACGCGGGCTGCACTAAAGTTATCCAGGATGATTTCCTTAAAGTATTTGCCTGGTACGATAATGAATGGGGTTATTCCAACAGAGTCGTGGATCTCTGTGAATTCATGGTGAAAAAAGGGTTATAATAAATGGCAAAGCTCACCATAAAAGACATCGACCTAAAAAATAAGACTGTCCTGGTGCGCGCGGATTTTAATGTACCCCAGGATAAGGACCTGAATATTACCGATGATACGCGCATAAGGGCGACTATCCCTACCTTAAAATACATCTTGGAGAGCGGCGCTAAGAAGTCGATCATTATGAGCCATCTGGGCAGGCCCGAAGGAATTCGGGTGGATAAATACAGCTTAAAACCCGTGGCCACGCGTTTGCAAGAGCTCTTAGGCGTGCCGGTAAAGTTTCTGAATGATTGCGTCGGTGATAATATCAAGCAGGAAGCGGACGCAGCCAAGGAAAAAGTAGTCCTTTTGGAGAACCTGAGATATCATGCCGAAGAAGAGGCGAATGATCCGGGTTTCGCCAAGCAGTTAGCTTCTTTAGCGGATGTCTATGTCAATGACGCCTTTGGGACCGCGCACCGCGCGCACGCCTCGACCGAAGGAGTCACTCATTTCCTGAAATCTAGCGCAGGGTTTCTTCTGGAAAAAGAAATAAAATATCTTGGGGGCGCTGTGACTAATCCGGAAAAGCCCTTTATGGTCATCTTGGGCGGTTCGAAGGTTTCGGATAAGATAGGAGTAATCGAGAACCTCCTTCCTAAGTGCGACGCGATCATTGTCGGCGGAGGCATGGCGTATACCTTTTTAAAGGCACAGGGAAAACCGATCGGTAATTCCAAATTGGAAAAAGATAAGCTGGATCTGGCCAAGTCTATATTAGAAAAGGCCAGGGTTTTAAATAAGGAGATTGTTTTACCTATTGACCACGTAGTCGTTGATACAATTGACGCTAATGCTAAATCTGAGATAGTCGGAGAAAATATTCCTGACGGAAAAATCGCGGTAGATATCGGGCCGGAGACGGTAAAGCTCTTTGAGGCTAAATTAAAGAATGCTAAGACTATTGTCTGGAACGGGCCTGTCGGTATATTTGAAATGGATGCTTTTAGTAAGGGATCGCTTGCAATCGCCGAGTTTATTTCGGGATTGAAAGCGACTACGATAATCGGTGGAGGAGATACCGCGGCTGCAATTACAAAGTTTAAGCTGGAAGATAAAATGACCCATATTTCAACCGGAGGCGGAGCGAGCCTGGAATATCTGGAAGGAAAGGTATTGCCCGGTGTCGCCGCGCTTACTGATAAATAAAATGAGAAAAACTATTATCGCCGGAAATTGGAAGTTGTTTAAGACCATCCCTGAAGCTATCGACCTGGCTAACGGGTTAAAGCGCGAGCTGCTCGATTGCGTAAACGTGGACGTAGTATTTTGTCCGGTTTATACCGCTTTAAGCGAAGTCGCCGAAATAATCCAGGACACGGATATTAAGTTGGGGGCCCAGGACCTTTACTGGCAGGACGAGGGCGCTTTTACCGGCGAGGTATCGGGGAAGATGTTAATAGATGCCGGATGTTCGTATGTAATCATCGGCCACTCCGAGCGCAGGCAGTTTTTCGGAGAGACTAACGAAACCGTGAATAAGAAATTAAAAGCCGCGCTAAAGTGCGGCCTTACCCCTATCGTCTGCTGCGGAGAATTATTGGCGGAGCGCGAGGCAGGGAATACTTTTAAAGTTTTAGACGACCATATAAAGAACGGTTTAAGCGGATTAAGCGAAGAAGAGGTCTTGAAAATAGTCGTCGCCTATGAGCCTGTCTGGGCTATCGGGACCGGTAAGACTGCGACAGGCGTACAGGCGCAAGAGGCACATAAATATATCCGCGACCTGCTGGCTAAGCTGTATAATAAGGATACGGCTGACGCCATAAGGTTACAATACGGCGGAAGTGTCAAGCCGGAGAATATTACGGAGTTGATGAAGCAGCCGGATGTGGATGGCGCGTTAGTAGGAGGCGCCAGCCTTCAGGTAGCGTCATTCTCCGAAATCGTAAAGAAAGCGAGCACAGTTAGAAAATGACGACTCTGATTATCGTAATCCATGTTTTTGCCTGCGTTGTGTTAATCACCCTGGTCCTGATCCAACGGGGAAGAGGAGGCGGGCTGGTCGAGAGTTTTCAGGGTGTTGAGTCCATGTTCGGCACCAAGACCAATGCCTTCTTAACCCGCATCACAACAATATTGTCCGTTGTGTTCTTTATAAGCTGCTTGACCCTGGCCATAATGTCAGTGCGGCAGAGCAAATCCCTGATGGCTAATGTAAAAGTAGCTGCTCCTGCTCCCGATGCTGGCGCAGCAAAAGCCCCGGAATCAGTAGCGCCTCCGGCACAACCTGAAAATAATGCTGCCCCGGTTGCGGCAAAATAATAAACTTTTCTGGGTCTATGCCTTAAGCAGCGTCGTATATTTTACTCAAGGTATTGTTGGCCTCCCGTCACAGGGTCTATTCTACTACCTCAAAGAAACACTCAAGTACTCCCCTGAAAAGATAATGTATATAGGAAGCATCACGACCTTTGCCTGGCTGGTCAAGCCGGTGATAGGCTACATTATCGATAATTTTTTTGATAAAAAAACCTGGATCTATATCTCTTTAGGGCTGGATATCATCCTGGTCATATTCTTAGGCCTGGTTTGGCTCCCCGTGATATTTCTGGTCAGTCTCTTGATCTTTAATTCTACCAGCGCCGCCTTCCGGGACGTGGCAGCGGACGGGATCATGTGCGTGGAAGGAAAAAAGGCAGGGGCGACCGGTAAAATTCAGAGCATCCAGTGGATATCCATTTCTATCGCCGGACTTTTAACCGGGATCGGAGGCGGATACGTTGCCGATAGATGGGGGTATCAGGCGGCATTTCTTATGTTAGTGCCTGTCTACCTGCTTGTAGGTTTGATCGTATTTTTCTATCAGCAGGATAAAAAAGAGCAGAAGGAGTCATCGGCAAATCTCGTCTCTGATATGAAAAGATTATTCTCCCATAAATACCTGCTTATTGTGGGCCTTTTCATATTTTTGTATAGATTCTCGCCTTCTATCGGCACACCGCTGTTTTTTATCCAGAGAGACGTGTTTGGTTGGGGTAAGATCTGGATCGGATGGTTGGCTACGATTAGTACGATATTCGGGATCATCGGATCGCTCCTTTATTACAGATTTTCCCGGAAGATCAACATCAAGATGTGGCTGTTCTGGTCGGTCTTCGCGGGCGCGCTCATCTCTTTAAGCTATCTGTATTACACCCCGGTAAGTGCTGTGATCTACGAAATAATTTACAGCCTGGCAGGGATGTTCATATTTTTGATGACTATGGACTTTATGGCCCGTAATTCCGTAAAGGGGCTGGAAGCCACGTCTTTCGCGTTTCTTTGCAGTTTTAGCAATCTGGCGCTTGTTGCCAGTAATCTGACCGGCGCAATACTCTTACCCAGAATAGGCCTTAGCTGGCTGATAATTATATCCGCATTAACGAGCTTCCTCTGTCTGCCTCTGATCCGAAAGATCGAAGATAAACCTTTAAAGATACCGCTTGAAGCTGCGAAGGGTTAGTAGTATAATTTAATACCATGGTAGACCTGTTTCAGCCTTATCTGTTATCGTTCATACCTATTTTTGTGGCAGTGGACGCCATAGGTAATATCCCGGTTTTTGTCTCGCTTGCGGAAGGGCTAAGCAAGAAGGATAAACACAGGATAATCGTGGAGTCAGTGACGACCGCAACTGCCATGGCTGTTCTGTTCATGTTAGTCGGTAAATGGGTCTTAAGGGTCTTAAGTATTACTATTCCTGATTTCCAGATCGCCGGCGGCGCGCTTTTGTTTGTCATCGCCGTACGCCTGCTTCTTCCCGGGGCCTCAAAATTCTTGTTAACGACTAATCATGATAAGGATGTTGGTGTTTTTCCGCTAGGGACACCCCTGATTACCGGGCCGGCAGTCCTGACTACGACCCTGATGATGCTCGATACCTACGGTTTAGTCACGACATTTATTTCTTTAATACTTAACATGTTTATTGTTTGGATCACGTTGGTCAAGGCAGACATATTGATGAAGATCTTCGGAGCGGGAGGGACGCGCGCCTTCTCCAAGATCATGTATATATTGTTAGCCGCAATCGCCGTAATGATGATCAGGCGGGGCATTATGGGGGTATTCTTAAGATGATGCGCAAGGTCCTGACATTTATTATGGCCGGAGGAAAAGGAGAGAGGCTCTTTCCTTTGACTAAGGATAGGACTAAGCCGGCTGTCCCGTTCGGCGGCATATACCGTATCGTTGATTTCACTCTTTCAAACTGCATTAATTCGGGTCTGCGTAAGCTTTATCTGCTTACCCAGTATAAGTCTGCGTCATTACAGCGCCATATCCGTTTAGGCTGGAACTTTTTACCGTCGGAACTCGGGCAATTCATCGAGCTCTTGCCTGCGCAGCAGCGCATCGGAGATTCCTGGTATCTGGGGACTGCGGACGCAATTTATCAGAATCTTTATACTCTGGAAATGGACCGGCCGGATGAGGTCCTGATCTTAGCCGGAGACCATTTGTACAAAATGAATTATTATTCTATGATCGATTATCACCGCGATCAGGACGCGGATCTTACCGTGGGTGTCGTGGAAGTTGATAAAGATAAGGCCTCGCAATTCGGCGTAGTTGAGGTGGATAATCTCGGCCGGGTGATAGGGTTTCAGGAGAAGCCCAAGAACCCTAAGACTATCCCCGCGCACCCGGATAAGGTCTATGCCTCTATGGGTATCTATGTCTTTGAGCTGGGTATACTCGAACAGGAATTGCATGATGACGCGCACCGCCATAATTCTACCCATGACTTCGGAAAAGATATCATCCCCCAGATGCTTAAGAAGGGCTTAAAGATCGCGGTGTATAATTTTATCGACGAGAATAAGAAAGAAGCTAAGTATTGGCGGGATATAGGAACAATTGACGCCTATTATGAAGCGAATATGGATTTAATCCAGGTTGACCCGGTATTTAACCTGTATGATAAGAACTGGCCGATAAGGACTCTGCAGGAGCAGTTCCCGCCGGCTAAGACTATTTTCGCAGGAGAAGAGGTGGCCGGGCGCGTGGGGCTGGTGCTTGATTCCATAGTCTCGAGCGGATCGATTATTTCCGGCGGCCGGGTGCAGCGCTCGATACTTTCGCCTAATGTCAGAGTAAATAGTTTTTCTCAAGTTTATGATTCTATTTTGATGGAAGGGGTAAATGTCGGGAGGCACGCCAAGATTAAGAGGGCGATCATTGATAAAGACGTGAACATCCCGCAGGGGATGGTTATCGGGTATGACCTGGAAGAGGACCGCAAGAGGTTCTTTGTCAGCGATTCCGGAATTGTAGTCGTAGCGAAGGGGACAGAAATAAAGTAGGTAGTAGATAGTAGGTAGCATTTAGGGAAAATGATTAGAAAAGCAAAAGTAAAAGACATAAAGAATATCCAGGCCTTGATCAATATCTTTGCCAAGCAGGACCTCATGCTGGCGCGCTCCTTAAATGAGCTCTACGAAAATCTACGCGATTTCTGGGTGGTTGAAGAGGATAAGAAGATCATCGGCTGCGCGGCGATGCATATCTCGTGGGAAGACTTAGCCGAAGTCAAGTCGCTGGCTGTAGTTAAGAATAAGCAGGGTAAGGGTATCGGGAAAGAGCTGGTCTTGGCCTGCCTTAAAGAAGCCAAGGAGTTGGGAGCAAAGAAAGTCTTCACGCTAACCTATAAACCGGAATTCTTTAAGAGGTTCGGGTTTAAGAAAGTGAAACACGCAAGCCTTCCGCACAAGATCTGGATCGAGTGCATCAGGTGCTGCAAATTCCCCAACTGCCAGGAGATCGCCCTTCTAAAATCCTTGTAAAATAATAATTTTATGTTATAATTTTCAGCGTTTAACTTAAGGGAGGAAGAGATGGACTATTTATTGAATGATGAGCAGAAGATGGTTAAGGAATTGGCGCATAAGATAGCCGAGGAGAAGATCCGGCCGGTCGCCGCTAAATACGACGTGAGCGAAGAGTATCCTTGGGATATCATGAAAGTGATCGCCGAGGCAGGATTATTCGGTTTATTTATCCCCGAAGAGTACGGCGGGATGTGCGTAAATGTAATGAACCTGTGTCTGGCTACTGAAGAGCTCTCGCGCGCCTGCGGCGGTATTGCGGTCTGCTACGCTGCCAGCGCTTTAGGTACCTTTCCTATAGTATTATTCGGAAACGATGAACAGAAGAAGAAATATCTGCCGGATTTAGCCAGCGGCAAGAAGGTCGCGGCTTTCGGCATTACCGAACCGGAAGCAGGCTCTGACGCCTCTGCTATAAAGACCACGGCCAAGAAAGTCGGAGACCATTACATATTGAACGGCTTGAAGCATTTTATTACTAACGGCGGAGACGCCGAGACTTATGTGGTCATTGCTATGACCGATAAGACAAAAGGTGCCCGTGGCGCTTCGGCATTCATTGTCGAAAAAGGCACTCCGGGTTTTACTTTCGGCAAAAAAGAAGATAAATTCGGTATACGCGCTTCATCGACCAGGGAATTGATCTTTACCGATTGTAAGATCCCCGCGGCTAATCTGTTAGCAAGGGAAGGTATGGGTTTTATCGTGACTATGCGTACTTTTGACATGTCGCGTCCCGGAGTAGCAGCCCAGGCATTAGGTATTGCCCAGGGTGCTTTGGAATTAGCGGTTAAATATACTAAGGAAAGACATCAGTTCGGTAAATCCATCTCCAGTTTCCAGGGTATTCAGTGGATGCTTGCAGATATGGCTACTGAAGTCGAGGCTGCGCGAGGCTTGGTTTATTCTACTGCCAGAATGGTCGATGCCGGAGTAAAAGATGTTTCAAAAGATTCTGCTATGGCTAAGATGTACGCCTCCGACGTTGCGATGAAGGTGACCGTAGATGCCTTGCAGCTCTTCGGCGGTTATGGCTATATGAAAGATTACCCGATAGAAAAATATGTGCGTGATGCCAAGATAACCCAGATCTACGAAGGGACTAACCAGATCCAGAGAGGCATTATTGCTTTGGCGCTAATCAGGGAAATGGCGAAATAATGAATATTATTGTTTGTATTAAGCAGGTTCCCGAGACAACAGACGTAAGGATTAATCCGGAGACTAATACGCTTATTCGCGAAGGTGTGAAATCGATCATCAACCCTTTTGACGCCTATGCCATTGAAGAGGGTGTGCGTCTCAAGGAGAGGTTTGGCGGGAAGGTCACTGTAGTAACTATGGGGCCTCCGCAGGCAGACGCAGCTCTACGCGAGGCAATCTCTCTGGGGGCTGATGAGGGGGTATTAGTCTGCGACCGGGCCTTCGCAGGAAGCGATACCTGGGCGACCAGCTATACTTTATCCGGAGCTATCAAAAAAATAGGCGCTTTTGATTTAATCATCTGCGGCAAGCAGGCCTCTGACGGAGACACCGCGCAGGTCGGCCCCGGCATATCCACGCATTTAAACATCCCGCAGGTCACTTACGTAAAGAAAGTAGAAGATGCGTCGGAGAAATCAATGCGGGTGGAAAGATTAATGGAAGAGGGTTATGAAGTTATAGAAACCCCGCTTCCGGCATTATTGACCGTGGTCAAAGAAATAAATGAGCCGCGGCTTCCGTCATTAAAAGGAATGATGAAATCTAAAAGCGCTAAGATTACGGTTTGGGGGCAAAAGGACCTGAATCTTGACCCCCAGAACATAGGGCTGTGCGGTTCGCCTACGCAAGTAGTCAAGATCTTTACTCCGCCGCAACGCTCCGGCGGACAGATGTTGACCGGAGAGGCTACAGAGATAGCCGAAAAATTAGTAAGCGCTATAAAGGATGCGCTACTCTAAAATGTCTATACAAGTCTTAGTTGAAAAATGTACCGGTTGCACGCTTTGCCTCAAGACCTGCCCGTTCGATGCCATTCGCATCACGGATAAAAAAGCAATCATCGACCTGAATAAATGCACGCTCTGCGGCGCATGCGTGCCTGCCTGCAAATTCAAAGCGATACTGCTTGATAAAAGCACTACCTGTGAATTACCGTCTAATTTAAAAGATTATAAAGGTATATGGGTATTTATCGAGCAGAAAAACGGGAAGGTCCAATCGGTTTCGTATGAACTCTTAGGGAAGGCCCATGAGTTAAGCAGGAAGCTTAATTGCGAGGTAAGCGGTGTCCTGATCGGCAACAAGATGGATGACCAGATCAACGAACTATTCTTGCGTGGCGCGGATAATATTTATTTAGTCGAAGCGCCCGAGTTGGCTAATTTCCAGGATGACCCTTATACAAATATCCTTGTTGAATTGATAAAGAAATATAAACCTGAGATCGTCCTCTGCGGTGCAAGCGCCATAGGCCGCTCTTTGATCTCTCGCGTGGCTATCAATATTAAAGCCGGGCTTACCGCTGATTGCACCGGCCTGGATATTGACCCGGATAAGAAGATTTTGCTTCAAACCCGTCCGGCATTCGGCGGGAATATTATGGCTACGATCATCTCGCCGAATTACCGGCCGCAGATGGCGACAGTCCGCCATAAGGTATTTGCGCCGATGGATGCGGATAAGAAAAGGAAGGGGAAAGTTATCAGAGAGAGTTTCGATAGCCGCCTTTATTTTTCGCGCACTAAGCTTGTAGATATCATCGAAGAGATCGAATCAACCGTGAACCTTGCCGAAGCGGATATCATTGTCTCCGGCGGCCGCGGGATGGGTAGCCCCGAGAATTTCGCGCTCATCAAGGAGCTCGCCCAAGTCCTGGGAGGAGCCGTAGGTTCATCGCGCGCAGCGGTTGACGCAGGGTGGATGCCTTATTCGCATCAGGTTGGACAGACCGGCCGCACCGTTGCCCCCAAGATTTATATTGCCTGCGGTATATCCGGCCAGATACAACACCTCGTAGGAATGCAGTCCTCGAAGATTATTATCGCCATCAATAAAGACCCCGAGGCCCCGATATTTAAAGTCGCTACATACGGGATAGTCGGTGACCTCTTCCAAATCATCCCCGCGCTGACCAAGAAATTTAAAGAAGTTTTAAGAAAATAAACCACCCCGAGAAAGCGCTTTCAAGATAGTCCTGATTTAGGCTTGAAATCCGGAGAAATTTATGGCAGGATTAATTAGGAAAGTAATTAATTGAAAGCGAAAGGGTTATGAAAGACGACTCGAATTTTATTGAGAAAAGAGCGTTTTCAAGATACCCTATAAGCATCCCCGCCGGGTATCTCGAACCGTATTCCCGTACGGAATCTCCTTGTATTACCCGTGACATAAGCGAACAAGGTTTATGTATCGTTAGCCAAAGGCCGATGTTAAGCGATTCCTATGTCGATGTTTATTTGCAACTCGATGATGACGGCCGCAAGATCTGCCGCCGGGGAAGAGTGGCCTGGACGCGCATGATCGAGCCGGGTAAATATTACAACGGCCTACATATCGAAGACGAGCCGTTGGATACAATTGACCTGGTCCTGCGCACTATCAAATCGCAACGTAACTATTAATCTCACCGAACATCTGATACTTCAATAGGTTACAATAACTGGTTTTGGGTAATATTAGCCTACAATCACACTATTTAGCATCTTATCATACTGTAATGGTGGGATATGTCAAAGAATGTAAATATTTTCCTTGACAAAATCCCTTTTTTTGTTATAATCGTTCTAGTTGTAAAATTATTTAAGGAGGAAAGTTTATGAATGCAAGCGGACTGATGACTATCGATGAATTATCGATATACCTTAAAGTTACCCGCCGGACTATCTATGACTGGTTAAAACACAATAAAATACCGGCGCTTAAACTTGTGGGGCAGTGGCGTTTTAAAAGAGATAAAATTGATGCCTGGCTGGATAATCAATCACAACCACATTAGGAGGATTCATAAATGTATTTTAAAAAACTCGAACTCGTAGGTTTTAAATCATTCTGCGATAAGACGACTCTGCATTTTGAGCCCGGGATAACCGCGGTGGTCGGCCCCAACGGGTGTGGAAAGTCCAATATCTTTGATTCGATCCGCTGGGTCTTGGGCGAGCAGTCGGCTAAATCTTTGCGCGGCTCGGAAATGCAGGACGTCATTTTTAACGGCACAGACCAGAAGGAGCCACTGGGTATGGCGGAGGTCACGCTTACCTTTGATAATGCTAACCGTTTTTTTAATTATGATGCCGAAGAGATCGCTATTACCCGCAGGCTCTTCCGCTCGGGTGAGAGCGAATACTGTTTGAATAAGTCGCAGGTCAGGCTCAAAGATATCCTGGATATACTATTAGGCACGGGCGTGGGCGCCGAGAGTTATTCAATAGTCGCGCAGGGCAAGATTGACCTTGTCTTGAGTTCCCGTCCGGAAGACCGCAGGCTGGTCTTTGATGAGGCATCGGGCATTACTAAATACAAATCCCAGAAAAGAGAGACGCAGCGCAGGCTTGAAGAAACCGAGCAAAATCTTTTGAGGGTGAATGATATTGTCGTTGAGGTAAAAAGGCAGATCGGTTCCCTTGAGCGCCAGGCTAACAAGGCGCGCAGGTATAAAGAAGTTTTTGAAGAATTGAAATCAAAAGAGATTAATTTAGCAATTCTTGATAAACAGGAGATCCTCAAGCAGAAGAACGAGATCATTGCGCAGCTGAACCAGCTTGAGGCCAGGGAGCAGGAATTACTGAGCTTGGTAAAAACACAAGAAGAGAGTATTGCCGGACATCAACAGGAGATGAAAGAGCTTGAAGATGGGTTGATGAGCGTAAAGAATGAGATATTGAACATTGAAAACCAGGTAGTCAGGAATAACGAACATATAGTATTCAATAAAGAGAGACTGGCAGAGCTTGAGGCTAACCAGAAATTCTTTGATGAGCAGGCAGCGCAAGTCAGGATAAAGCTCGCCCAGGACGAAGAGAGCCTGAATAACGTAAAGACCGAATACGATAAAATACGCCAGAATATCGATTCCAGGAGCCTGATTTTAATTGAAAAGGAGACCGGGATATCGGAATTAGCCGCGGCCATAAAGTTGTCGCTGGACAATATAGCCGGAGCCAAGAAGGGCATCCTTGACCTGGTGACCAGAATAGCTGCCTGTAAAAACGAGGCTGCCGCATTCAGTTCCCAAGAGCAGGTGCATCAGGCGCGCAAGAAACGTCTTGAGATCGAAAAGGCCAAGGTTTTTGAAGAAAAGGTTATCACGGAAGGCGCGCTTAATGAAATAATCGCGCAGGTCAATGCGGTAAAGTCCCTGGTCGATGAACTGAACGCTAAGATATCCGGAATAAAAGGCGATATTGACGCCGAGAGTTTGAGTTTAGGCGAGATTAACGGCCAGATAGCCGAACTGGAAAAGCAGAGCCTGACTCTGGAGTCTCATCGCGAGTTTCTCAAGAATCTGAAGACTAAATACGAAAATATCGGAGAGTCGATGAATGCGGTTATTTATCTGGATAAGCTCCCCGCGGAGAATACGAGCGGGTTGGTAATCAAGGTAAAGGATTGTTTGAGTTTGAGCGATGAGGATAAGGCGTATCTGGGCCCGGCTAACTATAAGATATCCGGCGAGGCCAAACCTATCGAATTAGGGACTGAAAAGATCGAAGAGAAGATTAATTCGATTGCCCAGGCCCTTAGTATATTAAAGAATTCCAAGGGGACTAAAGAGGCGCGCATTCAGGATTTAAACAGCGGTATCTTCGGGTTGCAGCAGGAATTACGCAATCAGGAGATCGCCCTTGCGAATAAAGAGACCTCGCGCCTGGCTACCCTCGAGCAGTTCAATAAGATAAAGGAAGAAGAGGATATTACGGTGTTAGAGCTGCAGGATGTCGCCCGCGAGATCGAGGTTCTGCAGAACAACATCGCGGCCTCGCAGGCAAAACTTACGGATTTAAACCGCGCCTTGCGCGAAGTTGAAGACTCTATAGTCAGGGAAGAAGACGCCATTTCCATAAACTCAAAATTAAGGGAAGAAATACTGGTGGCAATCACCCAGATTAAGACCGAGTTGGAGTCTTTGAATAAACGCATTGCTACCGATGAAGAAACCGTCAGGCTCTTGCAGGGGACTTACGATCAGGATAAAGAGACATTGGGGAATATTGAGCGCCAGGCCCTGGAGTCCCGTTCGAAGAAGGAGCTTTTGGAGAAAGAGATAGTTGAGTGCGAAACGAAAAATCATGAGCTCAACGTAGATATCGATACCCATCGCGTATTATTAAAGGTTAATGAGGAGAAATACCGCGAGGCAACGGTAGGCACCAGCGACGTAATGAAGAAGATTGAAGAGGACAGGAAAGAGATGGATGAAATAAAGAACCAGCTTTACCAGCTGCAGATGAATAATAAAGACGTGGATTACCGTTATTCCACGATAAAGGAAAGGATGCTGCAGTCTTATAAAATAGATCTGGACGGCGCGCCTGATCCGATAGAGGCCTTAGACGCCAACGCGTTATCCTCATCCATCGAAGAGCTAAAGAATAAGCTCGATTCTTACGGCTCGGTCAATTTAGTGGCTATCGAGGAATATGACGAATTAAAAAAACGCTACGATTTCCTCGTTCAGCAGCAGAATGATTTACTTTCCGCAAAAGAATCCCTGCATCAGGCGATCTTAAAGCTTAACCGTACCACTAAGCAGATGTTTATGGAGACCTTCGAGAAGGTGCGCGAGGAATTCAAGAACTACTTCCGGCTTTTGTTTAACGGAGGAGACGCGCAGGTGTATCTTATCGATGAAAATGACCCGCTTGAGTCGGGCATTGAGATTGTCTGCCGGCCCCCGGGAAAGAAGCTTCAAAACGTGCTGTTATTGTCGGGCGGCGAGAAATCCATGTCCGCTATAGCGCTTATATTTGCCATATTCAAGGTCAAACCTGCGCCGTTCTGTATTCTGGACGAGATTGACGCTGCCCTTGATGAGGCAAACGTAGACCGTTTCTCGAGGATCTTGCAGGAATTTTCAAAAACCTCGCAGTTTATCGTGGTGACCCATAACAAGAAGACCATTGCCAACGCCAATGTTATGTATGGAATTACTATGCAGAATTCGGGCGTATCCAAGATAGTTTCGGTCAAGTTTGCCGAGAATAAACAGAAGGAAAAAGATAAGGAACCGGAAACAGTAGGGGTTTAGCAGCAGGTATTGTTCTTGCCTTTATTTTTTGCTTCGTAGAGGGATTTATCGGTGGCTTTTATCAGCTCTGTGGGGGTTGTCCCGTCCTGCGGGTAGGTCGCAAGGCCCAGGCTTACCGTCAGTTTTTTCTTCGGGAGTATCTCTTCCTGAATAAATCTGTGTTTTTCGATATCTAATCTAAGGCGTTCGGCGATCATAAATGCTTCGTTCTTGTCGGTCTGGGGCAGGATGATCGTAAATTCCTCTCCTCCGTAACGGCAGACATAATCCATTTTACGCGATTGGTTCTTTAAGAGGCCCGCCAGGTCCTTTAGTATGGCGTCTCCCGCCTGATGCCCTAATTCGTCGTTGTAAACCTTAAAATCATCGATATCCAGCATGATTAAGCTTAACGGGGATTTGGTAGCCTTAGTAATTTCCAGCTCTTTCTGTAATATGAACTGGAAATATCCGTGATTCCATAAATCGGTCAAATAATCGGAGTGGGCGCGGATGACCGTCTTTTCGTAGAGCTGCGAGTTTTCGACCGCAAGCCCTGCCTGGTTTCCCAACATGATGAGCATGCGTATATCGTCTTTTGTTATGGGTTCCCTGGTGATAAAATTATCCGCAATGATCAGGCCGTTGACCTTCTCTTTTGATTTAAGGGGGACGATAACCAATTCTTCGGTCTTTAGAAGTTGGAGCAGGGGGTCATTCGAATATTTATGCATGATTTCGCGGGTGACGTGCAAGGGGAGGCCGCTAAGCGCTTCCAGGGCAATTATCCCGCCGTTATTCTGGCGCATAGGCAGTTTTATATGGCGGACCTGTTTATTAAATCCGCTTTCAAGGTGCCCGCTTGAAAATTTGTAGGCGCTAATCAGATCGTCAAGATTCATCTTCTCCTGCTCGATATTAGTCCATATCTGTTTTGCCTCTTCTCCGGACTCCGGTCCGATCCCCATCTTGCCTTCGATTAACCCGTCTTTTTCATTGACTAAAAAGAGAATGGCGCGGTTAAAGCCCAAGCCGGTATGCGCAGTAACTCCCGTGAGGATGATATAAAGGATCTCATCCAGCCGTAAGGTGGTGCGCATGGCATTGGAGACTTCGTAGAGTATGCCTAACTCGGTCTTAGTGCGCTCCAGTTCCTGTTTTGTCTTGATCAGCTCTTCCATAATAAGCCCAATTATAGCACAAATTATTTTCATTGCAAGTTTTCGCTTATGTTTGTGCGTTAGATTTTAGCGCTTCCTTCGTCTATTGTAGTAGAAAGGAGGTGAAGATAATATGGCAGTTAAGGCGCGGCTTGTCGAGTCGCGTTCTCGCGGGGACGCTCGCTTTGCCCCAGCGTGGCAAAGCTTCGCTCGCCTGCGGACCCTCGCTCTCGCAGACGCTGTAATAGCGGGCGAACCATGCCCGCTCGGGTTCCTCGGACGCCCCGCTCGAATCGCGCCTCGCCAATCCGCGCAGGATAGTCTTGAGTTTTACGGGAGACGCCGGTGAAACCTCGAGGAGCGTTTAAAGCGACGAGAGGTAAACCGGCGGCAGGACCCGTAAAACTCCCTGATCAAGCGGTGCTGCGAGACCAAGACCCGGCAGACGCGAAAGATGAGCAGGAGTCGCGCCTTAAGGCGAGCGAGGCAACTTTTGTTTGACATAGAGGAGTTGGCGGGATATAATAATTAACCTTAAACCTAAAAAACGGAGGCAGTTATGGCTTTAGAAAAGAAATCGGCAGTCAAAGAAGGGGTAGCTCATTCATCTGATAGGGAGAAGGCGCTGGAGTTGGCGCTCTTGCAAATAGAAAAACAGTTTGGTAAAGGTTCTATTATGAAGCTGGGCGGGGAAGTGCGTATGCACGTAGAGACTATCCCTACCGGCGCCTTGACTTTAGACGTAGCTTTAGGCGTAGGCGGCCTGCCGCGTGGCAGGGTAGTGGAGATATTCGGGCCGGAGGCTTCCGGTAAGACTACCTTGACCCTCACTGCGATCAGAGAGATCCAGAAAAAAGGCGGGGTGGCTGCTTTTATCGATGCGGAGCACGCCTTTGATTCTACATACGCCAAAGTCATCGGAGTAAATCTTGAAGACCTTTTGATCTCGCAGCCGGATACCGGCGAACAGGCATTAGAGATCGCCGAGACGCTGGTGCGTTCAAATGCCGTTGAACTCGTGGTCATAGACTCCGTCGCTGCGCTTACTCCGCGCGCGGAGATCGAAGGCGAGATGGGGGATGCGCATGTGGGTTTACAGGCCCGCCTTATGTCCCAGGCGCTGCGTAAATTGACCGCTGCCATCAGCAAATCCCGCACTACGGTCATCTTTATCAACCAGTTACGCGAAAAGATCGGGGTTATGTTCGGTTCTCCCGAGACTACTCCCGGAGGCAGGGCGCTTAAATTCTATTCTTCCGTCAGGCTGGATGTGCGCAGGATCGCAACCCTTAAAGAAGCCGATGCTGTAATAGGGGGCCATGTGCGCGTGCGAGTGGTAAAGAATAAAGTCGCTCCTCCGTTTAAAGAGGGCGAATTCGACATCTTGCATAATGAAGGAATCTCCAAATTCGGCGCAACTATCGACGCGGCAGTCAATCTGGAGATCGTGACTAAGTCGGGGACATGGCTGTCGTTTGGGAACGAAAAACTCGGTCAGGGGAGGGACGCGGCGATTAAATTATTGCGCGAACGCCCGAAACTGCAGGAAGATATCGAAAAAGAAGTAAGAAAGAAGATCAACGCCGCTTAAGGTGAAGAATAAGGACGACCAAGAGAGCGCACGGGAATATGCCTTTCTGCTTTTAAAGTACAGGCAGCGTAGCGTAGAAGAGCTTAAGTTACGCCTCAAGAACAAGAAATTCAGCGAAACAGTAATTAAGGGCACAGTAAACTTCTTAAAGGAAAAACGTTTTCTGGACGATGCGCAGTTTTCACGCGCCTGGATATCCAGCCGGCTTAAGAGGCCATATGGTTTAAGAAGGATTAAGCAGGAATTAAGGTTAAAGGGCGTAGATAGAGAGATTATAGAGACGCAGGCCGGAAATTTAAGCCGGGATTATTCCGAGCCCGATATTGTAGAAGAGATCGTAATAAGGAAGGCAGATAATTTAAAAGGACTGGAGCCGGTAAAGGCGAGGCAGCGCCTGTATTCCTACCTTATCCGCCGCGGTTTTACTCCCGAAATTGTGATAGAAAAGATCAACAGATTATGCAAGCCTACTTACTAAGAGAAAAATTCCTGAATTTTTTCAAAGCCAAAAGGCATAAGCTTGTCCAGAGCGATACGCTCGCGCCCAAGGATGACCCTACCGTGCTTTTTACCCCGGCCGGGATGAATCAGTTTAAAAAAGAGTTCATGGGTTATGATTCCGGTTTCTCTCGCGCTGCTACCTGTCAGCGCTGTTTACGCACCGATGACCTGGATAAGGTAGGAAAAACCTCGGGACATCACACCTTTTTTGAGATGTTGGGGAATTTTTCATTCGGAGATTACTTTAAGAAGGAGGCTATTGCCTGGGCGTGGGAATTCCTTACGGTTGAGCTAAAGATTAACAAGGATAATCTTTGGGTTTCGGTTTATCGCGATGATGACGAGGCATATAAGATCTGGCGCGATATTATAAAGGTCCCTGTCGAGAGGATTATTAAATTAGGCGATAAAGAAAACTTCTGGCCTTCGGAAGCTAAGCTTAAGGGGCCGAATGGGCCATGCGGGCCCTGCTCCGAGATTTTCTTTGACCGGGGTAAAGACTCGGGTTGCGGGAGTAAAGATTGTAATCCCGCGTGTTCCTGCGCCAGATTCATGGAGGTCTGGAACTTAGTCTTTACCCAGTTTAACCGTAAAGACGGCGGCAAGATTGAGCCTCTGCCGAATAAGAATATCGATACGGGGATGGGCTTAGAGCGGCTGGCCGCGGTGATGCAGGGGGTGCCTAATAATTTTGAGACCGACCTGTTCTCGCCTATCATCAAAGAAATAACCTCGGCAATCCCGGATAAAGGTCAGGAGAATAAGGCACTGATTTATGCTTTAGCAGACCATATCCGGGCTGTAGTATTCTCGATTTATGACGGGATATTGCCTTCTAATGAAGCGCGGGGCTATGTGGTCAGGAAATTGATCCGTAAGAGCGTTTTGCATTTGAGGGCGTTGGGGATTTCAGTTCCGTTTTTTAATAAATTAGTCCCGATAGTCGCCGAGGCTATGTCTGCGTATTATCCGGAGCTTAAGAAACGCCAGGAGAATATAGCAGAGATGATTTTGGTGGAGGAGAGTAATTTCAACTCTACTCTTAATACGAGCCATGCGCTTTTCAAAGATAAATTCCACGGGTTCCTTGAGAGGCAGGATGCGGTGGCGGTGGGTAAAATTACTTTCCAACTCTATGATACTTACGGCATGCCGCTGGAATTGACGCAGAGCTGGCTGGAGAAACACGGCATAAGTTTATCCATGCAGGCTTTTAATGAGGAACTTAACCAGCAGAAGGACCGCTCTAAGCGGCAGAGTAATATGAAAGGCGATGTTTTCGGCGCCGGAGACCTGGATTACGGCTCAAAGGAGACGAGGTTCTTAGGTTATACCAAATTTAATACTAAAGCCAAGCTCTTAAGGGTGATTAAGGGTGGTGCTAAAACGAATAAAATAAGCAAAGGCGATGAAGCAGTCATTGTCCTGGACAAATCCGTAATTTATGCCGAAGGCGGCGGTCAGGTATCGGATACAGGCGAGATCATAAAGGGAAAGAATATTTTTCAGGTATTAGAGGCCAAGAGGGCGGGCAAGGTCATATTGCATATCGGAAAAGTAAAGCAGGGGAGTTTTAAGCCGGCGGATGAGGTTAATGTTGTTGTTGACCATGGCCGCAGGATGGCGATCGCCCGCAACCACACTGCCACGCATATCCTTCAGGCGGGCCTAAGGAAGGTCTTAGGGGCACACGTGCAGCAGCAGGGTTCGCTGGTATCCGAGGAGAAACTCCGTTTTGATTTTACGCATTTTAAGGATATTGATAGCGAGCAGATATCCAGAGTAGAGGAATTCGTAAATAACGAGATTCTGAATAATTCCCCGGTTGAAATTAAGGAGAACACGCTGGCTCAAGCAAAGAAGTCCGGAGCCCTGGCGTTTTTCGGCGATAAGTATGAAGCTAAGGTGAGGGTAGTTTCTATTCCCGGGGCATCTATGGAGCTCTGCGGAGGTACGCACCTAAGCGCTACCGGCCAGATCGGTATATTTAAGATTATACAAGAGGGGTCGGTTGCCAGCGGCGTGCGAAGGATAGAGGCCGTGACCGGGGTGGCAGCGTATAAGATTAGCAAAGAGGAAGAAGGGGTTGTCGCTGAATTATCGGCAATGCTGGGAGTGCCGAAACAGAATTTAATACCTGAAATAGAGAAGCGGAGTAACCGTTTAAAAGAATTAGAGAAGCAGTTAAATAATCAGATGGTTGACGCCCTGAAGAGTTCCCTGGATACTGTGATCCAAGAAGCCGAAACCGTAAAAGACGCGCGCCTGATCGTCAAGCTTCTGCCGAATATGGATATGGAATTACTAAGAAAAAACGTAGATTTAATCAAGGAAAAGTGCGATAATTCTCTGATCGCCTTAGCGTCGAGCTCGCAGGGCCGGGCGTTGCTGGTTATCGGTGTAGGGAGCGCGCTTGCGGGCAGATTAGATGCCGTAAGGCTTATCCGCGAAGTCTCCGGCATAATCGGAGGAAGCGGAGGCGGTAGGCCTGATTTTGCCCAGGCCGGAGGGAATAGGCCGCAAAATATACCTCAAGCCTTGGAGGAGATTAAAGCAAGGGTGTGTAATCTACTATGAAGATAATACGTTTTGGCAGCAAAAAACTGGAAAAGATCTATAATCGCGGTGCCTGCCGCTCAAAACGCGTGGAAGTCAGGGTCGGCAAGATAATTGACGACGTACGCAGTTTGGGAGATGATGCCTTAATCAAGTATACCAGGAAATTCGACGGGGTAAAACTGCTGCCTCGGCAGTTGAAAGTCTCGCAGAGCGAGATAAGCGGCGCGTATCAGAATATCAGTCCTAATTTCGTTTCAACGCTGAAAGTAATCATTGAGAATGTAAATCGTTTTTACCGCAAGGCGCTTAAGAAATCCTGGCGTATGAAAGATGCGGACGGAATAGTTTTAGGGGAGAATTATATCCCGCTGGATAGAGTCGGAGTTTATATACCCGCAGGCACTGCCCCCTTGGTTTCTACGGTCTATATGACTGTGCTCCCGGCCAAGATTGCAGGGGTGAAAAAAATCGCGCTTATCAGTCCGCCGGACAAGTCGGGGAACATTAACCCGCACATTTTAGTCATGGCTGATCTTTTAAAAGTGGATGAGATATATCGCGTAGGCGGTGCGCAGGGTATAGCGGGGCTTGCGTACGGGACTAAAACTATTCCGCGGGTGGATAAGATAGTAGGGCCGGGGAATATTTATGTAAGCGAAGCTAAGAGGCAGGTCTTTGGACAGGTGGATATCGATATGATCGCCGGGCCCACAGAACTGGTTGTTATCGCTAACCGTGCCAGCGAACCGAAATTTATCATCGCGGATTTAAAGGCGCAGGCTGAGCACGCTAAAGGCCTGGCTATTCTTATTACAAACTCAAAATCTCTGGCTAACACAGTCAAGAACGCGCTCGGTGATTATCCGGGTTCGATCGTTCTGACTAAAAACTTAGAGCAGGCTGCTGATGTAGCGAACAAGATCGCACCCGAGCATTTAGAGATACTGGTGAATAATCCTCAGCGTTTGGTTAAGTTGATCCGTAATGCGGGGGCAATATTTTTAGGGCCTTACAGCCCGGCCGCGGTGGGAGACTATGTTGCCGGGCCGAGCCATGTTTTACCGACTAACGGAACAGCGAGGTTCTTCTCCGGGCTTTCGGTATTTGATTTTGTTAAGTCCAGTCATATCATATGTTATTCTAAGAAAGCGCTGGAAAAAGCCAAGGAACCTTTAGAGAAGGTTGCCGGGATCGAGGGGTTAAGTAAACACATTGATTCGGTAAAAGCACGATTCGTCTAAGGGTAGGTAGTAGATAGTAGGTAGTATGTAGTTAAAACAGGAGAAGGAATGCAAAAAAGAACATCCGAAGTAAAAAGAAGGACTACGGAGACTGATGTAACAGTCAAACTGAATATTGACGGGGCCGGAAAGGCTAAGATCGATACGGGTATCGGTATTTTGGATCACATGCTGGAGTTGTTCGCTTTTCACGGTTTATTTGACCTTGAGATCAAGGCCAAAGGTGATCTAAAGGTAGATATACACCATACCAACGAGGATGTTGGTATTGTTCTGGGCCAGGTATTTAAAAAGGCCTTGGGAGAAAAGTCCGGCATTAAACGTTTCGGTTCAGCCAGTGTTCCTATGGAAGAAGTTGTAGCTAATGTCAGCACGGATATTAGCGGTAGGGGGTATTTTAAGCTCTCTCTTTCTAAGGGCGCAGAACTTCCCAAGGAACAGGACGGATATTCTTTGTCTTATGCTGAGCACTTTTTTGAGGCGCTAGCTAAACAGTTGGGGATGAATTTAAATATTAAGATCGATCCGGTCAGTGTCGATTTACACACTACCCTTGAACCGGTTTTTAAGGGGCTGGGTATTTCTTTGGACCAGGCGACACAGATAGATCCGCGTAGAAAAGGTGTACCTTCGACTAAGGGTGTTATAGACTAAATGATCGCTATCATCGATTACGGGATGGGGAATATTCACAGCGTGAATAAGGCTTTGGAGATGTTCGGGGCTAAAACCCTGATCACCAATAAGACGCAGGATATCGATTCTTGCGAAAAAGCGGTGCTACCCGGAGTAGGGGCTTATGATGATGCGATGGAAGAGCTAGAAAACCAGGGTTTGATCCCCACGCTTAAGAAGCTTGCCGCAAGCAAGAAACCCTTGTTGGGTATTTGCCTGGGGATGCAGTTATTATTTGAAAGCAGCGAAGAAGCAAAGTCCAAAAAGGGTCTGGGTTTTCTAAAAGGCAAAGTGCGCAGATTTGCGCCAAGCGCTAAACTTAAGGTTCCGCACATGGGCTGGAATCAGATAGAGATAAAATCTGCCGGAACATTATTTAGGGATGTACGTGACAGGTCGTTTGTTTATTTCTGCCACTCTTATTATCCTGAACCGAAAAATAAAGAGATCATTGTCGCTAACTGTAACTACGGGTTCCCTTTTGCCTGTGCCGTGAATCAGGGGAATATTTACGGGGTGCAGTTCCATCCGGAGAAGAGCCAGGGAGTCGGCCTGAAAATGCTGGAGAACTTTGTCAAGCTATGTTGATCATTCCGGCAATAGATCTGCAGGACGGCTGTGTGGTCAGGTATGTCAGGGGTGCTACAGATAAGAAGGTCTATTCGCGCGATCCTTTAAAAGCCGCGAAGCACTGGGTCAAGCAGGGAGCGGAATTGCTGCACATCGTGGATTTAGACGGCGCCTTCAGCGGCATTCCTAAGAATATCGAAATTGCTAAATCTATTGCCAAAGAAATAAAAATACCCGTTGAATTCGGCGGAGGTGTGCGCGATACGGGGGCTATCGAAGAGTTACTCAAAGCGGGTATCAGGAGAATAGTCCTAGGGACGAGGGCGGTCCAGGATGAAAAATTCTTACGTACGACGTTTAAGAAATTCAAAGACAAGGTGATCGTAAGTATCGACGCAAAGAACGGCCTGGTAATGATCAAAGGCTGGAAGAGTGAAGGTAAGGGGGTCTTGTCTCTGGATTTTGCCAATGCCTTAAAAGAGATCGGCTTTAAAGAGGTAATATACACGGATACCTCTAAAGACGGTACGCTTTTGGGCCCGAACATCAAAGATACTAAGGAAATATTAAAGAAGACCGGCTTGAAAGTTATCGCTTCGGGAGGGATCTCATCTTTGGAAGATATCATCAAATTGCAGAAACTGAAGGGTGATGGCTTAAGCGGTATTATTATCGGTAAGGCCTTATACGAAGGAAAATTTACTCTTTCGCAGGCCATAAAACTAGTATAGAGAAAGGGAGGGGGAAGATGAAAAAGTGGATAGTCTTGGTAACAGTTATGTTTTTTGCGGCATCTTTGAGCGGTTGTGCAACTGCAAGGAAACAAAAAGAATTAGAGCTTCAGGGGCTTAAGAATCAGGTCTCGGTATTAGAAGCACAGGTCCAGTCCAAAGACGAAGAGATAAACGGTTTAAGGGATCAACTGAATAAAGCCGCGCAAGAGGCCGAAGCTGTTTCTTCGCAGAAGAAAATGAGGGTCGTCTCAGAAATAAAATCCCGTCCGAATATCAAACAAATCCAGATATCCCTGGTCAATGCCGGTTATGATGTGGGTTCTATCGACGGGAAAATGGGAATAAAGACTAAGGAGGCTATCAAGACTTTTCAAAAATCGAACAATCTCACAGCTGACGGAAGAGTCGGTAAGAAGACCTGGAGCCTGCTGAAGGAGTATTATTACAAAAAAATCAAATAATGTTAGCTAAGAGGATAATCCCTTGCCTGGATATCAAGGATAACCGGGTAGTCAAGGGAGTTAAGTTCCTTGGATTAAAAGACGCCGGTGATCCGGTTGAAGTAGCCCGGGCTTACGATGAGCAACAGGCGGACGAGTTGGTTTTTCTGGATATCACCGCGAGTTTTGAAAATCGCAAGACGCTTATCAGCCTGGTCGAAAAGATCGCGCAGAACATATTTATGCCGTTTACCGTAGGCGGAGGCGTCGGGGACATCGAAGATATCCGTAATCTGCTTAATGCCGGCGCGGAAAAAGTATCGCTTAACACCCAGGCTGTAAAATCTCCGGTATTGATCGCTGACGCGGCAAAACGTTTCGGCAGCCAATGCATAGTGGTCGCTGTCGACGCCAAGAAGGAAGGCAGCCGCTGGGAGGTATTTATCAACGGCGGGAGGACACCTACGGGGATGGATGCCGTAGAGTGGGTTAGGAAAGCCGCGAAGCTCGGCGCCGGAGAAATACTCTTGACCAGTATGGATTACGACGGGACTAAAGACGGTTTTGATATAGCTCTGACCAAGGCGGTGACCGGGGCAGTACATATCCCGGTTATCGCCTCGGGAGGGGCAGGCAAGCCCGAGCACTTCTTTGACGTATTTACCAAGGCAGGAGCGGATGCCGGGTTAGCCGCATCGATTTTCCACTATGAGGAATATTCGGTAAAACAGGTCAAGGAATACCTTAATGCTTTAGGAGTAAGCGTAAGAACATGAAGTCAAAACTTACCAGGATAAAGTTGAGTAATTTAAAGTTTGATAAAGAAGGTTTGATCCCTGCGATCATCCAGGATTACAAGACTAAAGATGTCTTGATGGTCGCTTATATGAACAAAGAGTCCCTGCGGCGCACTCTTAAATTAGGTAAGACCTGCTATTGGTCGCGTTCGCGTAAAGAGTATTGGGTCAAGGGTATGACTTCGGGTAATTTTCAATTCGTTAAATCGATATGCTACGATTGCGATATGGATGCGCTCCTGATCAAAGTCCGCCAAAAGGGCGAAGGGGCGTGTCACACCGGAAACTACAGCTGTTTTTACCGCAGATTAAAATAATGCATGAACCTTCTTTAAAAGAATTCTTAAAACTGGCAAAACACGGTAACGTAATCCCCGTCTATAAAGAGATCAACGCCGACCTTGATACGCCGGTCTCTGCCTATTTAAAAATGAAAAAGAGCGATTTTGCCTTTCTTCTGGAGTCAGTCGAAGGCCAGGAGAAGATCGCGCGTTTTTCTTTTTTAGGGAGTGATCCTTCTTTGGTGATCAGCACTAAAGGAAGAAATATAAAGATAATCCGTCCGCACAATAACAGGATAGAACGTTTTGTCGCTTCCGGTTCTCCTCTGGATGAGATTAAGAAGATCATGCGCCCTTTTAAGAGCGTGCGCGTTTTAGGGCTTCCGAGGTTTTACGGCGGGTTAGTCGGCTACATGGGTTATGACACGGCGAGGTTCTTCGAGGACCTCCCGGATAATAACCGGGACGACCTGAAGCTTCCCGATACCGTCTTTATGCTTACGGACACAATTTTGATATTCGACCACGTAAATCATGTAATAAAGATCGTGAGCAATGTTTTTTTACCGCACAAAAGAATTGTCAGTAATTCTGTTAAAATCAGATTATACAATGCGGCAGTCAGAAAAATCAGCGTGATCGAAGCGGGATTTTTAAAGCCCGCGGCCATTCCTAAGATCGTATCCGGCCGCTTAACGGGCAGGAAGATAGCTTCAAATTTCAGTAAAAAGGAATTTCAAAATAGGGTTTCTAAGGCTAAGGCCTATATTAAAAAGGGCGATATCATCCAGGTTGTTTTATCCCAGCGTTTTCAAATCAAGAATACGCGCCAGCCGCTGGATATTTACAGGTCCCTGCGTAGCATTAATCCTTCTCCGTATATGTATTTCCTTAAGCTTGATGGTTTGAGCGTTGTCGGATCTTCGCCCGAGATGCTGGTGCGCTGCGAAGACGGAATCATTCAGACGCGGCCGATCGCCGGTACCCGGCCAAGAGGAAGGACCGAGGGAGAGGATAAAAAATTTGCCGCAGAGCTGATCAAAGATAAGAAAGAACGTGCAGAGCATTTGATGCTTGTTGACTTAGGAAGGAATGATTTAGGCAGGGTGAGTAAGACGGGTAAGGTGGAAGTAAGTGAATTCATGAATATTGAGAAGTATTCGCACGTCATGCATCTGGTAAGCGAGGTGCGGGCGATGCTTGACAATAAGAAGTTCGACGTATATGATTGTCTGAAAGCCGCGTTTCCCGCGGGTACGGTTTCCGGCTCTCCGAAGATAAGGGCAATGGAGATCATCGACGAATTGGAGAATCTCCGGCGCGGCCCTTACGCCGGGTGCGTGGGTTATTTTAGCTTCTCGCACAATATGGATACCTGCATTACCATAAGGACAATACTCATCAAAGGCGATACGGCTTATATTCAGGCCGGGGCAGGGATAGTCGCGGATTCCGTTCCGGCAAAAGAGTACCGCGAAACAGTGAACAAGGCTAAGGCTTTAATTGAAGCAATTAATAACTAAAGGAGGCTCTACAAATGGCAGTGCATATCCGTTTAAGGCGTATTGGAAAGAACCCTAGCGGCAAGCCGCATTTCAGGGTTACCGTGTTTGACGAAAGAAAAGGACGTGATTCAAGGTTTCTCGAGGAGCTGGGATTTTACAGCCCGGTAACCGGCGAGGCAAAGATCAATAAAGAAAAAATCGAGGCCTGGATCAAAAAAGGCGCTCAAGCATCAGCTACTATAAAGACCTTATTAAAGAGAAAATCTTAAGGAGAGAAAATGCCAACAGGACAACCAAATCCGATAATGAATTTAGTGCCGTTAGTTTTGATTTTTGTGATCTTCTATTTTATGCTTATCCGGCCGCAGAAAAAGCAGCAGCAGGAGCATAAAAAGATGCTCGAAGGTATTGCCAAGAACGATGAGATCGTCACTTCCGGAGGAATCCACGGCACGGTCATCAACGTCAAAGATAAGACCGTGATCGTGCGTATAGACGAAAACGTAAAGATGGAGATAGAGAAGAGTTCCGTCGCTTATATTAAACGGCCCCAGGGACAGGTAGGCAGCTAAGAGGAGTAATCAATGGAAAAAAAGGTAACCTATAAGTTCATTTTCATTCTACTTATGATCGGTATTTTTGCGTTTTACGCCTTTCCTTTAAAGAAAAGGATAAACCTCGGCCTTGACCTTCAGGGCGGGATGAACCTGCTTTTAAAGGTAGACACTTCAAAGCTTGCCGATAAAGATAAGGAGAGCGTTACCGATATTTCCATTGAGAAAATCCGCTCAAGGATTGATGACCTCGGGGTGAGCGAACCCGTGATCATTAAACAGGGCGAGGATGAGATCGTCGTGCAACTCCCCGGAGTCACCGACAGAGAGCGGGCTTTAAGCAAGATCGGACAGACCGGGCTCCTGGAGTTTAAACTGGTCTCCAATGACCAGGAGAAACTCAAAGCCGCTATAGCCGGTACGGTCCCCGAAGGATATGAGCTAAAATATATTAAAGAGGATGAGCGGGGTTCCGGGGAACCGGTGCTTCTGGAAAAGAATGCGGTTTTGTCCGGCGAATCCTTAAGCGATGCCTTTGTCGATCCTAATGCCGGAGAGTTCGGCAATCAGGCGGTCTCTTTGCGCTTTAATTCGGAAGGCGCCAAAAAATTCGGAGAGCTCACCGCGGCCAATGTCGGCAGGCGGCTGGGTATAGTCTTAGACGGTAAGGTCCACTCCGCGCCGAATATCAGGGAAGCTATCCCCTCCGGCGAAGCGCAGATCAGCGGCAGGTTTACTTATGACCAGGCATTGGACCTCTCCAAGGTATTGAAATACGGCGCGCTCCCGGCGCCGATTATGGTCGAAGAAGAGAGGACTATCGGCCCGTTATTAGGCCAGGATTCTATTAATGCGGGGGTTAAAGCTACTATTATCGGATTGGTTTTAGTACTTTTTTTCATGGCGGCTTACTATCTGCTGGCCGGAGTCATTGCGGATTTAGCACTTTTGTTGAACTGTTTGTTGATATTAGGCGGGTTGGGTATGCTGCCTTATGTATTCGGGGCAACGGTTGCTACCTTGACTTTACCGGGTATCGCAGGTATCGTACTCTCCCTGGGTATGGCTGTGGATGCTAATGTCCTGATCAATGAACGCATAAGAGAAGAGCTGGCGGCGGGAAAGAGCCTGCGCAGCGCTATCACTAACGGCTATAGCAGGGCATTCACCGCGATTTTCGATTCTAACGTGACTACTTTGATCGCTGCGGTATTATTATTTCAATTCGGTACTGGAGCGATAAAGGGTTTTGCGGTCACCTTGACTATCGGCCTCTTGGCGAGTATGTTTACCGCAGTCGTAGTCACGCGCGTTATTTTTGAGATTTTATTGGGAATGGGGCTGTTAAAGAATTCCCTCCCCATGCTACGGCTGTTTAAAGAGACAAAATTTGATTTCATCGGAAAACGTAAGATCTTCTATGCTATTTCCCTTATCATAATCGTCGTAGGGTTGGCAACATTTTTTAAGAAGGGAAAGGACGTCTACGGAATTGATTTTTCCGGAGGCCAGCTGCAGGAATACAGTTTTAAGACGGTACCCTCCGTAGATGAGGTGCGCCGGGTCTTAAAAGATATCGGCCTGGGAGATGCGGCTATACAGCAGTTCAGGGATAATCCTAAGGTGATCGTGATTAGATCCGCGGAAGACAAAAATCAGATTTTAACAGCTAAGCTTAAAGAAAAATTTGCAAACGACGATATTCAGGTTTTAAGAATAGAACGCGTCGGCCCGATTGCGGGCAGACACTTACAGACCAAGGCTATCTATGCCTTATTATGGGCTATGGCCGGTATCCTTATATATGTTGCTATCAGGTTTAAGCATTTTAATTTTGCGGTCGCCGGCGTCGTAGCTTTATTGCATGACGTTTTAGTTGCCCTTGGCGCCCTGGCCGTAACCGGCAGGCCGGTAGACCTGCTTAGTGTAACGGCATTCCTGACTATTGCCGGATTTTCCATCAACGACACTATCGTAATTTACGACCGCGTACGCGAAAATGCCAAACTTTACCGCAAACTTTCTCTATATGAATTGATAAACTTAAGCGTGAACCAGTGCCTGGGCAGGACCATTCTTACTTCAGGGGTCACTTTGCTGGTAGTCATTTCAATAATGGTTTACGGCGGAGAGGTCTTAAGCAATTTTGCCTTTACTTTACTCGTAGGGTTTATTTCCGGCGTATATTCCACGATTTACATCGCTTCCCCCTTGGTCCTTGCTTTGAGTAAGAAGGACACCTTAAGCAAAGGGTAATGTTCAAGTCGCTTAAACTCTACAAAGATCAATCCGTAGACCCGGAGCAGATACTCTCGAGCCTGGTTGATTTCGGGTACAAGAGGCAGGAGGGTGTCTCCGTTGAGGGTGATTTTTCCCGCCGCGGCGGGATCATCGATATTTTCCCCTTTTCATTTGAACTTCCTATCCGCATAGAATTAGATAATAACATCCTTACCTATATAAAGGCCTTCAATCCCCAAAACGGCCAGCCCTTATGGGAACATAATATGGTAATCGTCCTGCCGGTTAAGAAAACCGGTTCCAGCAGGACGGTTGCTTTTACGGAGGAATTTCCGCTTTCGAATTTTGTAGATCTTAAAACCGGTGATTATGTGGTGCATAATCAGTACGGCATCGGCAGGTTCTTGGGGCTTGAAAAGATCAGGATCCGGGGTAGGCCCAGGGACCATTTAGTCATTGAGTATGACCGGCAGGAGAAACTTTATGTGCCGGTTGATAATATGCACCTGGTGCAGAAGTATATCGCCTTTCAGGCGCGCCGGCCTAAACTCTTCCGGTTAGGTTCAAAAGAATGGCAGGGGATAAAGGAGCGGACTAGGAAAGGGATTCAGAAGATGGCTTGGGAGCTTTTAGCTTTGCAGGCCGCCCGCTTAAGCTCGCAGGGTTTTAAGTATTCCCCTGATACCGAATGGCAGAAAGAATTCGAAAAGACGTTTCCGTATGCGGAAACCCCGGATCAGGTCAGGGCCGCGGAGGAAGTAAGGACTGACATGGAATCGGGAAAGCCTATGGACAGGCTTTTGTGCGGAGATGTAGGATACGGTAAAACAGAAGTCGCTATGCGTGCCGCCTTCAAGGCGGTGATGGATAACAAGCAGGTGGCGTATTTAGTCCCAACCACCATCCTCGCCGAACAGCACTTTACTAACTTTTCGTTAAGGCTTAAAGATTTTCCGGTCAATGTTCAGGTCTTATGCCGTTTTAAGACTGACGCCCAGCAGAGGAGTATTATCAAAGGGATATCAGACGGCTCCGTAGATATTACTATCGGGACGCACCGCATGCTCTCGGATGATGTAGTTTTTAAGGATCTGGGGCTAGTCATCATCGATGAAGAGCAGCGTTTCGGCGTAAAACATAAAGAAAAACTCAAGATTTTAAGGCTGACCACTGACTTGCTTACCCTTACTGCCACGCCCATACCGCGGACCCTATACATGAGTTTAATGGGCGCGAAGGATCTGTCAGTGATCAACACCCCGCCCCAAAATAGGTTGCCTATTAAGACTGTTGTGGTAGAATATGACGAAGACCTTATCCGCCAATCGATCTCAAAAGAGATAAATCGTAAAGGACAAGCTTTCTTTCTGCACAACCGCGTCGAAGATATATCTAAGGTAAGAGATAAGTTGGCTAAGATTCTGCCTTCCGGTATACGCTTAGGTGTTGCTCACGGGCAGATGCACCCGAAAGAACTGGAAGGAGTAATGGCGGAGTTCTTAAAAGGCAATATTGACTGCCTGATCTGCACCATGATCATTGAGTCGGGTATTGATATCCCCAACGTCAACACTATTATCGTAAACAACGCCGACACTTTCGGGCTATCGGATTTACATCAATTGCGCGGCAGGGTCGGGAGGTTTGACCGGGCGGCCTACGCTTATTTTATGGTCAGAGATAAGGATCTTCTCGAGGGGATGGCTAAGAAGAGATTGTCAGCCATACAGGAATACACTCAACTCGGGTCCGGATTTAATATTGCCATGGAAGATCTGGAGATCCGAGGGGCGGGCAATCTCCTGGGAATAGAGCAGCACGGGTTTATCGCCGCGGTCGGATTCGATCTTTATTGCAGGCTATTGAAAGAGGCGGTAAGCGGTTTTACCAAAGCAGGGGCCTTGAATGCGTAAAGTCTTTAGACTTATTTTTATTTTGTCCGTTATCTTTAGCTTGCAGCTTAAGGCTTACAGCTTAAAACCGCTTTACGCCCAGGACAAGATCATCGCCGTAGTCAACAATGAGATCATTACCCAAAAAGACTTAAGCGATTTCTTGAATTTTCTTCGCATGCAACTGGCCCGGCAATACGAAGGCAAAGAGCTTGAGAAACAAGTCGCCGCTGCCAAGCCGGATCTTATCAACAAATTGATCGATGATAAGCTGATCCTGCAGGAAGCCAAAAGGACCGGTCTTAAAGCCGATGAAACCCGGGTCAAGGCAAAAATCAGCGAAATAAAGAAGCGCTATGGCTCGGATATTGAATTCCAGAAAGATATCGCCCGTCAAGGCATAGTCCAGGCAGACCTTGAGGAAAAATTCCGGGAACAGTTTTTGATGTTCGGTATAATCGATTTGAAAGTCAGGAGCAAGATCGTGGTAAGGCCCGAAGAGGTGACAGCTTATTATAACGGGCATCCTGACGACGTCCTGACTCCGGAGGTCAGGATGATCACCGCCATCACCCTGGAGAACCAGGATCAGGCAGATACCTTTTCTTACAGCCTCAAGGCCGGACAGAAACTCGAGGATTTAGTCTTAAGATATCCTGTGAGTTTGAATAAATTAGAGGTCAAACACGGGGAGGCCTTAAGAAAAGACATAGAAAAAGTGGTTTTCAAGCTGGGGGTAGGAGAGGTATCCAACCCTGTCAGAATAGACGAACAGTATTATGTGTTTAAGCTCGACGACCTGTTACCGCCGCATAAACCGACACTGACGGAAGCGCAGGATAAAATAGAGAATTTTCTTGCGGATGAAAAGATGCAGGGCGAATTGAATAAGTGGTTAGATGAACTCAAAAAGAAATCCTACATCAAGGTCATCCAGAATTAGGGTCGGTATCACCATAGGCGACCCCGCCGGCATCGGTCCGGCCATAACCGAAAAAGCGATAGATAAGCTTAGGAATACAGCTGACTTCGTCATAATCGGAAGCCTTGATAAAACCGAGCGCCGGAAATTCCCGGCAGGAATCGTATCTTGCGCCGCCGGACGAGCTTCTTTACAGTACCTTGATAATGCCATAAGCCTGATTAAAAATAAAAAGATAGATTGCTTGGTCACTTGCCCGGTATCTAAAGAGGCGATCAATCTTGCGGGGGTCAGGTTCCAGGGACATACCGAGTACCTGGCGCGTTCTTTCGGGATCAAGAATTATGCGATGATGCTCTTAAACCGCGAGCTTAAGTTCAGCCTGATAACCCGCCACATTCCTTTAAATAAAGTCGCCGCAACCTTGAATTTAAAAATGATCCTTGATAATACCCGGGTCACTCTATCGGGGCTACGGAGATTATTCGCTATTATTAATCCGCGATTGGTCTTCTGCGGCCTTAATCCTCACGCCTCCGATAACGGGGTCATCGGCAAGGAAGAATCAGTATTGATCCGGCCGGCCATCAGAAAGATAGAGAGAGAGCTGCGTATTTCTATCGACGGCCCGCTTTCTGCGGACGTTGCCATTTCAAAGGCTTACGCCAAAGAATACGACTGTGTTATGGCATTCTACCATGACCAGGCGCTCATTCCTTTAAAGCTTACCGGCAAACATTCCGGCGTCAATCTTACCTTGGGGCTCCCTTTTGTCCGGACTTCGCCTCTACACGGGACAGCTTTTGACATTGCTGCCCGGCCTGAACGCGCCTCTTGCGATTCATTGATAGAAGCTATAAAGCTGGCTATAAAATGCGCCTCCAACCTAAAAAAAGACTAGGCCAGAATTTCCTTACCGACAAAAATATACGTAATAAGATCGTTTCCTCCTGCGCCGTATCTTCGACGGATGTCCTCCTTGAAATCGGCTGCGGTAAGGGCGAGATGACTCTGGCGTTAGCTCAAAAGGCTCGCAAGGTCTATGCCTTAGAGCTGGATAACAGGTTGATCCCTTGCCTTGAAGATTCATTTGCCGGATACAAAAATATCAAATTGATCCATAAAGATATACTCAAGTTTGATTTGAACAAGGAGATAAAAGAAAGACGGATCAAAGCCGTTGGCAACATACCGTATTATATTTCCAGCCCGATCATCGGCCACATCGCAAAACACAGGAGAAAAATCGATTCCGCCTTCCTTACCGTGCAGAAGGAGTTCGCTGACCGCATAGTAGCAAAACCGGGGACAAGGGATTACGGGTCATTCAGTTGTTTTGTGCAGTATTATTTTAAGCCCCGGATCGAGTTCATTATAACCCGGAGATGCTTTAACCCCGCCCCTAATGTGGATTCCGCGTTTATAAGGCTTAAGGTCAGAATGTCGCCTCCGGTCAGGGTAAAAAGCGAAGAGAGGCTTTTTAAGGTCATCCGCGCCGCTTTTAATAAACGCAGAAAAACCTTAAGAAACAGCCTTCAGGGCTTGATAAGTAAAGACGCCCTTGAGGCAAAATTAACTGAAAGCGGGCTTGACCTGAATGTGCGTCCGGAGAGGCTTACTCTTGAAGAATTTGCCGCGTTAGCAAATCTTTAAAGAAAGACGAAATAATTCTTGACAAATCCCGCTGTATAGTGTATATTCGTTCATCTACGTAATCCCCTAAATACTAGGTGATTCAACAATTTAGAAGCTAAAAAGAATTTCAAGAGAATTCTTTTAATGGGTGGGTTTTTGTTACTTACAAAGAGCTGCTTTTACCGACGGAGATTACTGATATTGCTGGAGTAGCTCAGTTGGTAGAGCACGTCCTTGGTAAGGACGGGGTCACGGGTTCGATCCCCGTCTCCAGCTTAAAATTAAACTATGGCAAGCACAAGAGAGACTATAACTTTAGAGTGTACGGTTTGCAAAAATAGAAATTGCACGACGACAAAAAATAAAAAGTTGCATCAGGACAGGTTGGAAATTTCCAAGTTTTGCAGGTCCTGCCACAAGCATACCCCGCATAAAGAAATAAAATAATTATTAGGGGCGTCGGTTAATGGCAAACCAACGGTCTCCAAAACCGTGACTGCAGGTTCAAGTCCTGCCGCTCCTGTAATTTGGAGGCTTAAAGGGAACGAGATGGGTGTATTCTTAAAACCGGTAAATTTTTTAAAAGAAGTAAAAGCGGAATTAGGCAAGGTTTCATGGTCAAACCGCCAGGAGCTTTTAGGCTCAACCATGGTGGTAATTGTGGCAACGGCGATAGTCGCTACTTATATCGGCATAATCGATGTTTTCCTTACCCAGCTGTTGAAAATATTATTCAGATGACAAAAAATTGGTACGTAGTCCATACGCAGACCGGTTCCGAAGACAAGGTGAAGACTGCCCTTGAGAACCGCATCTCCCAGGAGGGTATGCAGGATTTGATCGCCAAAGTCGTTATCCCCACTGAACAGGTCTCGGAAGTGCGCAGCGGCAAGAAAAAGATATCGCAGAGAAAGTTTTTCCCCGGTTACCTCTTGGTCGAAATGGAACTAAATGAAAAATCCTACCTTTTTGTCAAGACCACTCACGGCGTTACGGGTTTTATCGGTTTAGGAAAAAAACCCATGCCCTTGCCCCAATCAGAAGTAGACAATATTTTAAAAAGGACAGAAGAAACGGCCGCCAAGCCCAGCCCCAAGACCGTCTTTGAAAAAGGCGAACAGGTGCGGGTCACGGAAGGGCCGTTTTTAAATTTTAACGGTACAGTCGATGAAATTCATCCCGAAAAGGGAAAAGTGAAGGTAAGCGTTTCTATATTCGGCAGATCCACTCCGGTGGAACTGGAATATTGGCAGGTGGAGAAGGTATAAAATGGCTAAGAAGATCACCGCACAGATCAAGTTGCACGTTCCGGGAGCGCAGGCAAACCCCGCGCCTCCGGTAGGGCCTGCTTTAGGCCAGCACGGTGTTAATATCATGATGTTCTGCAAACAGTTTAACGAGCAGACCAAGGGCAAGGACGGCTTGATCTTACCGGTAGTCATCAGTGTTTATGAAGACCGCACCTTTACGTTTATTATTAAGACACCGCCTTCATCGGTACTTTTAAAAAGAGCGGCTAATCTGGCTAAGGCCTCGGGGCAGAGCGGTAAAGAAATAATCGGGAAAGTCACCCATAAACAAGTCGAAGAGATCGCCAAGCAGAAGCTGGCGGACCTGAATACATCGGATATGACTCAAGCGATCAAAGTTATAGAAGGCACTGCCCGCAGCATGGGTATAGTGGTCGAGGGTTAAACAATGAAAGAACGTAGTAAGAGATACAAGGAATCGGCAAAACAAGTGGATATCGAGAAGACCTTCAATCTGAAGGACGCTATCGTTATCTTAAAAAAGATGTCCACAACTAAATTCGACAGCTCTATTGACCTGCATTTCCATTTAAATGTAGATACCAAAAAGTCTGACCAGATGGTGCGCGGAACAGTAGCGCTTCCTCACGGGACCGGAAAGAAGATCCGTGTCGCGGTATTCTGCAAGGGCGAGCATGAAAAGGAAGCTAAGTCTGCCGGAGCGGATATCGTGGGAGGATTAGAGTTGATCGAAAAGGTCGGCGCCGGATTTTTAGATTTTGATTGCGCTATTTCTACTCCGGAGATGATGAAAGATTTAAGTAAATTAGGAAAGGTCCTCGGACCGCGTGGCCTGATGCCCAGCCCCAAAACGGGGACGGTAACCAATGATATCGCCAAAGCCATTGAAGATGTCAAAAAAGGTAAAGTGGAGTTTCGCGTGGATAAGCAGGGCGGAATTCATCTTGCCGTAGGAAAGCTTTCGTTTGACGAAGGAAAGATTTTTGAGAATGCCTCGCGCGTAATAGAAGCGATTAATGAGAGTAAACCTGCGTCGGTAAAGGGAAAATTCGTGCGCAGCATCTCCATTACCGCTTCGATGAGCCCGGGAGTAAGGTTGGTAGTATAAAAATGAAAAAAATCGGACTTGTATTTAAAGAGGCTTCGGAAAAACGCATCAAAGACAGCTTGAAGGGTTCTAACGCGGTCTTTATCGTCAAATACTCCGGCGTCAAGAGCCCGGATATGAGCTCGCTGCGCCAGTCGCTTAAGCCGGCCGGAGCGCGCCTGTTTGTAGTCAAGAACAGCGTTGCCCGCCGCGCCTTTAAGAGTTCAAATATCGAAACACTTATCAAGAACGTAGAAGGGAATTGCGGCCTGATATTTGCTAAAGACGAGCCGGTCGGTCCTTCCAAGGTTCTATGTAATTTTACCAAAGATCACGATGCCCTGAAATTAGAGGGCGGTTATATCGGGGATAAAATAATAGAAAAAAAAGATATCGAGTCCATGGCTAAACTCCCGTCGAAAGAAATTTTAAGGGCGCAGGTAGTCATGGCATTAAATTCGCCGATATCGGGTTTAGTCATCACGTTAAACCAGGTATTGGCGAAATTTGTAATCTGTTTGGACCAGATCAGAGTTAAAAAAACAAGCAATTAAAAGGAGGAAGAAATGGCAGAGAAATTACAAGACATGATTAAATCCATCGAGGAGATGACGGTCCTGGAATTGGCGGATTTAGTCAAGGCGCTCGAAGAGAAATTCGGCGTCAAGGCGAATATGCCGATGATGGCCGCTCCTGCAGCCGGAGCAGCAGGAGGCGCACCCGCAGCTGAAGAGAAGACCACATTTAGCGTAGTCCTGACCAGCGCCGGAGCTAACAAGATCGCAGTCATCAAAGAGGTGCGTACGATGACCAGCCTTGGGTTGAAGGAAGCTAAGGACTTAGTGGATGCCGCGCCCAAACCGGTCAAAGACGGCGTTGCAAAAGAAGAAGCGCAGGAGATGAAGAAGAAACTCGAGGCAGCCGGAGCTACCGTCGAGCTTAAATAGTCATTAAAGCAGAACCCTTAAACTAGGACGCTATGCTAAAAAGAAAGAATTTTGCCAAGTTAAAAGAGGTTTACGATTTACCGAATCTTCTTGACGTGCAGCTTGAGGCTTACCATGATTTTCTTCAGCTGGATGTGAAGAGCGCGGATAGGGAGCGTTTAGGCCTACAGGAGGTTTTTGAAGAAATATTTCCTATTGAAAGCCCGAACCGTTCGATCAAGCTTGAATTCTTAAGCTATAATTTAGGTAAGCCTAAATATACGCTCTTAGAGTCTAAGACACGCTCGCTTTCTTACGCCGCTCCGCTGAAAGCCAAATTCAGACTCACTACACCTCATGAGACTAAAGAGCAGGACGCCTATTTCGGCGAGATCCCGCTCATGACCGACACAGGTACTTTTATCATCAACGGCGACGAACGCGTGGTGGTCAGCCAGTTGCAGCGTTCGCCGGGAGTTTCTTTTGAAGAAGAAGAACATCCGACCGGAAAGAAGATATTTTACGGCCGTGTTATTCCTTACCGCGGGGCCTGGCTCGAATTTAAATATGACCTCACCGAAACCATCCTGGCTTATGTGGACCGCCGAAGAAATTTCCCTGCTACCCAGATTTTAAGGATCTTAGGGTTTTCCACAGATGCCGAGATCATCTCTGCCTTCGGTAAAGAATACCCCGAGATCGTCAATACCCTGAAAAAAGATTATACGAAAAATAAGGAAGAGGCTTATTTGGATTTTTACCGTAAGATGCGGCCGACCGAACCGGTCACCAAGGAAGCTGCGGAGGCTTTGTTTTACAGATTGTTCTTTGATCCTGCCAGATACGATCTAGAGAGGGCGGGGAGGTTTATTTTAAACAGAAAATTAGGCATGGATGTTTCGTTGGAAAAACGCATCCTTGATTCTGCCACGGTGATCAAGGTAATAGAATACCTGATCCGCCTTAAGGAAGGTGTCGGTAAGATCGATGATATCGACCACTTAGGAAACCGCAGGGTCAAGACCGTCGGCGAGCTGGTCCAGAATCAGGTGAGGATCGGTTTATCGCGCGTAGAGAGGTCGATCCGCGAAAGGTTAAGTATTTTAGGCGAATTCGACAATCTTAATGTTCACTACCTGATCAATTCCAAGTTACTCTCCAATCAGATCCGCGATTTCTTCGGCCGTTCGCAGCTTTCGCAGTTTATGGATCAGGTCAATCCTCTGGCTGAAATGACGCATAAGAGACGGTTAAGCGCATTAGGCCCGGGTGGCCTTTCTCGTGAGCGCGCCGGTTTCGAAGTTAGAGATATTCATCCTTCGCATTACGGAAGGGTCTGCCCCATCGAGACACCTGAAGGCCCGAATATCGGATTAATCGCGTCTCTAAGTTGTTTTGCCAGGGTGAATAAATTAGGACTATTAGAGACCCCTTATCGCAAAGTCGAAGATGGCCGCGTCACCAAAAAAATAGATTATTTGACCGCAGATATCGAAGAAGATAAAGTTATCGCTCAGGCTAATTGCCCGTTGGATAGCGAAGGTTATTTCGTGGACAAAGAGGTTTCCTGCCGCTATAAGGATGATTTCCCTAAAGTCCCCGGTAAGCAGGTTCAATATATGGATGTTTCTCCTAAACAGCTGGTCTCCGTAGCAGCGTCTATGATACCTTTTCTGGAGCATGATGATGCTAACCGCGCTTTGATGGGTTCAAACATGCAGCGCCAGGGGGTACCTTTAATGATTACAGAAGCGCCCCTGGTCGGCACTCAGATGGAAGAAAAAGTAGCGCGCGATTCAGGGACCGTGGTCATCGCCCAAGACTCCGGAAGGGTGACCAATGTCGATGCGTCCACCATTACTATAGGTAAGAGAATCTACCACCTTAAAAAGTTTTTGCGTACCAATGCCGATACGTGCCTGAATCAGAGGCCTCTGGTCAAGCTCGGAGAACACGTTGATAAAGGCCAGATAATCGCCGACGGCATCAGCACCCAGCAGGGTGAATTGGCGCTGGGCAAGAATGTTTTAGTCGCTTTCATGCCCTGGAGAGGTTACAACTTCGAAGACGCGATCCTCATAAGCGAAAAACTCGTTAAAGAAGATACGTTTACCTCTATACATATCGAGGAATTTGAAATAGAAGCCACCGAGACCCGCCTGGGAAATGAAGAGATCACCCGCGACATTCCTAATGTAAGTGAAGAGGCGTTAAGGAACCTTGACGAAGCGGGGATCATCAGGGTCGGGGCGGAAGTCGCAGCGGGAGATATTCTTGTGGGTAAGATCACGCCTAAGACCGATTCCGAACCCTCGCCTGAAGAGAGACTGTTGCGCGCTATATTCGGCGAAAAGGCCGGCGATGTGCGCGATACTTCATTAATCGTGCCTCCCGGTGTGGAAGGTGTCGTCATCGATGTACACGTGTTTGCCCGCAAGGATCGCGGCCGCAAATCAAAAGAGGAAAAAACTAAGGAATTGGGGAAAATACGCGAACTAAAAGCGTATTACAAACAGGAAATAGAGTTTGTACAGACGGAAAAGACCGCGCGCCTGGCCCAGGTTTTGGGAATTGATAAAAAGAAAGTAGAGAAATTCGATTTCAGCAATAATGATGAAGCCAAGATCTTAGCTGCGTCTTTCGATGAACAGATCCAGGAATTGATCGCCGAAGAAGAGCAGGAGATCGAGAAAGTTAGGCGCGGAGACGAACTTCCCGCCGGAGTTTTAAAGAGGGTAGTGGTTTATATTGCGACCAAGAGAAGGCTTGCCGAAGGCGATAAGTTAGCCGGACGCCACGGAAACAAGGGCGTTGTGGCAAGATTAGTCCCGGAACAGGATATGCCGTATCTTCCCGACGGCACTCCGGTTGAAGTAGTTTTAAATCCTCTCGGGGTACCTTCCCGTATGAACGTAGGACAGATTTTAGAGTGCCACTTAGGTTGGGCTGCGAAAATCTTGAATATGTCCGTAGGTTGCCCCGTATTTGACGGAGCAACAGAGGCGGAAATAAAAGAGATGCTTAAAAAAGCGGGGCTTCCTGAAGACGGAAAGATCACTCTTCACGACGGATACAGCGGCGAGCCTTTTGACCATAAAGTCACCATCGGCTATATGTACATCATGAAATTGATCCACCTTGTCGATGAAAAGATCCACGCCCGTTCTATCGGCCCGTATTCTCTGGTCACGCAACAGCCGTTAGGCGGAAAGGCGCAGTTCGGCGGACAGAGACTGGGAGAAATGGAAGTCTGGGCTTTGGAAGCTTATGGCGCCGCGTTTACCCTGCAAGAGATGCTTACTGTTAAATCCGACGATGTTTCGGGTAGGACCCGTATTTATGAGGCTATCGTTAAGGGTGAGCAGAGGCTCTCGCACGGCACGCCGGAATCCTTCAACGTATTAATCAAAGAACTCCAGGGCTTAGGCCTTGATATCAGGACGGAGAAAGCAAAATAATGGAAGAGATAGTCTCTTTTGACAGTATATCCATAAAGATCGCATCTGCCCAGGTGATCAAGTCATGGTCTAAGGGCGAAGTGAAGAAGGCCGAGACCATCAATTACCGCACATTAAAGCCGGAAAAGGACGGGCTCTTCTGCGAAAAGATATTCGGTCCGGTTCGCGACTGGGAGTGTAACTGCGGAAAATATAAGGGTATAAAGTTCAAGGGTATCACCTGCGACCGCTGCGGAGTCACTGTTGACCGTTCGTCAGTGCGCAGAGAGCGCATGGGGCATATTGAGCTTGCAACCCCGGTTACCCATATCTGGTTCTTTAAGGCCGTCCCCTCACGTATGTCAGCCTTGATGGATATAGGCTTAAGAGACCTGGAAAAAGTCATTTACTACGAGGAATATGTCGTCGTTGACCCGGGGACGACTCCTTTAAAGAAGAGAGAATTATTATCCGAAGAAAAATATCAGGAGGCCCTTGAGAAATACGGCAGCAATTTCAAAGCCAAAATCGGCGCCGAGGCAGTAAGGGATCTTTTAAAAGAATTGGACCTGGACGCGGTCTGCAGAAAACTCCGCCGCGACCTTGAAAAAAGCAAAGAAGTCCTGGGAAGCCGTAAGTCTTTAAAATCTTTAAAGATCATCGAAGATTTTAAGAAGTCGGGAAATAAACCGGAATGGATGATATTAGAGATCTTACCGGTCATCCCGCCGGATTTAAGACCGTTAGTCCCGCTTGACGGAGGAAGATTTGCCACATCCGACTTGAACGATCTGTATCGGCGCGTTATCAACCGCAATGCCCGCCTTAAGAAACTGATGGAATTAAATGCTCCGGAGATCATTATCCGCAACGAAAAACGCATGCTCCAGGAGGCGGTAGATGCGTTATTAGATAACGGCAGGCACGGAAAACCGGTGATCGGGGCTAATAGCAGGCCGCTTAAGTCGCTATCCGATATGTTGAAAGGTAAACAAGGCCGTTTCCGCCAGAATCTTTTAGGTAAGCGCGTCGATTATTCAGGGCGTTCCGTAATCGTAGTCGGGCCCGAGCTAAAACTTGGCGAATGCGGGCTTCCTAAGCAGATGGCCCTGGAATTGTTTGAGCCGTTCATCATCAAAAAATTAAGAGAAAAGGGATTTGTCCATACCATAAAAGGCGCGCGCCGAATGGTAGAGCGCGGAAAGATCGAAGTCTGGGATATCCTTGACGAGGTCATTAAAGACCATCCGGTCTTGTTAAACCGAGCACCCACGCTACACCGCTTGGGTATCCAGGCATTTCAGCCGCTACTTATCGAAGGTAAGTCTATCAAGATCCACCCGCTGGTCTGCGCTGCTTTTAACGCCGACTTTGACGGGGACCAGATGGCTGTGCATGTGCCTCTATCGCTTGAATCGCAATTAGAGGCCAAGCTTTTGATGCTTGCCTCCAATAATGTTTTTTCTCCTGCCGACGGCAGGCCCATAGTTTCTCCTACACAGGATATGATCTTAGGTGCGTCTTATATGACCAAGGAAAAGGCCGGGGCCCTGGGCGAAGATAAGGCATTCGCGAATTCCGAAGAAGTCATCATGGCGTACGAGGATGAAGCAGTCGCTCTGCACGCTCGCATTAAATTACGCGTGGAGAACGTTTTTGACCTTGATGAAAAGATATTGACCCCGGGAAAGCAGATGATTACTACGACCGTAGGCAGGACGATATTCAACCAGGTCCTCCCGGAAGGATACGGGTTTGTGAACAGGGAATTGAATAAGGGCAGAGTCAGCGAGATTGTGATCAATTGCTACAAGAGATTCGGCCATGCTGCGACCATTAAGCTGGTCGATGATATTAAGAAGTCGGGTTTTGAAAATTCCACCCTCGGAGGGATTTCCATCGGTATAGATGACCTTAAAATACCGGTTGAGAAAAAAGAGGTAATAAAAGAAGCTAAGGAAGAAGTATCAAAAGTCGAGGATCAGTATCGCCGCGGTATAATCACCGGCAGCGAACGCAAGGCTAAAATCATCGACATCTGGACGCATACAACGGATAAGGTCTCTGATCTGCTGTTTAAGGGGATGGATGCCTTTAATCCTATATTTATGATGGCTGATTCGGGCGCCCGCGGTTCGCGCTTACAGGTAAGACAGCTCGCCGGAATGCGCGGTCTTATGGCTAAGCCTTCGGGCGAGATCATCGAGAGCCCGATTACGGCGAATTTCCGCGAAGGGCTGAACGTTTTGGAATATTTTATCTCCACTCACGGCGCGCGTAAGGGCCTCGCTGATACCGCTTTAAAGACCGCGGATGCCGGTTATTTGACCCGCAGGCTGGTAGATGTCGCGCAGGAAGCAATAGTCTGCGAAGACGACTGCGGCACGCTTAACGGTATTACGGTTGCGGCCATAGTCGAAGGCGACGAAGAGGTAGTCAGCCTTAAAGACAGGATCATAGGCAGGGTCGCCCTGGATAACGTCGTAGATATCATTACCGACGAAGCGATTGTCCAGCAGGGCGCAGAGATTACCGAAGAAAGGGCCGAGCAGATCGAAAAACTCGGTATAGAGAAGATCCGCATCAGAAGCGTTTTGACCTGTGAATCCGGAAAAGGCGTTTGCACTAAATGTTACGGAAGAAATCTGGCTACCGGCAGGGTCGTCGAAGTAGGCGAGGCGGTAGGGGTAATCGCAGCACAGAGTATCGGAGAGCCCGGCACGCAGTTGACCATGAGAACCTTCCACATCGGCGGAACCGCATCGAGAACCGTCGAGCAGTCTTTTATCAAATCTAAGAATAAAGGTTTTGTTAAATACCATAATTTAAGGACAGCGCTTAAAAATAAAGAACATATTGCCCTTAATAGAAACGGTTCCATCAGTATCAATGACAAACAGGGCCGCGAACTTGAGAAATATACCGTGCTTCAGGGGTCTTTTATCAGTATTGCCGACGGTGAAGAGGTAAATAAGGGTATTGCTTTTGTACGTTGGGATCCGTATACTTCGCCTATTCTGACGGAAGTAGCCGGCCAGGTAAAGTTTGAGGACCTGCGCGAAAATATTACCGTGCGGGAAGAATTAAACCCGGTGACGAAACTGACCGAGCGCGTGGTGGTGGAGCATAAAGCAGAGTACCATCCGCAGATCATCATTCTTGACGATAATAAGGAAGTCCTGGGGATTTATCCTATCCCTATCGGTTCGCATATCCTGGTAAAGGATTCACAGAAGATCAACGCCGGTGACCTGCTAGCCAAGATCCCGCGCTTAGTCGTCAAGACCAGAGATATTACGGGCGGTCTCCCCAGAGTCGCCGAGCTTTTTGAGGCCAGAAGGCCGAAAGAACCGGCGATCATTAGCGAAATCGACGGATTCGTGGAATTTGGCGAAACTAAGAAAGGACAGCGCGTTATCGTAGTGCGCTCGACTACCGGCATGTCCAGAGAATACGTTATCCCGCACGGAAAACATCCTAATGTTTATAAAGGCGACAAAGTAGCCGCCGGCCAGCAGCTTACTGACGGCCCGGTGGTCTTACAGGATATATTAAGGGTCTGCGGAGATAAAGTTCTGCAGGAATATCTCGTAAATGAAGTCCAGGAAGTCTACCGTCTGCAGGGCGTGCGTATCAATGATAAGCACATCGAGGTTATTATCCGGCAGATGCTTAAAAAGGTCCGCATTGAAGATCCCGGAGACACCGAATTTTTAGCTACCCAGCAGGTAGATAAATGGACCTTCCAGAAAGAAAATAACCGCGTGATAAAAAAAGGCGGAAAGCCTGCGCAGGCTACACCTTTATTATTAGGTATTACCAAAGCGTCATTGACCACGGAGAGTTTTATTTCCGCGGCGAGCTTCCAGGAGACGACCCGCGTATTGACCGAAGCGGCGACAAGCGGCAAGCACGACGAGCTTTCAGGGCTTAAGGAGAATGTTATCGTCGGGCATCTTATACCGGCGGGGACGGGTTTCCGGACGCATCGCGATATCGACGTGGTAAAAACCGTAAAAGTTGAGGAAAAGGAATAAATATGCCCACAATTTCGCAGCTGATCAGGAGTGGAAGGGTTTCAAAAAGAAAGAAGAGTAAATCTCCGGCCTTAAAGGACTGTCCGCAGCGAAGAGGAGTCTGTCTTCAGGTTAAAACAATGACCCCTAAGAAACCTAACTCGGCACTTCGTAAGATTGCCAGGGTCAGGCTTACTACCGGTATTGAGGTCACGGCGTATATTCCCGGTGAAGGGCATAATCTTCAGGAGCATTCCATAGTTTTAGTAAGAGGCGGCCGCGTCAAAGACCTTCCGGGCGTGAGATATCACATCGTAAGAGGCACGCTTGATTCCGCCGGGGTAAATCAGCGTAAGAAATCACGTTCAAAATACGGAGCAAAAAGGCCTAAATAAAAGGAAAATATGAGACGAAGAAAAGCACAGGAAAAAGTAGTTCTACCGGATCCCAAATATAATTCCGTTATAGTCGGTAAATTCGTGAACATGGTCATGCTTGCCGGAAAAAAATCCTTAGCCGAGAAAATGGTCTACGGTGCCTTCGAAGTCATTAAAAAGAATTTGAATGATACGGACGTGATCAAAATATTCAACAAGGCACTGGATAATGCGCGGCCCAGGCTGGAAGTAAAGCCCAGGCGCGTAGGAGGCGCAACTTATCAGGTGCCCATTGAAGTGAGGCAGGAGCGCGGGACATCTATCGCTTTGCGCTGGATCAGGGACTTTGCCAAAACCAAAAAAGGCAAGTCTATGAAAGAGAAGCTGGCGGAAGAGATAATCTCCGCTTACAAAGGCGAAGGTTCAGCTATAAAGAAACGCGACGATACGCATAAGATGGCCGAGGCTAACAAGGCCTTTGCGCATTTCAGGTGGTAAGCTTATAATTCATGAGAAAGATACCTTTAGAGAAAATCAGGAACATCGGGATCATCGCCCATATAGATGCGGGTAAGACTACCACGTCCGAGCGTATCCTTTATTATACCGGCAAGACCTATAAGATCGGCGAAGTGCATGACGGTACCGCGACTATGGATTGGATGGTGCAAGAGCAGGAACGCGGCATTACGATCACTGCTGCCTGCACTACCTGCCATTGGCGCGATTGTAACATCAATATTATCGATACCCCCGGCCATGTGGATTTTACCATCGAAGTCGAAAGGTCGTTAAAGGTTTTAGACGGCGCAGTAGTCGTCTTCTGCGGCGTAGGCGGAGTCGAACCGCAGTCAGAAACAGTTTGGCGCCAGGCAGACCGTTATGAGGTCCCGAGGATCGCATTTGTGAATAAGATGGACCGTACCGGAGCGAATTTTCCCGAGGCTATTGACCAGATGCATAAGAGGCTGGGCACAAATGCTGCGGCCATTCAACTCCCTCACGGAAAAGAGGCGGGTTTTAACGGCATCATAGATCTTATCGAGAAGAAGTTAGTCCATTATAAAGATGATTTAGGCAAGGATGTCGAGATCATCGATATCCCGGCTGAAGACCTGCCTGAAGTCGAGAAATACCGTACTATTATGATCGAAAGGCTCGCGGAAGTCGATGATCAGATCATGGAAGATTATCTCCACGGGAAGAATATCACTCCCAAGGAGATAAAAGACGCTATGCGTAAGAGTGTTATCGCCAATAAATTTGTGCCCGTGCTTTGCGGTTCGGCATTCAAGAATAAAGGCATACAGCTGGTGTTGGATGCTGTCTGCGATTATCTCCCTGCTCCGGTTGACCTGCCTCCGATAAAAGGGACTAATCCGGATACAGGGGAATTCGAAGAGATAACCGCATCGGACAAAGCCCCTTTTTGTGCGCTTTGTTTTAAAGTCGCTACTGATCCGTTTGTCGGTAAGCTTTATTTTATCAGGGTTTATTCCGGGACGCTCACGTCGGGTTCTTATATATTCAATGCATCAAAGAGGGAAAGAGAGAGGGTTACAAAGCTGGTGAAAATGCACGCTAACCGTCAGGAAATTACCGAAAGCGTTTCTACCGGAGAAATCTGCGCAGCAGTCGGATTAAAAGATACTAAGACCGGGGAGACGCTTTGTACCGAAAAAAATCACATCCTTATCGAAGCAATGCGTTTTCCGGAGCCGGTCATACAGCAGGCGATCGAACCAAAATCAAAGGATGCCCAGGAAAAGCTCGGGATGGCCCTGCATAAATTAGAAGAGGAAGACCCATCGTTTCGTGTCATCTATAATCAGGAAACCGGACAGACCCTGATAGCCGGCATGGGCCAGTTGCACCTTGAAATCATCATTGATAGAATCCTGCGCGAGTTTAATGTTGAAGCGCAGGTCGGAGCGCCGGAAGTCGCCTACAGAGAAACCTTAAGCAGGAAAGTCACCTCTGTAGGAAAATTTATTTCCCAGTCCGGAGGCCGCGGCCAATACGGCCACTGTGTTTTGGAGATGGAACCGCAAGAGACCCCGGGCACAGGAATTACTTTTGAAGATAAAATAAAGAGCGGCGCAATACCACGCGAGTTTATTCCTGCCGTAAAGCAGGGCGTGATGGGTAGTGCCAAGAGCGGAGTCATCGCAGGCTACCCCGTTACTGACGTAAAAGTGACTTTGGTGGACGGATCGTTTCACGAAGTCGATTCTTCGGAAATGGCTTTCCAGATGGCCGGTTCGTTCGCATTCGCCGACGGATTAAAAAAGGCCGGTCCGAAATTACTGGAACCGATCATGGATATGGAAGTAGTCGTTCCCGAAGAATTCATGGGCCAGGTCATCGGAGACCTTAGTTCCCGACGGGCAAAGATAGTTGCATTAGCGCAGCGGCTTAACCTAAGGACCATCAGGGCGAACGTTCCTCTATCGGAGATTTTTAATTACGCGACATCATTAAGATCCTTGACACAGGGCCGCGCATCCTATACAATGGAGCCTTCATTTTACACGGAAGTGCCTTCACATATAGCCGAAAAGATAATTGCCGGTTTTTCTACTGCTGGTGCTTCAAGGAGAAGTTTATAAAAACAAGGAGGTAATAAATGGCTAAAGAGAAATTCGTAAGAAGTAAACCGCACGTAAATATCGGTACCATCGGACACATCGACCATGGTAAGACTACGCTTACTGCGGCAATCACTCACGTCCTGGCAAAATTGGGGAAGGCTACGGAAAGACAGTATGCCGATATCGCTAAGGGCGGCACCGTAAGAGACGAGACAAAGGTCGTTACGATTTCCGTCGCTCACGTCGAATACGAGACCGATGCCCGCCACTACGCGCACATCGACTGCCCGGGCCATGCTGATTACATCAAGAACATGATCACCGGTGCGGCACAAATGGATGGCGCAATATTAGTCGTTTCAGCTGCTGACGGCCCTATGCCACAGACCCGCGAGCACATCCTTTTAGCACGCCAGGTCAACGTTCCGGCAATGGTCGTATTCTTGAATAAATGCGACTTAGTCACGGACAAAGAATTACTCGATCTCGTGGAAATGGAAGTAAGGGATCTTTTGACTAAATACGGATATCCCGGAGATAAGACTCCGATCATCCGCGGTAGCTCATCTAAGGCTTTGGCTGCGGCTGATGCCAACAGCGAAGATGCCAAGTGCATCCTCGAATTAATGAAGGCAGTCGATGAGTTTATTCCTTTACCGACCAGAGAATTAGATAAACCTTTACTTATGGCCGTGGAAGATGTATTCAGTATCGAAGGCCGCGGAACCGTGGGTACGGGAAGAATAGAGCGCGGTAAGGTAAAGATCGGCGAAGAGGTTGAAATTATCGGGCTCAGGCCGGAGACTAAAAAGTCGGTCGTAACCGGTATTGAAATGTTCAGAAAACTCCTCGAAGAAGGCCAGGCCGGAGATAACGTAGGGCTCCTCTTAAGAGGCGTTGAAAAGAATGATATCGAGCGCGGTATGGTTATCGCAGCTCCTAAATCGATCACTCCGCACACCAAGTTCAAGGCCCAGGTTTATATCCTGACCAAAGAAGAAGGCGGAAGGCACACACCTTTCTTTACCGGATACAGGCCGCAGTTTTATTTCCGTACGACTGACGTTACGGGAAGTTCGAAACTGCCGGAAGGCGTTGAAATGGTGATGCCCGGTGATAACGTAACGCTTGAGGTTGAGTTGATCATTCCTATCGCTATGGAGAAGGAATCGCGTTTTGCTATCCGCGAAGGTGGACACACCGTAGGCGCAGGAGTAGTTACAGAGGTCATCGCATAGATTATGCAGAAGATAAGGATCAGATTAAAGGCATATGACCATCGCCTGCTTGATCAGGCGGTGGTAGAGATAGTCGAGACGGCAAAGCGCACGGGCGCGCGGATTTCCGGGCCCGTGCCGTTGCCAACGAAACGCGAGATCTATACGGTTTTGCGCTCGCCGCACGTTGATAAGAAATCGCGTGAACAGTTCGACCTCTCCACGCACAAACGTATGATCGATATCTACGAACCGACATCCAAGACTATTGATTCCCTAAGGAAGCTCAATCTTCCCGCAGGCGTAGATGTAGAGATAAAATAAGGATTATATGGCAGCTATATTAGGCAAAAAAATCGGGATGACTCATGTTTTTAGCGAGGAAGGCAACTTCGTGGGTGTTACTGCCATTGAAGCGGGGCCATGCCCTATTCTTGCCGTTAAAGAAAAGAGCCTGCAGCTTGGTTTTGACCTTATGAAAGAGAAAAAAGCGAAAAGGCCGACCGCCGGTTTTTTTAAGAAACTGAATATAACTCCCCGTAAGTACATCAGAGAGATTTTGAAAGATAATGCTAAGGAATATAAGGTAGGAGAAGAGATCAAAGTTGATGTTTTTGTTCCCGGGGATTTTGTTCATGTCACCGGAATCACTCTGGGAAAAGGTTTCCAGGGCGGTATGAAACGCTGGAACTGGCATGGCGGACCGAAAACACACGGTTCGACGTCTTTCCGCCGGATCGGATCCATCGGTTCGACCACCACTCCCGGCCGCGTTTTCAAAGGCCACCACTTGCCCGGGCATATGGGCGCGGAGAAATTTACCTCCAAGAATCTTAAAGTAGTAAAGGTCGACCTTGAGAATAATATACTTTTGGTCAGGGGTGCTGTCCCGGGGCATGATGATGGTTATTTAGTCATCAGGAAATCAAAGAAAGTAACCAAGGCGCCTCCCCTAAGCAAGAAAGAGCAAGCTAAAAAGAAATAATATGTTCACCTTACCTATATATAGTATTGAAGGCAAAGAAGTCGATACCATAAAGCTGAATACCGGAGTCTTTGATGGGGTCGTCAACAAAGAAGCGGTATACCAGGCGATTGTCGCGTACCGTGCTAATCAGCGCAAAGGGCTGGCTTCGACTAAGACCCGAGGCGAAGTATCCGGCGGCGGTAAAAAACCCTGGAAACAGAAAGGGACGGGTAGAGCAAGAGTCGGATCGACCCGGTCTCCTTTGTGGAAGCACGGAGGTGTCGTCTTCGGACCGCACCCCAGAGATTTCTCTTACGAACTTCCCAATAAAATAAAATTAGTTGCGTTAAAATCGGGCCTTAATGAGAAGCTGAAAGAGAATAATCTGCTTATTCTTGACGGTATAAAATTGGATTCATCCAAAACTAAAGATGCGCTCAAGGTTTTTTCTAATTTGAAGCTGACGGACAAAAAAAGCAAGAAAACAGACGGGGTCCTCCTGTTATTAGATAAACCTGATAAAGGCTTGAGGCTGGCTTTACGGAACATAAATTTTTTAGATATAGGTTTTGCCAAGGATACGAACGCATACGAAGTGATCACGCATAAAAAGGTCGTAGTTACCAAAGACGGCTTGTCTGATATCGTTAAGAGGTTCAAATAATGGTCGATCCGAGCACTATAATCAAAGCGCTGATCCGTACCGAGAAGTCGACCCTTAGGGAGCCGGAGGGGAAATATTTATTTCTGGTAAATCCTGCGGCAAATAAGATCCAGGTGAAGTACGCAGTCGAACAGGCCTATAAGGTAAAAGTGAAAGACGTAAACACCTTTGTTGCGCAAGGAAAATTAAAAAGAGTAAGGCATGAATTAGGAAGGACTCCGGATTTAAAGAAAGCAATAGTCACTTTAAAGGCCGGCCAAAAGATAGAGTCAATTTAAAATGGGCGTAAAATCATTTAAACCTACAACACAGTCAAACAGGCATACGGTTTCGGCAGATTTCGCCGAGATCACTAAGGGCAAGCCTGAAAAATCGCTATTGCGTCCTTTAAAGAGGAGCGGCGGAAGAAACTCTTATGGCCGTATCACCGTGCGCCATATAGGCGGCGGGCATAAGAGGATGCTTAGGGTCATTGATTTTAAGCGCGATATCCTGGAGGTCCCGGCAAAGGTCCTGGCTATTGAATATGACCCCAACCGTTCATCGCGCATTGCACTTCTGGAATATCCCGATAAGACTAAACGTTATATCATTGCCCCAACGGGTGTCGGTGTCGGAGACACGCTGATCTCATCCAATCAGAAAGACTCGGAAATCAAAAACGGGAACTGCCTGTTGATAAGGTACATACCATCGGGAACCCTCATTCATAATATAGAATTGTTTAAAGGCAAGGGCGGCCAAATAGTCAGAAGCGCCGGTTCCAGCGCCCAGATCATGGCTAAGGAAGGAGATATTGCCCACGTAAGGCTTCCTTCCGGCGAAGTAAGATTGATCAACCTTGACTGCCACGCGACTATCGGCCAGGTAAGTAATATTGAGCATGAGGCAATACGCTTAGGTAAAGCAGGCCGCACCCGCTGGCTGGGGATAAAACCGACAGTAAGAGGCTTGGCAATGAACCCCGTGGATCATCCGCACGGCGGCGGTGAAGGAAAATCCGGGCAGGGTAATCCGCACCCGGTCACTCCTTGGGGTAAACCTACTAAAGGGTACAAAACCAGGAATCCTAATAGATATTCAAATAAGTTTATGGTTAAAAGAAGGAACTAATTATGCCGCGCTCGCTTAAAAAAGGTCCGTACGTAGAACAGAGTTTACTGGATAAGGTCGAAAAGTTACGCGGCGCCGGCATTCGTCAGGCGATCAAGACCTGGTCAAGGCGCTCGACGATAATCCCCGAATTTGTGGGGCTTACCTTTGCCGTATATGACGGGAAAAAACACGTGCCCGTTTTTGTCACCGAGAACATGGTAGGACACAAGCTCGGCGAGTTTGCCTTCAGCCGTATTTTTAGAAAGCACGGCGGCGTAAAAGCCAAAAAGGCGGCGGAAAAGACATAATATGATCGCAAAAGCTGAATCAAAATTTTTGAGGATATCGCCGACAAAGGTGCGCCAGGTCATGGACTTGATCCGTAACCGCGACGCGCTTGCTGCCGAGGCAATTCTAGTAAATCTTAATAAAAGGCCGAAGGAATTGTTGATCAAGATCTTAAGGTCAGCTATGGCTAATGCCAAGCACAAGGGTTTTAACGCCGACCAGCTTTACATATCCAAATGTATCTGCAATGTCGGCCCCAGCTGGAAGAGATTTAAGGCCGCAGCGTTTGGTCGGGCGCAGCCGATATTAAAGAGGACCGCGCACATTAAAATCGAGTTAGATCTAAAGTCAGGAGTTAAATAATGGGTCAAAAGGTACACCCCTTAGCTTTGAGGTTGGGTTTTATCAGAGATTGGAATTCGCGCTGGTTCGCCAAGGCAAATATTTATCCTAAGTTTGTTTTGCAGGATTATAAGATCCGCAAGTATATACGCAAAAAATTTAAGCAGGCAGCGGTCTCCAAGATCACTATAGACAGGTTGGCAGATAAAGTAAAGATCCGTATTCTTACCGCGCGTCCCGGTTTGATCATCGGCCGCCACGGCGCTGATATTGAGAAGCTGCGCGAAGACGTGAATACCATGGTTAAGACCGAAATCGCTATAGATATAGACGAAGTAAAGAACCCGGCTATTGACGCCCAACTGGTCTCGGAGAATATCGCCAATCAGTTAGAAAAGCGGATTGCTTTCCGCCGGGCGGTAAAGCGCTCTATGGAGCAATCGATGAATGCAGGGGCAAAAGGTATCAGGGTTTGCTGCGCAGGGCGCTTAAACGGTGCTGAAATGTCCCGCACCGAGACTTATAAGATTGGGAAAGTCCCGTTACAGACTCTGCGTGCGGATATTGATTATGGTTTTTCGGAATCCCTTACCACCTACGGCTTAATAGGGGTAAAGGTCTGGATCTATAAGGGTGATATACTTTCGCTGAAAGACCTGCGGGCTAATGAGCAGGAACAGCAGGCCGCGACAGCTCCGGGACAGAATCAGGAAAGAAGAAGAGGTTAATTGCAATGCCGTTAATGCCCAAAAGAGTAAAATACCGTAAATTACAAAAAGGCCAGCGCAGAGGCTTAGCGACAACCGGATATACCCTGGCTTTTGGAGAATACGGTTTGAAGTGTCTGGAAAACGGGTGGCTTAAAAACACCCAGATCGAAGCAGTACGCGTGATCCTCGCCCGCCAGTTGAACAAGGGCGGAAAGTTATGGATCAGGGCCTTTCCCGATAAATCGATTACTAAAAAACCGGCAGAAGTCCGCATGGGAAAAGGTAAGGGCGATCTGGATCATTGGGTAGCAGTCATAAAAAGAGGCAGGATACTTTTTGAATTGGGCGGCATACAGGAAGAGTATGCCAAGATGTGTTTTCGTCTGGCAGCTTATAAATTACCTTTCAGGACGAAATTCATAACCCGGACTCATAAATAAGATGAAAATACAGGAATTACGCGCGTTATCCAGGGATGAACTGCAGGTCAAGCTGAAATCATTAAAAGAAGAGTTGGTAAAGATTAACCTCGAGCGCTATGCCGGCAGAGTCGAGAAGCCGCACATGTTTTCTGTCGTCAAAAGAGATATCGCGCGCATATTAACTTTACTTAACACAAAGAAAGATAAATAATGGGCAGACAGAAAGAATTTACCGGCGTAGTAGTAAGCGATAAGATGCAGAAGACCGTTATAGTCAGGGTCATGCAGATGAGTAAGCACGCTAAGTATTCGCGGATCATGAAACATTATAATAAGTTCAAGGCGCATGACGAAAAGGGCATTGCCAAAACCGGAGATACCGTGTGTATCGTCGAGACCCGGCCGCTCTCTAAAGATAAACGTTTTCGGGTCGCTTCCGTAGTCAGAAAGGCGCAGGCTGCCCACATAGTGTTAAAAGAGGAAGTTTAAGATGATACAGCTGCGTTCAATATTAGATGTTGCGGATAATACGGGAGCGAAGAAGGCCGCGATGATCTGCGTGTTAGGCAAGAAAAATTGTTTCCATGCCGAGATCGGCGACATCATCAACGTAAATATTAAAGAGTCTTCGCCGGACGCGGCCATCAAGAAGGGTGAGACGGCGCATGCAGTCATAGTGCGTACTAAGAACCAGATAAGAAGGCCGGACGGCTCGATCTTGAGGTTTGACCGCAACGCAATAGTCTTTATCGATGATAAGATGAATCCCAGGGGTACGCGCGTATTCGGCCCCGTGGCCAGAGAGTTAAGGGATAAAAATTTTACCAAGATCGTTTCGCTGGCCCCCGAGGTAATATAAATGGCAAAAATAAAGAAGGGCGATGTCGTCCAGGTAATCAAAGGAAAGGATAAGGGCAAGAAGGGTAAGGTCATCACGATCATGGATGAGGGCAAGCGCGCCATAATCGAGGGCTTAAATCTGGCCAAGAAACACAAGCGCCAGACCAGGCAGGATGAAAAAGGCGGCATAGTTCAGATAGAAGCCCCCATAGCTATCGGAAACGTTATGTTTGTATGTAAATCTTGCGATAAGCCGGTGCGCGTGGGTTTCTCCGTATTGAAAGACGGATCTAAGGTACGTATCTGTAAAATCTGCAAAGAGGCAGTCTAACTATGATACCCAGATTATTAGAAAAATACCGTAAAGAAATAGTCCCGCAGATGATGGAGACTTTTAAGATAAAGAACAGGCTGGCTGTCCCGCATATCGAGAAAATTGTGGTAAATATGGGTGTCGGCGAGGGGCTGGCGGATGTTAAGATCCTTGAAAAGGCGATGGACGACCTGGCCGTTATAACCGGACAGAGGCCGATCATGCGCAGGGCAAAGAAGGCCATAGCGAATTTTAAGATCAAAGAGAATTCGCCTATCGGCTGCAAGGTTACTTTAAGAAAATACATGATGTACGAATTTATGGACAGGTTCATCAACGTCGCTCTCCCGCGCATACGCGATTTCCGGGGGGTGAACGCCGATTCTTTTGACCAGGGGTTTAATTACACCATGGGCCTGACCGAGCAGGGCATATTCCCAGAGATCGATTATGATAAAGTCGGCCGTCCGCAGGGTATGGATATCACTTTTGTCATCAAGAAGGCCAGAAAGAAAGAAGAGGCCAAGGAATTATTAAAATTGTTCGGTATGCCTTTCGGGGTAAAGGAATAATATGGCAAAACAATCGCAGATAGCAAGATGGAAGAGGCCGAAGTTCTCAAGCCGCAAATATAACCGCTGCGCTATATGCGGAAGAAGCGGCGGATATTTAAGAAGGTTTGAACTCTGCCGCATGTGCTTCAGGGAGCTTGCCTGGCAGGGTATCATCCCGGGCGTGAAGAAAGCAAGCTGGTAGAAATTAATTACAGGAGAAATAATGTCGAGAACCGATTTAATCGCTGATTCATTTACGATAATAAGAAACGCCATGACGGTCAAGAAAGAGACTGCGGATATTCCGGCGTCTAATACTTTAAAATCCATCCTTGATATCCTTAAACGCGAAGAATATATCGAGAATTTTAAGGTCATGGAAGATAAGAAGCAGGGCATGATCAAAGTATATTTAAGGTACCTGTCCGGAAAGCCGGCAATCAAGAATATCAAACGCATCTCCAAGCCGGGGCTGCGTGTGTACGTAAAACAGGAAAAGATCCCCACAGTATTACGAGGCAGGGGTCTGGCGATAGTCACGACTTCCAAAGGAATAATGACCGATAAAGAAGCCAAAGAACAGCATATCGGCGGCGAAGTTATCGCGTACGTCTGGTAAAATTATGTCTAGAATAGGAAAAAAACCGGTAGCCATACCGCAGGGAGTAAAAGTAGAGTTTAAAGACAGGGTTATCTCTGTCGAAGGCCCTAAAGGCAGACTCACCAGGATAGTCTCTGACCGCATCGGTATCGAGATCAAAGATAATCTGGTCCAGGTTTCTCGCGCGTCCGACATCAAACAGGATAAGTCACTGCACGGGCTGTATCGGGCGCTCATCGCCAATATGATCAAGGGCGTGACTGAAGGTTATGTCAAGGAGCTAGAGATCATTGGAGTAGGTTTTAAAGCAGCTGTCCAGGGGAATAATCTGGTTTTAAACCTCGGGTTCTCGCATCAGGTAAATTTTCCCATCCCCGAAGGCGTAAAGATCGAAACACCAAAGCCTACGCAGCTTTTGATAAGAAGCATGGATAAACAAATGATCGGCCAGGTAGCTACCGAGATACGTTCTATCTATCCGCCTGAACCGTATAAAGGCAAGGGCGTGCGTTTTGTCGGCGAATACGTGAAGAAGAA
>Ga0172375_10000516_pt1 | contig 61661 bp, 56 predicted proteins | sample LakKiv1m_FD_114537 | JGI IMG/M metagenome (GOLD analysis project Ga0172375, IMG submission 114537) | Freshwater microbial communities from Kabuno Bay, South-Kivu, Congo - kab_092012_11.1m | ecosystem: Environmental > Aquatic > Freshwater > Lake | place: Democratic Republic of the Congo...
GCACCGAGAAAGAAGCGACCGAACTCGCTATCGCGACCACGGCCGTCGAACACGACGTCGAGAAGCTCACTCGCACCGGCTGCGCCGCCGTGCTCGGTGAGAAGCTGATGCAGTCGTCCGCGCACCCGTTTTCGCTCCGGTGGTCCGTTGTCCTGCTTGGGTCAGGACAGCCCGAGCCGGGAGCGCTTCGGGCGCGACAACAGCCTCGCGCTGATCGCGCGCAGATCCTGTTCGAGCGACTGCCGCAGCGGTGCCACGGCCTTTTCCGCGTGCGCACCGCCGCGCCCGCTGGTCTTGGAAGCCGCCGCGGTGGCTACCCGGTAACGCCGCAGCCGGTCACTCACCAGAAGGAAGTGCTCCTGTGTGGGACTGTGAGAAGCCCGGCAGTGGGGGCAGCGCAGATTCGCTCCGGGACAGAGCGAGCGAAACGGGACCGAGTAATCGACCTGACAATTCCTGCAAGTGATCGGGACAAGGAAATCCGCCAGAGGGTCTGCAGCGCGAACCGGTGCAACGGCCTCGGCCATCGGTGGAACTGCTGTTGCCGGAACGATGACTTCGGCCTTCTTCTCAGGTGGTGCCGACTTCACCGCCGCCACGACCTCGGCGGCCGCAGCCGTGGAGGCGACCTTCGCGGCTGCGGAAAGTTCGGGAATCGGCGGCTTGGGTTGAAACGCTGGCGCCGGCTCGGGTAGCGGTGGCGGCTTCGGAGCAAGGCTGGCCGTCACAACTGCCGCGCTGGTGGGCCGGGCTTTACGAAAGCGCGAGGGCGGCGGCACCGCAAACGACTTCTCGGGGTGGAGAGTTCGCGCCCGCGCCATCAGGATCTCTTCGGATTCGGGGCGCTTGGGATCGGGAATGCAGCAATCCACCGGACACGCGGCCGCACAAGCCTCGTGATCGAGGAACCCGACGCACTCGCTGCACTTCTCCGCGACAATGTAGAAGAAATCGTTCGAGAGAGCAGCAAGTGTAGCCCCGGCCAGTTGGTACGCGACGCCGCCCGCGTAGATCGCAGTGTTGGGGCACTCCGGTTCGCAAGCCCCGCAATTGATGCACTCTTGGGTGATGACAGTGGCCACGGCGACTCCTGGACGGCGCGAAAGTGAAACACAAAGAGGACCGCGAAGCGAGCGGCCACAGTCGGGTCGGCGCGCTCAGAATTCGACGAGAAAACCCTCGGCCTCACCGCTCGAAACGTCGGTCATGTTGAGCTTGGCACGGTCGTAGTCCCCAACCGGATAGTACACATAGCCGCTCGTGCTCGCTCCGGGTGCTAGTTTGCCGCCCTTCAGCGCCTTGTCGAGCATGATCTTTCTTGCCGACGCGACGTTGCCGAGTTCGGTCTGTGCGCCTTCGGAGCCCACCTTCGTCGCCAGACGCGCCACGGCATCGGCAGCTGCCAACGATTGCACCGTGGCGTTGGAACCGTGCAGCCGGACCACCAGATCGGCGGGTGAGAACGTATAGGCACGATTGGTCCGGTTGCGGATCGTAACTTTGATCGGCAGCACACCGGCCGCGGCGAGGTTGGCGTCGAAATCGAGCACCGTGGAGAAGCCACGCTGAGGTTCGACCTCGACTTGGACCCCGCCCGAAGCGTCCGCGTTCGGTTCGATGCTGCCGGACCCCGCTGCCTCGTCGGCGCTGACCGTGCGTACGCGTCCGGTCACGTTGCCCTGATCGACCACCAAGCCCGACCGACCGCTGACCGACAACAAGATCCCGCGTTCGAAAATCGGGTCGCCCATGCTGGTCTGTTTGGGATCGATCTTAACGCCGCCGGGATCGCAGATGATCGAAACGCTGCCGCTTCGATCGGCGCCAGTCGCCTTCAGCAAACCCGGCCGTCCCGGCTGCGCCTGAGTGAAGGCGGTAACCTTCATGCGCATGTCGATGACGGCGGCGTAGACCAAACGGTTAGCCTCGTCGCAGGTGAGTTCCGCGCTGTGAACTTCGTAGGAATTCGACACTGGAGTACAGCCGGCCAGAATCGCCATCACGAACAGAGCGCGGCGGCGGGCAGTGCGAGGCAAACGGGTCTTCATGGCGGCATTGTAGGACCGGGCGCCGAACGTGGGAACAACAGCAAGAGGTTTTCGCCGACCGCGGCGAAGTTGAGCAGCGCCACCGACACACAGCACAACTGCAGCAGCGCGAGCGGCACCGCCAGCCCCGGCCATGAGGGCGCCGCCCCCACCAGCACCAGACCGTAGTTGGCGATCCCGGCACGATGACCTCGAGGAGAGCGCGCGGGTACCTGCCCGCGGCGTCTCTGCACCGACACCCGGATCAGATAGACGCCGAATGATGTTGCCAACGCCAACAGCGGCAGCACGTCGAGGCAACGCCAGACGGGTAGCGCGGCAGCGGTTGGGTCGGCCTCGTTCCAACCACTCCAGACGTGCGCCCTCGCCATGCCGGCCAGCGCCAGCGCCAAGAAGCCGGCATCGCAAAGGCCATCGAGCAGACGACCAGCTTGGCTGTCAGCGCCACTGCGGCGCGCAAGCGGCCCATCGAAGTAGTCGCTGGCACAGGCCAGCAGCGCTGCGGGCAGCACCAGCGCGGAGTCCCGCACGTCGCTTCCGAGAACCAGCAGAATCACGCCCCCAAGCACAGGGCGCGAGAGGCTCAGCAGGTGGGCAAAGACCCTGCCGACCCCGGGGCTCAAGCCGCGTGCGCTCGCACCTGTGCGTCCCAGCACGCAAAGTGCCCGGCAGCCAACCGCTCGACCGGACCGTTATCGTCGAGCGACGCGACGTACACATTACTCTCGCCGCGTTGCGGTAGCGGGCCGCGGTCGGTGAGCAGTCCGCGCTCCGGCAGCGAACCTCGGTCGCCCATGTGGCCGGCGAAGACCAGACGCGAGCCGTCCGCTGAGATCAGCGGGTGCGAAGCGGCAAATTGGTCGAAGAACCACGAGAAGTAGACCAGCTCGCGGCTGGGGTAGAAGTTCGACCCGAGACGGCGCTTGTTGCCGCTGGTGTCGAGCACGTGCCACTGCATACCCGCGCGGGCTTCGAACGACATCGTCACGATGCGCTGCGAACACGGCGACCAGAAGAAACTCACCAACTCGCTCTCGTCGATCACGCGAACGCTGCCGCTATCGACATCCACCAGGGTCAAACCCGAGTAGACGTGGGGCGAATCGCCGAGGGCTTGCGAAACCGCCAGTGTACGTCCGTCCGGGGACCACAACATCACCGTCTGGCCGTGCACCTGATGGACGACGTCTATGGTGCCGTCTTCCATGCGGTAGAAAGCGAGCAGTTCGCGGCTGCCGTCGCTGGCGTCGATGTAGGCGAGACGACTTCCATCGGGAGACCAGGTAGGTGTTCGAAACTCGCCCGGCGCAAGCTCGACGATCTTCGTACACTCGTCGTCGACGTGAAAGATCGAAAGCCGCGCGTCGTCGTAAAGAGTCGCGCTTCCTCCGGCGTGCACGGCCAGGTATCCCGCCCGCGGCGACCACGACCAGAATAGCGGCGCGCCGCGATCGATCGGGATCGTGCGTCCGGGCCGGTGCACCTGGGCGATCTCCAGTTGCAACTCGTTTTCACCTTGAAGCAACAGAGCGATGCTGCGCGAATCGGGCGACCAGCTCTCGCACACCGGAGCCGCCGCTTCGGTCATCCGCCAGAGTTCGTGCATGCGGATACCGTCGTTGGCGACCGTGAAGAGGCTCGCCTCGGGGACCGAACCCGAGCGCACCCCGAAACAAGCGATCTGGGAACCGTCCGGCGAATACGCCGGCCACACGTAGTAAAGCCGCTCGGGGTTGGCAACGTCGCTCCAACCCCAGGTCAACTTGAGAGTCTTTCTGCCGCCGCCCGCCTGGTAGACGTCACCATCGTCTCCCACGTAGAGCAGGCGGCATGCCTCCTCCGTTCTGAACACCACCACCTCCACACCCGCCACACGACGGAAGACCACACGGGAAGAACAAGAATAGGCCTCGGTCTGCGAAGGCGCTCTGCCCGCGGACACGAGTCAGGGTTCCAGACTGCCTACACCACCAAACTCGACATCGATACGATTTTTACGCGAACTGGTGCGGCGCATCAACACGTACAGTGCACCGACACCGCCGTCACAAGCTCTGGCACTGACAAACGCGAGCACCCGACGCGCGCTCGGACCCCGCGCGAGCCACTCCGGGACCTTCTCTCTCAGTACGCCTTGCTGGCCGGGAGAGTTGTTTCCCTTGCCGGTTACCAGCAACACACAGCGCCGACCGCGGCGCTGCTGTTCTCTCAAGAAATCGTCGACGGCCGCCTGTGCGTCCTCGAGTACCATTCCGTGCAGATCGAGGTGTGCAGAGACCGCGAAACCTCCCTTCTCGAGATTCGACAACGTTTCACGACTGACCCCGTCGGCGCGTCCCCTTACATAGTGATCGTGAAATGCGACGTCGAAACCGACGGCGGCCGCCAGATCCGCGAGGTCTTCGCGCCGGCCGGCAGCGATGCGGCCGAAGTCGGGAGTTTCCGTGGCGCGCACACGCGGCTTGGGCGCGATTCGCGCGACACCCCGCGTCGCTTCGGCGAAGGCCTCAGCCTCGCTGATCGGAGCAGGTACCTGCGCTGCCGCGCCTGCACCTTTCGGCAAGACAGCCGAAGGAGGCGGCGCTGCAACCGGACGACTCGGCGGCGTGGCCGGTGACGCGAGCGACTTGGCCGGCAGGCGTTTGCGCATCACGGCGCCGAGCTGGCGGAAAGGCGAATTGAAACCTTCGACGCGGGCCTTTTCCTGCTGCTTCTCGCCGGTCTCGTTCGGATCGCGCGCGGCCATTTCGATCCCTTTCTCGCGGCGTCATCGCTGGCTACGACGGCAGCCGAATCCGCGTCGTCGCATCACACGCGAGCACGCTCAGGATAGAGCCAGGTCGCGGGCGGGCGCAACAACCGGCGCTCAGTGCGCTGGCCTGAACGCAACCGCACGGTTAGCATCGGCACTTTCAACAGGAGGCAGGCATGCCCACCCCGTCGCTCAGCTCGGCTCGCCCCGACCGAATTCCGACTTTTTCGCTGTTCCTGCCCCAGGCCGGACTTACCTGGAACTCCCTGTGCGAGAAGGCGCGGCTGGTCGAAGAGTTGGGCTTCGACGGTCTGTGGCTGGTCGATCACTTCTGGGCCAGTGCCATGCCCGATCTCGATTTTCTGGAAGGCTGGACCTCGCTGGCTGGACTCTCGGCGGTGACGACCAAACTGCGCCTCGGGCTGATGGTAACCTGCAACTCGTACCGCAACCCGGCTCTGCTGGCCAAGATGGTCGCGACCGTGGACCAGATCAGCGCCGGACGCGTCGAACTCGCGATGGGCGCGGGATGGATGGACGTCGAGTACCGGGCTTACGGGTACGACTTTCCGCCCATCGGTACGCGGCTGGCCCAGCTCGAAGAAGGACTCGAGATCGTCACGCGGATGCTGCGCGATGCCAGGGCGACTTACAGGGGCAGCTTCTGCCGAGTCGAAGACGCTCCCAATCAGCCCAAGCCGGCGCAGCCACGGGTGCCGATCACGGTTGGCGGCGCGGGCGAGAAGATCCTCCTCGACCTAGTGGCGCGCTTTGCGGATCGCTGGAACTGTCCGATGAACTCGGCCCACGAGATCGAAAGATTGCGTGCGGTGCTGGCCTCACACTGCGAGAGAGCCGGCAGAAATTCCGACGAAATAATCGTCAGTGAACAAACGTTGATCGTGCTGGGCGCTGACCAAGAAGCTTTTCGCGCCAAGCTGGCGATGGCCAAGGCCATGCTCGGCCACTTCGCCGATATCGACAAAGTCGCAGTAGCCGGCACACCGGCAGACGTGATCGCAGGGCTGCAGGCCAAGATCGCCGCCGGGGTCAGCGACTTCGCGATCATGTTCGGAGACCTGGCGATGCCAGAAAGCCTCGAACTGTTCGCGCGCGAAGTGATGCCGACTCTGCGCGCCGGCTGCCCCCTGCGCCGTTAAGAGGCAGCCACCTCGTGTTTGCTGTCGGCTTGCAGGTACTCGATGAATTTTTCCGCTGCCGGGCTGAAGTGGCGACCGGTGCGGTAGATGATGCCGATCGGTCGCGTGATCCCACGGTCGGCGAGTTCGATCTTCACCAGAGTACCGGCCTGCACTTCGTGCGCGCAGGCCTTTTCCGGAATGATGGCGACGCCGGCTCCGACCTCGACGAGGCGCTTTACCATCTCGATGTTGTCGAGTTCGGCGACATATTGCACCGACACCTGCTTCTCGCTGAACAGACGGTCGAGCGCACCTCGCGTCGGGATTCCTTTCTCGAAACCGACAATTTTTTCACCATCGAGGTCAGCCACCGAAGTACGGGTCTTGACGGCCAGCGCGTGCGTCGGAGAACACACCACCACCAGACGGTCGGTACGAAAATCGAGCACCGTGATTTGCGCGCGTGCCGTCGGGTAAGCGACGATGCCCAGGTCGACGTTGCCGCGCAGCACCTGCTCGTAGACGTGACTGGCACGGTCGTACTCGAGGTAGACGTTCACGTTGGGGAAATCGGCAAAGTAGTGTTTGAGAGGCGCCGACAGATCGTAGAGACCGATACTGTGCACGGTACCCACGCGGATGCTGCCGGTGACGACGTTGCTGAGGCCCTGGAGTTGCGACTCCATTTCACCGTAGACGTGCAGGATCTCACGCGCCGCGCGGTGGAGAATTTCGCCGCCCGCGGTGGGTCTGACACTTCCGCGCTTGCGCTCCAGCAGACGTTTGCCGTAGCGCTCTTCGAGACCGCGGACCTGTTGGCTGACAGCGGACTGAGTGATGAAGTTTTGCGAGGCGGCGAGCGAAAAACTCTGATTCTCGACGACGTCACAGAAGATTTTCAGGGTTTCGACGTGCATACTTCTGATCTCGATTCGGCATTACGGCCGGTTAACTTGCCCGAGACGTCGGGCCCAGTTTTCTTATATCTAGATGAGACTCGCCAGCCAAACGAAAACAGTGCTTGCCGAAGGAATAAGATCGCCTACATACGGGATCCGCTTCTGCCCGGCTCGACACCCCGGCGTTGGGCTGCGACGGCGGTGGTGCTAGACAGCGCGAAGATTGACGTCCAAGCAGCTCCGAGTGGGTGGAGGTGAGGCATGAGGGGAGCAGCGCATCCTTCTTTACACGTGTTGGTGATCGTGGGCGGCCGCTCGGCGGAGCACCCCATTTCGCTCCGCTCGGGTGCCACGGTCGTTTCAGCTTTGGCCGACACGACGCACCGCGTGACCCTGGTCGGGATAACCCGAGACGGCCTGTGGGTACACGGCGACCTCGCCCCGCAGCTCGACAAAGCGCGCACCAGTATCTTGGACCTGGATGCGGCCGGACTCCGCCCCGTCACGCTCGGCTGGGACGGCCACGCCACCCGCCTGCTGGCCATCGACGGTGGTCCTCTCGAGCCTGCTGTCGAGCCGATCGACGTCGTCTTCCCGATGCTGCACGGCCCCAACGGCGAAGACGGAACCGTCCAAGGACTTCTCGAATCGGTTCGCGTTCCCTACGTCGGAGCGGGCACGACGGCCAGCGCGCTGGCGATGGACAAACTCGCGATGAAGACGCTTTGTGCAGGCGCCGGTCTTCCTCAGTGCGAGTTCCTCTGGGTCAAGGACCGCGGTGCGGCCGAGGTCGATGCCGAAATCGGTGCGGCGTTCGGATACCCTTGCTACGTCAAACCGGCCAACCTCGGATCCTCGGTGGGCGTGTCGCGAGTCAAGGACAGGGACGAGTTGGCTGCGGCGCTCGCCGAAGCGCGCCGCTACGACGAAAGGGTGCTGATCGAACGCGCGGTCAATGCTCGTGAGATCGAGATCGCGGTGCTCGGAAGCCGGCCGGTGGAACTCTCACCGGTCGGTGAGATCCTTCCGACCGACGGTTTCTACGACTTCGAGAGCAAGTACGTCGACACTAGCGCGGGACTGCGCGCACCCACCGAAGTGCCGCCGGCCGCCCTGGCGCGCATCCGCGAGGTAGCGACGGCCGCGTGGGAACTGATCGGCGGCCGCGGCATGGCGCGCATCGATTTCTTCCTGGAGCGCGGCACCGATGTCGTGTTCCTGAACGAGATCAATACCATCCCCGGTTTCACCCAGATCAGCATGTACCCGCGCCTTTGGGCTGCGGCTGGTCTGCCGCTGCCGGCGCTGGTGGAGAAGCTTCTCGCGCTCGCGCTCGAGAAACGGTGAAGCGCTCTTACCGGCGTAGCCTTGCGCTGATCTTCGTCGCGGCCTTCGCGGCCGGGGCTTGGTGGATGCGTCTGCCGCGGTCCCCGGTAGCGGCGAGGCCGGCCGAGGGACTAGGCGCTGTCGAAACGACGCCGCACCTCTCTGACCCGGTGTTACCCGAACCGACGCAGGTGCAACCCGCTTCGCGTGTGCCGGTCGTGCCGGTCGTGCCGGTCGTGCCGGTCGTGCCAGCCCCACCGCCGCCCGCGGCCGACCCGGCACGCGCGGAGCAGCTGCGCACCAAGGCCGAGGCCGCGCTGAAGAAAGGCGAACTCGAAGAAGCCCTAGAGGCGTTCGAGAAGGCCGTCGAGGCCGATCCCTTTTCGGCCAGCAACCATGGCGACTACGGCCGCCTGCTTCGCGACCTTACTGCGATCGACAAGGCTCTGTATCACTTGCGCCAAGCCGCCGAACTAGACCCAGGCAACCCCGACCGCTGGATCGACCTTGCCAACGCCTACTACCTGAAGCCCGACCCCGGAAAGGCCTGGGCGGCCGAGAAACGGGCCCGCGAGGCCGGCCCAAACCTGAAATTGCGCCGCGACCGCCGCGGCCTTCTCGAGCGCGCGGATGACCCTGAACCGGCCGGAGAATAACAAGCGCCGTTGACCGGACCTCACGGCTCGTGTTACCCACACTGGTGCGGTTCGCCGTCAACATTCGATCAGCCACGGAGGAAGTCATGAAATCTGAATTTGGTTCGACTGCGCTACTCAGCGCGTTCGCTCTCGTCGCGCTCGCCGTCCCGGCCGGCGCGTTTGATCCTTGTCCGGCAAGCGCGCCGACGTGTACCGAGTACACCGGCGCCGGCAAGGACGGGTCGTTCTTCCGCATCAGCATGCCCGAGAACTGGGACGGCGACGTGGTGATCTACAACCACGGCTTCGATCTCAACCAGAAGCACATCCGCGGCCACGAGACCTGCGAGAACAACGGCGCGCTGCACTGCGAAGCCGACGCCGACTGCGGCAGCGGCAACGCCTGCAACGAGATCTCCTACTCGGGCCTCGATGCGCTGCTGCTCCCGAAGGGCAAAGCGGTAGCCGCCACCACCTACAGCGACACCGGTTGGGCTCCGTTCCACTCGGCCAAGAACATCAAAGAAATCCTCAAGTTCATGAAGAAGGAGCCGACCATCGGTAAGCCCACCCGCGTGATCATCACCGGACACTCGGGCGGCGGCGCCGTGACGGCAGACGCCACTCTCAACCTGAAGATCGACGGCGCGGTCATCATGTGCGGTGCGGTCGCGGGCGGACTGCCGACCTGGGACGTCGCCGGCGATGTCCGACTCGTCTACGACTTCCTGTGTGACGAAGTCACCGGCGCCAAGTTCAGCTCCGCACCCGACGTCGGCGAGGTGAACTCGGCCGATTCCGGCGCCGACTCGATCGCGATGGCGCTCAAGGTCAACAAGTGCTTCGGCGTGATGTCGCCGAGCGCCGATCCAACCGAAGCCGCGGCTCAGGCCGGCCGTCTCGAAGATTTCATGGCGCTGACCAAGTTCACCGGCACCGGCATGGAGGCACTGACCGCGATGGGCTTCGCCACTCTCGGCCTCGGCGACTTCGTGCGCGACCCTGCGCGCCTTGACGGCAAGCACATCGGTTTCAATTCGGTTCCGGACCTCGATTACTCGACGATGGGCACCGACCCGGGCCTCGCAGCCGAATACGACGCCGGCGTCAAGCGCCTCACAAAGGGCAGTGGACGCAAGAAGCTGACCAAGGCCAGCTATCCCGACTTCACCAAGGGCAAGGGCAAGAAGGTCGCCTACCCGATCCTGTCGATGGCCGGCGCGGCCGACTGGCTGGTGATCCCGCCGTTCCAGAGCGTCTACGACCGGGCTGCCGCGCTCGGTGGAAAGCTGCTGACCCAGACCTGGATCAGCAGCTACGGCCACTGTGTGTTCAGCGAGCAGGAGACGCAGGCCCTGTTCGAAGAGTACTTCGCGTGGCTCGACAGCACCGATCAGGTCACCAGCCAGCCTACGCCCGCCGACCTCGAGGCGGCCTGCCTGGCCCTGCCGGGCGGCGTCGACGGCGACACCTGCAACTTCGACACCGCTTTCGTCAACACCAACCTGGACGACCGCATCCCGGCCCGCAGCGATTGGCCGCCGGCGGCAATCAACCCGTAGACCACGCAACCTCCGGACATGCCGGCCCTCGGCCGTACGAGCGAGGGTCGGCGAGAATACCGAAGCCCTCGGCCATCAGGCCGGGGGCTTCGTCGTTTTGCGACTATCGCGCAGTACCCTGCGCAGCACCTTGCCGGTAGCGTTGCGCGGCAGTTCGTCCACGAACTCGAAGGAACGCGGCTTCTTGTACGCTGCCGTCCGCTGCGCCACGTGTTCCGCGAGTTCGCTCTCGCTCGCGACGGCGCCGGGCCGCAGAACCACGGCCGCGTGCACGAGTTCACCCCACTCGGCGTGCGGCAGCCCTACGACCGCGGCTTCCCGCACCGCGGGGTGGCTCGACAGCGCGTTCTCGACTTCGCGCGGATAAACGTTGAAGCCGCCGCTGACGATCATGTCGTGCAGCCGATCGACGATCGTGACGAAACCGTGGCTGTCGCGTACCGCCACGTCTCCGGTGTGCATCCAGCCTTCGGCGTCCAGCCCCTTGCCGGCGTCGTCACCGACAGCGCCGGCGTTCCAGTAGCCGCTCATAGTGTTCGCGCCGCGTAGCAGAATCTGGCCGACCGCACCCGCCGCCAGATCGTGTCCCGCTTCATCGACGACGCGAAGCTGACCGACCGGCGTAGGTCGCCCACACGAAGCCAGACGCCGGCCTTGCTGCTCCTCGGTTCCGTCGACGACGTGATCTTCGCGGCGCAGCGCGATAGCGGGCCAGTTCGATTCGGTGAGCCCGTAGATCTGCACGAACACCGGGCCAAGCAGTTCCAGTCCCTTGCGAAGCCGGTCAACCGGCATCGCAGCGCCTCCGTAAACGATGGTGCGCAGACTCGCTAGGCGCGGCATCTCTGGCTCGGGCGAGATCCGCTGGAGATCCTCGATGAGCCGCACCAGCATGGTCGGAACCAGGAACACCGCAGTGACGCGCTCGCGTTCGACGAGTTCGGCAAGAGCTCGTTCGTGAAACTGTTCGACCAGCAGAGCGCGGGCGCCGACCGCGGCGTGGGGAAGCCACATCGCGCCGGCGGCGTGGGTCATAGGTGCCACTTGAGCCAGGACGTCATCCGCGCCCAGCGGCCCGATCAGTTCGCCGACGGTTTCGAACGAAGCGTCGTAACAGCGGCGTGGAAGGACTGCGCCTTTGGGCAGACCAGCGGTTCCGGAGGTGTAGCGTATACGAACCGGGTCTTCGGGACCGGGTCGGCGCAGCGGCGCCCGCGGCTCGGCCTGTTCGAGAAGGCGCTGCCACGCGCCGCCGGCGCCGATCACAATGACACGGCAACCTTCGGGAAGCGCGATCTCGGAAATCGCGTTCTGATACTTATCGGCCACCAGCAGCAGGCGCGGGCCACTGTCGGCGAGCAGCAATTCGTGTTCACGAGGGGAAGACCGCGCGTTCAGCGCGACCCACAGGTAACCGCCGAGCAGGCACGCCCATTCGCTCACCACCATCTCGGGAGAGTTGTCCAACAAGACCGCGACCCGGTCGCCGCGACTGATGCCCAGGTGGCGGGCGAGCGCGTCGCCGAAGCGAAGGGTACGATCGTAGAGTTCGGAGTAGGTGATCGAATCTACGGCGCGATACGAGTCTTCGTTGGCGTTGCCGCCCCTCAACGTCTGCAATGCCACGCGCCTGCCGTGACGGTGGCACGCCGAATGAATGACGTCACAGACCGAAATCATCGTCGCCGTCTCGGTCCGGGATTGTTGGACCCGCGCTCAGGCTGAAGGTGCTGCAAGCTCGTCTTGCAGGCGTGTCCAGACTTCCTGCACGGCGGCCTCGAGTTCCAGCAGAGTGCCGTTGTTTTCTATCACCTGGGAAGCGACACGCCGCCGGGCGTCGTTGTCGGCCTGCGACGCCATTCGCAAACGCGCCTCGGCCTCGTCCATACCTCGCAGGCGGACCAGACGATCGACGACCACGCCCGGTTCTGAAACCACCGTCCACAGACGACCCGCGCCACCGCTCCAACCGGTCTCGGTCATCAGGGCCGCCTCGATGACGATCACGGCTTCGGGATCCTCAGCGACGATCTCCGCGATGCGGCCCGCGACCTCGGCGCGCACCAACGGGTGGACGATGCGGTTGAGATCCTCGAGCGCCTCGCGGTCGCCGAAAACCAACCCGCCGAGCTTCGCCCTGTCGATCGCCCCGTCACTCGCCACGACCGAATGGCCGAACCTCTCGATCACTCGCTCGTACCCGAGGGTGCCCGGAGCATATATCTCGTGTGCTACGCGATCGGCGTCGATCACCCTGGCGCCACGCTCTTCGAGAAGACGGGCCACGGTCGATTTTCCCGATCCGATTCCGCCGGTGAGGCCGACAAGAGTTGCCATTGGCGGATTCTATTATGACGCGCGTTTCGGGCAACGCCGCCGCATCGACAGCGGCCGATACGGTCCCCCTCGATTGACGCCTCCTACCGCGCGTGTCGCTTCGGGAACCCACCTCAGCATTGACCTTGGCGTGGCACGAGTCATCCTGACACCGTCCGCGCGAAGCCGTTGCTACGCTGACACCGTGGCAGTCAGGCCTTCCCGCGTCAGACCGGTCCTCCACGTGAACGACTCCTACTCCGACCGTCTCGTGGGCACCGCACTGCTGGTCGCCGGACTGGCCTACTTCGCCAGCTTCGCGCCCTGGAACCGTCCGGTTTTGCTGGATGCTGCGACCTGGGATTACATGTCCTTGGAAGTCGCGCGTGGCTTGGTGCCGTACCGCGACATCTTCCTCCACAAGACTCCGGGCGGCGCTTTTCTCGGTGCCCTCGGAGTGCTGGCCGGGTCGTCATTCGGCGTCGAGCCGGTGCTGGCCGGACACGCGTTCTTCCTGCTGCTCGGTGCGCTGGCGCCGGTGGTGTTATTTCTCCTGTGCCGGCCCGGACTCGGGACGGCGTCGGCACTGTGCGCAGGAGTCGCCCTGCTGGCGTACGACGAGTGGGCGATATCCTCGCTCGAAGGCTGCCTGCCCAAGATACCCACCGTACTATTCGGTCTACTGTCGATGCTGGCCGCCGAACGCGGACGCGCCTTCGCCAGCGGCTTGGCTGGCGGCGTCTCGGTGCTGTGCTGGCAGCCGGGCCTCGCATTCCTGATCGGCTCCTTCGCGGTGTTGACGCGGAAACGCGGTGGTGAGTGGGCGCGGAAACGCGGTGGTGAGTGGGCGCGGAAACGCGGTGGTAGGTGGACGCGGCAACGCGGTGACCGATTGACGTCGAAACACGCTGGCCGATTGCGCCGCCTCACGCTGCTGACGGTGGGCGCCGCGCTTCCCTCGTTGTTCCTGCTGGGATGGCTCGCTGCAGTAGGCGGCTTGCGCGACTTCGTAGACCAGGCGGTGCTCTTCAATGTTTTCTACATCGAGAGCAAGGCCCGCACTCCGTACGGGACGCTGCGCGCCGTCGTCTGGTTGTTTCGCGAATGGAACGCGATCGAACTGTTGCTCGCCCCGGCCGCACTGTTCGGACTCGCGGTAGCCAGACCTCGCTTGCCGCTCTCTCACCTGGTCGCGGCCGGCGTCTATGCGGGAATGTTGTTCCTCAGCCTGCAGTCCTGGCCCGACCTGATCCTGCTCGGGCCGGCCGTGGCGACCGTCTTGGGCGCCGGTTTGTACGGACTCCTGCACTCGCGGCTGCGCAGCCGCGCGGCACTGGCCCTTACTCTGACCATCCTCACCTTGGCGGCGCTGCCCGATGCGAAAACCAAGTTCCACCCGCCGATAACCTTCGCACAACAGAGGACCAAGCTGCTGGCAGTCGTACCCGAACTGACCCCGCGCGACGACGTGGTGATGGTCAGCGCGCCCGAGTACCTGATCCACGCCGGCCGGCGCAACGGCTGGAAGTGGCCGTATCTGTGGTTCGGAGTCGATCAGTTTGCCGAGGCCGATACTCCCGGCGGATTCGACGGGATTCTCGCAGACCTGGCCGCGAAGAATCCACGCGTGATCCTGATCGGGCGCCACTGGAAAGGCCCGCGCCGCCAGCGCTTCGAAGAGTGGGCGGCCACGCGCTACAGCGTCCGAGAAGCGCGTGTCTTCCCGCACGTACGCCTGCCGCTACGGATCTACGAGCGGCGTCCGCAGCCCGCAGAACCCCGGCTGAACGGCGAATCCTGATGGGTTACGCGAAGGATCAGTAGTTGTCTTTTAGCCGCCGCGTGGCGGCCAGGATCGACACCGGATCGTCGCCGACGCCGGGATCCCGCTCGCGAATCGAAGCCCGTAGTTCCGCGCTATGGGTGCGCAGAAACGGGTTGGTCGCCTTCTCCGTAGCCAGCGTCGTCGGGACGCTCGGGCGTCGTTCTTCGAGCAAAGCGGCTACCTCTCGGCGGCGTTGCGCCAAGGCTTGGTTGGAAGGCTCGAGCATCGACGCGAACTCCAGGTTCTTCGACGTGTACTCGTGCCCGCAATAGACGAGGGTCGCATCGGGAAGAGCCGCCAAGCGACCGAGCGAGGCCATCATCTGGGCTGCATCTCCTTCGAAGATGCGCCCACACCCGCCCGCGAACAGCGTGTCGCCGGTGAAGACAGCCCCGGCTTCGGAGAAATAGTACGCCAAGTGGCCACTGGTGTGGGCCGGAATGAAGATGGCACGCCCCCTCAAAGTGCCGAGCTGGAATTCTTCCCCGTCCCGCAGCAACCGCGTGATCCCGGGAATGCGCTCGGCATCGTCGCCACAGCCGAAGACCTCGACACTGCCCCGCGGCAGCGCGGCCAGCAGTTCTTCGTTGCCAGCCACGTGATCGAAGTGGTGATGCGTGGAGAGAATCGCGGTAATCCGCACGCCTTCCCGTTCGGCCACGCGAAGCACTCTGTCCGCTTCGGCGACGTCGACCACTCCAGCCACGCCACTGTGCCCATCGACGACGAGGTAGGCGTAGTTGTCCATGAGTTGATCGACGACGACGACTCGCCAGTTTTCCATGGTTACGAACCTGCTCGTCTTCGTTGCGACATTCTCGGGGCTATTTCCCCGCAGGCGCTGACGGGACCGCCGCGCCCTGGCCGCCCGTCGCCGCGGGCGGCGCCGCCTGATTGGGCTGTGCCGGGGCAGCCGCGTCAGCCTTGCCATTTCCTTGGGCGGAATCCTGCCTCGAATCCTCCTCGGGAAGGTCCGGAAGCACGGGTGCCGCGTACTTCTTGGTCGTCTCGGTCACGCGTATGGTCTCGCCGGTTAGCGGATCGACATCTTCGACCTTTATCCGCATGAGCTGCGCCGCGTCGTCGTTGACGCTCAGCTCACGGGCGATCGGCTTGTCGTTGCGGTAGGTCTCGACGTATTCCCTCCAGAACAACCCATCCCTGACGAGGCCGCGATAGACACCAACCGCGCGTCCATTCACCCACACGCGGTATTCGAGACGATCCCCGTCGCGCTTTGCCCCGATCACCATGCCGCGCGAGGGGGGTTGAGCCACCTCGCCGAGGAACTTCGCTATTCGCTCGCGACCGTAGGCGTCCTTCTTCAGCAGCGGACCTCCGACGTAGTAGGTGTACCCTTCCAGGATCGGAACCTTGTCCGGACGTAGATCGTCAGCGGCCGCCGCTTGCTGCGAGACGGCGCCTGTCTGGGATCCCTTGTTGTCCTTCGACGGATCCGAAGAACAAGCGACCGCGCACGCCGCCACCACGAGCGCGAGCGCGCCTAGTCGAACGATCGGTCGAGACATCTGGGGTTCCTCCCGAGGGTTTGTTTGGGTTCAGCGCGAGCGCGGCTGGGCAGCCACCGGCTCGGGACGTTCCTCCCGAATCGGGCTGGGACTATCCCCGACGCGCGCCGCTTTCCGGCGTGGCGTGCCGGGCGTAACGCCGGGCTTGCGCGCACGCAGATCTGCGGTCGAGGCGGTGACGACCCCTTCGAGTCTTTCAATGCGAAGCCGCAGCCCTTCCATCAACTCCAGCTGTTCGCCGCGAGCCGTGACCTTCGAATCCAGCGACGAAGCGCGTTCCTCGAGTGCGGCGAGTCGTGCCTGCGCGCGGCCTTGCACCCGCGCCATCGCCTGCAGTGCGGCGTCGAGTTTGGCGCTGGACTGTTCCATCCGGTCCATTCGCCCATCCACCCGGCTGCGGGCATCCCGTTGTTGCTCACGAAGACGCGCGACCCGCTCGAGCAGACCTCGAAGGTCTCGACTCAGCATGTCGACCGTTTTGGCGTCGGCCAGCCCTGCCGAACCCGCCAACTGACGCAAGAGACCGCCCGAAACCGCGCCCACGACATCGACGCCGCGGCGCACCGTTTCGCCGTCGATGCCGAGGCGATCCAACAGCACCGCGGCTTCGCGTTCGAGCATCGAGACCGCTTCGAGAAAACTACGAAGGTTCTTGTCGAACCGTGATTTCTGACCTGATTGGTCCGTCATGGTGCCGTCCCTGGACAGTGCGGGGGCCAACGTACGGCAGCCCGCCGAGGCCGGCACTATCGGCCTTGCGAAGGCTACGCGCAAGTCTGACACGGCGGCTCAATTCTCTCTCGCTCTCACCGCCGGCTCAGGAAACTGGATTGGTGCGACGACCGGATGCCATCACGTAGATCTCCGACGAACCCCTGCGCGTCGACGCAGGTCGGAAAGCGTTCACGGTGGTGAACTCGCGCCGGAGTCGCATCGTAATCGCGGCTTCGACCGCCGAGAAAAGCTTGACCAGCAGCTTTCCCCGCGGGCCGAGCAGCTCGCGCGCAACCTCTACCGCAATTTCTGCGAGCGCTTCCTCGCGAGCCGCATCGGTGGCGCGAATTCCTGTCAGCTTCGGAGCCATGTCTGAGAGCACGACGTCGGCGCTACCACCGGTCGCTTCGCGCAGCGCGGTACGGACCATCGGGTCAGCCGCGTCGCCGACCAGGATTTCGACGTTGTCGGCATCGAGGCCTTCCACCCTTACGAGATCCACACCTACGACGCGGCCGCCGGCTCCGACTTTGTGCACCGCCACTTGCAGCCAAGCTCCAGGCCAGCATCCGAGATCCACCACCGTCTGACCGAAAGAGAAGAGTTGGAAACGCGCGTCCAAGTCTTCCAGCTTGATGCCGGCGCGCGAACGAAGCCCGGCTTTCTTCGCGGCGCGGTATGCGGCGTCTTTTCGTTCGTAGTGGCCCACGCTCTGCCTGCGCGCACGCGTTCGCGGTTGCCCGCTCCGGTTCGCTCGGGCACCATCGCAGCTTCCGCCATGGCACTCAACGCACGTCAGCTCGAGGCCGTAGGCCACACCGAAGGTCCCTTGCTGGTACTTGCAGGCGCCGGCAGCGGAAAAACACGCGTCCTCGTCCATCGCATCGCGCGACTCATCGAAGACGGTTCTGCGCGACCGGAAGAGATTCTGGCGGTCACCTTCACCAACAAGGCTGCCAAGGAGTTGATGGAACGCTGCCGCGCTCTGGTCGGCTCGGAAGCCGGCGACCTGTGGGTCGGAACGTTCCACGGCATAGGTGCGCGCCTGCTGCGCCGTCACGGCAGCGCTCTGGGATATTCCGCATCCTTCACGATCCTCGACACCGACGACCAGACCCGTTTGCTCAAAGACATCGTAGCGTCCGCTAATCTCGACGAGAAGCGCTTTCGTGCCGAAACCGTGCGCGCCTACATCGACGCAGCGAAGAACGATGCGAATTCGCCGGCGGAAATGCTCGAAAAGGCCGACTCGGCTTTCGACGTGGAGGCTGCGAAACTTTACGCAACCTACCAGCAGCGCTTGCTCAAGCTCGATGCGGTCGACTTCGGCGATCTCATCGTGGGAGTACTGCGTCTTTTTCGGCTCCGCCCCGAGATCCTTGCGGACTATCAGTCGCGACTGCGGTTTCTCCATGTCGACGAGTACCAGGACACCAACCACGCCCAATACCAATTGGTGAGACTGCTCGCGTCCGGCCACCGCAACCTGTGCGTGGTCGGCGACGACGATCAGTCCATTTATGGATGGCGCGGCGCCGATCCGCGCAACATCCTCGAGTTCGAAAGAGACTTCCCCGGGGCTCTGGTCGTGCGCTTGGAAGAGAACTACCGATCCACGCGCAACATCATCGACGCAGCTGCAGCTGTCATCGCGAACAACGAAGGCCGTCACGAAAAGACGATGTGGACGTCGAATCCTCCCGGCGCCAAGATCACCGTCTACCACGCGGCCGACGAACGAGATGAGGCACGCTACGTCGTCGGGAGCCTTTCCGCACTCGGCAAGGCCCGGGGACGGGCAGCGGTGTTCTACCGGACAAATGCACAATCGCGGGCGCTGGAAGAAGAACTCGTCCGCGGCCGCATCCCGTACGTGATCGTCGGAGGTACTCGCTTCTACGAGCGGCGCGAAGTCCGTGACCTCATCGGCTACCTGCGTTTCGTTCACAACCCGGCCGACGACCTCAGCCTGGAACGCGTCATAAACGTACCGGCTCGCGGCATCGGGCGTACGACCTGGGAACGGATCAAGGTTGCGGCGGCCGCTCGCGGCAAGACCGCCTGGGAACTGCTCGCAGAAGAGGCGGCGCTGGCCTCACTTGGAACTGCAGCGCGTTCGCGCGTCGCGGCTTTCCGTGACGGCGCCCGTGCCTGGCGCGATGGAGCGTTCCCAGGGGTGGCAGCGCTGTTGCTGCGCATCCTGGACGACACTGGATACATCGCTTTCCTCGAAAGCCGGCCCGATGACGACCCGGTCGGTCGCACCGAGAACGTCAAGGAATTGGTCACGGTGGCCCAACTCTTCGACGAGGACTACTCGGCCATGTCTCCCGAGGCGCGAGAAGAGATCCCGGGACCGCTGGCGACTTTCCTGGAACGACTGGCGCTGGCCTCCGATCTCGACAACTACCAAAGCCGCGCCGAAGCGGTCACCCTGATGACGGTGCACACCGCCAAGGGCCTCGAGTTCGGTCACGTCTTTCTCGTCGGGCTGGAAGAGGGGATCTTTCCCCACTCGCGTTCGGTCAACGACGAGGGCCACGGAATAGAGGAAGAAAGGAGGCTCTGCTACGTCGGAATCACGCGGGCAAGAGAACGCCTGGTGCTCACCCGGGCACGGCGGCGCCACGTATTCGGCGCGGCTCAGTTCAACTTCGCGTCACGCTTTCTCGAGGAGATCCCCGCCGTCTTGCTGCAACACGAGCGCAGCGTGCTGGAGGCCAAGCGATCGGTCTCGGGCGAAGAGGAATCTCCGCGCCGCCGCAACGGCAATATGCACCCGCCGGACGATTTCGAGGACTCGTGGCAGGAACCGCCGCGGGGTGCGGCTAGACCTCCAGGTCTACGAACACCGGCTACACGGCCGACGGCCGGCTTGGCAAGACAGACGCCGTGCGTAGGTCGGTACAAACCTGGCATGCGCGTCGTGCACCCGCTGTTCGGCGTCGGAACCGTGCGGGAGTCCGACGGCAGCGGCGACGCCGAGAAGCTGATCGTTCAGTTTCAACGCGTCGGAATCAAGAAACTCATGGCCGCGCTGGCGCGGTTGGACATCATCCCCCGCTGAGGCTGGCAGCCTGTTGGAAATGGCCCACGAGTGCGGAGCTGGCGACGCGCGAGGATCACGCCTGTCTGCTGAGTCTCGCCCCTCGCCGGCTCTTGGGCTCGCGCGCGCGAAGCCACTCGCTGCGGCGTACAGAAGGACGCCTCCGCTCGCGGCTTTTCGCGCACGTCCTGCAGCTGGACCATTTTGAACAGGCTGCTGGACAGTTTTTCTACAAACCGCTGGCAGCCGCACCGACGGGGGCCTGCACGATCAACCCCTCAACGAATGGCGCGGGTACAATCTCGAGACGGCCGTTCCCGCGAGCACCCGTTGGGCCGCTTTTCGTCGATGTGGTGGAAGGGGGCGGCCTCCTGAGAAGCCGCGTGCAGAGGACGCGTCACGGTATATTCGAGAAATTTTCCAACCGGGTAGACGAAGTAGTACGCGATCCGAAAAGGGTTACTGGCCTCGTTCGTGTACTCGTCCGCGACGGCCGAGGCAGGGGCCGCCACAACAGCGGTCGCGCAAAGTGCGGCAAGCCAGCGCCCGAATACACCAATAGTGCGGTGAGATTTCATTTCTTCTTCCTTCGACGGCCGCGGGCAATTGGTAAGTACCGGGCGACCACGTCTTGCCGCCCTTGCCTCGAATCGTCGCTCTTATACACCATGCCGCTCACAGGTTCCCAACCGATGCCCGCCTCCGCGTGAACTCAGTGTCGACCCAGCAACCCCGATTCACACCCGCCCGCCGTATCTCCTCGTGGCGTCGCCTGTCGCTGCACGTCTGGAAGCGACCCTCAGACCCCAGCGTATACGGCCTGCTGGAGGTCAACATGCGACGGGCGCTCGCCTACATCGATGCCCTCAACCGAGCCCCGGGCCACCCCCGAGTGACGGTCACGCATCTCGTAGTGAAGGGCATCGCCAAGGCGCTCGCCGAGACGCCCGAAGCCAACGGGATCATATCGATGGGAAGGATCTATCTGCGCGACAGCGTGGACGTCTACTGCCAAGTGGCGACCGACGGCGGTAAGGATCTTTCCGGAGTCAAGGTTTCGGGCGTGGACCGCAAATCGGTGGTCGAGGTGGCCAACGAACTCGTCTCCGCTGTCGCAGCCGTGCGTGAAGGACGCGATCGGGGCTCCGAAGCGACCAAACAGACCCTCGCAAGGGTTCCCGACCGTCTGCTCGGTCTACTCGTAAGAGCCTCGAGCTTGTTGACCTACGACTTACGTCTCGACTTGAGCGGGCTCGGAATCGCGTTTGACCAGTTCGGTGGCGCCATGGTCTCCAATATCGGCAGCTTCGGCGTCGGCACAGCGCTGGCCCCTCTGGTTCCGGTCAGTCGGACACCCATCGTGCTACTGGTCGGCGAAGTAACCAACCGACCGGCGGTAGAGAACGGCGCTCTCACGGTGGCTCCGATCCTCAACATCGGCGCGACATTCGACCACCGAATGATCGATGGCTTCCAGGCTTCCAAGATGGCGCGCACGGTGATCGCGAGCATCAGTGACCCCGAAGCGGCGTTCGGTCCTCCCATCCGATCCAGCTGATCTGCCGGCCGCCGTTCTCGGGATCGGCCCGAAACGAATGGTACGAGATGCACGCGCAGCGGGTGCAGGGACCGCAGTGCTGTATCGAGTGAAGCGGCAGACCTGCGCGTTCCAGCAGCACCGCGTTGATGGCACGAAGATCGAGGTGAGGCCGGCCTGCCCGGCCATCTCCGGACAGCAGAACCGGCAGACCGGCATTCTCGAAACGTTCACCGATCTCCGGAGAGACCTCGTAGCAGCACCCGCCGATGCTCGGCCCCAGAGCTGCTCTGAGTTCGCGCACGTCGACACCGTCGCGACGGGCGCGATCGACAGCGGCCGTGGCAATACCGGCGATGGTCCCGCGCCAGCCGGCGTGGACGACGGCCGCCCAGTCATAGCCCGGCGCAACGAGCAGGAGCGGCACACAGTCGGCAGTGCGCACCCCGCCGAGCAGCCCCGGTCGACGCACAATCAAAGCGTCCGCCTCGAACTGGAGGACTCTGTCGTGACAGCCAAACGCCGGGGGAGGATCGACCTCGACGACCTCGGTACCGTGGACCTGACGGGCTATGGTCCAAGTTCCCGCTGGAGCGTCGGTCCGACGATCGCCAAAGCCGCAGACCAGCCCTTCAATGCTTTCCCAGCCTGCCGGACGCAGCGCCCGGCCCGTTGCGGCGCACCCGTCGGGAAGGGAAGTTCCCAAGCGCGGATCGCTCACCGTGGCCACCCGGGGAACAGACTCGACGATGTCGGCTTTACCGAGCCTACTCGAAAGGGGCATCCCGGAACGCCGCCGGAGCAGTCCGTGACTGCGGTTGCCGGACGCCGTTCTTGTGATAGCGTCACCGTTTTGTCCGTGGCCAACTTGCCTCCCTATGGTCCGCTATGGTGCCGGACGCGGCTCGGAACGCGGACCATTGACCGAGTCCGGCCGCCAACGCCAGGTATCGACACGTGAAACGGGCGATCAAGATCGTCGGGGCGCGTACCCATAACCTCAAGGGGATCAGTTGTCAGATCCCTGCGTGCAAGATCACCGTCGTCACCGGCGTCTCCGGTTCGGGGAAATCTTCACTTGTTTTCGACACCCTCTACGCCGAAGGACAGCGCCGCTATGTACAGTCACTGTCGACCTATGCCCGTCTCTTCCTCGAGCAGATGCAAAGGCCTGACGTCGACTCGATCAGCGATATACCGCCGGCACTGGCCCTCGAGCAAAAGAACTCAATCAAGAACGCGAGATCGACGGTCGGCACCATAACCGAAATACACGAGTACCTGCGCCTACTGATGACCCATGCCGCCACCCTCGAGTGTATCGACTGCAAGGGCGAGGTGGCCGCCGACTCGATCCCCGGCGCTACCGAGGCTCTGCTCACCGAGGCCCTCGGAATTCGTGTCGCTCTTCACACCAAGGTCGAGCTGCACGGTATCGAGTCCGAAGAAGCCCGCCAGACCCTCCTCAAACAGGGCTACAACCGGGTCCTCGTCAACGGCGAAACCGTTCTTCTCGAGGATCTCGACGCGCAAGCGCTGTCCGACGAGAGCATCGAGGTCGTCGTCGATCGACTGGCGATCGATCCCGAAAGAACGACGCGCATCGCCGAGGCACTGGCGCGCGGGCTTCGACTCGGGGGAGGCTGCGTCAAAGCGACGACTCTGGATGAGAACAAGCGGACGCGTGCGTTCCGCTCCTACCTTGCTTGTCGCGGCTGCGGCCGCGAGTACGCCGCCCCGACACCTCACCTGTTCAGCTTCAACAGCCCGCTCGGCGCCTGTCCGCGTTGCGAAGGATTCGGCCGCGTCGTCGACATCGACCGCGAGAAGGTGGTTCCCAACAAGCGCCTGTCACTGCGCGACGGCGCGGTCGCGCCGTGGAGTACGCCGGCCTACGCCGACTTCCAGCAGGAGTTTCTGCAGGCAACCGAACGGCGGGGCATCTCCACGCAGGTACCCTTCTCCCAGCTCGGCGAGGAAGAGAAACGTTGGATCTTTGATGGAGACCGCGAGAGTCCCGGGGTCAGAGGCTTCTTCGCCTGGCTCGAGGAACGACGCTACAAGACACACGTCCGCATTCTGCTGGCACGATACCGCAGCTACCGGATCTGTCCGGCGTGTGGCGGTGCTCGGCTCAAACCTGAGGCCCTGGCGGCACGGGTGGGCGGCAAGAACCTGGCCGAAATGGCCACTCTCAGCGTGGAGAAGTTGGCGCGCTTCATCCACAGGCTGGAGTTGCCGGCCGCGGCAGCGGAGCGCTGCACGTCTGTGCTTCGCGAGATCCGTGCGAGGCTCGGCTACCTGGAGGAGGTCGGCCTCGGCTACCTCACCCTCGACCGTCAGGCCCGCACGCTTTCGGGCGGAGAGGCGCAGCGGATCCATCTCGCTTCGGCTCTGGGAAGTGCGCTGACCGATACTCTCTACGCTCTGGACGAACCGACTGTAGGACTCCACCCGCGTGACGGAAGGCGGCTCCTCGAGGTCCTGCGCCAGCTGACCAAGATTGGAAACACGGTTGTCCTCGTAGAGCACGATCCGACGATCATCCAAGGCGCCGACCATGTCATCGACCTGGGACCCACAGGCGGCGCAGGTGGCGGTAACGTTCTGTACGAAGGTAAACCTTCGGGACTGGTAACCCAGGAATCCGGCACTGGTCGCCTGCTGTTGATTCGCACCGTACATCGCCAAGAAAAGCGCGCGGCGAGGTGTCTGGAGCGCGGTGCATTGGTGATCCGCGGAGCGCGTGAAAACAACCTTCGTCTGGACCGTCTCGAGATTCCCCTCGGCCGTTTGGTCTGCGTCACCGGGGTCTCAGGATCCGGCAAGTCGACGCTCGTCGAGCAGGTACTGTACGAGAACTGGTTGCGCGCCCGCGGGCTCGGCGGTCACGATGCCGGCGCTTGCGACGGAATCGACGGTTTCGAGCACGTCGAGGAAGTTCTCATGATGAGCCAAGCGGCGATCGGACGTTCGCTTCGCTCCAACCCGGTCACGTACCTCAAGATCTACGACGACATCCGCAAACTCTTCTCACAGACGGCAGCTGCTCGGCGCACAAAAATCAGCCCCGGCGCCTTTTCTTTCAACACTCCGGGCGGGCGCTGCGAGCACTGCCACGGAACCGGCACCACCATCCTCGAAATGCACTTCATGGCGGACATCGAGGTGCCGTGCGACGAGTGCGAAGGCCGCCGCTTCAAGCAGAGCGTGCTCGACGTTCGCTATAAGGACAAGAACATCACCGATGTGTTGGGTATGACGATCGCGGAGGGCACGGCGTTCTTCGCCGAAAGAGCGCCGATAGTCGCCAGACTGGCTTGCCTGGAGTCGGTGGGATTGGGCTACCTCGCCATGGGGCAGGCGACGTCCACGCTCTCGGGCGGAGAAGCACAGCGTCTCAAACTCGCCGGATTCCTGGCCGACGAGAAACGTAGCAAGGGCTCGTTGTTCATATTCGACGAGCCTACCACCGGGCTCCATCTTCACGACGTCCACACGCTGATCGGCGTCTTCGACGGCTTGGTCCGGCGTGGCCACTCGGTATTGGTCGTCGAGCACCACACCGACTTTCTCTCCCACGCCGATTGGCTGATCGATCTCGGTCCGGAAGGCGGTGACAAGGGCGGCCGCCTGGTCGTCGCCGGTGCGCCGTTGGAGGTGGCGCGTTGCGCGGCCTCCCACACCGGCAAAGAACTGCGCTCGTTGCTCGCGATCTGAAAGTCAGACGCGGTTCGACAGCACGACCTGCAGCAGTTCGACCCCCGAGCGCTCTCGCAACTCGGCAATCGTCTCGAGTTTGTACGGCTTTTCGTAGAAGACCCGACCGATTCCGGTGTTTACTATGGTCTTGAAACAGTGCACGCAGGGCGTGTGGGTGACGTAGATGTCGGCGTTGTTGATCGACGTGCCGTGCCGCGCAGCCTGGGCTATCGCGTTGATCTCCGCATGGATTGTACGGAAACAGTTCTGCACCACCTCGCCGCTGGGATCGCGTGATTCGTAGATCTCGCAACCGACGTCGAGACAGTGGGGCATGCCGGCCGGAGAGCCATTGTAGCCGGTGGCAAGGATACTGCGCTCACGGACAATGACTGCTCCGACCTTGGCCCGCAGACACGTGGATCGCTCGGCCACTTCCCGCGTGATCGTCATGAAGTACTCATCCCAACTCGGCCGACGGTTCATGACCGGTCCCGTATCAGAAGCGACCGTCGCTGGGAAAAACCCCGCCCCGAGCCGAGTTCCCGCCAGCGCCCGCGGCCCGTCCGGTCAAGCGCCGGGCCACGGTTGACGAACGCGGCGGTGTCGCCCATCATCCCCCACGGACGCGGGTGTAATTCAGTGGTAGAATGCCAGCTTCCCAAGCTGGACGTCGCCGGTTCGATCCCGGTCGCCCGCTCCACTTTTCTGCCCGTGAGACGATGACCGAGACGCTACGGACCTATTGCCGGAACGGCGTCGGCCACATCGTCCTGACCAGGGCCGAAGAATACAACACCATTACGCCGGTTTTGCGCGACGAACTTGCGCAGGCCATTGATGACGCAGATACCGACGAAACCGTCCACGTCATCCTGTTGAGGGCGGAGGGGACGGCGTTCTGCGCTGGCTACGGACTCGACTGGTCGACGAGCGGCCAGGCGCGGGAGGAGACCTTGATCAGCGCCGGCCAGCGGCGGGCGTGGGACTCGGTCGGCGATATGGCCATGATCGGGCCTTTCGTCGACACGTACATGAAGCTCTGGTACGCGCGTAAACCCACAATCGCTGCCGTCCAGGGTTGGTGCATCGGCGGTGGCACCGACATGGTCTTGTGCGCAGACATCATCGTGGCCAGCCAGAGTGCGACTTTCGGCTACCCGCCTTCGCGCGTATGGGGAACCCCTACCACGGCGATGTGGGTCTACCGAATGGGGCTGGAGAGGGCAAAGCGCTATCTGTTGACCGGCGACGAGATCCCCGCAACCATTGCCGTCGAAATCGGACTCATACTCGAAACCTTTCCTGACGCTGAGTTGCAAGCGTCGGCGACCGCGTTCGCGGAACGCATGGCTCGAGTACCGATCAACCAGCTCGTGATGCTCAAGCTGCTGTGTAACCAGACCGTCGAAAACATGGGAATGGCATCTAGCCGTACCCTCGGGATCCTCTTCGACGGCATCGCGCGCCACACCAAGGAAGGCAGCGAGTTCATCGACCGAGCCCAGCGGGCCGGATTCCGGCAAGCAGTACGCGAGCGTGACGACCCTTTTGGCGACTACGGAAGCCGTCCGCGAACTCCACGGAAGAGCCCGCGAGACCGTTGAAGGAAAACCTCTACGCGCCTAGTATCCCGCGGCGTGCGTTGTCCCACCTGCAAACAGATTATCGCCGACCAAGATAGGCGCCACGTCCCCTTCTGCTCGCAACGTTGCAAGCTCATCGATTTGGGAAGATGGCTCAACGGAGAATATTCAGTTCCCGGTGAGCCGGCGGGCGACGAAGAAATTGCGGCCGAATTGGTGAAGCGCGTCCGACACGAGACTGAGGATCCGTGAACTGTACCAGTCGACGCGTCTGCAGCGGCCGCTTCTGACACTTCAGTCACCAAGTGAAGCTGATTTGTTCGCGATCCAGCGCAGCGTTAAGCTCGCGATCGTGGTGGATTGGTAATCAATATCGTGAAACGAGAACTGAAATTCGTTCTGGGCATCGGAATCATCGTTGCCACCGTCGGGTTCCTGGTTTGGACAGCGGTGGACCAAACCAAGATGTACATGATCACGGTGGCCGAGTACCTCGACGTTGGAAACAGTTACGCTGGAAACACCGTGCGAATTGCCGGCAAGGTCGCTCCGGGATCCGTGAAGTGGAACGCCGCCGAGAGCGATCTCCGCTTTACGCTGTCCGACATGGATGGAAGAGGCAACATCGCGGTGCACTACAACGGCCTCCTTCCTGACATGTTCGCGGAAGACAAGAAGGTGGTCGTCGAAGGGCCGTACACTACGGATTCCTCTTTCGAAGCGACCACCGTAATGACGAGTTGCCCGTCAAAGTATGAGGCCGAGACCAAGTCGTGATTGCGATCGGAAACCTCGCGCTTTACCTCGCATTGGCGACTTCTCTCTACGCGATCGCCGCGTCGAGCTATGGAGCCCTGGCGCGCCGTAAGGAATTCGTAGCCAGCGGCGAACACGCCGCCTACGCAACTTGGGGGCTCGTCACCATCGCCACCATCGTGATGGTGAACGCGCTGATGACCAACGACTTCACGATCAAGTATGTTGCGGCCTATACCAGCACCACGCTTCCAACCCGTTTCCGCTTTACGGCGCTGTGGGGCGGGATGGAAGGATCACTGCTGTTCTGGACGCTGATCCTGACGAGCTTCACATCGCTGGCGCAGTTCCAGAACCGCAACCGCAATCGCGAACTGATGCCATACGTGACAGCGACGGCATCGACCGTAGCCGTCTTCTTCGTCAGCTTGTTGGTATTCTTGACGCCGCCATTCGCTTTGCTCGCGCGCCCACCCGTCGAGGGTACCGATCTGAATCCCCTCTTGCAGAACTACTGGATGCAGATTCACCCTCCGGCGCTCTATCTCGGCTACGTCAGTTGGACCATCCCGTTCGGATTCGCCATCGGGGCCTTGGTGACTGGTCGGCTCGACGACCTCTGGATCCGCACCTCCAGGCGCTGGTGCCTGATGGCGTGGTTTTTTCTCTCGCTCGGCAATCTGTTTGGCGCCCGTTGGGCGTACGAAGTGTTGGGGTGGGGCGGATACTGGGCCTGGGATCCGGTCGAGAACGCCGCTTTCATGCCTCTGCTGACCGGCACCGCCTATCTGCATTCGGTGATGATACAAGAGCGCAAAGACATGCTGAAGGTCTGGAATATGACCCTCATCATTCTGACTTTCGCGCTGACCATTTTCGGGACGTTCCTGACACGCTCCGGCGTGATTTCATCTGTGCATTCGTTCACCGAATCGGGGCTCGGCCCATACTTCCTGACTTTCCTTGCTTTCATCCTGGTCTTCTCCTTCGGTCTGGTGACATACCGCTTGCGCGAGCTTCGCCCGCGCCACCAGCTTGACAGCTTGCTCTCGCGGGAATCGGCTTTTCTCTTCAACAACCTGCTGCTCGTGGGAATTGCTTTCGCCACGTTATGGGGAACGATTTTCCCGGTGCTGTCAGAGTGGGTTCGCGGAGTGAAGATCACTGTCGGCCCTCCGTTCTTCAATCGGGTGAATGGTCCACTGGCGGTGGCACTCTTGCTGCTGATGGGCGTAGGCCCGGTCATCGCGTGGCGACGTGCTACGTTTCGCAACCTTGTTGATAATTTCTTCAAGCCGACCGCGCTGGGGCTCGGCTGCGGAGCGTTCGGTTTCGCTCTTGGTATGCGTTCGTTGTCGGCAATATTGGTCGTGAGCTTCTCAGCCTTTGTTCTCTGTACGGTCGCCGCCGAATTCCACTCAGGAGCACGAGCGCGCGTGACGATGGTAGGCGAAACCTACACGACCGCTCTGATCGGGCTTTTCCGGAAGAATCAACGACGTTATGGAGGCTACGTCATCCACGTCGGGGTGGTCTTCATGTTCCTGGGCGTGACGATGTCGTCGGTTTACCGTGTTGAGGAACTCCATACGGTAAAGAAGGGTGAGCGGTTCACGATCGGGCGCTACACTTTGGAGTATCAGGACTCGGCCAATAAAGACGACTCCCACATGGCCCAACTGATCGCGACGTTGGCGGTGTACGAAGACGAAAACCTGATCACGACGCTTTACCCCGAAAAGCGCTTCTACAAGCGCCCTGAACAACCGGCGACAGAGGTCGACATGCGCTCGACGATGCGCGACGACCTCTACGTGGTGCTGGGAAGCCTCGACGACCGGGGCATCGCTACGTTTCAAGCGTATGTAAATCCGCTGGTTTGGTGGTTGTGGTTCGGCGGCGTAGTCTTGGTGGTCGGCACCGGTATAGCCGCGTTCCCGTCGAGAAAGGCAGCGTTTCGCGAACGAGCCCGCGAGACCTCGGTAATCAGACGGCAGCAGGCGTGATCAAGCGGGTTCTTGCAAGCCTGACTGTTTTGGCGTTGCTCGGCGGTACGGCCCCCGTCGATGTCCGCGCAGCGATGAGCGCAAGCCAAGTCGAAGAAGCGCTGACTTGCCAGTGCGGATGCGGACTAACGGTTCATTCCTGCAATCACCTGGAGTGCTCCTTCGCGGTGCCGGCGCGTAAGGATATAGCCGAGTCACTGGCTCGAGGCGAGAGCGGTGAGCAGATCATAAATCGTTACAAGCTGAAGTATGGAGAGAAAGTGCTCTCTTCACCTCTTCCGGAAGGTTTCAACCTGCTCGCGTGGATAGCACCTTATGCGGCGATCTTCCTCGTCGGTGCACTCATGCTCGTGCTCTTCAGGCGGCAGATCGGCAAGAGGGCCCCCGGGAGCCGGAGTGAAGCCGATGATCTGCCTCCATATCCCGATCACTCGACTCCCGCAATGGACGAGAGACGCACGCGCCTGAGAAAGGAAGTCGAGGATCTCGAGCGATGATAGGCTTCTTGGGCGCGGTACTTATCGCTTTCGTTGCCGCAATAGTTGCCGCGCCGCTGTGGCGCACGGTCTCCAGCGAACCCCTTCTAGAGCCAGCCTACGACGACGAACTCTGGAAGCACGAGAAGGCAGTCGCGCTTCTGGCCATCACGGAAGCCGACTTCGATCGCGCCACGGGAAAATTGAGCAACGACGATTACATGCTTCTCCGAGACGACTACGAGGGTCGAGCGCTGCGTGCAATCGGGGAACTCGAGAGACTCGAGACGTTACCCGAAGCTCCTCACGCGGCTTCAACCCGTTTCTGCGGGCAGTGTGGCGCGCGTTTCGAGGCTCCCGACCGCTATTGCTCGAGCTGCGGAACGCGCCGCGGCTGACCGTTCGCCGGCGACTTCTTCGTCCAGACCTATGGCAATCAGCTTCGCGCCGGGGTAGCGTGCCGGTGCGTTAACCATGATCCAAGAGGATTCCTGCTCGCCCCTGGTTCGGTCCGTTGATGAACTCGAGGCCTACTTCCACGCTGGCTCCAAGCCGCGCCAAACCTGGCGCGTTGGAGTGGAGTACGAGAAACCGGTTGTCGATGCCGAAACCGGAGAGGGTGTTCCTTACGACGGCCTGCGGGGAATCCGCCGGCTGCTCGAGGAAATGCTGGCACGTGCCGGGCATTGGGAAGGGGTATACGAAGGGGAGTCCCTCATTGCGCTGAAGGACGGACTAGCGTCGATCACGCTCGAACCAGGTGGTCAGTTCGAGATGTCCGGGCAGCAGTGCGAATCGCTTCACTGTGTCCACGATGAACTACATCGGCATGTAGAAGAGATTCTCGATGTGGGTGAAGCGCTCGGGCTCAAATTCCTGGGGCTCGGCATCGCTCCCAAGACCCCGCTGGCGCGCACACCGTGGATGCCCAAACGCCGTTACCGGATCATGCGAGATATCATGTCGCGTACCGGTCGGCTCGGCACGCGTATGATGGGGCAGACCGCCACCGTACAGGGGAACTTCGACTACGCCGACGAGCACGACGCTACCCTCAAGATGCGAGTGGGAATGGCCATGGCTCCGGTGCTGGTGGCGGTTTCCGCCAACTCTGCGATCGTGGATGGTGCGGCGACCGGGTACCAGAGTTTTCGGGCCCACATTTGGACGGACACGGACCCCGCCAGATGTGGCTTCCTGCCCTTCGTATTCGACAACGCCCCGTTGTTTCGTGCGTACACAGAGTACGCCCTCGACGTGCCCATGTACTTTCTCGCCCGCCGCGGCGAATTGCTTGAAGTCGGAGGAGCGACCTTCCGACAATTTCTCACAACCGGCTTCGAAAATGAGCACGCCACCATGGCTGACTGGGCCCTTCACCTGACAACGCTATTCCCGGAAGTCCGCCTCAAGTCCTACCTGGAGATCCGCTCCGCCGACAGCCAACCGATCGACTTGATGCTCGGCACTCCGGCACTGATGAAGGGAATCTTCTATGAGCCCGATTGCCTCACCGCGGCCTCAGACGTGGTCAGTGACTGGGGGCCAAACGAGTTGCCCTCGCTTCAGGAGGAAGCGGCACGCCACGGCCTCGCCGCGAGGTGGCGACGGCACACGCTAAAGGACTATGCGAAGGAGTTGATTGAAATCGGACGCGTCGGCCTCAGCCGTCAAAAAGCCCGCGACTCCCACGGCGACGACGAGACCATTTACCTTGCGCGTCTCGAAGAAGAAGTGCGCGCTGGGAGAAACCCGGCGATTGGCAACATTCGAAAGTGGGAGGGAGAGTGGGGTGGTCAAGTCGACCGTTTGATCGAGGCCTCGGCCTATCAGCGCTGATTTTCTCTACAAGAAACCCTTGAGTTTCGTATTTTTTTCGCCTACCATTCACGCATGGTTCGCGCCACGGCCCACGTCACAAGGCACGCGAGTACCGAGAGAGGTGGACCTACCCCGACCCTCGCGCCAGCCCCGGCTGGCTTATCGGCTCGCCGCGCCGAGCGGTGGCTCGATCTGCCGCCGGGGGCTTGGCAGAAACGGCGGCTCTTTGCGCTTCGGGTCAACAGCGAAACGTTCGAATCGATCGGGATTCGCATGGCGGATTTCTTGATCGTCGAACCCGGCCCGCGTGAGAAAGCCGGCCAAGTGGTTGTTACAAGAGGAACGTCCGGACTTTCTTTGAAGCGTGTGCCGCTTCCAATCTCTGCCTCGCAAATGCCAAGTGTGCTCGAGCTTCCGCTTCGTCCTCGCACACCGAGGAGCCCCGCACGAGTGCTGGGTACCGTGATAGGCGTCGTTCGGCCCACCGGAACCGGGGCTCTGATGCCGGTTCGTGCCATGGCGCGCGGATCTTTTCGGCCAACCATCCGCGATCTCGGCCGAGTTGCCGATCGATCTATTCTCACCCCGGAGCTACCGCGTCACCAGCGCCGCAGCGTCGCCTCGGCGGCTTGGTGGGCCCCCTGTGCCGACTCTCAGCTCCGCGGGTCTGGCCTCTGCGAAGACCCGGGCATACGAGAGAGGATCCGCGCAGGATGGAGTTTGCGTCTGTCCACCCTGCTGCTGTGTCATGCAAGAGCACGCAACGTGAGGCTTCGCGCGGCGTTACTTGACGAAGTCGTCCATGTCGCGGGCCTTCTCGACTGCCAAGTTCAGGCCGAATACCAGCTCGACCGCCCTGACCGACCGGAGACTTCTACCCATCCCCGTTCCAGTGGCGCGGCCGGCACGAACTACCCCCACGCGGGGTAGGAATTATAAACAGGAATATATCCACTCATTTTATTTCATGTCTGCGAATCTTCCATAGCCGCTTTCAATCGTGTTATATGACGCTCTGCATCAGGCACATATGGCTTGAATGCATGCGCCCAAACGAGAGGAACCCACCATGGCAGACCGATTTGTAAACTTATTCGAGCCGGACACTCTGTTGCCGGCACAGTACTTTGCCGCCTTCGCACGCGAGGGCGGTCTCGTCCGCGAGCGACGCCTGATGCTCGCTATCCTTCAAGACGCGGTGGAGTGCTACCAAAAGTACGCACTTGCTCGCGATCCTCGTGGCCGCATGCTGTTTGAGGATGCTTTCGAGTGGATTGAATCTCGCGAGCGTGAATGGCCTTTCGCTTATGAAAACATCTGTGAAGTCCTGAGTCTGAACGCCGAATACATTAGGCGCGGACTTTCCAAGTGGCGACAGCAGCGCGGTCCGTCTCGTAGATCGGCGGCGAGGATCGTCCCGCTTGCCGACCGCCGAGCCGGTGACAGCCTCATTGATCTGCTGCACGACGAGGATCTGCAACAAGCCTCCTGAAGTAGTAAGGCGCCTACACCCAGGCCTCGGATCTCCGGCCAAGGCCCACTTCCGACCATGGATGTGGGCCTTTTCATTCGCTCCGATCGCTAGTTGTGATTACCCAACTGACGTCTGTGGGAATGCCATTCCGGGCGTCCACGACACCCTCAAGCAACTCCGGGTCCACGAGTCCCGACCACCCACGCCTCCCGATTATTTCGCGGCTGGTCCCAAGAAGATCGGGTTGGATACCATAGATGTCTTCGTGCACTTCAACGAGCACGCGGCCACGGGACATTCCCACTTTGACGGGCTGGTACACGAACACTCCCGCGGTGCCGAGTTCGACCAACGCGAACAAGCTCGCGATGTCTTCGTTGTAGAGGCGCAGACACCCGTGGCTGACCTGCATTCCCACACCCCAGGGTTTGTTGCTGCCATGGATTCCGTAGGATGGTATGCTCAACTCCAGCCGGTAGCTGCCTAGGGGGTTGTCGGGAGTACCGCCCGGGATTACGTGCTCGCTGAACCCGTTTTCTGCGATCCGCTCCTTGCGGATCGACTCCGGGATGGTCCACGCCGGATTGACTGTCTTGCCACGAACACGAAATGACCCTTGTGGAGTTTGCCAGTCTTCGCGGCCGAGACCGACAGGAACCGTGATCAACTTCTTGCCGTCTTTTCTCGGAAAGTAGAACAGACGCATTTCTGGAATATTCAGCACTAGGCCTTCGTGGGGAGCGTCAGGGACTATCCACCGCGTCGGCAGGACGATCGGCTCTGCCGCGGCGGGAATCCACGGGTCTACATTGCGATTAGCCAGAACGACCTCGTTATATCCGAGGTCGAAAGCCTTTGAGATTTCCAGAAAAGTCTCGCCCTTCTGGGGGACATAACTGCTAAGCGAACCGAGCACGACATCAACCGAGCCCCCTGCTGAATCGTTGAGCAATTCGTACTCCGGAAGGACGCGCTTACCCTCATCCGCCTTGGCCGGTCGTTCGCGACCACCAGCCACGAGTAGGCCCAGAGCGACCAAGCAGGCCGTGATTCCGCGCTGCACACCCATTGGCTCGCCTTTCACTCAACCACCAGCCTCAAAATGGTGTCTCACCCAACTGTGATACAAGTTCGCTCGGTTCCAGGATCGGAGTGCCGCAGGTCGCGCCCCGGCAGAGGTACGCGGTCGGCTTCCCATCGACGGACGACTTGCCGGCCAGCGCCGAAGGCAACCAAGACTGAGAGCCGTCCTGCGCACATACATAATACACGCCGACCTCCGGATGATACGCGGCGGTTGCGGCTCGTTCGATTGCGCAATCTCTCGGGCCATCTCCGACGATGACGACAGTCGCCCAACCCCGTCGTGAGCGAACGACAACGCTGAGGAGATGAGATCCACCGTACGGGTTGTCCACCGCCTCCCCGCCGAAGGTGCAGAGAACTCTCTCCCCAGCACGGCGGTACTCGTCCTTTCCCGTAAGCACCCATGTACGCAGGAGTAGCTCAGCGGCGACCGAATTGCCCGAAGGGACGGCTCCATCAATGAGATCTCTGGTACGCGCGACCAGCGGTTCACCCGAGGAACTGGTAAAAAAGAAGCCGCCCCGTACCTTGTCCTCGAACCCACGTAGAAGTTCCCGCGCACACGACTCGGCCGTCTCAAAATCTTCCCGGCGGCCGCCAGCCTCGAAAAGGTCGAGGCAACCGCGACCGAAAAATGCATAATCATCCAGGAAGCCTTCAACCCGACCAGAGCCGTCGGCGAAGATATGCCGCGCGCGAGAGCCCTTGAATAGCTGCGCACGAACGAAGTCGGCGGCACGTGCTGCGCTTTCGAGATAGTCGGGTCTCGCAAAGAGCCTCCCGGCTATCGCCATCGCGCTTATCATCAAGCCATTCCAGTCGGTAACGATTTTCTCGTCACGCCCAGGGCGCGCCCGTTGCTCTCGGCGCTCGTAGAGACGTACCCTTGATCTCGCCAGGATCTCCTCCGCGGCCACCGCCCCACTCCCGAGGCGTTCGCGCAACTCGTCGGGACTGATCGCTCGACAAAGGACGCTTAGACCTTCAAAGTTCCCCCCGGACGTTACTCCATAGACCTCACAAAACAGTTCTGCTGTATCCGCGCCCAGGACCTCAGCGATCTCTTCGCGCGTCCAGACGAAGAATTTTCCTTCCTTCCCGTCCGAATCCGCGTCCTGAGTAGCATAGTATCCACCCGCCGGATCGGTCATCTCTCGAAGGACGTAGTCCAGAATGCCCGCCACAACTCCAGCGTACCCCGGCTCGCGAAAGACACACCACGCGTCCAGATACAACTTGGCGAGCAGAGCCTGGTCGTAGAGCATCTTCTCGAAGTGGGGGACCCGCCAGCGGCGATCCACCGAGTACCGATGAAATCCCCCTCCGATGTGGTCGTAGATGCCCCCGGACGCCATTCGGTCAAGCGATAGCTTGATCATACGTGCACGCTCGGCGTCTGGAGCCGACCTTTGCGCGTCGAGGAGAAGTGTCAGACATGCGGCCCCAGGGAACTTCGGGGCCTCACCAAAACCTCCGTATTCGCTGTCCATGACGCTGGCCAAGCCCTCCGCTGCAACAATGACCGCTTCCTCGGTCGGCGGCACCGCAGAGCGCTCATCAGCGTTCTCCTGATTCAGAAAGTCTGCCACCCGTTGCGCGCTAGCCAGTACTTCTTCACGTCGCTCTGCATATGCGCGAGCCACGCCTGCCAAGACCTTAGCTAGGCCCGGGATTGGCCCGCGGTCTTCCGGCGGAAAGTAAGTGCCCGCGTAGATCGGCCTACCCTGTGGCGTCAGGAAGACGGTCATCGGCCACCCGCCACGGCCAGTCATTGCCTGAACCGCTTTCATGTAAACTTGATCTATGTCCGGCCTCTCCTCCCGATCAACCTTGATACAGACGAACAACTCGTTCATCAGTGCCGCGATCTCCGTGTTTTCGAAGGACTCGCGCTCCATTACGTGACACCAGTGACACGCCGAATAGCCGACGCTGAGCAATATCGGGCGGTCTTCAAGGCGCGCCCGCTCAAGGGCCTCCGGCCCCCAGGGATACCAGTCAACCGGGTTGGCCGCGTGCTGACGGAGGTACAGGCTTGCTTCGTCGGCGAGCCGGTTACGATAGCTGGCTGGAATCATTTACCGGCCTTCCTGCGCTTGTACGCGAAGAGGTCGGCACGCGAAAGCATGTGCGATGAAGACGGAGTGGCAGGACCACCTCAGACGGCGACCGAAACTCGTGCGCGCCCCAGTGCCAACTCACGAAGTAGCTCGTCCGTCCGCGCAGGATCAGCAGTCCCTTCCGCCAGCGCTTCTTCGACGCGGGCTACCTCCGCGCGCGCTTGCACGCCATCGATCTCTTCGGGCAATTGTGCCGCATCGGCGAGAATCGTCATGCTGTCACCACGCACTTCGGCGTATCCACCGTCCAACACGACGCGTCGTTTCGTACCATCCTCGACGTAGCTCAACACCCCGGGCGACAGACCTCCGAGGAACGTCACGTGCAACGGCAAGACTCCGAATTCGCCCTCGCTGCCGGGAACGAGAACCTCCGCAACCTCTGCGTCAACAATCGGTCGCACAGGTGTGACGACGCGGAGTCTCATCGTGCTCCTAAGTTCGCCATTTTGCGGGCCTTTTCTATTGCGGCCTCGATCGTGCCCACCATGTAGAACGCCTGCTCAGGCAGATCGTCGTGCTGGCCCGAAACCAACTCCCTGAACCCCCGGATCGTGTCCTCGCGCTTCACGTATTCGCCAGGCGTTCCAGTGAACGCCTCCGCGACATGGAAAGGTTGAGAGAGGAATCGTTGAATCTTGCGAGCCCTCGTAACGAGCAACTTGTCCTCTTCCGAAAGCTCGTCCATTCCGAGAATCGCTATAATGTCCTGGAGGTCTTTGTACCGCTGCAATGTAAGCTGTACGTCGCGCGCAACTTTGTAGTGTTCCTCTCCTACGACGTTCGGATCGAGAATTCGCGACGTCGAGTCGAGAGGATCGACTGCCGGATAGATGCCGAGTTCGGCGATCTGCCTGGAAAGCACCGTCGTCGCGTCGAGATGTGAGAAGGTCGTCGCCGGCGCCGGATCCGTCAAGTCGTCCGCAGGTACATAGATCGCCTGCACCGACGTGATCGACCCCCTGGTCGTCGTGGTGATACGCTCCTGCAAACAGCCGAGGTCGGTGGACAACGTCGGTTGGTAGCCCACCGCCGACGGCATGCGACCCAGAAGCGCCGATACCTCCGAATTCGCCTGAGTGAAGCGGAATATGTTGTCGATGAACAGAAGAACGTCCTTTCCTTCCGTGTCCCGAAAATATTCAGCACAGGTCAATGCCGTGAGCGCAACACGTGCGCGCGCCCCCGGAGGCTCATTCATTTGACCGTAGACCAGCGCCGCCTTGTCGATGACTCCGGACTCCTTCATCTCGTTCCAGAGATCATTCCCTTCACGCGTGCGCTCTCCGACGCCCCCGAACACCGAATAACCGCCGTGCTGCATCGCGACGTTGTTGATGAGTTCCATGATAATGACGGTCTTGCCTACACCGGCACCGCCGAAAAGCCCTATTTTCCCGCCTTTTGCGTAAGGACAGAGCAGATCGACAACCTTGATGCCCGTCTCGAACGCTTCGACGCCCGTCGCCTGTTCCGTGAACTCCGGAGCCGGCCGGTGAATCGGCAGAAACTTGTCCGTCTTGATCGGCGGACCTCCGTCAACCGGTTTGCCGATCACGTTGATGATGCGCCCCAGAACCGCCTCACCCACCGGCGTCACTATCTTGTCGCCGGTATCATTCACCTCGGTTCCGCGAACCAACCCCTCGGTGACGTCCATCGCGATCGTCCTGACCGTGTTTTCGCCGAGGTGTGCTGCCACTTCGAGAACCAAGTTGTCCGCGAGGTCGTCTATCGCCGTATTGGTGACCGTCAACGCATTGAGAATCGTCGGAATCTCGCCTGGAGCAAACTCGACATCTACGACAGCACCGATGACCTGCGTGATTCTACCCTTACCCATAACTCTGAGAACTCCTTAACCCTTGAGCGCTTCGGCGCCGCCGACGATCTCCATGAGTTCCGTCGTAATGCTCGCCTGCCGTGCACGGTTCATCTGAAGCGTGAGTCGATCTATCATGTCCGACGCATTGCGTGCAGCGCTGTCCATGGCGGTCATACGTGCCCCATGTTCACTGGCCGTCGCCTCCAGCATCGCTTGGTAGACTTTGGTTTCGATGTGACGAGCCAATAGCGACCGCAGCAGTGCGGTCGGTTCGGGTTCGTAGAGGTATTCAATGTCGGCTGCGCTTCGGTTCGCCTTCTCTACCGGTAACAGCCGAACGAGCACTGGAGACTGCGCGATCGCAGAACGAAACTGTGAGTAAACCAGATATACCGCTCCTGCAGTGCCAGAAAGGAACCGTTCTGCGGCCTTCGCCGCCACCTCACGCGCCAACGAAAGATCAAAGCCCCCGGCGCGATTGACGTGTCGCTCGCGAAGACTGGAAGCGTGATGTTTCCTAAAGTAGTCATCCCCGCGGCGTCCACACGTGACCACGGTGGCGTTACGTCCTTCCTCACTGCGGAGGAATGCTTCAGTCGTCTTGATGAGGTTGGTGTTATACCCTCCGCAGAGGCCACGATCAGAAGTGATGACAATCACCTCCGCAGGTGCATCGGCCCCCGGCTGTAGGAACGGATGGATATCTTCGCCGACGGTTGCCGAAACGCTCGCGAGCAGCTCGGCGAGGCGCTGTCCGTAAGGCCGCGCATTCTCCGCGGCCTCTTGAGCATGGCGGAGCTTGGCCGCAGAGACCATCTTCATCGCCTTCGTGATCTGCTGCGTGTTGCGAACCGACGCGATGCGCTTTCGTGTGTGCTTCAGACTAGGCACGGTCCACTCAAGCCCCAAAGATTCCTTTGAACTCCGTAAGAGCTGCGTTCAGCCTGGTCTTCACTTCGTCTGACATCTCCTTCTTCTCGCGTATGACGGCGTACACTTCCGGATGTGCACGAGTCAGAAAACTGCGCATTTCCTCCTCATAGCGACGAATCTGCTGCGTCTCGACACCGTCGATAAACCCGTTTATCGCGGCATAGACGATCACAATCTGATTCTCGACGGAAAGTGGTACGTACTGGTCTTGTTTGAGAATTTCGACCAACCGCTGCCCCCGCGAAAGCATGCGTTGCGTGGATGCGTCCAGATCCGAACCGAACTGCGCAAACGCCGCCATTTCTCGGTACTGAGCCAAGTCTAGTCGGAGTGTCCCGGCCACCTGCTTCATCGCCTTGATCTGAGCCGAGCCTCCGACGCGCGAAACGGACAAGCCCACGTTTACCGCTGGACGGACGCCCGAATAGAACAGATCCGTCTCGAGATAAATTTGGCCGTCCGTGATCGAGATGACGTTGGTTGGAATATACGCCGACACGTCACCGGCCTGCGTTTCGATAATCGGTAGAGCCGTGAGCGAACCTCCACCCGCCGCGTCGCTCATCTTTGCCGCACGTTCGAGCAAGCGTGAATGCAGATAAAAAACGTCACCGGGATAGGCTTCGCGCCCGGGAGGGCGACGCAGGAGCAACGAAAGCTGCCGGTACGCAACCGCCTGCTTCGAGAGATCGTCGTAGATGATCAAGGCATGGCGACCATTGTCACGGAAGTACTCGCCCATAGTCACCCCGGTGTATGGGGCGAGAAATTGAAGCGGAGCCGATTCCGATGCCGTCGCTGCAACAACGATCGTGTAGTCCATCGCCCCGTGCTTCTTGAGGCGCTCCACCACTTGAGCAACGGTCGAGCGTTTCTGTCCGATTGCAACGTAAATGCAGAGAACGTCGCCGCCCTTCTGATTGATGATCGTATCGAGCGCGATCGCCGTCTTCCCCGTCTGACGATCACCGATGATCAACTCGCGCTGCCCCCGCCCGATGGGGATCATTGAATCGATCGCCTTTATTCCAGTTTGCAGTGGTTGTTTGACCGGCGCGCGCAATACAATACCTGGGGCCTTGACCTCAATTCGACGCCGCTGATCCGTCTTGAGTTCGCCCAAACCGTCTATGGGCTGGCCCAACGCGTTGACCACCCGACCAAGAAGCGCGTCTCCTACCGGAACGTCCGCTATGCGTCCGGTTCGGCGGACTTCCGATCCTTCCCGAACGAGTTCCGGATCAGCGAATACCGCGGCACCGACGTTGTCCTCTTCGAGGTTCAGGACCATCCCGAATTTGCCGCCTTCAAATTCCAGGAGCTCGCCGGCCGCGGCACGATCTAGTCCATGGATTCGCGCAATGCCGTCGCCGGTAGTGAGCACGCGACCGGTCTCCCGAACTTCGACCTGACGGCCAAAATCCTTAATCTGCTGCTTGATGATATCACTGATCTCGGATGCCTTGATCTGCTGCACCGACTTCCTCCGGGTTCTTCGAAGCGGGACGACCGCATTGAAAAAATTACGCCAAGCGCGCTCGGGACCGACCCAATCAGGTCTCGCCCGCCATGCGGCGCTCGAGTAAGGCGAGTTGGGTTCTAATGCTACCGTCATAGACACGGCCCTGAGTCTCGACCGTGACGCCGCCGATCAAACGGTCGTCGGCTTCCAATTCCGGGATTACCGCCCGACCGATCACGTTCTCAAAGCGATCACGAATCGCCGCAAGTTCGGAGTCCGTCAAAGGAACCGCGCTCCGAATTCGAAGTCGGACCCGACCGGCCTCTTCGTCACCCAACTGTCGGTACGCCAGCCATATCGACGGTAGCTGGTCCAACCGGTCGTTCTCGGCGAGGACGCCAACGAGCCGGCTCAGAAGGGGCCACTGCTGAAGCACAGGCGCTAAAGCAGCAGCAAGTTGCTGACGTTGCTGGAGCGTGAGGAGACCGGGACTCAAGCTCCCAGGCTCCAGCGAAGCGGCGGCGGCGGAAACGACAGCCAGCCCTCCCCCGATCGCCTCGCTGTCGCCAGCCTCCCGGGCCAGTTCAAAAAGAGCCCTTCCGTAACGTCTGGCTACTGAACCAGGTGTCATGGTGACGGATATACTCCCGCAACGAAGTCTCGGATCAGCCGCGACCGATCCTCAGCGTCCAGCTTCTCACGAATCTGAACCTCAGCGAGGCGGCCAGCGAGGCGGGCCGCCTCGGCCCGTATCTCGCGACGTGCACGGGCCAATTCCGACGCCGCTTGACGTTCGGCTTCTGTCTTCAACCGTTGAGCGGCTTCGCGCGCTGCCACCAGCGCCCGTTGACGGTCGGCGGCCGCCCCTTCACGAATTTCCTCGACCATCCTACGACAGGTCTCTTCAAGCGCGGCTTCTCGGGCCGCGCATTCGCCTCTTACTTGCTCTGCCTCCGCAATCGCACGTGCGGCTATGGACATCGCCTCGGCGATCTCACGTCGCCGGCCTTGCAGAAAGTCTCGCAGTGCAGGCCAAGCAAAGCGACGCAACACCATCAGGAAAAGAGAAAAGTTGATGACCGCGAACGCCAGCCCTGCCCAATCACGTGACTCGGACCCCGCGGTGGCGTGGTTTGCGGCCTCGCTGGCGGCTGCCACAGCCGAGACAGCCAACAACATCAGTCCCCCCATCGTGAACACCCGGAGCATCTGGGCTTGTCTCATGTTATAGCCCCCCGCGTCCCAGAATGCGGCTTGCCATTTGTTCCGCAATACTGGCGGCGTCGGCGGCCAGAGCGCTACGCGCCTGCGCCGCGTTAGTCGCTATCGACTTCCGAAGCTCCGCCAAGCGTGCAGATGCTTCTCCTTGAGCGGCCGAGAAAAGTCGAGCTTCCTCTTCTCTGGTCGAGCGACGTACCGATTCCACCTCGCTCATCGCCTGCGTGCGGACTCTCGCAAGATCTGCCTCGATCTTCGCCACCAGCGCGCTTGCGTCCGAATGCTGGACGGCCGCGCGTTCCGCGTATCCGATAGTGCGTGACTCTCGCTCAGCGAGAAGTTGCAGAAACGGCGAAAACAGCAGACGCGAAAGCAGAAAGAACAGCGCAAAGAACGCTCCGAACTGGACAAGGAACGTGTAGTCAGGCGGAAACGTCAGCATACGAAGATGCGGGCTCGGGCCCCCTTGAATTATGGTCACCCGCTCACGTCGCGGGGTCAGACTTCGGCGTTCGACTCAGACGAAACGACCGATAGACGCACTCTTGGAGGGAACGCTTCGCACGCCTCTCACAAAAAACACCGCCGTCCCGCTTGCGATGACCGCCCGGCTACCATCGAAGATCTCAGTTGTCAAAAGTCAGCTGGATCTTCCACCGGCAATCAAATCAATGAGTCGGGTCAATTCTTCCTGCGAATAGAACTCGACCTCGATGCGCCCTCGCGTTTCGCTACCACGTAATCGAACTCTAGTACCGAGCGTCCTGCTCAAGGACCGCTCCAACGCCGATCCCGGTGACGGCCGCGCTTTGGGTTCCTCCGACTTCGCGTCGGCGCCGTCGTGTGACCAATCTTTAACCAGTTGTTCTGTATCACGCACAGACAGCCCGCGACGTATAACGGCTTGCATAGCTTGGATCTGTCTCGAAGCCGTACCGAGCGATAGCAACGATCGAGCGTGCCCTTCCGTCAAGAGTCCTTGCTCCAGAGCGTCCAAGACTGGCAGAGGGAGAGCCAGCAGGCGAAGAGTGTTCACCACCGTCGCGCGCGACTTGCCGATCTTGCGGGCAATCTCTTCATGAGTGTGGGTATATGCGTCCAGCAGACGCTCGTAGGCGCGAGCCCGCTCGAGTGGACCGAGGTCGTCTCGCTGAATATTCTCCACGAGTGCCAGTTCCAGCATTTCCGAATCGCTTTCTACCTCGCGAACAATTACCGGCACCTTCTCGAGGCCAGCACGCGCGGCCGCGCGTAAGCGCCGCTCTCCGGCAATGAGTTCATATGAACCGGCGCGAAGAACGACGACGAGGGGCTGCAGGATTCCTTTCTCTCGGATCGAGGCTGCAAGTTCGTCAAGGTGACTGTCGTCAAAATTCCTGCGCGGCTGCCCGCGTCCAGCCATCACTTTTTCGATCGGAACAAGTAACGGTTTCCCATTGCTTACGCCCCCAAACGGGGCGTCGTCAGTCCCCGTGGGCGAAGTCCTCTTAACGCCTGAACCGCGCGGTACATCGTCGCCGAGAATAGCATCAAGGCCTCTGCCTAGTGGCTGTCTCATCCTTTGTCTACTCCACTCACTGTCCCGTCACTTGCCCCCAGCGCTCTCGGCGTCCCAGATAAGATTCCGAGCACCTCGCGTCCGACTTGCCGATAAGCTGCGGCACCCGCCGACGCGGGGTCATAGGAAATAACGGAAACGCCGTGAGACGGGCTCTCACTAATACGAACATTGCGCGGAATCATTGCATTCAGAACCTTACCGCCAAAGTGTTCACGCACCTCACGCGCAACATGCCGACTCAATGACGTGCGCGCGTCATACATAGTGAGCAAGATGCCATAGACTTCTAACGATGGGTTGAGCGCGGCCCTGATTCGCTCAATCGTGCCAAGTAAGGCCCCTAAACCTTCAAGGGCATAAAACTCACACTGGAGAGGGATCAAAACACCATCAGCCGCGCAAAGCGCGTTCAGGGTGAGCATCCCCAAAGCGGGCGGAGAGTCGATAACTATGTAATCATACAGCTGTTTCCCGGAAACGAGCTTATCCCTGAGTCTCCAGTGCCGGTCATCCATCGTAACCAGCTCAACCTCCGCACCAGCCAACTCTCGCGTGGCCGGAAGCAGATCTAATCCCGGCGTAGCGGTAGAAAGAATCGCATCTTCAAGGCTGAAGCGACCCAGCAGCACGTCGTACACAGAGGCCGCTGTCTCACAGCGCAACCCCAAGCCGCTTGTCGCACTTCCTTGCGCGTCAAGGTCAATGAGAAGAACCCGCTTCTTTTCAAGAGCTAGTGCGGCGCTTAGATTTATCGCCGTCGCTGTCTTCCCGACGCCACCTTTCTGGTTCGCAACCGCAATCGTCGACCCCATCCCGCCTCTCCGCAAGCGCATCCCTGTTCCGTCTCAGCTACCACGCCTACGGTCTCAAAGCTAAGGCCCCTCGCACAAACGAGCAGCTCAGGAGCAATGCCAGTAACTCAAGGCGAGCATGGCGCCGACGGAGAATGCCCCCGCGGCAAAATCGTTGAAGAATCTTAGCTCGGCGCAAGACTCCCGCCCCTGCCGAGCCTCTTAAGTTACTGGCATTGAGTCTAGGAGTATCCCGTCACCCGGATTCTAGGACCGGGCGATCCAACCTTGCGCTGGATTCCCGAGCGATGCTTGGTCGTGGATGCGTTTCACGTGAAACGACAACGCTTAGGTTCCGCACACGACGGCTGCGGCATGGGGCCGGGAGTTCAGAGTGTTTCACGTGAAACAGAAGCCACAACGAAGATCTCCCAGGTCAACTTTCTCAAGCGACGCGCCGCAAAGCGACAAGCGATCTACCCTCACCTCCCTCCGGCAGTTCGAAACGGCATTCCCTCTCCAATTCCAGCAGAGCACCCGACTTGGCACAGAAATCCCCGGCCTTCGCTTTGAGCCCCCCCCTCATTACGATAGCTCGACCGTTGATCCAGAGTAGTCGGCTGGCAATATCTAAGAACTCGCTAGGCGGACGGAACGCCCGGCTCAGAACCGTATCAAACCGCCTTCCCGACGATATCAATCGTTCAACGTCAATTTCCAAGACGGATACGTTGGGCACCCCGAGCCCGCGAATAGCTTCATACAAGAAACTACAGCGGCGACGGCTGGACTCGACAAGATGGAATTCGATGCCGGGCCTTACGACGGCAAGCGGCAAGCCAGGAAGTCCTGCCCCGGTTCCAAGATCGGCAACAGTCTCCCCGATTAGCATCGGGGCAACACTCAAAGAATCCAAGAGATGAACGCGAAGCGCGTCCGCCCGCGCGACGCGGGTTAAACGTGAAACTCGGTTCCAGAAGTACAGAAGATCAAGAAAATCCACCAATTTGGCAGCTTGGTTCTCCGTCAACTCGACTCCCAGAGCCCGTGCGCCACGCACAAGAACATCGAGTTCCTCGTCGCGCGTAGGCATCAACGCTAACCTCGTCTGCGCAGGTGGACGGCGAGAGCAGTTATCGCCGCCGGCGTAACCCCGCTAATGCGTGCCGCCTGCCCCAACGATACCGGTCGAATCCTCGATAGCTTTTCCACCACTTCCGAGGAAAGGCCTTCTACATTCCGAAACACGAGGTCCCGAGGAATAGCGGCGCCCTCAAGCCCTTCAAGGCGTCGTACTTCGTCAGATTGGCGCCGAATGTAGCCCTCGTAGGTGGCCTCTATCTCCACGAGCCTCGCGATCTCTGCCGAGCAGGGGGGCGCCTCTACCAGCTGCGCCAGCGCTCGCAACGTCATCCCGGAACGCTTGAGCAGTTCGTATCCGGTCGCTGGCGAATTGAGCTCGGCATACCCCGCGGCGCGGAATCTTGCGTTCGTCTCCCTGTCGGGAATAACCTTCAGTGACCTCAGCGCCTCAAGGGTCCGGCAGACCTCGGCTTCCTTTAGAGTCAAAGCACGCAGACGTACGTCATCCAACAGGCCGATGGCCCGCGCGGCTAACGCGAGACGCAAGTCGGCATTATCCTCGCGTAGCAGGAGCCGAAATTCAGCCCGCGAGGTAAACATCCGGTATGGCTCTCCATCAACGCCCCTGGTCACCAAGTCATCAACGAGAACGCCTACATACGAACTCGATCGTCCCAGAACCAACGGGTCTTCCCGTCTTACAAGGCGAGCCGCGTTGATCCCTGCAATCAAACCCTGAGCAGCGGCCTCTTCATATCCGGTGGTACCGTTGATCTGACCGGCTAAGAACAGGCCTCGGACCAGCTTGGTCTCTAGTGACGGCCAGAGTTGGGTCGGTACAACGTAGTCGTACTCTATTGCATAGCCCGGCCGTACGATGACCGCGTCTTCCAATCCAGAGATCGTGGCCACGAAACGCTTCTGGATCTCTAGAGGAAGAGAAGTCGACAGGCCGTTAGGATAGACCTCAACCGTGTCCAGGCCCTCTGGTTCGAGGAAGATGCGGTGCCTTCCCCGCTCTGGGAACTTCATCACTTTGTCTTCAATAGAAGGACAATAACGTGGCCCGCGCGACGAAATGGTGGAGTTGTAAAGCGGGGACTTATCTATCGAGTCTCGTATAACGCGATGCGTTAGCGGATTCGTGTAGGCGAGATGACAAGAGACCTGGGGAAGGCTTGGAGACCGTCCGCCGAAGGAGAAGCCTGCCGGCGTTTGTTCTCCTGGCTGTTCCTCGAGTCCCGAGTAGTCGATGGTTCTCGAGTCGAGCCGCGGACAAGTCCCGGTCTTGAGTCGGCCTGTCTCCATACCAAGCCTCTCAAGTGCCGTCGTCAGGCCGCTGGCCGCACGGTCGCCCGCACGCCCGCCACTTTGGCGACGATCGCCCACATGCATCAGCCCATTGAGAAAGGTGCCGGCAGTTACCACGACAGCCTCACACGAGAGGCTTTCCCCGTGCTCGGTCACGACTGCGCAGATACAGTTCTTCTCCACCAAGAGGTCGGTCACGTGAGACTGCATCGCGGTAAGGCCTAGTGTGGATTCGAGCACGCGTTTCATACGTGACCGATAGCGGGCCTTGTCCGCTTGGGCGCGCGACGCTTGAACGGCAGGTCCTTTACGCGTGTTGAGTTTGCGGAACTGGATACCGCATTCGTCAATCGCGCGGCCCATCTCACCGCCAAGCGCGTCAATCTCGCGAACGAGGTGACCCTTTCCAATACCTCCAATTGCCGGGTTGCACGACATCTGCCCGATACTGTCGAGATTCATCGTCAGCACGAGCGTCTTCAAACCCAGGCGCGCAGCGGCAAGCGCCGCTTCAATGCCGGCGTGCCCAGCACCTACGACAATGACGTCAAAATCACTCGCCATAACTGGAACAACCGATCGCAACCACCTCTACTTGCCGATACAGAACTCCCCGAAGACCCTATCGAGCACCTCTTCATTGTCGAGGGGTTGGGTCAGCGATTCGAGTTCCCGCAAGGCCTGCCGCAGTTCCAAGGCAACCAACTCTGGTACCGTGTCGCCCGCAGCTAACTTACTCGCGGCCGACAGGCTTTCCGATACCCGGCAGAGGGCTTCTCGGTGTCGGACACGGCTAATTCCCACCGGTTCGGCACCGGTTACATCCTTACCGAGTTCGCACAGAACCGCCGCCAAGTCGTCGCATCCGTCGCCGGTAACTGCGCTCGCCCACAACACTCGACGTGCTCGCCGTGTCGCAGTCTCCTTCACCGATTGACTCAAGACACAGGTCAGGTCGGACTTGTTGAACACTACCACGAGCGGAACCGAGTCTGCCTCCGAGGAGTCACCACCTTCGAAGAAATCAACCGGCTCGTATGGTACGGATGAGTCAGCCACCATCACGATAACGTCAGCCTCCTGCAACGCTGCTCGTGCGCGCGACACTGCTACAGCCTCAGCGCTGCTCTGGCTCACTCGCAACCCGGCGGTGTCGGAAAGCACGAAGGCCATACCGCCCAGATCTATGCACTCCTGAACGACGTCACGCGTGGTGCCGGGTTCGTCCGATACGATCATCCGTCCGAATCCGAGCAGGCGGTTAATCAAGCTCGACTTGCCCGCGTTCGGCAGCCCTGTGAACACGACCCGGATGCCGTTTCGCACCCGGCACGAGGCCGCAAACCCACCCAGTAGGTCGCGAATTTCGCCTTGAACCGCGGCGATTCCCTCCACGCGACGCCCCGAGTCTTCTTCAGGAAGCTCGTCATCCGAGAAATCCACGTTCGCTTCGACATCGGCCAGCACACCCACAATGGCGCAACGAAGTCTCGCCAGCCGCAGCGAGAGCGCCCCTTGAAGTTGCGCCCACGCCGCGCGCGCGCCGGCGGCCACGCGTGCTTCTATCAGATCCGCGATCGCCTCCGCTTGGAGAAGATCCATCTTACCGTTGAGGACCGCGCGCCTACTGAACTCCCCGGGCTCGGCGAGCCGAGCGCCACAGGCGACCGCACCGGCGACCACTTGTTCAACGACGATCGGCGCGCCGTGACAATGGAATTCGAGAATGTCTTCGCCGGTATAGCTTCTAGGGGACGGACAGTAGACCGCTAGCGCGTCGTCCAATGGCTCGCCCCGGCTCACGTCCAGCACACTGCCGCGCGTCAAGCGCCACGGTTCGAAGCCTCCGGTAGACCGACACCGAAACATGCGCCCAGCTATGGCCACACAGTCCGGCCCACTCAGACGAACGATCGCAATTGCACCACGCCCGGGCGCAGTGGCACACGCGACAATTGTATCTGTCCGATACACCGTAGACTACAAACCTAGCTGCAATGCCAGTAACTTAAGAGGCTCGGCAGGGGCATGAGTCTTGCGCCGGGTCAAGATTCTTCAACAATTTCGCCACGGGCGCATTCTCCGTCGGCACCACGATCGCCTTAAGTTACTGGCATCGGATCTAGCTGACTCTCTCGCGGCAAAGACCCTTCTTCGCGGGAACGCAAGCACTTGCAGGCCCCCACAAAGAGATTCTTCACAATTGATACCACGCAGATCCACTCTCGCCGTTGTGCGCGAGTCTGGTCAGCGAACTTGGTATGTCTCTCGCCGCCCTCAGCGTTCGGGGGACTCCCCGAACGCGAACCCTTCGCTCAAATCATCCGCCGCATCTTCGTCCACGGACCTTCGCGCGGCAGCCTCGTCCTCAGCAATAGTCACTGGACCCATTCCCGCTGGAGCAACAACCATCCGTCTATAAAACCCGGCGCCAAGAGCCCTCACTTCGACCGACGAATCCGTGGCCAAGGCCTGTTGGAAAAATTTACGATCGCGAGGGCTCATAGGACTCACTTGGACGCTACGTTGTTCTCCGAGGGCCCTCGTTCGAAGTCGGTCCGCAAGCTCGATGAGCGTTTCACGACGTCGGCGCCGATAATCACCTATGTCCAGCAGAACCCTTCCATCTCCGGTACCCTCGCCGCGCAAGACCATGCGATTGACGACGTGTTCGACGGCGTCAAGTGTTTGACCCCGTCGGCCGATTAGCAAGCCCTCGCTTTCGGAGTGAACCGACACCACGATTTCATTGCTTCCCTCATCGATCCAGGCTGTTACCTCAGCTGTGAAGCCCATACCCGTGATGAGTTCCCCGACGAGATCCCGCGCGCGATCACGAATCGTCGCGGGGTCGAGACACTCGACTCCGGCTACAGGTGCTGAAAACTCTCCCGGCCGATCGCTCGGTCCGGCTTCGCGGGGCTCGGGCTGAATCTGCAACCTAGCCGCCGCTACCGCCGTCGGCTCTCGATCGACCAAGCCGGTAACCGCGGTAGAAAACGACGAAGCCGCTTCGATACGAGCCCGGGTATCCGGATTTTGGTCACCACCTCTGCGCCGTCCGCCCTGCACAGATCCACTGCCTTGTTGCTGACGACGGTCACGCTGGTCCACTCGCCCGCGCTGTGGCTCACCACCTCCTCTCGGCTCGTCCCGGCCCCTCTGAGGCTCGACTCGACCGCGTCGGTCGCCTTGGTCCTCACGACCTCGCCGATCGTCGCGCGCACGCCCACCCGATTGCCGCGGATCATTATCCCCAAGCCGATCCCTGCCCCGCCTCCCCCTCTCTCTATCTGCCTCGCGCGGTCTGTCACGCTCAACTTCCGATCTCTCCCGGGAGCCGCCGGGCTCCCCTTCGGGACGTCCGCTCCGACCTTTCCCGCCACGTCGCCGTCGCCTGCGCGGCTTCTCTTGAAGCCCCCCCTCCGACATGTCGAACTCCTCGCCGTCGAGCATGATTCCTTGGCGGAGAGTCGCGCGAACTCTAGCCCGTCTTGCCCCGATGCCGAAGAACCCGCGTCGAGGGTGGTGAACGATTTCGATCTCGACCTTGTCGCGACTGGCTCCCAACTGGTTAAGAGCGATCTGAATAGCCTCGTCGATGGTGCGGCCCTGTGTCTCTATGGTGGTGGGCATCGTGATTTCCTAACTTTGACTACGATTGGCCATCGCTTGTTGGGCAATCGACAGAATGTTGTTGGAGAGCCAGTAGAGCACCAAGCCGGCCGGGAAGTTCACGAACATTACCGTGAACACGACAGGCATGAGCAACATCATGCGTTGCTGTGCGGGGTCGGCCGTACTTGGTGTCATGCGTTGCTGCAGGATCATGCTCACTCCCATTAGCAGCGTCATCACTGGAATCCCCGGTGGAGAAACAAAGGGGATCGCCAGTTGCCCCAACCGATCGGGTTGGGACAGATCCACGATCCAGCCGAAAAAAGGCGCTTGGCGTATCTCGATGGCTTGCAGGAGAACGTTGTAGAGTCCGATGAACACCGGGAGTTGAAGGAACATCGGCAAACAGCCAGCCAGCGGATTGACCTTGTGCCTCCTGTAGAGCTCCATCATTTCGTGGTTGAGCTTCTCGCGATCGTCCTTGTGGCGCTCCTGGATCTTTTGGATCTCCGGCTGGATCTTCTGCATACCCTTCATCGCCGCCATCTGCTTCGCGTTGATGGGGTAAAGCAAGATCCTCGTGGCGACGGTAAGCAGGATGATGGCAACGCCGTAGTTGCCAACCAGACCTTGTATCAACAGCAGAGCCCAGAGAAGAGGCCTAGCAACGAACCAGAACCACCCCAAGTCGACCGCACCACCGAGATCGTGGCCAAGCTTGTCCAGTTCCTCGAGGATCTTCGGGCCCAGGTAAAGCTGATAGCGCAGGTTCGTCGCGGGAACCGAAGTCCAAAGCGTCGCGTGGCCGACCCCCTGCGCGGCGGAAGCCACGAGCTTCAGAGGTTGACGCTGGTCCGGCACAAAGGCAGCCAGAAAGTAGTGCTCCGCGTACCCGGCCCACGACACCTGGCCTTGGATGACGGCAGTCTCCTTAAGCGTCGCGGCATTAAACGCGCTGATCTTTCCGTCGACAAACAGCACGGGTCCGTCGGTATCGCGCTGAGACGCGTGGTTCTCCGTGCTCCTCGACCACCCCACCGCCAGCGGTGTCTGACCCAGTCCTTCGGTCGAAACCTCATAATCAAGGAGATAGGAGTCGCCGCGCAGGACCAGCTTCTTCGTAATCAAAGCACCACCGGCAGTCTTGCCCCGCATCGTAACGGTGGCCGTCCCGTCCGGTGCAAGCGAATCAGCGGTCGCCTGGACTTCGTAGAGCACTGAGCGATCATCGACCAGCGTACCCGATGGAGTCATCCATACGAGCGCAAGCGGAGCGATCCCCCCTGAGCTGAGGACCAGATCATGCGGGCCGCTACCCACGTCCGCAGAAGCTCGATATCTCGCCAACTCAAAGTGAAGCAACCGTCCGCCACGTGATGCAAATTCGGCACGGAAGAGTTGCGTTTTGACTTCCGTGATCACACCGGGGTCGCTCGGTTGCTCCGGCGTCGGCGATGGCAGAGCCCCTTGACTGCCCTTGGGTTCCGGCGCGGCCGTGCCGGAACCGACAGGTTCCTCGAGCGATGCCGTCGCGGCGGGCTCCGGTGGTCGGGGCGCGAGAAGCTGGAACCCGATCAGGATTACCAGCGAGAGGGTAAGAGCAAGGGCTAGTCTGTTTTCCACTCAGCCGCCTCCGGCGGCTGCAGCTCAGTCTTCGAAACCGCATCCTCGCGGAGCGGGGTCATACCCCCCAGGGTTCCACGGGTGGCAACGGGCTATACGCCCCAAGGCGTACGTGAAACCGCGAAACGGTCCATGGCGCTGGATTGCCTCGGCGGCATAGTTTGAGCAGGTCGGATGAAAGCGACAGTTCGCGCCCAATAGAGGCGAAATGGCCTTTTGGTAAAGCGCAATCAGTGCAAGAAAGAGGATGGAAAGCCACGAAGCAGGTACGTGATGGGCACCGTACCGGCTACCGGTCCCGGCTGTCGCCACCGTCCCGCTTGAGAACAGCTCCCAGTTCCCGTTCGACATCCTTGTAACTCAGTTTATCCGCGCCAGCCCTTGCGATGACAATTATGTCGGAGCCTGGCTGCAACTCTGTTCGATTCAATCGAAAATATTCCCGGACCCAGCGCTTCACCCGATTTCGCTGGACCGCGCCGCCTATTTTCCGACTCGCGGTCACCCCGATGCGAGTCTCACTCACTGGACTCGCTGCCTGGAGCACCAAGAAATGCTGGGCCACCTTGCCGCGCCGGTCGCGCTGGAGTCTCAGGAAATCCCGCCGCGCCCGGATGCGCCGCACCCTTGGCAGACGCTGATCGACTTCTACCTTCGTGCGCTTTTCGGCGGAGTTATAACCGCCAGCCTCTTGCGACCTTTGGCACGACGCCGATTGATCACCATCCTGCCACCCGGGGTAGCCATACGGGCGCGAAACCCATGGCGTCGACGTCGGCTGAGATTGCTAGGCTGATAGGTTCTCTTCAAGGTAGCTCTTCCTCAGCGGTAAACCCCGCTAGGGTACGTAGTCCTCTCCAGACCACGGCCCCGACTTCTTGTCAGCGTAGGACATCATTGTCAACGCACAAGCATCGACTTGCCAAGCGCTCATCGAAACCGGTTGCCTCTAGTGAATTTCGGGCTTCAAGCTGCGGCCAAAGAGCTCGTCCAGCGCTTGCCCGGGCGGCAGCCCCTCGTAGAGGACCTTGTAGGCGCACTCGACGATCGGCATCTCAACCCCCTGACGCTCGGCTAAGGCCTTGACCGCCTTGGTGTTTCTGACACCTTCGGCTACCATTCTCATCCCGCCGAGAATCTCCGAAATAGTCTCTCCGCGGCCCAGACGAAGGCCAACTTGCCGGTTCCGTGACAAGTCCCCGGTACAGGTGAGTACCAGATCGCCCACCCCGGCCAGCCCCGAAAGAGTCTCCGGCTTGGCGCCCATTGACGAGGCCAACCGCATTATCTCGGCAAGTCCTCGCGTGATGGTCGCGGCCCGGGCATTTAGACCGTACCCAAGGCCATCCGAAACGCCGGTGGCGATCGCCATCACGTTCTTGACGACGCCTCCAAGCTCGACACCAACTACATCGGTACTGCGGTAGACCCGGAGCATGGGGGCGTGGAAGTGGCGCTGGATCCGCTCGGCCACTGAGTCGGTCCTGGCAGTCGCCACCACCACCGCCGGTTTCCCCGCCGCGACCTCGGCGGCGAAGCTCGGCCCCGAAATCGCGCCAACTCGCTGCCCGTCTCCCACCGACTCGGAGATAACGGTGAACATGGTCTCTAGACTCTCATCCTCGATACCCTTGCTCGCCGAAACCACCAGCGCATCTGAGACAACGTGACGGGCCGCCCGTTCCATCGTCTCCCGCATGGCGTGAGAGGGAACCACCGCTACAATCAAACGCGCCCCCTCCAAAGCCTCACCCAAATCCGCCGAGGCACGGAGCCCTACCGGTAAAGGAATTCCAGGCAGGTAGGTCCGATTTTCGTGATGAAAATTTATCGTTTCTGCAACTTCGGCGCCCCGAGACCAGAGAACGACGTCGTAGCCCTTGTCGGCAAGGACGCCGGCCAACGCAGTCCCCCAACTCCCCGCACCGATCACGGCCGCATGCATCGACGTTGGTCCTCTCTATTCCTCGTCGCTGCCCGCGTCCTTCTCGACTACCGGTGCGACTGAAACGACATGTTCGTCGCCACTCTCCGTCTCGAGTCTCAATAGCGTCACGCCCTGGGTGTTGCGCCCCTGCACTCTCACGTTGCGCATCGCCATTCGGATCATCTTGCCGCCGTTAGTGACGAGCATGACTTCGTCTTCGTCACTGAGGATCTGCAGGACGCCGACAACCGGCCCCGTCTTCGCGGTCACTTCCATCGTCCTCACTCCGGTGCCTCCGCGGTGAATCAGTCGATAGTCGTCAATCGAGCTTCTCTTGCCCAAACCGTTGGCCGAGACCGTCAGCAACGTAGCGCCCGGCCTGACGATCTCCATCGCTACGATCCGATCGTCCGTTCCTACGCTCACTCCCCTGACTCCTCCTGCGCCCCGGCCCATCGGCCGAACTTCGTCCTCCTCGAACCGCACGAGTTGACCACTCTGCGTCGCCAACGCCACCTGCTCCTCGCCGGTGGTCAGTCGCGCGGCGATCAGTTCATCGCCTTCTCCGAGGTCGATCGCGATGATTCCGGACGATCGAGGCCGAGAGTACTCGAGCAGCGGGGTCTTTTTGACGACGCCGCGCGCGGTCGCGAACAAGATATATGCATCCTCGCGGAATTCGCGTACTGAAAGGAACGCCGACAACTGCTCCCCAGGTCCGAGTTGCAGCAGGTTGACGATAGCCTTCCCCCGCGCCGACCGCCCCGCTTGCGGCACCTCGTGTACTTTCTTCCAGTAGACGCGGCCTCGATTGGTGAAGAACAGGATGTAGTCATGAGTCGATGCCGTGAACATGTGGGCAATGAAATCATCGCCCTTGGTCGCCGCCCCGAGTTTGCCTCGTCCCCCACGGCGCTGCTGTCGATAGAGCGAGACCGCGTTGCGCTTGATGTAACCGTCGTGCGAAACGGTTACCACCATCTCTTCTTCGACGATCATGTCCTCGATCGTGATCTCACTGGAAGTATCGACGATCTGGGTACGCCGTTCGTCGCCGTACTGTTTTTTGAGACCTTCGAGATCTGTAGCGACTATTTTGAGCACTTCGTGCTCGTCAGCGAGGATCTGCTTCAAACGCTCGATGAGCTTCTGCGTCTCCCGATATTCCTCCAGGATCTTGTCCCGTTCGAGCCCCGTCAGGCGCTGTAAGCGCATGTCCAGAATGGCCTGGGACTGTATCTCGCTGAGACCAAAGTTGGCCATCAGGCCTTCTTTGGCCGTTGCTGCGTCCTTTGACGCCCTGATCAGCTTGATTACCGCGTCGAGGTTATCGAGCGCGATCTTCAGTCCCTCCAATATGTGGAGGCGCGCCTCGGCCTTCCGCAGGTCAAACGCGGTCGCTCGAGTGATGATTTCTTTGCGATGGGCGAGAAACTCGTCGAGCAGCTCCTGGAGCCCCATCAGTCGCGGCCGGCCGCCCACCAGAGCGAGCAGGATGATCCCGAACGACTCCTGCATCGGCGTGTGCTTGTAGAGGTTGTTGAGGACCACCAGAGGAACCGCATCGCGCTTGAGCTCTATCACTACGCGCATACCGTCGCGGTCCGACTCGTCTCGCAGGTCGGAGATTCCCTCGAGTTTCTTTTCATTGACCAGTTCCGCGATCTTCTCCAGCAGACGTGTCTTGTTCACTTGATAGGGTATTTCGGTGACGACGATACGAGTCCGCCCCGTGCGTTCCTCCGTCTCTGTCCCGGCCTGAGCGCGCACCGTGAGGATCCCGCGCCCCGTTCGATAAGCATCGAAAATCGGCTGCCGACCGTAGATGATCCCACCGGTGGGAAAATCCGGACCCGTGACGATTCGCAACAACTTCTCGAGTTTGATGTCGGGGTCGGCGATCACCGCGAGCAAAGCGTCGCAGATTTCAACGAGGTTGTGCGGCGGGATGTTCGTCGCCATCCCAACCGCGATGCCCGACGAGCCATTGATCAAGAGGTTCGGAATCTTGCTCGGAAGTACCTCTGGCTCGTGCGTCGTCTCGTCGTAGTTCGGGCTGAAGTCGACAGTCTCCTTGTCTAGATCGGCGAGCATCTCTCCGGCGACACGTGCCAGACGCACTTCCGTGTAGCGCATCGCCGCCGGCGGGTCGCCGTCGATCGATCCAAAGTTCCCCTGCCCGGCGACGAGCGGGTAACGCATGGAAAAATCTTGCGCCATCCGAACGATGGTGTCGTAGACCGCAGAGTCTCCGTGAGGATGGTACTTACCGATGACGTCGCCGACGACGCGCGCTGACTTCTTCGGCGCCTTGTTCCACTCGTTTCCGAGCTCGTGCATCGCGAAAAGGACGCGACGGTGGACGGGCTTCAGGCCGTCACGGACGTCCGGCAATGCGCGACCGACGATGACGCTCATGGCGTAGTCCATGTAGGACCGACGCATCTCGTCTTCGATATCGACGGGGAGGGCTGGATTCTTTCCTGTCGCCGCCATGACCCTGGTCAGACGTCCAAATTGCGCACGTTGAGTGCGTTCTCTTCGATGAAGCGACGTCGCGTCTCGACGTTCTCGCCCATCAAGTCGTCAAAAGCTTCCTCGGCGGCGCCCTCGTCGTCCGCGTGAACTTGGAGGAGCGTGCGTGCGTCCGGATCCATCGTGGTGGCCCACAGCTGTTCGGGATTCATCTCACCGAGACCCTTGTAGCGCTGTATGTCGGTACCTTTGCGGGCGTTCGCCATGATCACAGAATGCAGCTCAGCGAGTGTAGTCACTTCGACTTCCGTCTTGCCCATACTCACTACGAATGGCGGTTTGCCGATGCTTGAAATCCCCGAAAGAAGCTTGCGAAGTCGTTGGAACTCGGGCGACTCGAGAAGGCCCTTGTCAACGACCGTGCGCGAAGTCGCACCGTTCAGACGACACAGGACCGTGAAACGGCTGCATCCATGTTCGATGTCATCCGATGTCTCGATGCGTACCGGCTGGAGATCCGGGTACTGCTGGACGAGACGGTCCCGCAACCGTTCCGTCAAACCAGCCACTGTTCCGGCATCTGTCAGAGCCGCCGCCGTCAGCTCCTGCATCGAAGCTACTAGCATCGTAACGTCGCGGTGGCATCTCTTGCGCTCTATGATATTCAGCAGGGATCCGATTTCTGCCAATTCCTTCAGTGCGCGCTTGAGTTGGTCTCCGGCCACGCTGCGGCCGGCACCCTTGGACTTCACCTTTACGTCTTCGACTCCGAGATCGACGAGGTACTCGGCAAGACCGGCTTCATCCTTCAAGTATCTTTCGGTTTTGTTGCGCCGAAGCCGGAAGAGAGGTGGCTGCGCTATGTAGACGTGGCCCCTTTGAATCAGTTCTCGAAAATGCCGGAAAAAGAACGTCAACAACAATGTCCTGATGTGCGACCCGTCTACATCGGCATCGGTCATTATCACAATCGTGTGATAGCGAAGTTTGTCCAGTGATTTTTCGCCTTCGCCGTCTCCAACGCCGGTCCCTAGTGCTGTGATGAGCACACGGATTTCCTCGGATGATATCGCACGGTCAAAGCGCGCTCGCCAGACGTTGAGGATCTTCCCTCGCAGCGGCAGTATCGCTTGGTAGCGGCGATCGCGTCCCTGCTTGGCAGAACCTCCGGCAGAATCGCCTTCAACGATGTAGAGCTCACTGCGAGAAGGGTCGCGTTCCTGGCAGTCAGCGAGCTTTCCCGGCAGTGACGCGGAATCGAGTGCACCCTTTCGGCGCGCGAGATCCTTCGCTTTTCTTGCAGCGATGCGGACACGTGCGGCTTCGAGACCCTTGTTGACGACTTTGCGAGCATCCGAAGGATTCTCTTCAAAATAGGTCGACAAGCTTTCGTTGACGACCGCCTCGACCAGACCCTTGACCTCGCTGTTGCCGAGTTTGGTCTTGGTTTGTCCTTCGAACTGCGGCTCTGCCACTTTAACGGAAAGAACTGCAGTCAGGCCCTCACGGCAATCGTCACCTTCCAGCGCTTCCTCGGCCTTCTTGATGACGTTGTTGGCCGTAGCATAGTTGTTGATGGTGCGAGTCAGCGCAGATCGGAAACCGGAAAGATGAGTCCCACCTTCGATTGTGTTGATGTTGTTGGCGAAAGTGTAGACGTTCTCCGCGTATCCGGAATTCCACTGCATCGCTATCTCTATTTCGATGCCGACGCGTCTTCCCGAAAGATAGACGACACGGTTGTGGATCGGTTGCTTCTTGTGATTCAGGTGCTCGACGAACGAGACGATTCCACCATCGTAGTAGAATTCCTGTTTCTTCGCCGAACCTCGATGATCTTCGAGGCTTATACGAACCCCACGGTTGAGAAACGCCAGTTCTCTCAGGCGACTGGCAAGAATGTCGAAGCTGAACTCTGCGATTTCGAATATCTCAGCGTTGGGCAGAAAGTGGACGGTGGTACCACGTTTTTCGGTCTTGCCCACCACACCTAAGGGCTTCTCCGGGACTCCTACATTGTAACGCTGTTGCCAGACCTTACCGTCGCGGCGGATTTCCACTTCCAGCCAGACCGAGAGGGCGTTTACCACCGAAACGCCCACGCCGTGCAGACCACCGGAAACCGTGTAGGATTTCTTGTCGAATTTTCCGCCCGCGTGCAGCTTGGTGAGGACAACCTCGGCAGCTGAAACACCTTCTGAAGCGTGGATATCGACGGGGATCCCTCGACCGTTGTCGGTAACTGTCACGCTGTTGTCGACGTGAATTTCTACCTCAATGTGATCACAGTGGCCGGCGAGGGCTTCATCGATCGAGTTGTCAACGACCTCAAACACCAAGTGATGAAGACCCCGCTCACCGGTGTCGCCGATGTACATCCCTGGTCGCTTACGAACCGCCTCGAGACCTTCGAGAACCTTGATCGAATCAGCACCGTATTCTTCCGAACCGGTATTCTTGTTCTTGTCGGCTGCTTTTTCTGCTGTCATTGGACGATCGGCTGCACTGCGGGGTTGAGGGAGACCCCTGCTGGGAACCTCAAAACCGCGCACTATATGGGGGCGCGTAGAGCCCTCGATAATCTTGGCCAAGTATCAGGCGGTCACTCGAAAGTAAAGCCTGACAGGCGGCCACTGCGGCCGATTTTCTCTTTATTTTACGGCCGCTTAGACTTCAGCTGGAGAGTTCATATACGCATCGGCATGACAACGTAGCTATAGCTCTGGTCGGCGCCCCTGATGACTCCCGGGCTCAGTTGATCTCCAAGCCCAAGTTCCACTTTCGAGGACTCCGGTAACACCTGTAGTACCTCGAGAAGGTAGCGTGCGTTGAAGCCGACTCCTATCTCTGGACCGGTATATTCGACTTCCAGATCCTCACTGGCCTCGCCGACGTCAGGATTGTTGGCACTGATTTCCAGACGCCCGGGCGTGAGCCCGAATCTGATGCCACGCGCGCTTTCACTGGACAGCAGCGAAACGCGCCGCACAGTCTGCAACAGAGCATCGCGGTCCAGTTGCAGGATGTTGGGGCTATCATTCGGCACGACCTGCTTGTAATCTGGGAATGTGCCTTCGACCAATCGCATACTCAGCGTACAACCAGGAAGCTCGATGATCGCCTCGCTCTGAGCGACCCGCAATGTGACAGTACCGGTTATCTCGGGGAGAACCTTCAGCACTTCCGCCAAACCCTTTCTTGGCAGAATAACCCCCTCTTTCAGCCCGCCACCACTTACCTTCCGATCGATCATGGCCAAGCGGTGGCCATCAGTCGCAACCATACGCAGGCTGCCCTTCTTTGACCCTGTATCAAGGTGGACGCCGGCAAGATTCGACCGTGTGTCGTCGTGCGAGACTGCAAATACGGTCTTTCCGATCATCTCCGCAAGCTCTGAGGCGTCCATTTCGAAACTGGGAACTTCGTCCCCGCCGTTCCCAGCACTCGGCATTCCAGGGTGATCTGCCGGATCTATCCCCATCAAGCGAAAACTCGATCTCCCGTAGGAAACGCTCACCCAGTGGTTGTCGAGACTCCTGACGGTGACTTCTGGAGATCCTGATTCACGAACTATTTCGAATATCTTCCGGGCTGAGAGAGCAACAGATCCGGGTTCGGTAATCGTCGCGGAACAGCTTTGCTTCAGGCTGACTTCGAGATCGGTCGCAACAATGCCGACCTCACCGTTTCCGGTCTGGATCACGAGGTTAGTGAGGATGGCCATCGAGTGTCGCCGATCGACCACGCCTTGGGTACGTCCGAGAATCCGGAGAAAGTCTTCGCAGCCTACGGTGATGTTCATTTGTGTCTTCCGAGTAAGGTTTCTTAAAAAGGATTTATATTCCTTACTGTTAATGAGTCATCGTCGCACCGTGGATATCCCACCCAAGGCCGTGAAGAAACTGAGGAATTATGCGCATTGACCTTGTGCGGCGGTGCTGGCACTCAGGTGCATAGCCGGTTCGCGGCTCGTTGTGAAGGCGCCAACGCACGGTTTCCATCACAGGTTGCGCCAAGCTTGTCCACACTCGGACAGGACGCATGACTGGCGCCGTAGCGGATCGGCAACGAAATTCAGACGCAGCCTATTCTCTTGCTGACGGTCTCTAAAATGTGTCTGAACTTGGCGTCCTCGCGCCGCCGTCGCTCGATACACTGGCAAGCGTGGATGACTGTAGAATGATCGCGGCCCCCGAGGTGGGCGCCGATGCTGGGGTAAGAGGCGTTTCCGTAGCGACGCATCAGGTACATCGCGATCTGCCTAGCTTCGGCTATCTTCTTGGTACGACGCCTGGCTCGCAGATCGCCAGCCCGCAAGCCGAAGTGAGTTGCAACCCCCCGTTCCAGGTCGTCCAGACTCAGAATCTTCGGTTCTTCCCGCGCGAGGTCGGCGAAGAGCTCGGCGGCCAGTTCGCGGTCGAGAGGGCGTCCGCTTAGCGACGCGAACGCACTTATTCGCGTCAGTGCGCCTTCCAGGTTACGGATGTTGGAGTCGATTTTGCTGGCAATCAGAGATGCCACATCGACTGGAAGTTCAACTCCTTCAGCTTGGGCTTTTCGCTCCAGGATGGCGATACGGGTCTCGGTGTCGGGGGTCTGGATGTCGGCCACGAGTCCCCACCCGAAGCGGTTACATAGGCGTTCGGCTACCCCCTCGAGCTCGTTGGGGAACTTGTCGCAGGTGAGCACAATCTGGCGACCGCTTTCGTAGAGGGCGTTGAAGACGTGGAAGAACTCTTCCTGGGTACGTTCGCGCCCAGCAAGAAATTGCACGTCATCGATGATGATGACATCGACGCGCCGCAAGCGGTTCTTGAAGGCCACGGACTTGTTACGCGCAATCGCCTCTATGAGTTGGTTGGTGAAGCTGTCGGCCGGTAGGAATAACACCCGTGCTTCCGGGTTGTCGTGCAAGACCGCATGTCCGATCGCGTTGGCGAGGTGGGTCTTGCCCAGCCCGACACCGCCGTACAGGAAGAACGGGTTGTACAACGTCCCTGGTTGCTGTGAGACGGCCATAGCGGCCGCCCTGGCAAACTGGTTGCTCGGGCCTATGACGAAGTTCTCGAAGTCGTAGCGATCAATCAGCCCGCTGGGGTTGGCATTGCGCTTTGGGGTGACACGTTTGTCATGGTTTCCCGAGTACTCCTGGAACAGTTCCCCCTGCATGCCGCCGCCGTCCCACGTGAAAGTGAAAGAAGTCTCGCGGCCGTTGGCTTCGACCCACGCGTTGGCGAGAAGATCGAGGTAGTTTTCTTCCAGCCAGGAGGCGAACAGGCGGTTGGGCACCGAAATTTCGAGTGTCTCGCTGTTCAGGGACACCGGAATCAGCGGTCTGATCCAACTCTCGAATTCGTCTTGGTCCAAGCGTCGCCGCAGAGCGCTAACGGCTTGATTCCAAAGGTCTTCTAGGGTGTTTCGAGACGTAGCTTCCACTGCGATGACACCAGTTACTCACAGGGTTGTTGACACC